>Ga0335082_10008764_pt1 | contig 10997 bp, 8 predicted proteins | sample Lox_Sample_41_FD_206718 | JGI IMG/M metagenome (GOLD analysis project Ga0335082, IMG submission 206718) | Soil microbial communities from Loxahatchee National Wildlife Refuge, Florida, United States - Lox_Sample_4.1 | ecosystem: Environmental > Terrestrial > Soil > Wetlands | place: USA: Florida... | reverse complement strand
TGGAAACGAGATGGAACTTCCACAACGTCCGCAGATTTTTTGTCAGCAGCAGAAAAAGCCCGATCGCCGCGAGCGGAAATATCAACCCGATCAAGCCCTTCGTAAGTAAGTTGAGCCCGCATGTGATGGCGAATCCCCAACACAACCACCGGCCCGGCTTTTCCTGTTCGAGCGCCCGCAGAAAGAAGTCCAACCCAAGCGTCAGCCATAACGTGACCAGGACTTCAGGGATCAGAAACCGAGTAAAAACATACAGCCCCAACGCAGTGACGAGCACAGTCCCCGCATACAGTCCTCCACGATTTCCGTAGACATATCGCCCCAGTCGATACGTCGCCAACGTCAGCGCCAGCACCGCGATCACCAACGGCAGCCGAGTGCTCGCCGTTCCCACACCAAGAATCTCGTAGCTGATCGCCAGCGTCCAGTACATCAGCGGAGCTTTTTCCAGGTAACGAAATCCGTTGGTGTACAACGTGACCCAATCGTGCCGCTCCAGCATCTCGCGGGCGGCCTCCGCGTGTACCGTGTCGACATCGTCAAGCAACGCCGGCCACGACAGGCCCACCGCATAAATGACTGCCCACAACACCACCAGCACCGCGACGGAGATCCGCCAGTCTGAGAGCAAGCGGCTAACGCCGACTGTCGGACGACGTGTGTCCCCAATCGCAGGAGTGGGTCTTGAAATCATGGCGGTATTTTAGACGAGCAAATCTTTGCAGACCTTCAGGACCCGCTGAGCAGCAGCACTCCGCACACCACAAAAAACGTCGCCAGCCAACGGCGCCGGTTTACGTTCTCTCGCAACACAAACTTCGCACCCAACGCGTTGATCACAAATGTAAGCGCCGCCGATGCCGGGCCGACCACACTGAGATCTCCCCACGACAGCCCGACGAGATTAACGAAAAACGCGATCGCCATGCAGAACACGCCGCCGAAGAAGATCCCGCTCGAAAGCACCGACACAATCACATGCCGCAGACCATGTTCCCGGCGAAGATCGCCAAGATCTCCCATGCGCCGCATTGCGAACGCCAGCAACACATCTCCCGCCCCCGCCGCAACCGCCGTGATGATGATGCACAGCCATGTATAGAGCTCTCTCATCAGCGTTTCCCGCACCCCCTGGACGATTCCGCCTGGCCTGTCGGAACTACGCCTTCCGTGCGCGAAGGGCCGCCGGCAACGAACCCGACGCCCACGACAATCGATGCCACTCCCGCCCAGCGCTGCATCCCAACGTGCTCGTGCAGCCACAACATCGACAGCAACACCATCACCACATAACTAATGGCAGTCGCCGGCATCACATAACTAAGATCGGCAAACGACAGTGCTGTCATATAGCTATACATGAACGCAAATAAGCAACCGATTCCAATCAGAATGAATGGATTGACGAGCACGGTAAGAACAGTCGCAAGATGGTGAACATCGATGACGCCCACCAACTTCATACCGCGCGCAAGGAACGCGTCGCCGAGGGCGCTGAATACTGCAATGCAGGCGATGACTAAATACTTGCGCGCCGTCACGGCCGCCGCATCCCCCAAAAGCGGTAGTTCACAATTCGGAGGCTTTGCATAGAAGAAGTAAGGGTGGGACACATCAGTCTAACAGGTGAAATTAAGAGCGACATAGCGCCCTTTCCCAGCGCTCGTTTGACCCTCCCTAGGCCCTTCTTTACACTAAAAGATTAGCTTAAAACTGTTGCACCTCATCGCAGGTCCCAAATCATGGCAGATAGCATTCATGTAAAACTCCCCGACGGGAGCGATAAAGAAGTCCCCAAAGGCACCACCGCACTCGACATCGCGAAATCCATCAGTCCCCGCCTCGCCGACGCCGCCCTTGTCGCCAAGACCAATGGCGACCTGATCGATCTTTCTCGCCCCCTCGAGAAAGACACGGACCTCCGCCTCCTCACCGACAAAGATCCCGAATCCCTTGAGGTCTACCGTCACTCCTCCGCTCATCTTCTCGCCGCGGCCGTCCTCGAACTGTTTCCCGAAACCAAGCTCGGCCACGGCCCCGCCACTGAAACCGGGTTCTTCTACGACTTCTACCGGCCCACGCCCTTCACGCCGGAAGACCTCGAGAAGATCGAGAAGAAGATGCAGGAACTCGTGCAGCAGAACATCCCCTACGCCCGCGAATTCGTCCCTCGCGACCAGGGACTCGCCGAGTTCAAGAAAGACGGCGACTTCATGAAGTGCCACTTCGTCGAGCAGTTCACCAAGGCCGACGAAAAAATCTCCATCTACCGCACTGGCAGGTTCACCGACTTCTGCCGTGGTCCACATATCCCGTCGACCGGCAAGATCAAGGCCTTCAAGCTGCTCAACATCGCCGGAGCCTACTGGCTCGGCGACGAGAGGAATCCCCAGCTCCAGCGCATCTATGGCACGTCATTCTTTTCCAGAAAGGACTTGGATGACTATCTGAAGCAGGTTGAAGAAACCAAGAAGCGCGACCACCGCGTCCTCGGCAAGCAACTCGACCTCTTCTCCATTCAGGAACTCGCCGGGCCCGGACTCATTTTCTGGCATCCCAAAGGCGGCATCATCCGCAAAGAGATGGAAGACTGGATGCGCGCCGAATACCTCAAGCGCGGATACTCTCTCGTCTCCACGCCGCACGTCGCCCGCCGCCAGCTCTTCTTTACCTCCGGCCACGAAGGTTACTACTCGCAGAATATGTTCGACGCCATGGAGCTCGACGACGCCGAGTATCGCCTCAAGCCCATGAACTGCCCCGGCCACATCCTGATCTATCGCGACTCGCTCAAGTCCTATCGCGATCTTCCCGTGCGCCTCGGCGAACTCGGCACCGTCTATCGCTACGAGCGCTCCGGCGTGATGCACGGCCTGTTGCGCGTCCGCGGATTCACCCAGGACGACGCCCACATTTTCTGCACTCCCGAACAAATCGAAGACGAAATCGCCGCCTGCCTCGAGTTCGCGCTCGACGTGCTCAAGGATTTCGGGTTCGACAAATTCCAGACCGAGCTCTCCACCTGGAATCCTGACGACCGCAAGAACTTCGTCGGCAGCGAAGAGCAGTGGAATCACGCCACACAGTCGCTGGAAAAAGTCTTAAAGGCGCGTGGCGTCGACTACAAGACAATCCCCGGCGAAGCCGCCTTCTACGGCCCGAAAATCGACATCAAACTCGTCGACGCCATCGGCCGCCTCTGGCAGCTCTCCACCGTCCAGTTCGACTTCAACCTGCCGCAACGCTTCGGACTCGAGTACGTCGCCGAAGACGGATCACGCAAGCAGCCCGTGATGGTCCACCGCGCTCTCTACGGATCAGTCGAACGCTTTTTCGGCGTGCTTATCGAGCACTACGCCGGCGCATTCCCCGTCTGGCTCTCACCGGTGCAGACGGTAATGATTCCCATCAGCGAGCGCCACGTCGACTACGCGAACAAGGTAGCGGCGCAACTGAAAGCCATCGGAGTGCGCGTAGATGTCGATGCCCGCAACGAGAAGATGAATGCCAAAATCCGCGAGCACGCGCTGCAGAAAGTCCCATTCCTGCTGGTTGTAGGAGACAAAGAATCTGAAGCAGGGAAGGTAAACGTCCGCACCCGCGGCAAAGAAAAAACCGAAGACATGCAAGCCACGGACTTCGTAGAAAAAATCAAAAAGCTAATCGCAGAAAAAAGCCCAAGCCTGGATTAGCTCACGAGGGACAGCCGCCTCGGCTGTCCCAAGGGCCGCAAGGCCCGGCGCCACGCCACGACTGCTGTACCATGTCCCCGTGCAAGCATTGCCCAAGCGGGTTCTCGCCCACATTCGTCGCCACGACCTCCTCCACGCCGGCGACCGCGTCGGCATCGCTGTCTCAGGAGGGATCGATTCCGTCGCCCTCCTCCGCCTGCTCTTGGCACTCCGCGCCGAACTTGGCATCGTCCTCTCGGTAGTCCACTTCAATCACAAGCTACGCGGCCCAGACTCCGACTCCGACGAGCAATTCGTCGCGGACCTCGCCCGCGAACACGATCTCGAATTTCACAACGACAGCGACGACGTCGCGCAACACGCCGCCGAAGAGCATGCCAGCCTCGAAGCCGCAGCCCGAGAACTACGCTACGGATTCTTCCACCATCTTCTCGGCGAAGCCCACTCCGTCGACAAAATCCTCACCGGCCACACTCTCGACGACCAAGCCGAAACCGTTCTCATGCGCCTGATCCGTGGCGCCGGCCTCAAAGGACTCGCCGGTATTCACCCACGCATCGCCGTCGAAGACGACAACCGCGAACTCTGCGGAGAAATCCTCCGCCCACTCCTCCCTTACCGCCGCCGCGAACTCCTGCAGTACCTGCATGACCTCAATCAAGCCTGGCGCGAAGACTCCACCAACGCCGACCACGCCTTCACCCGCAATCGCGTCCGCAAGCTGCTCGTCCCGCTGTTGGAAAATGAATTCAATCCCTCCGTAACTGAGAATCTCTCCGAACTCGCCGAAATCGCTCGCGGTGAAGAAGACTACTGGGACAACGAACTCGCCGGCTGGATGGGAACCACTGTCCACTGGTCCGAGCCCGACTGGGCTCGCCACGCCCGTTCGCCTCTAGTCCAGATCTCACTCGCGGCCAATCCCGCTCAGCCCGATCCCGAGCTGGCCACAAAGATCGATAACGTAGCGTGGCTCGTCATGAACGCCTCGGTCAGCCGCATGTGGTTCCTGGCCGAACCGCTTGCCGTCCAGCGCCGGCTCATCAAGGCCATCGGCGAGCACGCCCGCATTCCACTCGAGTTCAAGCACGTAGAAGAAATCCTGCACTTCGCCGCCGAAGACGAGAAAGCCTCAAAAGAACTCAGCCTCCCCCTCGGTTGGAAAATCCAGCGTCATCCGGAAGACTTGCTCTTCCTAACCCCAGACCTCCGCCATCCGATCGAGCCGAACGACTACGAATACACAGTCGCCGTCCCAGGCCACACCTCGATTCCCGAACTCGATGCCACAATTACCACGCTCCGCGTCCCGGCCAGCGAAATAGCAAGGTATAATCCTGACCAACTCCTGAACGCAGATTCTCTTACCGGATCGCTACGGATACGGAACTGGCGTCCTGGAGACCGGTTTTGGCCGGCTCACACCAAATCCCCCAGGAAGATCAAGGAACTGTTGCAGGATCAGCACATCGCCCAACCCGCGCGCGCCTTCTGGCCCGTCATCATCTGCGGCGATGAGATCGTCTGGCTCCAAGGCTTCGCAACGCATGCGAACCATCAGGCGACGAAGGGCTCCGCGGCAATCTTGATCACCGACGAACCTGCTCAGAAGTAGAATTGCACTGCAAGCGCTCCGGGAGGCGCACACATTCCATGAATGGCTCGAGAGCCGAGACTCTCCGACAAGTCATCTCCGCCGAGCAGATCCAGAAGCGCGTCAAGGAACTCGCTCGCCAGATTTCCGACGACTACCAGGGACAGACCATTCAGATGCTGGCCGTCCTCGAGAACGCCTTCATGTTTCAGGCCGATCTCGTCCGCGCCATCGATGTCCCCGTCGTCTGCCAGTTCATCAAGCCGAAATACACTCGTCCGCAGGCCGGCGCCGCCGACGTCATGGAAATCTTCTTCAGTCACGAACCCGACATTCAAGGACAGCACATTCTCCTCGTTGAAGGCCTCGTGCACTCCGGCGTCACCAGCGAGTTCCTCATGAACGACCTCCGCGCCCGCGGCGCCGCCTCCGTAAAACTGGTCACGCTCCTCGACCGCCAGTCCGCCCGCCGCGTAGCCCTTCAACCCGACTATTTCGGATTTCTCGTAGACGAAACGTTCCTCGTCGGATACGGCCTGGGCGCAGTCGAACAAACCAACCGCAATCTGCCCTACCTCGCCGCAGGCAAGGCTTAGTACCACCGAACCCAGCGCACGTACGGACACGGCCCCGGTGCTCCGGCGAGCGAAGAGCATGTGGGATTCCTCCATCCCAGCCGCGAAGCGGCGAAAGGACGCAGCCCACGACGTAAGTCGTGGGTTGTCATGGCGACGACAAACCAAGCTGCGAAGGAGCGAAAGAACCGGACGCCAATTAGCCCCTCAACCCCCACACCCCCAGTGACTTAAGTCATACTCGCCTTTCCCTGCCTTTTCCCGATAGAAAATGTAGAATAAGGTCCTGGGAATTTTCGCCAATCAAATCTACAGGCTCGGGCATCTAATGCCATAGGCGGCCCCGGTGTACGGACGGTCGTTCAAATTAGGAGTTGTATAGGTGAACTCAACGGTAAAGACAGTTTTGTTCTGGCTACTCATCGGGGTTTCGGCCCTGCTGCTGTGGACAGTGGTCAGGAACTCTCGCGATGGGGCCAAAGACAAAGACCTCACTTTCAGCGAGTTTATGTCCGACGTGGAAGCCGGACGCGTCCATGACATCGTGGTCGACGGTATGCAAGTCAAGGGCAAGTTGACTGACAACCAGGGCTTCCACACAACGGTTCCCGCGAACTATCCCGATATGATTAAGACGCTGCGAGAGAAGGGTGTAGCCATCACCTTCCGCGACGTCAACAGCGGCAGCCTGCCCCTGACTTTGCTCGGCACATGGGCTCCGCTTATCTTGCTCGGCGCTCTCTGGTTTTTCATGATTCGCCAGATGCAGACCGGCGGGAATAAGGCACTCTCGTTCGGCAAGAGCCGCGCTCGTCTGCTTTCGATGCAGCAGAAGAAAGTTACATTCAAAGATGTTGCCGGCGTCGAAGAGGCCAAGGAAGAGCTCCGCGAAATTATCGAATTCTTGCGTGAGGCCCAAAAATTCCAAAAGCTCGGCGGACGCATCCCCAAAGGCGTCCTGCTCGTCGGACCTCCCGGAACCGGCAAGACGCTGCTGGCCCGCGCGGTCGCAGGCGAAGCCAACGTTCCGTTCTTCTCAATCTCCGGCTCGGACTTCGTGGAAATGTTCGTCGGCGTCGGCGCAAGCCGTGTCCGCGATCTCTTTGAGCAAGGTAAGAAGAACGCTCCTTGCATAATCTTCATCGACGAAATCGACGCTGTCGGACGTCACCGCGGCGCAGGTCTTGGCGGTGGACACGATGAGCGCGAGCAGACTTTGAACCAGTTGCTCGTCGAAATGGATGGCTTCGAGTCCAACGAAGGCGTCATCCTCATGGCCGCCACCAACCGACCGGACGTGCTAGATCCCGCGCTACTGCGGCCCGGACGATTCGATCGCCGTGTTGTCGTCAGCCGTCCCGACGTTCGCGGGCGCGAAGAAATCCTCCGCGTCCACACCCGCAAGATTCCTCTCGCAGAGGATGTCGATCTCTCCGTGCTGGCTCGCGGCACACCGGGATTCTCCGGCGCCGACCTCGCCAACATGGTCAATGAAGCCGCTCTAGCTGCAGCACGCCAGAATCGCAAAGCCGTTCTGCAATACGACTTCGAACTGGCGAAAGACAAGGTCCTCATGGGCGTGGAGCGCAAGTCGCTGCTGCTCACCGACGAAGAGAAGCGGAACACTGCCTATCACGAGGCCGGACACGCTCTGGTCGCCGCGAAAATGCCGCACTCCGATCCTCTTCACAAGGTCACGATTATTCCGCGTGGCATGGCTCTCGGCGTCACCATGCAACTGCCCACGGACGATCGTCACAACTACTACAAGAACTATCTCGAGACGCAGATCGCGATCCTCATGGGCGGCCGCATCGCCGAGGAAATGTTCCTCAACGTGATGAGCACCGGCGCCGGCAACGATATCGAGCGTGCCACTGACATGGCTCGCAAGATGGTCTGCGAATGGGGCATGAGCGAACTCGGTCCGCTGACGTTCGGTAAGAAGGAAGAGCAGATCTTCCTCGGACGCGAGATCGCACAGCATCGCGATTACAGCGAAGACACCGCCATCAAGATTGACCAGGAAGTTCGCAAGCTGGTCAACACCGGCTACAATACCGCGAAGCAGATCCTCGGTGACAACCGTAACACTCTGGAGAAGATCGCCAAGGCGCTGATCGAGCGCGAAGTTCTCGACGCCAACGAGATCAAGTTGCTAGTCGACGGCCAGGAACTTCCGCCCCTGCCGCCTCCGGCCTCCAAGCCAGATGACGGCGTCCAGCACGTAATCAAGCCCGATCTCCAACCCGGCCGCGCCAAAGGCGGCGAACGTCCAGCAACAGCCTGACGCATTCCAGTAAGATTCGAAAGGGCGGCTCGAAAGAGCCGCCCTTTTCTTCCAAATGAGCATTCCCCGCGCGCGTCGGTTCCCGTGTCGCCTGCTGGTGAGTTCTTTACTGGTGATGCACATCACAGCGAAATCGATCCGCAACTGTGTATTCTCGTAGGCCAGTCTTCCGTCGGAGGAATCACGGTGCCCTATTCCCGCAGAACATTCCTGGAAACCTCAGCCATAGCCGCAACAACCCTAACGGGTGCCCCACTTCTGGCCGGTGTTGCCAGAAGTGGGGGGGTGGACGCCGCACCCACCAAGCCGAACTTCCCGGTCACCGACTACCACGTCCATCTCAGCAACACGCTCACCATCGACCATGCCCTCGAGCTCGGCAAAGAACGCGGCGTGAACATCGGCATCGTTGAGCACCCCGGCACAGGATTCGCTCTCAACTCCGACGCCGACTTGCAAAAATACATCGACAACCTCCGCAAATACCCGGTCCGCGTCGGCGTGCAACCCGTCTACGCTGGATGGTCTAAGGCGTTCTCCAAGCCCGTACTCGACCAACTCGACTACGTCCTCATGGACGCCCTCACTCTCCCGAACCCCGACGGCACCTGGCTGGCCATCTGGCAAATCGACACCATGGTCGACGACGCCGAAGAATTCATGACGCGCTATATGCAATTCATCGAGCAAGTGATGACCACCGAGCCCATCGACATCTTCGCGTGGCCCACCTTCCTCCCAGTCCCAATCGCGCGCCAGTACAGGCAACTCTGGACGCCGAAGCGCGTCGACTACATCATCGACATGGCAAAACAGCGCAAACTCGCAATAGAAATCAATGAAGTGGCGCATGTCCCCGACGACACATTCATCACGAGAGCAAAGAAGGCGGGTTTGAAATTCAGCTTCGGCACCGACAGCCGCAACGACCACGCCACCCACATCTATTACGGCTACCAGATGGCCAAAAAATGCGCCCTAACCGAATCAGACATGTGGGCCCCGAAGAAAAGATAACTCGCACGCTACGTTGCGCCCCAGAATCCAGGCCCCGACATTCTCAAATGATTGAGCAGCAATGTCGTCGTCCACACCGCGCCTCCCGCCCGTCCCGCCATGCATCTTGTTGAAAACTTCGGTCAGAAAGAACCGCCCGTGAAGCTCAGTCCCTCGCACTCCCAGCGGATTCTGCAAGTCCTGAAGCGGGCCAGCCCCGAACCCATCAAGCGAAATCGAAAAAGCCGCAACCCGAACTCTGTTCATAATTAAGATCCAAAGATAACCCAGTCCAATGTCACCCTGAGCATATGGCGAAAGCTATTGTACGAAAGCGCATCATGTAAGAAGTGCGGTTCGCCAAAGGTTCTCTAATCTACTGATTCATTCCAGTTGACCACGCGTTTTTCGCGGCTGCTTAGGTGGGATAGCAGCAGAGCCCGTTGTGTGCGCAGGAATTGTTCTGGCGGAACGTCCAGGGGAGCCTTTTTGTTGATCGCGTCTCTCATGTTGGCGTAGAAGCCGCGGTAGTCGCCGCGTTCGGTTTCGATTTTACGGGACTTCTCGCCGACACGGGTTAGAGTTCCCCAGTGTTCTTCCGTCTCGAGCCCCCAGTTCTTGCCCCAGTCGAGCCCATCTGGGTAGTTCGGACTGCGCAGGATTTCTTCCTGAGGATCCATTCCATATTTCACGAACGAGCCTTGGGTTCCGTGTACGAGCAAATGATGACTCGGAGCATAAGCGATGATGCGGGCGCGCAAAGTGGCGCGCAGGGCGGGATAGTCCATGATGACGTCGAAGGAATCGTCAATGGTCGCCGTTTTGCGCTGGTGCATCGTCGTCGCACTAATGGATTGAGGCTCCCCGAATAGAACCAGGGCTCCATCGATGAGGTGTGGGCCGAGATCCCAGAGGACGCCAGCTGCGGGGAAGTCTGCTTGCTCGCGCCATGCGCCAGGCTTGGCGTCAAGTCGAAAGCGGTCGAAGCGGGCTTCGTATTCTCTGACCTCGCCGAGCGTGTTTGCCTGCAACAGTTTTTTCACGGTCAGGAAGGCGCCATCCCAGCGGCGATCCTGATAAACGCTCAGGAGAAGATTGCGTTCGATGGCGAGCCGTAACAGCGCCTCGGCTTCAGCCATTGTCGGAGTCATGGGCTTGTCGAGCACCACGTGGCGTCCGGCTTCGAGAGCAGCTTTTGTGTAGAAGTAGTGAGTGTCGTTCGGAGTGGCGACAACGACGAGGTTGATCGACTTGTCGGACAGCATCTCGTCGAGAGTTCGGGCGATGCGCACTTCCGGGTACCGCGTCTTGGCATTGTTGGTGTGGCGCTCGAGGACACACGCGAGTTCCATTCCTTCGACGCCGCGAATCATTGGGGCGTGGAATGCCTGTCCTGCCAATCCGAAACCGATTAGGCCTACTCGAACCATGGGCTTTCCTTGTTGGGCGCGGGATTTAGCGATCTTTCAGGCGCCGGACGAATTTTAGCCCGGACCAGACCTCCGTGACAGCGCACACCTTTACATCGACCAGGCCAACTGCAAGACCGATTTCGCGAACGATCTTCTCGTTCAGGTCCGTCGGAACACCCGAAGTTTTCTTCGGCCAGCTTACCCAGAACATTCCTGCGGGGCTGAGTTGTTTGATCATTCGGTTGAATTCTTTGGTGAGAGCTGAGCCGGACTTCGTGAAGACCATCGCAAAGTCGATTGCAGACTTACTGTCGTTCACTTTGCTGCATTTGTCGAGGGTAACCTTCAACTCAGCAACTACTTCTGGAGGAGCATCGATCAGGCAAATTTGGAAGGCGTCTTTAATCCCCAGCTTTTTCGGGAGTGGCGTACCTGAGT
>Ga0335082_10008763_pt1 | contig 10998 bp, 8 predicted proteins | sample Lox_Sample_41_FD_206718 | JGI IMG/M metagenome (GOLD analysis project Ga0335082, IMG submission 206718) | Soil microbial communities from Loxahatchee National Wildlife Refuge, Florida, United States - Lox_Sample_4.1 | ecosystem: Environmental > Terrestrial > Soil > Wetlands | place: USA: Florida... | reverse complement strand
TCGGGCCGCAGCCAAGCAGCGGCACGGTGACGTTCCCGTCGGTGGGCACGACCATCATGGTCATCGAGCACACGAACCTCGGTTTCGTGCTCGCCGAGGCCAACGGCCAGGTGGTCTACTACTACTCGAAGGACAAGAAGGGCGGCGCGCCGACCTGCACCGGCTCCTGCGCCGCGGCCTGGCCGCCGGTCACCGGCGCGCCCAAGGCCGGGCCCGCTGACCACTTCCCCGGCACGTTCAGCGTGATCAAGGGCGCGGGCGGCGTCGAGCAGATCACCTACAACGGCATGCCGCTGTACATCTTCAAGGGCGCTAAGCCCTACACGACGGCGGGTAGCGGCGTCGGCGGCGTGTGGCACGTGATCCCGATGTCCGCGAGCGACATCGGCTGATCGCCACCTGACGTTCCCGGGCCGCTCCCCGAGACCGGCCCGGGAACGTTTTCGTCTCGTTCACCTTGCTCCACGCCAAACCCACTGTGTCTTATGCAAAGGCCTGCACTCGCAACCGGTTTCGCATAACGCTCACTGGCACCTCCTCTACCAGGGAAGCTAACGAGGTCCTTAAGCGTTGCGCCTTACCCGAACCGGCGTGGCGGAAGGCGCGTACCCCTGGCTGAGGGAGCGGGTTCCCGATCAGGCAAGGGGGCCTCATGCGATATCGGGTGCTCACGGCGTGCGCCGTGTTCGGAACTCTCCTGCTGACCGCCTGCGGGGCGTCCGCCGCGCCAGGCTCGGCATACAACAGCGCCGGGACGACGGCGATAACCAGCGTGGCCCCCGCGGCCACCACGTCGGCCATGAGCTCGCCGTCCGCGCCTTCCCGCGCGGTGCTGACCGTCAGGAAGACGCCGATCGGCTATGTGCTCGCCAACGCGAACGGCTTCACGATCTACTGGTTCGCCAAGGACCCCAGGGGCAGCTCGCATCCGGCCTGCGCCGGCAAGTGCCTGCTGGCCTGGTTCCCGGTGACCGGCCAGCCGGCGGCGGCGAAGGGCGTCAGGCTCGACGCCAAGCTCGGCTGCATAAGCAGGCCCGGCGGAGTGATGCAGGCCACCTACAACGGCTATCCGCTGTACACGTTCGGCAGTGACAGTGCCCCCGGCATGACCAACGGCAACGGCAACGCCGGCGTCTGGCACGTCATCAAGGTCAAGGCACCAGCCACCGCAGCCGGCATGGGTTCCTACTAGGGGCGCGGCATGCCGTAGGCGGCGCGCAGGCGGGCGGCGGCGGAGGGTGGCGCGTCCACGTGGTCCAGGCCGAGCAGGGCCGCGCCCGCCACCGGCGGGACGTCGATCACGCGGACCTCGGCGGCCGGGGCGGCCCCGGCGAGCTGCCGGGTGATGCCGGACATCAGCAGCGGGTTCCTCGCGGTGATGACGCCGCCGCCCAGCACCACCGGAGTGGCCAGCCCGGTAAGGTCCAGGCGCCGCATGGCGGTGACGGCCATGACCGAGATCTCGTCGGCGAGGCGGTTGACCACGGTCGTGGCCACGGGATCGCCTTCGTCCGCGGCCCGCAGCAGCATGGGCGCCAGGCCGATCAGGTCGTCATCACCGATCTTGCCCTTGTGGATGCCGATCGTGACTTCCTCGACGCGCTCCACGCCGAAGTGGCTGGTCAGGTACCTGGTCAGCAGGGTGTCCCGGCCACGGCCGTCCTCCGCGCGCATCGCGTGCCACAGCACCTCGAGGCCCAGGCCGTAGCCGCCGCCCCAGTCACCGGAGATCGTGCCCAAGGCCAGGTACCTGGTGACCCGGCCGTCCGGCGCGACGCCTACGCAGTTGATGCCGGTGCCGCAGACCACGGCGACGCCCCAGTGCGGTCCGGACCGCTGGCCCCCGTCCGGGAGACCCGCGCGCAGGATGGCGAAGGTGTCGTTGACCACCGTGGCGGTGGCGCTCCACCCCTGGGCCTGCACCGCGGCGGCGTGCTCGGCCTCCTCCTCGGGCAGGTCGGCGTTGGCCAGGCAGGCCACCGTGTGCAGCGCGACCCAGCCAGCCCGGGACCTGTGCCGCCGGTTCAGCTGGGCCACGGCCTGCTTGACCACCGCGTCGAGGATCAGCACTGTCTGGTCGACGCCGACTTCGTGGGCGTTGATGCCGGGGCCACGGGCGGAGGCCAGCAGCGTGCCGTCGCTGGCCACCAGCGCCACGTCGGTCTTGCTGTTGCCCCCGTCGATGGCCAGCACGGCGGGCCGGAGGGCTCGTGGCGTCGGCCGGGGCAGCAGCGGGTTGTCAGCCAAGGCCGGAACCGCCCAGGGCGAACGCCAGCAAGGAGTTGGCGGTGTAGTCATCGGCGGGTTCGACCGAGGGCCAGGAGACCACGTTGTCCTCGTAGGCGGCGGTCTTGGTGTTGTACGGCGCGAAGCGGCCCGCGCTACAGGCCCGCATCCCGGAGACCGTGCCCAGCCCGGCAAAGTTCGCCGGGTCGCTCGGCCCGTCGGTGGTCGCGCCCAGCTGGATGTTCCCGGTGCCGGTGAGCGATCCGGCCAGGTTGGCGATCTCGCTCTGCATGCAGTGCGGGAACACCGTGCCCGCGCCGACCACGAACGAGCTGCCCCAGCCGTTCGCGCCGAGCGCGAAGTTCAGCTGCTGCTGCGCGAACGAGGTGAACTCACTCCCGCCGCCGTACTTCTGGTACAGCGCGTCGGTGATGAACAGGCCGAACGCGTGCGGCGAGGCATCAGACTGACCGAGCTGGCTGCCGAGCGCGAACGGGTCGCCCTTGGCCTGCTCCTCACCGCTGCGCAGCTGGGCGGCGAGGTCATCGAGCAGCGTGCCGGGCGAGATCGGGAAGATCCCGGGCTGCCGCATGGCCTGCATCAGCTCGGCCTCGGCGACCGCGCCGTCGTCGTAGAGGTTGAAGGTGTCCGAGTGCCCCTGGGCGATGTACGCCCTGGCCCAGTCGGCTGCGGTGGCCAGGTCCGCCTGCAGCCGGGCCGCGGGGGCGCCGGTCGCCAGGTCGGCCAGCGCGATCTCGGCCGCTCCCCAGAGCATGTCGCTCTTCCATTCGCTGCCCGGGTAATAGTCGTGCGGGAACGCCGTGACGAGCTGCCCCACGCCGGTGGTCTTCGCCATCGCGTATACGCCCCGCGCCAGGCTCAGCAGGTGCCGGGCCCGGACCGGGTCGTCACCGGCCGCGAGCTGCGCGCCGAGGGCGAAGTCGGCAGCGAAACGCCCCGCCAGGTCCGGGCTGACCGGCTTACCGGGCGGGGCCGCCTCGAACACCGGCCGGTACTTGACGAAGTACGCGGTCGGGCCGGGGTTGCCGCCGCGGCTGACGTTAAGACGGTCCTCCTGCTGCGGCAGGAACCAGAAGTTGTAGTCGCCCTGGATCGTGTTGCCGGCGTTGCCGTTACCGATCCCGACCTGCGCGTACAGCACCTTGCGCGCCGGGTTCCACAGCTTGGTGATCCACTGCAGGCCGAACGTCGCCTCCGGCTGCAGCATGTCGTAGGAGCCGGGGTAGTCCCGCGCGGCGATCAGCATGAGCGCGTCCGCGTAGCTGGCGGTGAACGCGAACTTCTCATAGCCGCCGCCGGCGTCGAACCAGCCGCCGGAGACGTCGACCGGCCCGCCGACCCGGCGCAACGAGCCGAGCAGGTTGTCGTTGCTGTCGTAGGCCGGGTCGGCGTAGACGTAGGCCTTCTCGTCGGTCAGGTTGGCGGGCTGGCGGCCGAGGACCGCGGAATCGACGTCCGGCCCGTCCCGCTCGGAAGTGAAGTACCGGACGGCGTTGTCCACCAGCTGGCGGTAGAGCTGCGTGCCGTCGCCGACGGTGAACGCCCGGGAGGCGGCGCTCGCGGGCGACAGCAGCTTGACCTGGTACCGTCCCGGCGTGCGCACGCCGGAGAAGCTGAGCCGGTACACCGCGCGGTAGCCGGAGTTCCATGACCCGAGGTCGTCAGCGGACGTGCCGCGGTAGGCGACGCCATGGGGGGTGACGACCTCGAAGCTCACGCTGGCGACCTTCGCGGGGAGCATCGCGAACGCCACCTTCGGCCCGTCAGCCGGATACCCCACCTGGTTGACCCGGACCTGCGGGGGAGCCACTGCCGCCGAGGCCGGAATAACCGCGGGGATGACCGTAGCCAGCGTGAGGGCAGTTATCGTCAGGAGCATCAGCCGTGCGCGTCTCATCGGGGTCTCCTCAGGCCCAGGGCGGGGCGGCGGTGAGTTGCGCCCAGGCGAGTTCGGCGCCGGAGGCCAGGCAGCCGTCCACGACCGCATCGGTGCCGAGGGCGCTGACGCGCACCTCGGGCATCACCGGTGCGACCAGCCGCAGTTCCTCGGTCACCGCCGCCGCGAAGCCAGGAGCCTGACCGATGCCGCCGCCGAGCACGATCAGTTCCGGGTCCACGATGGTCACCACGGCGCAGAGCACCCGGGCCACCAGGGCGGCCTCCTCCGCCACGACCGCGGCGGCACGCTCGTCGCCGCGCGCGGCCGCGGTGAACACCCGGCGGGCCGATACCTGACCTCGCATTCCGGCCCGCCAGGCAGCGCGCACCACGGCGGGCGCCGACGCCGACGCCTCCAGCACGCCGCGTTTGCGGGCGTCCTGCGGGTCGGTGCCGTTCCCCCCGGTCATCGGCAGGTAAGCGATCTCGCCGGCCACGCCATGCGCGCCGCGGAAAAGCTGGCCGCCGATGACCAGGCCCATGCCGATGCCCGTGCCGATGGACACGAAGGCGAAGCTGTCCGCTTCCCGGCCGTGGCCGTGCGCCCATTCGGCCAGCGCGGCCGCGTCCACGTCGTTCTCGACCACCAGGGCCTGGCCGAACACCTCCCGCAGCCGGGTGAGCACGGCCGGGCGGTCCCAGCCGGGCAGGCCGCCGGTGAGCGCCATGGCGTTGCGCCGGGCATCGTAGACACCCGGGCTGCCGATGACCGTCTGGGTGACGTCGGCCAGGGCCAGGCCTGCCTCGGCGCACACGTCGCTGGCCAGGCTGACCAATTCCTCGGCGCGGCTCGGCCCGCCGGAGGCATGCGACCTGACCGACGACCGGGCCCGCACCTCGCCCGCCAGGTCGGCCAGCGCGCCTCGTACGTACTGCGCTCCGACGTCGAGGCCGAGCACGAAGCCCGCTTCCGGCCTGATCTCGTACAGCAGCGCGGACCTGCCCGGGCGGCCGATGCGCTGTCCTGCCTCGCGGACCAGACCCGCCTGCTCGACGGTGGCGAGAGCCAGCGACACGGTCGGCTTGGAAAGCCCGGACAGCCGGGCGAGGTCCGCCCGGGAGCACGGGCCGTGGTCACGGATGTGCCCGAGCAGAAGCTGTTCGTTGAGGGCGCGGATGAGCTGGGGGCGTGCAGCCGACATGGCCCCGGGTGCGCCAGCCGACATGACCGTCACCGCCACCTCCGCCGTCAATCCTGCCCTGCTTTCTACGGCCAGCGCCGACCTGCCAGCCGTTTGTCACGGTTACGGCAAGACCGCGAACCAGTTTGCGTCGCGGCCTTGTCGGCCTCTGATAGTTAGGATACTGTCCTAACAAAATTGGGCAAGAGCGTTCACCTTAAGCCGGGCACTGGTCCCCGGCAACAGGACCTTAGGCCCTGGCAGAGGGGCATGGCCCCTGGGAAGGTTATCGCTGCTGTCACGCTCAGTGAAGGGCTATCACTATGAGATTGAGACGCCTCACGGTTATCGCGGTCCTCGCCACCGTCGCGCTGCTCGCCGCCGCCTGCGGCGGCTCTTCGTCGTCCTCCTCCCCCTCCGCGTCGTCGAAGGCGGCCCCCAGCGGGGTCCTGACCATCGACAACGAGAGCGGCGGGACCTGGACCTGCGACTTCAACCCGTTCAACCTGTCCTACATCAGCTACTCGCTCGGGAACGTCTACGAGCCGCTGGTGTTCGTCAACACGCTGCAAGACGCCAAGGTGACCCCCTGGCTGGCGACCAGCTGGACCTGGGGCGCTGGCAACAAGACGCTGACCTTCACCATCCGCAACGGAGTCAAGTTCTCCAACGGGGACCCGCTGACGGCGGCCGACGTGGTGTACACCTTCAACCTGCTGAAGGCGCACAAGACTCTCGACATCAACTCGGTCTGGTCGGTGCTGTCCAGCGTCGCCCAGCAAGGGTCCGACCAGGTGGTCATGACGTTCAAGACCGCCGCGGTGCCGTACTTTTACTACATCGGCGACCAGATCGGGATCGTGGACCAGAAGATCTGGTCGACGGTCGCCAACCCGGTCACCTACCCGGATAAGAATCCGGTCGGCACCGGTGCCTTCATGGTGAGCAGCAGCAGCTGCACCCCGCAGAACATTAAGTACACGGCCAACCCGCACTACTGGCAGTCCGGCCTGCCGAAGGTCGGCACAGTCAACTACCCGGCCTTCCTCACCAACGACACGGCCAACACCTACCTGGCCAACGGCCAGGCGCAGTGGGGCAGCCAGTTCATCCCCAACATCCAGGCGTTCTACCTGTCCAAGAGCCCGAACTACCACTACTGGTTCCCGCCGGTCGCGAACGTCAGCGTCTTCATCAACCTCACGAACCCGATCCTGAAGAACGTCGCGGTGCGCCAGGCCATGGCCTACGCGATCGACCGCCACAAAGCCTCGCTGATCGGCGAGTACGGTTACGAGCCGGCCTCGAACCAGGCCGGGATCGTCACCCCCACCTTCTCCGGCTGGCTCGACGCGCCGCAGGCGGCCTCGTACGGCAACAACTACGCCTATAGCCCGCAGAAGGCGATCTCCATCCTGGAGCAGGCCGGCTTCAAGCGCGGCTCGGACGGCATCTTCCAGACGCCGTCCGGTCAGCCGCTGTCGTTCACCATCCTCGACAACGGCGGCTTCTCCGACTGGGTGGCCGCGGTGAACGTCATCCAGCAGGACCTCAAGGCGATCGGGATCCAGGTCAAGGCGGACAACGTGGCCTACTCCACCTGGCAGTCCGATCTCTACGCGGGCCAGTTCCAGCTGGCTTACGGCAGCGAGACCGGCGGGCCGTCCCCGTACTACGAACTGCGGCAGTGGCTCTACTCGGCCAACTCCGCGCCGATCGGCACCGCGGCCGGATCGAACTTCGAGCGGTACAGCAACCCGGCCACGGACCAGCTGATCAACGAGTACGGCGCGACCACCAGCCCGGCCACGCAGCACTCGATCGTGAACCAGTTGCAGGCGGTCATGCTGAAGGAGGTGCCGGTCATCCCGGTCACCGAGTCCGTCGACTGGTTCCAGTACGACACGGGCAGCTTCTCCGGCTGGCCGACCCAGGGCAACCCGTACGCGCAGCCGGCCGCGTACAACTACCCGGACTGGGGACAGGTGATGCTGCAGCTGGCACCGAAGAGCTAGCGCGCCGCCCGGGGCCGGTGACGCGGCCTTGCGTGGCCGGCCCCGGGTGAGCGAGCCTGGAGAGGAGGGACTATGAGCGTCGGGAGGAGCGCATGAGGTATGTGCTTCGGCGCCTGGCCTTCTTCTTGCTGACCTTGTGGGTGGCGCTCACCCTGAACTTCGTGCTGCCGCGACTGATGCCGGGCAACCCGGCCACGGCGATCATCGGGAAGTTCCGGGGCGGGATCAGCCCGCAGGCCGTCAAGGTGCTCGAGGCGCAGTTCGGCATCGGCACCCACCAGAACCTGGTGGCACAGTACGTCCGCTACCTCGGCGACGTCGCGACGCTGAAGTTCGGGGTCTCGCTGACCACCCAGCCGGGGGCATCGGTCGGCCGGATCGTGCTCGACGCGATTCCGTGGACGCTCGGCCTGGTGGGCATCACCACGGTGCTGGCATTCATCCTGGGCACCGTGATCGGCATCGTCAGCGCGTGGTGGCGCGGCGGCCGGATGGACAGCCTGCTGCCGCCGGTATTCGTGATCATGACGGTGATCCCGTACTTCTGGATCGGCCTGGTGCTGATCCTGATCTTCGGCGTGAAACTGCGGTGGCTGCCGTACTTCTTCAGCTACAACTACACGCTGACGCCAGGGTTCAACGCGGCCTTCATCAGCAACGTGGCCGAGCACGCCATCCTGCCCGCGTTCACCCTGCTGATCACCACGATCGGCGTCTGGATCCTGACCATGCGCAACACCATGATCACCACGCTGGCGGAGGATTACGTGCGCATGGCCCGGGCCAAGGGGCTGCCCGCCCGCCGCATCATGTTCGACTACGCGGCGCGGAACGCGATCCTGCCGAACCTCACCGGCTTCGCCATGTCGCTCGGGTTCGTGGTCGGCGGCGCGATCCTCATCGAGGAGGTCTTCAACTACCAGGGGGTCGGCTATCTGCTGCTGCAGGCCGTCAACAACGACGACTATCCGCTGATGCAGGCGCTGTTCCTGCTGATCACCGTGGCCGTCCTGGTTGCGATCCTGCTCTCGGACCTGGCGACCGCCATACTGGACCCGCGGACCAGGACGGCGGGCTGACCATGGCCACCCTCCAGACACCCCCCGGGGCCAGTGAGGCAGGCCCCGGCCAGCCGGCCGCTCCCGCGGCGGCGGGGCTGCCGCTCTCCGGCGGCGGGATAACCGGCGCCCGCTCGCTGCGGCGGATGGCCCGCGCCATCACCGCCAACCGCAAGGCCACCGTCGGCACCGCGCTGCTGGTGTTCTTCATCCCGGGCTCATCGCACACGACAATCCGCAGGCCGAGATCTACCCGCGCGGCCTCAAGCCGAGCGCGCAGCACTGGCTGGGCACCACGGCCTTCGGGCAGGACATGTTCGCCCAGGTGGTGTGGGGAACCAGGCCGGTGCTCCTGATCGCGTTCGGGGTAGGGTTGCTGGCCACGGTCATCGCGATGCTGATCGGCGTGGCCGCCGCCTACCTCGGCGGGGCCTGGGACGGCACGCTCAACCTGATCACCGACGTGCTGCTGGTCCTCCCGCTGTTCCCGCTGCTCATCATCATCGGCAGCTACCTGCACGGCGCCGGCACCGCGGTGATGATCGCGGTCATCGCCGCGACCGGCTGGTCCTACACCGCGCGCCAGCTCCGATCGCAGGCGCTCACGCTGCGCAACCGGGACTTCCTCAACGCGGCGAAGGTCCGCGGCGAGCGCCCGCTGTACATCATCTGCGTGGAGATCATCCCCACGATGACGTCGCTGCTCGTGGCCGCCTTCCTGACGAACGCGCTGTACGCGGTGCTGTTCTCGTCCAGCCTGCAGTTCATCGGGCTCGGTGACCCGAACGTGACCAGCTGGGGCACGATGCTGTACTGGGCCGAGAACAACGAGGCGTTCCAGACCGGGCTGCCTCTGTGGATCATCGTCCCCGGCCTGTGCATCGTCGCGCTCGGCGCGGCATTCGCACTGCTCAACTACGCCTTCGACGAGATCGGCAACCCGGCCTTGCGGCCGGCCCGGAGCATCCGGAAGGTGCGTGCCCAGCGTGCCAGGTGACAGCCCCCCCGCCGGGCCTGCCGCACCCCGGACCATCCTCGAGGTCCGTGACCTGTCGGTCGAGTACCTGCTGGAGCGCGGGACGGTGCTAGCGGTGGATGACGTCAGCTTCGACCTCGCCGCCAGGGAGTTCATCGGGATCGTCGGCGAATCCGGCTGCGGCAAGTCCACCCTGCTGTTCGCCATCGCCCAGCTACTGGTCCCGCCGGCCGAGATCACCGGCGGCAGCGTGATCTTCAAGGGCCACAACATGGTGGGGCTGACCGACAAGGAACTGACCGCGGTCCGGTGGCGGGACCTGTCGGTGGTCATGCAGAGCGCCATGAACGCGCTCAACCCGGTCAAGTCGATCCAGGCCCAGTTCGCCGACGCCATGCGGGCGCACGGCGTCACCTCCAAGGCGGAGATCGCCGAGCGGTCGGCCGAGGTGCTCCGGATGGTCGGCATCGATCCGGTGCACCTGAAGAGCTACCCGCATCAGCTGTCCGGCGGGATGCGGCAACGCTCCATGATCGCGATGGCGATGCTGTTCACCCCCGACCTGGTGATCATGGACGAGCCGACGTCCGCGCTGGATGTGGTGGCGCAGCGGTCGCTGATGGTGCAGATCAAGGAACTCCAGGAGCGGCTGGGCTTCGCGATCATCTTCGTTACCCACGACATGTCGCTGGTCAGGCATTTCTCCAACCGCCTGATGGTCATGTACGCGGGCGTGATCGCCGAGTTCGGCGAGACCGGGCAGGTCTTCGACGCGCCTATGCACCCCTACAGCATCGGCCTGATGGAGGCGTTCCCGTCGATCCGGGGCCCGCGGGTGCCATTGACCGGCATCCCCGGCAGCCCTCCGGACCTGGCCAGGCTCCCGCCGGGCTGCCGGTTCGCCCCTCGCTGCCCCAAGGTGATGGCCCGCTGCGAGGCCGAGGCACCCAGGCTGTACCAGGTGGACCGCAGGCTCGTCCGGTGCTTCCTGCAGGCGGATGAGGGGCCCGGCGATGAGTGAGCCGCCCCTGCTGCGGACTGAGGGGCTCACCAGGCACTTCAAGATCGGCAACACGATGTCGCGGCGCACCCTGCACGCCGTCGACGACGTCACCCTGGCCATCGGCGAGCAGGAGATCGTCGCGCTCGTCGGCGAGAGCGGCAGCGGCAAGTCGACCGTGGCCCGGCTACTCGCCAAGCTCTACACGCCCACCGCCGGTGAGATCTACTTCCAGGGCAGGCCGCTGTCAGCGCTGCGCGGCCGGCGGGAGGTGCTGCGCTACCGGGGTGACGTGCCGATGGTCTTCCAGGACCCGTTCGCCTCGATTAACCCGGTGTTCCGGGTGCACCACGGAGTCATGCGCTGCCTCAAGCTGCACCGGCCGGAACTGTCGGCCGCCCAGCGTCACGAGGAAGCCGAGCGCGTGTTCACCGCCGTGGGCCTGACCCCCGCGGCCGAGGCGCTGCAGCGGTTCCCGCACGAGCTGAGCGGCGGCCAGCGGCAGCGCGTCGGCTTCGCCCAGGCCCTGGCCCTGCGGCCGAAGCTGATCCTGGCCGATGAGCCGGTGTCGATGCTGGATGTCTCGATCCGCATCGGGCTGCTCAACCTGATGGCCGACCTGCGCGACTCCCAGGGCGTCTCG
>Ga0335082_10008762_pt1 | contig 10998 bp, 6 predicted proteins | sample Lox_Sample_41_FD_206718 | JGI IMG/M metagenome (GOLD analysis project Ga0335082, IMG submission 206718) | Soil microbial communities from Loxahatchee National Wildlife Refuge, Florida, United States - Lox_Sample_4.1 | ecosystem: Environmental > Terrestrial > Soil > Wetlands | place: USA: Florida... | reverse complement strand
GGTGCCCGCCGCGAGCGCAAACAGGCCGGCGCTGGCCCACGGGGTGTGGATTTCGTCGGACAGCGCCGCGGCGAGCCCGAACGCCATGGTCGTATGGCCCGAAGGAAACGCGTCGGCGCCCGAGAACGGGTGGAACACGTTCGGCTCCTCGGCGGCGAAGGGCCGTTCGCGACCCACGACGTACTTGGTGGTGGTGGTCACAACCGCCGCAAGGGCAAGAGAGACGGCGATCCGTTCCGCGGAATTCCTGAGCGGCAGGTTACGCCCGATCGTCCCGCCCAGGAACATCGCGATGGGAATGGTCGCGAACACTTCCGGCTGTCCCATATGGCGGAAAAACGCGGCCAACTGATCCTTTTCGGGGGTGCGCGAGTCCTGGGTCGAGTGCTGCACCGCCTCGTCGAAGAAGCCCGAGAAGAGAATCGCTCCCGCAGTCGCGGCACCCTGCCACCACTCGATGGTTCCCTGGACGGGTTGCCGTGCTTGGGAAGACACGGTGCCCGGGAGGAGAAAAAGGCAGGGCACGACGCGGCACGCGGAACTCGGAACGCGGAACATCATGACGCGCGTCGAGAAGCTTTGCGTTCCCGTGTTAGACCAGGAGACTGATGGCTTCGTCGCGTAAGCGGTGCTGCAGCAACGGATGTGTACGCCACACATACGCGCCCATGCTCGTCACCGCCAGGATATTCGCGATCGCAATCGACGCCACGCCCAGGCTGCCCATCACCCATTGCGCACCAAGCGCGACCATGGTGAAGGCCGCGGCTTCGAGCACGATCGCCGCCATGATCGCCAGCAGCAGGAACGATGGCGCGCGCTCGATGCCTTCGGCGAAGGCGACAAACACGAGGCCCGCGGCGATGAAGGCGGCCAGATGAAATGCCGTGTAGGAGGCGACGATGCCCAGATTGATGGTCACATCGGCTGGTCCCATCGCGCCCAGAAACAGCGCGGAGCCGAGCGCCGCCGCGGTGCGGAACGGCTGTCCCGCCACGACATCGAGCATGAAGAACCAGACAGCCACCGTGGCGGCGCCGACCAATCCGGTCAGCACGCCGCGTGCCAGCGACGGATAGCGGCGTAACACCGCGAGCCCGAGGGCATTCTCTGACCGCAGCGCACGATGCAGATACGCCATGAGCACGATGCCCGACAGCACGTTTGCGAACACGACTCTGCGCCAGGGAACGACCTGCGAAGGCGGTGCGCCACCCAGGAGCAGCCCCGCGTAGAACACCGTCTCCTGAACCACGATCCCGAAGATCACGCCGAACAGGAGCGCGGGGCCGAGCTCGAGCTGCGCGAGCGCCCAGGCCGCGAGCATCCCGAGCACCGTGAACACGGCAAAGTGCACCAGGCTGTACGCGGCGATGAGTGGCACGGTCGGCGGCATCGCGGGGTGATGCGTGAGCGCGCTGGCCAGCGCGGCCGGCGTGCGGAACGGGCCTCCGGTGAGCAGATCAATCGCGAGGAAGCACAGGGCGACGACGAGTCCCGCGAGCATTCCCCCGATGGCGCCGTGGATCAGGAGCGCGTTGGTGTGGTGTTTCATGGACCCTCCCTCGATAGAGAGAAGCCGGACAACTGCGGTAATCGATAATGCTGGGGTGGTTTCGGAGGGGCAACGGATTAGTTCTTCCGCGTCTCGGGTCATGTGCACGATGCGCCGCAAGATGCGTATCTCGAGCACTCTTACAGCACGATATTCAAGTAACCGGGGGCCATACTTGCCACTTGCAACGGTCTCTGTGCATATTTCGCACAGGACCATGGTTCGGGGCGGAAGGGGGGCGGGATATGCGGGTTTTTATCGGGGTGGTGTCGGGCATTTTATGCACATTCGGCAGATGAATCGTCGCATAAAGGCACCGCGCCTCATCCGAACGAGCCTGTGCGGGCTACGGCACGACATTTTGCACCAATTTTTCTTGACGCGATCACGCAGCCGGGGTAGGTTCACACCCCATCACGCAAACCTGCCGATCTCGCGTAACTCGTTCCCCTGGAGGACTCGTTTGCTATGACTGCCACCGTTAAACCAACCACCACCCGGCGCGGAACCAAGACTGCCGGCAGCCCTGCAGACGTCATCCGGCGGGCAGGAGAAGCGGGAGTCCAGGTCGTCGATCTGCGATTCACCGACATGCCGGGAACGTGGCAACATTTCTCGATTCCGATCGGGGAGATGTCCGAGGATCTCTTCGCCGAGGGAATCGGCTTCGACGGATCGTCGATCCGCGGCTTTCAGGCGATCAACGAGAGCGACATGCTGCTGATGCCGGACCCGCAGACCGCGTTCGTCGACCCGTGTCTCACGGTGCGCACGCTGTCGATCACCTGCGATATCGTGGACCCTATTACGGGCGCGCCGTACACGCGTGATCCGCGGTACGTCGCGCGCAAGGCGGAGCAATTCCTGGCCAAGACCGGGATCGCGACGACCGCGTTCTTCGGTCCGGAAGCCGAGTTCTACATCTTCAACTCGGCGCGGTTCGATCAGAACGCCCACTCCGGGTACTACTTCATCGATTCCGAGGAAGGCATCTGGAATTCGGGGCAGGAGGACAACGGCACCCCGAACCTGGCGCACCGGCCGCGGCACAAGGAAGGCTATTTCCCCGTACCGCCCACCGACCGGCTCCAGGACCTGCGCTCGAAGATCATGCTCGCGATGATCGACGCCGGGATCGAGGTCGAGGTCCATCACCACGAGGTCGGCACGGCGGGTCAGACGGAAATCGACATGCGGTTCAACACACTCACTCGCATGGCCGATCAGCTCATGATGTACAAGTACATCGTCAAGAACGTGTGCCGGGCCAACGGATACACGGCCACGTTCATGCCGAAGCCGATGTACGGCGACAACGGCTCGGGCATGCACGTGCACATGAGCCTGTGGAATGACCAGAAGCCCTTGTTCTTCGATGCCAAGGGCTATGGCTTGCTGTCGGATACGGCGCGCTGGTACGTGGGCGGACTCATCAAGCACGCGGCGTCGCTGCTCGCGTTCGCGGCTCCCACGACCAACAGCTACCGGCGTCTGGTGCCTGGCTACGAGGCACCGATCAACCTGATGTACTCGGCGCGCAACCGGTCGGCGATCTGCCGGATTCCGATGTACTCGAAGTCGCCGAAATCCAAGCGCATCGAGTTCCGCGCGCCGGATCCGTCGAGCAACCCGTACTTCACGTTCGCTGCGCTGCTCATGGCCGGCCTCGATGGCGTGAAGAACAAGATTGAGCCGCCGAAGCCGATGGACGTCGACCTGTACGAGCTCGAGCCGGAAGAGCGCAAGCACGTGAAGAACACGCCGGGATCGCTCCAGGAGTCGCTGGCGTCGCTCGAGGCGGACAACGCCTACCTGCTCGAAGGCGGAGTGTTCACGCGGGATTTGATCGATACCTGGGTGAGCTACAAGAAGGCCAAGGAAATCGATCCGGTCGCGCTCCGGCCGCACCCGTACGAGTTCTTCCTGTATTACGACGCGTAAGCTGGGTTGTGATCCTCGCGACCCCGGGGCACCGCCCCGGGGTCAACCCACCCTATGACAGCGACAGTCGAAAGAACCACCGGCGCCACCAAGCGCGACATCCAGAACCTGTGTCGCGATCAGGGCGTCGCGTTCCTGCGGCTGCAGTTCACCGACATTCTCGGGGTCAACAAGAACGTCGAGGTCCCTGAGAGTCAGTTCGAGAAGGCGCTCTCGGGCGATGTGCGATTCGACGGCTCCGCCATCGAGGGCTTCGTGCGCATCGAGGAATCGGACATGGTCTTGAAGCCCGACCTCGACACGTTCCGGATTCTGCCCCACGACGATCAGGGCGGCCGGGTGGGCCGCTTGCTGTGTGACATCTACAACCCGGACGGCACCCCGTTCGCCGGGTGCCCCCGTCAGACGCTGCGCCGCCAGATCGCGCGTGCGGAGGCGCTCGGATACGACGTCATGGTGGGTGTCGAGGCCGAGTTCTACATCTTCCAGCTCGACGACCACGGGAAACCGACCACGCGCACGCACGATTCGGGCGGGTACTTCGATCTCACGCCCGTCGACCGGGCCGAAGAGATCCGGCGTCTCATCGTGCGGGATCTGGTCTCGATGGGATTCGAGGTGGAGAGCGGCCATCATGAAGTGGCGCCGGGCCAGCACGAAATCGATTTCCGGTACGCCACCGCGCTCGAAACCGCCGATAATCTCGCGACCTTCAAGTTCGTCGTCCGGAACGTCGCGTACCGTCATGGCTATCTCGCGACGTTCATGCCCCAGCCGATTTTCGGCCAGGCCGGCTCCGGCATGCACACGAGCCACTCGCTGTTTCAGAAGAGCAAGAACGCGTTCTTCGATCCGAAAGCCCAGTGGGAGCTGTCGCAGATCGCCATCCATTATATCGGCGGGCTGTTGAAGCACGCCCGCGGCTTCTGCGCCGTCACCAACCCCCTGGTGAACAGCTACAAGCGCCTGGTCCCGGGATACGAAGCACCGGTGCACGTCGCCTGGTCGATGCGTAATCGCTCACCGCTCATTCGCATTCCCGAGCGCCGCGACGTGGGCACGCGCTGCGAGCTGCGCATGCCCGACCCCTCGGCCGATCCGTATCTCTCGCTCACCGTGCAGATTGCCGCGGGGCTCGACGGGCTCGAGCAGCGGATGACGCCGCCCGATCCCGTGAACAAGAACATCTTCGAGATGAGCTACCGGGAGCGCCGGCACTTCCGCATCGACGATCTTCCCCGCGACCTGCACGAAGCCCTCGAGTACCTGGAGAAGGACGACATCATCCGCGCTGCACTCGGCGAGCACATCTACGAACGGTTCGTGGAGGCCAAAGAGCGGGAATGGCAGGAATACATCCGGCGGGTGAGTGAGTGGGAGTTACAGCGGTACCTGGGCCTGTATTGATCGTGCGGGAAAGCGGGAAGCGGGAAGCGGGACGCGGGAAGCGGGAAGCGGGAAGCGGGAAGCGGGAAGCGGGAAGCGGGAAACGGGAAGCGGGAAACGGGAAGCGGGAAGCGGGAAGCGGGAAGCGCCGCTGCAAGACGCTTCCCGCTTCCCGTTCTCCCCCCTTCCCGTCAGAACGAATACGCCGCGCTGAACGCCACGCTGAACTGTTCGAACTCGCCGTTGAACACCTGAAATTTCGAATGGTCGTACCTGACTTCCGGACGGAGCAGCACGTTCGGGAAGGTTTTGACATTGAGCGTGCCCGTGGCGCTCCAGAGGACGTGCGCTTCGTACGGGAACCCAGGAGCGAACACGGACGTGAGGCCGAACGCTCCGGCGGTACGCGCCCCCTGGTTATCCGATATGTAGTCGCCGCGGACCGCCAGGTTCAACGTCGGGGAGAGATCCTGCGCAATCCAGCCGCCGATGCCCCACCAGGTCGCGTCCGTGGTGGAATCCGGGAGCGCGTAGTTCGCCTTTTCGGTCCCGTAGTCACCCTGCACCCAGATCGAGGTCTTGGACCCGATCTTCTGGTTCAGAAGGGCATTGATGCCGTATCTCGCGGCGCTCGAGCCATCTTGCTCGGGCCCGTAATAGGGAATGAGCGTGAGCGTGGTGGCCTTTCCGGAAAGTCCGAGCAGCCCCATCACGCTCTTGTGCCCACTCGTGTCGACCACCCGATCCCACCCGTTGTCGAGGCGGATCGCGAAGTTCACCGCGCTCGAGGCCTTATAGTCCATCTCGATACCTGTTGAGGTGAAATTCTCGAGATAGATGAACTGGTTGCCGAGCGACCAGTTCGGATTCGCCGTCGTTTCGATGACTTCGAGCCCCATCAGCGTCACCATCTTCCCGAATCTGAACTGCACACCGTTGCCGTTCGCCGTGGGCAGGTTCAACGTCACGAACAGCTGCGTGATATCGATGTTCTGCCCGATCTGCAGCCCTGTCGAATACAGCACCGCGGCGTTCTGGCCGATGATGAAGTTCGAGTGCACCCCCGCGTCAACCTTGTTCGTGGCGTAGGGACGGTCGGCGATGAATTCGATCCCGTTCAGCGAGAACGACTGGGAGTAGCGGTCATAGAGCCGGCCGACGATTACGCCTGCGGCTGCATTGTTCGCATACACGTACGACGCCTCGCCGAACCCGCCGAGCTTGATGCCGAGCGGGAAGGTCGTGGGCGCCGCCGCCGCCGCGGGGGCCGCTGCGGCCGTCGTGGTATCGGCGGGCTTCGATTTGGTTGTGTCCTTTGGCTGGGCAGCCACCTGCGTTTGCGCCGCGGCCGGGGAGAAGGAACCGATCAAGGCCGAGATGGCGAAGAGCCAAGCGGACCTGCGAGTCAGGGGCGACATGGACTACTCCTCCAGTGAGGTCGGAACGCGCTTCGGATGCGTCGAACGGTATACGCGTCATGCAAAAGTGTCAAGCGTTTTGTGCAATATTGGCAAAATATTGACATCATTATGCATGGCTAGCGCCATAAAATGTTACTTATGTGGACCAATTGAGCGCATGATGCACGCCCCTGGCTACAGAAGTGACCAAAAGCCATAGGAAAGGCCTGCCCTCTTCTGGCGCGTTTCGGTCCCTTTCCGTCCTTTTCCGCCCGGGTTAGTATGCGAGCCAGTGATGCGGACCAGCATCAGTATTAACCGCTCAATTACCATCCGGCTCTCTCAGAGAGGCGGCGTGCTGGCGCTCGGTTGATCGAGTACTGAACCTTGCCGATGCCACGCGGCCTCTCCGGCGGAGAGGCCGCTTTTTTGTTCTGGGAGCTCACATGGACTTGAAGCTGTACGACACCACACTGCGCGACGGGACGCAACGCGAGGGGATGTCCTTGTCCGTCGAGGACAAACTCAAGATCGCGCGGCGCCTCGACCGGCTCGGGATCGATTACCTCGAGGGCGGGTGGCCGGGATCGAACCCCAAGGACGCGGAGTTCTTCCGCCGCGTGAAGCAGGCTGGCCTCACGCACGCCAAAATCGCGGCCTTCGGCATGACCCGTCGCGCGAACGGCCGCGTGGAAGACGATGCCAACCTGCGGGCCCTGGTCCAGGCCGAGACACCGGTCGTTACGCTCGTGGGCAAGACGTCGGTGCTGCACGTCGAGCGAGTGCTGGAGACGACGCGCGACGAGAATCTGCGCATGATCGGCGACAGCATCCGGTTCCTGAAGCAGCTCGGGAAGGAAGTGATCTATGACGCCGAGCACTTCTTCGACGGCGCGCGGCTGGACCCGGACTACGCGCTCGCGACGCTCCAGGCCGCGGCGCAGGCCGGCGCGGACTGTGTCGTGTTGTGCGACACGAACGGCGGCGAGCTGCCCCACGTAGTCGAGCAGCGGGTCTGCGACCTGAGAACCCGGCTCGACGTTCCCCTCGGGATCCATACGCACAACGATTCCGGGTTGGCCCTGGCGAACGCGGTCGCGGCGGTCCGCGCGGGGTGCGTGCACGTGCAGGGAACGATCAACGGGTATGGCGAACGCTGCGGCAACCTCGACCTGATTCCGCTCGTTGCCACGCTGCAGTACAAGCTGGACATGGACGTTTTGACGCCCGAGCAGATGCGGGGGCTCACCGAAGCGTCGCACTTTGTCGCGGCGGTCGCGAACTTGAACCCCGACGCGCATCAGCCATATGTGGGCAAGAGCGCGTTCGCGCACAAAGGCGGCATTCACGTCGCCGCCGTCGCGAAGCTCGCCGACAGCTATCAGCACATTGACCCGGCGCTGGTGGGGAACGAAATGCGCGTCGTCGTGAGCGAGCTGGCGGGGCGGCGCAATATCTCACTGCGCGCTCGTGCGCTGGGGTTGGACGTGGGCGCGCAGGAGCAGGAGCTGTTACAGCAGATCAAGGACCTCGAGCATGCGGGCTTCCAGTTCGAGGAGGCCGAGGGGTCGTTCGAGATGCTGGTGCGCCGCGCGGCGCCGGACTACCGCGCCCCGTTCGAGCTGCTCGGTTTCACCGTGATCGTGGAGCAGGGTAAAGGAACGAGCGGTCAGATTTCGGCTCAAGCCATCGTAAAGCTGCAGATCGGAGATGAGGTGATGCATACGGCCGCCGAAGGTGCCGGCCCCGTCAATGCCCTCGATCGGGCGATTCGCAAAGGGCTCATTCCCCATTATCCCGAGCTCGCCGACGTTCGCCTGGTCGATTACAAGGTCCGTATCATCGACGACCATCTTGCCACCGCGGCCAAGCCGCGGGTGGTCATCGAGTCGGCGCGCGGCTCGGAGCGCTGGAGCACGGTGGGCTGCTCCGAGAACATCATCGAGGCGAGCTGGCAGGCATTGCGGGATGCGCTGGAGTTGCCGCTGCTGAGGCGTGTCCGCGGGTAGGTTGACCCCGGGGCGACGCCCCGCGGTCAACCCACCCTTAACGAGTCCAGGTGTTATTTCCCCGATCCAGATCCGGGAACAGCCCTTCCGGGTCGACCTCGACCTTCACGACCTCCGGATCCCGCGCTACGTCCACCTGAATCTTGCGCACCCCCTTGCCGGCAAGCCAGGCGTCCACCGGTACCTCGACTCGCTGCACGCTCTTGTCCGACCGTGTGACGGCCAGCAGCACCGGCATCGGCGCCAATCCCTTATCGACGATCGTAATCGTCGTCGAGTCGCCGTCCGCGGTGACGGACTGCACCGCCTGGTCGAGCGGCCAGCCGTGATAGAACCACGTGGTCCAGAACCAGGAGAGATCACGACCGGATACGTCGGCAATCGTGTTGAAGAAGTCGTACGGCTCTGGGTGGCGGTCGATCCAACGGCGGCCGTATTCGACAAAGGCCCGGTGGAAGAGATCCTCGCCGAGCATGCCGCGGAGCGCCGCGAGCACCTGCGCCGTCTTGTTGTAGTACAGGACGTAATACAGCGCCTGCGGATAGTCGTCGCCCGTGCCCGGGAGAATCAGCGGCAGATCCTGTCCCGCGCGCGCGGCGCGCAGATAGGTGGCTCGCTGCCCGGGCTCGGCGTCGTTGGGGCGGCCCGTCCCGCCGCGCGGCTCGCCATACAGCGCGCGCATGCATTGCGCGACATCGAACTGCGTGAACCCCTCATCCATCCACGGGAAGCGCGTTTCGTTCGAACCCACCTGCATCGGGAACCACATGTGTCCCGTCTCGTGCATCAGGTCGCCCGCGAGCGACAGCGTGTCGGCCCACGGCTGCATCACGGTGGCCATCGGGTATTCCATGCCGCCGCCGTCGAGCACGCCTTCGAACGAGCTCATCGCGGGGTAGGGATAGGGCCACAGATACTGGGACATCTGCTGTATCGCATCCCGAGTGTAGCGCGCTGCCCCGACGCGCCAGGCGGTGGCAGGGGCCGACAAACGGAAATAGCTGTTGATGTCCACCGTGTCGGTACCCGCGTTGTGCCGAACCAGCGCACGCGTCACATCCCAGGCGTACTGATCGCTCGTGCCCCACGCGAAGTCGCGTACGTCATTCGCGACGTAGTGCCACGTCAGGGGCGTCGTTCCCGACACGAAAGCGCGTGCCGCAGCGGGCGAACCTGGTGTGAGGATGCGGATCACGCGGCCGCTCGAGCGGGCCGCGGCGAGACTATCCAGGGTCGAGCGCGCGTAGATGGTGTCCCGATTCTCGAGCGTCCCCGTCGCGCCGACGACCCAGTTGTGGGGCACCGTGAGGCGCACGTCGTAGTCGGCCGGATCCATGTAGAACTCGGCTTCGAGCAGATACGGATCGGCCACCCAGCCGTCGACGTCGTCGTAGACCGCGATCTGCGGGTACCAGTAGCCCATGAAGTACACGCGACCCTCGTGTCCCTCGCGTCCGTCGGACGGGGGCGCCGGGGCCGGAGCGTACGACCAGGAAGCGTCGAGACGCAGGCTATCACCCGGCCGGAGTGCCGTCGAAAGCGCGATCCACATCACCGTCCCATCGACCGCGTACTGTCCCGGTATGGCTTCCTGGCCCTGCGGCGCCTTGGTGAGGGCTCGGCCGTTCAAGAGGAGGCGTTGGAGGATCACGCCGCCGGTGATCGGCACGGCTTGCCGGCGCGGGGCTCCGGCCGCGAAGACGTTCTGCCGCAGATGTACCGCGAGCCGAGTGAGTGTGTCGGGGGAGCGGTTGGCGTAGAGGACCGTTTCGCGACCGTCGAGCCGGTTTTTTACGGGATCGAGGGTCGCCTCGATGCGATACCGTGGGTGCGCCACCCAATAGCGTGGACCAGGAGCACCAGAGCGGGCGCGCGTGCCTCGCAAGACCGCACGCGTGAATGCGGCGGATTCGTACACCGGCCCGGGGATGGGGCGGGGGCCTGACACAGTTGCCGCGGTGTCGACGGTTGGAGCGGGACGGGTCTGCGCTCGAAGGCCTGCGGTGCAGAAGACGCCAGCGGATATGAGGGCCAGAAGGCGTTTCGGCATGGAAGAAAAATGCGTTGCGTCGTAGCGACGGGCAACGTTGTTCTATATCAATCCGCCGCCGCGTCCTCCACCACGCGACTGAACTTGATCGGTTCCGCGAAAAATTCGGTCGCGTAGCCAACGAACTCCCGCGCGCGGTCGAGAATGGCGCGGGCGGCTGTCTCGCTCGGCTCCGCGTTCTTGAGGGTATCAAAGCTTCTGCGGAGCTCGGACCACGCCCCGCCCGTCTGCCCCGAGAGCACAAAAATGTTTTCGAACTCCCAGAGCACCTGCTCCGACGTGAACGGATCCACCAGTCTCTTGTAGAGCGGAACCCTCGCGCCCGCCGCCGCGGCGTCGTATGCGGCATAGATCGCCGCATCCCAGGCCTTGTGCTCGCAGTAGGCGTCAGCTTGGGCCAGCGCCTCCTCGGCATCTTCCCGGGACGGCACCTTTTCCGCGATCGTGGTGCCGGCGCACTCGCCCTTGACGCCCTGGCGCACCGCAAACTTCTCGTTCGCGTGGCCCCAGTCCTGGAAGAAGCCGGGATCGTCGTCGAACGCGGGGACCGTGCGGAACGGCTCCAGCGTCGCCTTGAGGCGGTCTTCGCCGAGACGGGTCATGCAGGCCGTGAAGTCCTCCCCATGCCGGCGCTCGGCCAGATACAGCTCGAGCAGC
>Ga0335082_10008761_pt1 | contig 10999 bp, 6 predicted proteins | sample Lox_Sample_41_FD_206718 | JGI IMG/M metagenome (GOLD analysis project Ga0335082, IMG submission 206718) | Soil microbial communities from Loxahatchee National Wildlife Refuge, Florida, United States - Lox_Sample_4.1 | ecosystem: Environmental > Terrestrial > Soil > Wetlands | place: USA: Florida... | reverse complement strand
GGCGGAGGGAGCATGGGACGCACCGCGGCCGGGGCGATCCGCATCGGCCATGCCGTCGGCGCGGCCTTCACGAACCGTCGGGTGATCGAACCGGTCGAATCTCGCATGACGACTGCGGCCGGTGCGCTGTTGCTTCCCCTGGCGATTCTCTTTTCGTTCTTCCCGCGCCTGCTGGCCTATCCGGTCGTTCTGATTCTCGCTTGGATCTCCGGCGCGCTGCTATACCGGGGGTACAAGCTGCGCCGCGGCAGGACCCGGCGGGTTACAGGTACGGGGGGGCAGGAGACGTCATGATCCCGGCGCGACACCAGTCCGGGTCTTGCTTTCGCATTCCGATGGACGACCAACGGTGATTTCGTAAATCAAAAACCCCATTCGTTAATCCCGAACCGGATGAGTATTCAAGAAATATTGTAAGTTTTCCTCCATTATGCTATCATCCATTTCCTTGTTGCCGGGGCGGGGTAGCGCGGCTTAAATCCCGTTTCCCCCCCCGGATTTTAGGTTCTAAAATTCAGTTCGTTGGACAATCGAGCCATGGACTATGGTCTCAATGCCATCTGTGGCTCCGCGGATCCAACGACCATCTGAGCGTTTCCCATGCGGCATAGGGCAACACATATCCCGCTTGACGGCGTTTCGGAGAGCCTCCCAATATATCCTTACCAAAACGGCCAACCTTTTCATATTAAGAAAGCTAAGTCTCTATATTTCTACAAGCGACGTGGAAACCTTTGTCCGTCTGCCTTTTTCCGGTGACCTCGAATTCGTTGAATCCGCGTAGCGAGCACTACCTCTTCCTGTAGGAGAAGGTCCGGTTTCGCCGAGCCTGGGGCGGAAGAGGGGCGATAGGTTGAATGTATCTCTTTGGATAACGCTGTTATCTATTTAGATACAATTCGGCTGGCAATATTTTTGGCGCGTCGATTCGATTCTTACTTAATCAATGAGTTAGGTTGTAATTCATTATTTAAATGATGGCATCAAAGTTGCTCTTCCTGAACCCGGGAGAATTCTGGGGACACATGATCCCCCCATGTATTTGCCGGCGGAGGCCATCATTTCCTGTCGATATGAATGTTGGGTTCTAGATGATCCGTGGAAAATGAGGTGGCGATGTGAAAACCTATAAAGGAAAAATACTGGTCGTGGACGATGATCCGGACATCCGGAAAATCCTGTACGATCGCCTGGACTCCCTCGGATATATCGTCGTTACCGCCGAAAGTGGACAAGAGGCTCTGGATAAAGCGGCCAAGGAAGATCCCGACCTGATGTTTCTCGATCTCCAGTTGCCTCATATGAGTGGCTTGCAGGTGTTGAAAAAACTCAAGGAGTATCCGGAGCTTTCGGTCATCATTATTACGGCTTTTGGTACGATCGAAAAGGCCGTGGAAGCAATGAAGGAGGGGGCCTTTGACTTCATTACAAAACCCTTCTCGCCGGACCATCTCGATCTCGTCATTAAGAAGGCCCTTGAATGCAGGGCGCTCAGACAAGAGAACCTTTATCTCCGGGGGGAATTGAACGCTCCTTACAGTGAGATACTGGGGGAGAGCACAAAAATGAAGGGGGTGATCGAGACGGCCAGAAAGGTGGCCGCCACCGCCTCCACCGTCCTGCTTCTGGGCGAAAGCGGAACGGGCAAGGAAATGTTTGCCCGGTCCATCCACCGTTGGAGCCCGAGAGCCGACAACCCTTTCACCGTGGTCAATTGCGTGGCCTTGAGGGACGAACTGGTCGAGAGTGAGCTGTTCGGCCATGAAAAGGGGTCCTTTACCGGGGCTCATCAGATGAAGCGGGGAAAATTGGAAATCGCCAACGGGGGAACCGTTTTTCTGGATGAGATCGGCGACTTCAAGCCGGATCTTCAGGCCAAACTTCTCCGGGTGCTCCAGGAACGCGAGTTTGAACGGGTGGGGGGGAACAAGCCGATTCATGTCGATATCCGGATTATCGCGGCAACCAACCAGGATCTTCATCGGAAGGTTCAAGAAGGAGGGTTTCGGGAAGACCTCTTCTTCCGTCTGAATGTGGTCCCCATTTCCCTTCCGCCCCTGCGTGAGAGGGCCGAGGACATTCCCCTCTTAACCGGGTTTTTTCTTACACGATCCTGCCAAATTGTGAAGAAGCCGGTGATGAAAATTTCCCCCGAGGCGATGGATCGCCTTAGGCATTATCACTGGCCGGGAAATGTGAGGGAGTTGGGGAACCTGATCGAGCGGGCGGTCGTTTTGGCGGAAGGGAATGAGATTTTACCGGAAAACCTTTCCCTCCTTCCCGCAACCGGCCCCTCCGAGGAAGAACATTTTGGGAAGCCTTACCATGACGCGGTTCGGTCTTATCAAAAACAGGTCATCCGGAACGCCCTGCAGAGAAGCGGGGGGAATCAGGCCCGGACGGCCGAGCTCTTGGGGCTTCAGCGAACCTATCTGGCGCGGTTGATTAAAAAGTTAAATGTCAGGTGAGCCACGCGAATCATGATGAACCGGTCCCCATCCAATGATACCCCCGTCCGGCGGGTCCTGTCGGCGGTCCGCCCGTTCCCGAAGATCATCCCGAAGATGATCCCGGAAGGCCGGGCCCTTTCCGAGACGGCATGGAACGGCCGACACCGCGGGATCCTCGTCCTTCTATGGCTCCACGCGTTCGGACTCGCCGGTTTTGGAATCTACAAAGGATACGGGGCGGTTCAAAGCCTGGGCGAGGGATCGGTGATCGCCGCCCTGGCGTTTGCCGCAACCCGGACCACGATCGGGCGCTGCACCCGTTCGGCGATCGCCAGCGTCGGCCTCGTGACCTCCTCCGCGATCCTGGTGCAATTCTCGGGCGGATACATCGAGGCCCATTTCCATTTCTTCATTATGCTGACCCTCATCGCCATTTACGAAGATTGGATCCCGTACCTTATGGCCATTTGCTTCGTGCTGATCGAGCACGGGCTCACGGGCCAGTTCATCCCAGCCGCCGTGTACAACCATCCGGATGCGATGGTTCACCCATGGAAATGGGCGATCATTCACGCCGCGTTTATCCTGTGTGAGAGCGTGGCGCTTCTGGTGGTTTGGCGGGTGAGCGAACTGGCCCGGGCCCGTGCCGACCTTGTGCTCAATTCCGCGGGGGAGGGAATTCTCGGGTTGGACCTCGAAGGGAAGATCACCTTCGCCAATCCCGCCGTGGCGAAAATGACGGGCCGTCCCGTCGAGGAACTGGTCGGGGGGCCCGTCGATCGGATCTTGAAGAATTCCGACGGAACCTATCCCGATTGCAACCGGGATTTGATCCATGCGATTCGAGGCGAGAAGGCATGCCGTTGCGACGATAAGACGCTTCTGCATCGGGACGGCACGACCTTTCCCGTCGGCTCGGTCTGCAATCCGATTCGCGAACGCGGCGTGAACGTCGGCGCCGTCGTGACGTTACGGGACGAAAGGGACCGGCTGAAAGCGGAAGAGGCCTTGCGGGAGAAGGAGGAGCGGTTCCGCCAGGTGACGGAGAATATTGCGGAGGTCTTTTGGATGACCTCGGTCGATAAAAACCGGATGGTTTACATCAGTCCCGCATACGAGACCATCTGGGGACGCACGCGTGAGAGTCTATATGAGCAGCCGACTTCCTGGATGGATGCCATTCATTCGGAGGATCGGGAGCGCGTAAGGGTGGCGGCTCTTGAGAAGCAGACCCGGGGGGAGTATGACGAGGAATATCGGATCATGCGTTCTGACGGATCGGTCCGTTGGATCCGGGATCGCGCGTTTCCCGTTCGAAACGAACTCGGTAAAGTCTACCGCGTGGTCGGTGTCGCCGCCGACATTACCGACCGGAAACGGGCGGAATCGGTCATCCGGGAGGCCTATCAGAAACTCGCCGCCCTCAACCTGACCCTGGAGGAGCGAATCCAGGAGCGGACCCTCGAACTCGAAGACGTCCTTCATCAGGTCAACCGTGAAAAGGAGAAGACGGACCGGATCATTCACGAAATCGCCGACGGGGTGATCGTGACCGATCGGGATGGAAAAATCCTTTTGATCAACCCGGCCGCCCGGATGCTGCTGGGAAGTCAGGGCCATGCCCCAACGACGGATCGGCCCGGGTCCCCTCACCTTCCGGAACTGTCCGAGGTCCTCGCGAACTCGGCCGAGTCTGTGACGAAAGAGATCGAAGTCAATGACCCCGCACTCGTCTCTCCCAGGGTGCTCAAGGCCGCCGCCGTGCCGCTGAAGAACGAGCGGGGCGATCTCCTGGGCAAGGTGGCCGTCCTCCATGACATCACGAGCTTCAAAGAGGTGGATCGCTTGAAATCGGATTTTGTCTCCCAGGTTTCCCATGAGCTGCGAACACCCCTCACCTCCATCAAAGGTTACATCGATAACTTGAAGGACGGCATCGCCGGGGCATTGACCGAAAAACAACTGGAATATCTGAGCCGGATGTCCAGGAATGCGGAACACCTGGCCGCACTGATCGGCGACCTCCTGGATGTCTCACGGATCGAATCGGGGAAGATGACCCTCCGATTGACGCCCCTGCCCCTCCGGGATCTGATTGAGGAGGCGGTCAAGAACCTCCGGTCGGTCGCCGAGGAGAAGCGCCTCGAGGTCGCCGTGAGCCCGTTCGAGGGGGAAAGCCGGGTTCGAGGGGACCGTGACCAACTGGAGCAGGTCGTCGCCCATCTCCTCGTCAACGCGATCAAGTATACCCCTCCGGGAGGCCGGATCACGATCGCCCTCCGGCGGAATGAGAAGTTCATCCTGACCTCGATCCGGGATACGGGGATCGGAATTCCGCGGGAGAAACAGTCGAGGATCTTTGAGCGATTTTATCGGGTCGGGCCCGAATCGTTTTCAATTGGCAACGGGACCGGTCTGGGTCTGTACATCGCGAAGCATATTATTGAAATGCATGGGGGCCAAATCGGGGTCGCCAGCGAGGTCGGAAATGGCAGCGAGTTTTCTTTCACGCTCCCGCTGCATTCCTGAGGCCGCGGGAAGGCTGATCGGGCGGCCGGTCACCCGGGCGGTGATCGTCGGTCTGCTGACCGCCGCTTTGGGTCTTGCGATCAGCCTTCTTCCGGTCGGAAACGACCTCGAAGAGCAAATCGGTCTCGACATTCTTTTCAATTTGAGGGGCCCAAGGCAAGCCCCTCCGGGGGTGGTTGTCATCGCGATCGATAAGGAGTCCGCCGGTCATCTGAACCTGCCGCGTGACCCCCGAAAATGGCCCCGCACCTATCACGCGCGCCTGATCGAAAAATTGGCGGAGGCCGGCGCGAGCGTCATCGCCTTTGACCTCTATTTTGATGAGGGCCATTCCTCCGAAGAAGATCGGGTCTTTGGCAAGGCGATCGAAAAGGCGCGCAATGTGGTGCTGCTGGGGTACTTCAAGAAAGAGGCCGTTCCCCTCCAAGGCCCGTCGGGGGGTACCGCCGGGGAAATAATGGTGGAACGGATGATGCCCCCGGCGTCGGATCTGGCCCAAAAGGCGGCCTCGGTCGCGGCCTTTCCCCTGCCCAAGGTTCCGCTGACGGTCAGCCAGTTCTGGACGTTCAAGGACGATTCCGGGGATTTCGCGACGATGCCGGTCACGATATTCCAGATGTTTGCCATGCCGGCCTACGGGGATCTGATCGATCTGATGAAGAAGGCCCTCCTGGATCCAAGGATGGCGAGAGCCGCGCTCGATGAGAGAAACGGGTCATCCGTTGCCGAAGCCCGGAGGCTCATGAACCTCGGGCGGGAAGAAAACGCGGACGACCATGTAACCCATAAACTGATCCGGACCCTGAAGGAAATCCTTGGGAACGAGACCTTGATCTCCGGGATCATGATGAAAGATCTGGAAGATCCAAGCGGGCCGCATCCGGACGCCGTAAGAACGGACCTCCTCAAAGGGCTCCTGAACATGTACAGAACCGGCAACAGCCGCTACCTGAATTTTTACGGACCCACCCACACGATCACGACGGTGCCTTACGACCGGGCGCTTCAACTACCGAATCCCGTTTTGGCCGACGGCAGGCCGGTGGATTTCAAGGACAAGATCGTCTTGATCGGGTCGTCCGAATTCTCACCCTATTCGCAAATGGATGCCTATCCGACGGTTTTTTCACAACCCAACGGCCGGGACCTCAGCGGGGTCGAGATTTGTGCGACGGCGACGGCCAACCTCCTTGAGGACCGGCCGATCCGGCCGATCGGATTCCCAACGCAAATAATGGCGCTTTCAGCGTTCGGCCTTGCGGCGGGGATCCTCGGCTTTCGGCTTCGTCCCTTGCCCGCCGTGTTCGCCATCGTGGGGCTGGTTCTGGTCACCTTCGGGTTCGTCTACTATCAGTTTAAACTGGCCGGCGTTTGGTATCCTGTCGTGATCCCCGTCGCGTTTCAGGCGCCCCCGGCGTTTGTTCTCGCGGTGTTGTGGAAATACCGCGAGGCCAGAAAACTGGAGGCGGCCCATGAACAGTTGAAAGAAATGGACCGGCTCAAGTCCATGTTCCTTTCCCATGTGTCGCACGAGCTTAAGACCCCGCTCACCTCGATCAAGGGCTTCGTGGACAACATGATGGACGGGTTGACCGGCGAACTCCATGCGAAACAGCGGGAATACCTGGACCGGGTGCGGGCCAATGCCGACCGCCTGACCCGAATGATTTCGAACCTTCTGGACCTGTCCAGGATCGAGTCGGGAACCCATCATCTCGATCGGGCACCGCTTTGTTTATTCGATCTGGTCGAAGAGGTCATCGAGCAGCTCCGCCCGCTGGCCGCCGCGAAGGACCTGACCCTGGGAGTGGTCTGTCCGGATCCGACCCTGCAGGTATCGGCCGACCGGGATAAATTCATCCAGGTGATCACGAATCTGGTGGACAACGCGATCAAGTTCACGCCCGCGGGTGGCAAGATCACGGTGACGATTGGGCGGAGAGATCCGGAGCGGGTGATGATCACGGTCACGGATACCGGGGAAGGAATTCCGTCTTCGGACCTGGCCAAATTGTTCGAGCCCTTCTATCAGGCCGGCCGCCGGTCCGGGACTCCTTCAAATGGCCTGGGTTTGGGGCTCTCCATTGTAAAGACCCTGGTGAATCTTCATGGTGGGACGATTTCGGTGACGAGCGAGTTCGGGAAGGGCAGCGAGTTCTGCATCCTTGTTCCGGCGTTAAAAAGGGGGGAAGAGTAGCCCATGCCATCTGCGATGAAGCGGATCCTTCTTGCGGACGATGATCCGGACACCCTCCTGGTCCTCAAGGACCGTCTGGAGTCGTTGGGGTATCAGGTCCACACGGTCTCGAACGGACAGGAGGCCGTGGAGGAGGTGGGACGGGGGGATTTTTCCGCGGTGATCATGGACATCAAAATGCCGGAATTGGACGGCATCGAGGCGCTCAGAAAAATCAAGCAGAACCGGCCGAACACGCCGGTCATCATGATCACCTCTGTCAAAGAGAAGATTTTGGACGTGCTGGCCGTTGGGGCCGAGGCTTGTCTCCTCAAACCGGTGGATCCGGATCGACTGAGGGAAGCTCTGGAGCGGGGGCTAAAGAACACAACATGACGATACCGATGGAGGCATCATGAGTCGTCCGACCAAAGAAAAAAGGGAAGCGAAACGGGCTCTTTATGTCCGGCCGGTAGATTTCAGGCCGATGGGCGGCCTGTCCGGCCGCGGGGAAATCCTGGATATGGGTAACGGGGGGGCGCGAATCCGAACCGGGACGCCGCCTCCCGACAAGGGAACGGTGGTTCAAGCCTGGATACCGCTGACCGAACATGAGATCGCCGTGCCGGTTCTGGGTTTGGTGCGGTGGATGAAAAGAGAGGGACGGGAAGTCTATCAGGTGGGGTTTCAATTTTTAATCTAATCGTGTAGAATTTCTAAATCCTTTGAGGCGTCTAGGCTCCCGACTTGTTTCAGGTCGGGGGAAACGGAGCCATGAACCGGCTCAAGGAATTGACCATGCGTTGGATCAGCTCGAGCCTTGCGCTCGGATTCCTCTTTCTTCTCCCGGGAACCGTCGCGCTTGCGCAGACGCAGCCACGGGCCAAATGCAGTGAGTGGGTAGCCAAGATCGTTTCGATCGAAGGCCGCGTGGAGTCGCTACCCGCGGGCGAGACAAACTGGCAGGCAGTCAAGCTCGACGATACCTACTGCCCGGAGGACCGCGTCCGGACCCTGGAAAAAAGCCGGGCGGCCTTCATCCTTAAAAACGAAACCACCATCCGTTTGGACGAGAACACGATGGTCAAGTTCTCGTCCCTCAAACCCGAAAGCCCCAGCCTGCTTCAGCTCCTGACCGGAAGCGCGTTTTTCATGAGCCGCTATCCCCGGCCCCTGACGATCGAGACGCCGTATGTCAACGCGGCCAGCGGCGGGACGGAGTTCAATATAAAGGTCAATCCGGACGACAAGTCGACCACCATCACGGTGATCGAAGGGCAGATGAACCTGAAAAACGATGCCGGAAGCGCGACGGTCAAGGCCGGGGAAGAGGCGGTCACGATCGCCGGACAACCTCCGGTGGTTCGAATCCCGGTCCGTCCGAGGGACGCCATTCAATGGGCGCTGTACTATCCGCCCATCTTGAGCCTTCGCGATCTTCGCCTCCAGGCGGCCGAAGGACTGCCGGAGACCGATTGGCGTTCGATGGTCCAACGATCGATCACCGCTTACAACGAAGGCGAGTTCGTGAAGGCGTTTGCCGCGATCCAAGGCGCGCCGGAAACGATCGACGATTCCCGGTTCTATGCCTTTCGGGCATCGTTGCTCCTGTCGGTCGGCCGGGTGGATCAGGCCAAATCGGATATCGAGCAATCGCTCAGGGTCGCCCCGGGAAACGGCCTTGCGCTCGCCCTTCAATCCGTGATCGCGGTGGTCCAGAACGATAAGGAAGCCGCGCTGAAGCGGGCGATGGAAGCCGCACTGGCGGAGCCGGACTCGGTCGGCGTCAAGATCGCGCTCTCGTATGCCGATCAGGCCAACTTCAAACTCGACGAAGCCCTGGCGGCGGTCCAACAGGCCGTGGAACTCGATCCCGAAGTGGCGTTGGCCTGGGCCCGGTTGGCCGAGCTTTGGATGGCCCATGGCTACCTCGACAACGCGCTCGAGGCCGCAAACAAAGCGGCCGCGCTAAATCCAAAAGAGGTCCGGATACAAACCGTTCTGGGATTCGCCTATCTCACCGAGATCAAGATTGCCAAGGCCCAGGAGGCTTTTGGGAAGGCCATCGCGCTGAATTCGGCCGACCCGATGCCGCGACTGGGGTTAGGGCTGGCCTTGATCCGCGAGGGAAACCTTGAAGACGGCCGAAAGGAAATCGAGGTCGCCGCATCGCTCGATCCCAACAACGCGCTGATCCGAAGCTACCTGGGCAAGGCCTATTATGAAGAAAAACGCGATCCGCAGGCCGAGATTCAGTTTGAGCAGGCGAAGAAACTCGATCCGAAGGACCCGACGTCCTATCTTTATGACGCGATACGAAAGCAGACGGTCAACCGCCCGGTCGAGGCACTTCATGATCTGGAGAAATCGATCGAGCTCAACGATAACCGTGCGGTATTCCGGTCTCAGCTTCTCCTGGACACCGACCAGGCCGCTCGGAGCGTGAACCTCGGGCGGATCTATGACGACCTCGGATTTCAGCAAGCGGCCCTTGCGGAGGCCTTTAAATCGGTGAATACCGATCCGGTGAATTACTCCGGCCACCGGTTTCTTTCCGATTCTTACGCCGCACTGCCCGACTCCGAGATCGCCCGGCAAAGCGACCTCCTTCAGAGTCAGCTCCTGCAGCCGCTCAACAACAACCCGGTTCAGCCGAGTCTCAGTGATAGCTCGGCCGTTGCCCCCGGCGCCGGTCCAGCAGCTCCTTCATTTAACGAGTATTCGCAACTCTTCAACCAAAACCGGATATCACTACTTGGGTCGGGACTCGTCGGCAACAACGAAACCTGGGGAGAGGAGCTTGTAGGCACCGCGCTTTATGACCGGTATTCCCTTAGCCTCGGCCAGTTTCGTTATCGAACCCAGGGTTTTCGGGATAACGCCGATCTGGATCAAAATATTTACGATGCCTTTACGCAGATTGCCATGACCACGAAGCTCAGTATTCAAGGTGAGGTTCAGGTTAATGATACCGGCCAAGGCGATCTTGGACAAAAGTTTTTCCCGGATTTCTTTTCTAAAACGCTTGATCTGGATAATAGGATAGATTCCTATCGATTGGGGGTTCATTATGCACCCGCGCCCACTTCCGACATTATCCTTTCCGGCTTCTATCAAAAACTCCAAAATAACGCCAGTGATCTTACGCCGATAGCTTTCCCTCCCGATACGGGTTATAATTCGGATTCAATATCACGGGCCCGGACCGTTGAGGGTCAATATCTCTTCCACACCGTGCAACTGAACGTGACTTCAGGTGCGGGGTATTTCGCCGGGCCTCAAAGGCTCGAAACCGATCTCCTATATTTTAATCCCTATTTTATCCAGGAATTTCCTCCAACCGAGACGACGCTTCGCCATTACAACTATTATCTCTATCCGCAATTTAATATTCCGGGCCACGTGACTCTCACGCTTGGGGGGAGTTATGACCGTATAACACATGATACCCTGGACCGGAAACAATTTAACCCGAAGGCCGGACTGATGTGGAATCCGATACGTTCGACCACCTTCCGCCTGGCCTGGTTACGCACGATTCGGCGGGACCTGGTCTCGAATCAGACGATCGAGCCGACCCAGGTGGCCGGGTTTCAACAATTCCATCAGGATTTTAACGAAGACGCCGTTGATTCAAAACAATATGGAATTGGGGTTGACCAAAAATTTCCTTCGGATATTCTCGGAGGAATAGAATTAACGAGAAGGAATTTGACGGTCCCCGTGCCTGTCTATTTCTCCAGTGGAGCCATTGATTTCCAAAATCAAGATGAAACCATCAAAAGAGGCCGGGCTTATCTTAACTGGACCCCATTATCCTGGGTGGCGGCTAGCGCAGAGTATT
>Ga0335082_10008760_pt1 | contig 10999 bp, 5 predicted proteins | sample Lox_Sample_41_FD_206718 | JGI IMG/M metagenome (GOLD analysis project Ga0335082, IMG submission 206718) | Soil microbial communities from Loxahatchee National Wildlife Refuge, Florida, United States - Lox_Sample_4.1 | ecosystem: Environmental > Terrestrial > Soil > Wetlands | place: USA: Florida... | reverse complement strand
GTCGAAGACGGGGCGGCATTGGTTCCCGTCGAGACCGCCTGCCGTGAGGTCACGGTTGCGCTGAAGTCGATCGACATCAACGGACGCAGCCGCCTTGGCGCCGGACTGATGGACAGCTACACGCTCGCGCTAAGCGCTGCGGTTGCAGCGGATACGACCATTACCGTTTGCAGTCTCGACGACACGGTCTGTCGCGTCGCACCGAACGCAACCACCGCGAGCACCACGTGCGCCTCCGTTCCGGTTCCGAAGGGCAAATCGCGCGCGGACTTCTACATCCACGGCCTCTATGGGGTCACCGGTGTCTGCGACATCACCGCGACGCCGCCGGCGGGCAGCGCCTACGCGTCGGGAAGCACTGAAATCGAGATCGTCATTCCGGGGATGCGCATCGTCAATCTGGACCCCTCGCGCTCGACACAGTCGTCGGACGATCCGTTCAACCTGGAGATCGGCGTTCCGGCTGGCAACTTGAACACGCTGTCGAATGCGCAGGTGGCGCGCTACGGCGGCGGCGGCTTCTCCGTCAAGGTGTGCAGCACCTATTACGTCACCGTCGGCAGCATCGTCGGCGCCGATTCTCTGACCGGTTGTAAGGCGGTCACGATCGCCGCAGGCGCCAGTCGCACCGCGGATTCCCTCTTCCATGCAATCGGTCAGGGAACGACGACGGTTTACATCGATCCCAACGGTGCGGCGGTGGTCATCACCGACGCCGGGTCGAAAGATGTCGTCGTCTCCGCAACCGTCGTTGATCTCCATGGCGCCGATACACTCGGCGCTGGACTGGAGGATCAGTACTCGATCCAGACCAGCAGCTCCGTCGCGGCCGATACGACGTTCACGGTCACCAGCACCACACCCAGCCTGTGCAAGCTGTCGGTGAACCGCACCGACGTCGGCGTGAGCTCGATCGCGCTGACCATCCCCAAAGGTCGCTCGCGCGCTTATCTGTACCTCCACGGCATGGATGCCGTTACGGGGCTCTGCGACCTGACCATCACTCCACCGGTCGGATCCTCGGTCAGCGCTGGCACCGGAGAGGTCCTGATCGTGCAGTCGGCGCTGCGCATCTCTCAGCTTCCGGGCAGCTTGAAGACCGCCGGCGGCGACGTCCCATTCATCGTCGAAGTCGGCGTACCGACAGGCAGCCTGAAGGGCTTGAGTCGCGTGCAGGAACGCCGCGCCGGCGGCAGCAATTGGGACATCTACGTCTGCAGCAGCGATGATCTGATCGCCAAGATCGTCGTCGGAGGTGTCGCCGACAAGTGCCGCTACGTGCCCGTCACTGCGAACAACTCCCAGACGCTGCCAAACGCGGTGGCTGCACGGCCACTGGCTGCAGGCAACGCCACGATCTCCGCCGTGCATCCCGATCTCATCTCCACGGATGCGGCGAGCAAGGACATCACCGTTTCACAGGGAGCGCTCAGCATCAGCGGCGTCGACGCCGTCGGTGCCAGCTTGCAGGACACCTTCACCGTCAACGCCAGCCCGAAGGCGGCAGCCGACTTGCCGATCACGCTGCAGAGCCTGACCCCGACGCTGTGCTTTGTCGCGAAGGATGAAGCCACACTCGGAGGCGCCACCTACTCCACCACGATTCTCAAGGGCCACAGCACCCTGAAGTTCGCCATTCAGGCACTCGACGCGGTCACCGGCATCTGTACTGTCCGCGTCAGCACTACGAATGTCACCTACGCTGGCGACGACTTCAACGTGCCCATCGTACAATCCGGCCTGCGCATCCGCGGACTCGATGTCAGTACCACCTCGACGGCATCCAACGACGACTTCTTCGTCGACGTTGGCGTTCCGCGCGACAACCTGAGCGACCTGCGGCGCGTGCAGACGGTTCGCAAAGGCTTGACGTCCGGCCTCACCGTTACTGCGTGCAGCAGTCTAACCGGTGTCGGGACCATCATCGGGACCGGTACCGACCCATCCTGCCGGACTGCCACGATCGCGGCCGGAGACTCCGCAACGACCAGCGGTAGCCTCAAGTTCGACCCGGCCGGCGTTGGGACCACGGTGGTATCCGCCACCATCCCCAACTTCATCACCACGGATCAAGGGTCACTCGACGTTTACGTCGCACCGAGCGCCCTGTCGTTCGTCGACACCAACGCCGACAGGGTGGGCTCGGGTCTCATGGAGACGTTCAAGGTACAAGCCAGTTCGTCCGTCTCCATAGCGACCTCCGTGCACATTACTTCGCTTTCGCCCCTCGTCTGCCTGGTCGCCGTCGATGAGCTGACGGCGGCCGCGGCCGCGGTGGATGTCACTATCCCGGCCGGGAGCCGCACGAAGACCTTTGAGATCCACGGACTGGAGAACGCCCAGGGCAGCTGCCAGCTGCGCGCCACGAGCGGCAGCTACGCCGATGGATTCGCCACGTACGACATCATACAGCCGGCGATTCGCATCGACGGCCTACCGAGCAGCAAGAAGACCACGGCCAGCGACGACAACTTCTACGCCGATGTGGGCATTGCCAAGTCGAGCCTGTCGAACCTGCAAACCACGCAGAAGGTACGCTTCGGCTCCGCTGGCGTGACCGTTACCATCTGTTCGAGTGACACGGTCGTTGGTGAGATCGTACGCCTCGGCGCCAGCGGCGCATGCCAGAGCGTGGTTCTGGCAGCCGGCCAGTCGCGCACGCCAACCGACACCACCAACACCTTCAAGTTCCGTCCCAAGGGCAACGGCACTACCGTGGTCGATGCAGCGGCTGCCGGTTATCTGGTGACCGATGCCGGCACGGTCGACGTCACCGTCACCGGCAACGCGCTGTCGATCGAGAGCACGTCCACCTACCCGGTCGGTGCGGGCTTGCAGCAAGGCACCTACTACGTGCTCCGCGACGGCGGCACCAGCGGCATAACCGCGACGGTGACCGTCCTGACGCCGACGCTCTGCAAAGTGGCGCCCAATGGCAGTACCGCTGGCGCGACCTCGATCGCCTTGTCGATAGCCGCCAACGCGACCCAGGCCACGTTCTGGGTCCAGGGTATGGAGGGAGTCGTCGGCGCGTGTCAGCTCCAAGTAAGCGCCAGCGGATATGGGACCGGGTCGGGTGCGGTCGACATCGTCCGGCCCGCAATCCGCCTGACCAACCTTGCCACCAGCATGGTCCCGACGGCCGCCAACGATCCTTTCAACGTCGAGATCGGTATCGCCGACTCGACCCAAGCGTCGCTGGCCATTACGCAAACCGTGCGCTTTGGCAGTGGCGGCTTCGACATCACGGTGACCAACGAGAACGCATTGGCCGGACAACTCACTGGATCCAACGCCTCGAATGTCGCCGTCAGTGGCCAGAGCGTCACCGTCCGAATCCTGGCCGGACAATTCACCAACACCACTGGAGCCCTGCAGCGCTTGGAGTTCGACGCGAACGATGCAGCAAGTGGGGTCCAGGGAACGAATGTCGAGAGCAGCAACCCGAACGTACTGTCGACGACCGCGGCAAGCCAAGACGTTGTCGTCAGTTCGGGCGGTGGTTGTTGAGGTTCCTCAGTGAGCGGGAAGGGGTGACGACTCTTCCCGCTCACCGTGGCTTGTAGCAGCGCGATCTTCGAGCTGCTTTTGTCAGGCCGAGGGCCGCGGCTTGCAGGCTGTCGGTGAGTCGGCGGGTCAACGCGACAGCGCCCCCACCTCCTGGTTGAGGCGGCTGACCGTGCGCGACACGTGCCGCAGCAAGTTCTCCAGGAGCTTCATCTTGATCGCCGGGTGTGTTTCGCCGAGACGGTCGAGGGCAGCGACCGGGAGGACGTAGCACTCCGCTGCCGAGTCGGCCCGTACATCGGCGGTCCGTTCTCCGCGGTTGCTGATCGCCAGTTCGCCGAACGCCATTCCCGCCGGGAACGTCGCCAGGCGTTTGATCCCGCCGCTGGGCAGCGACATCACCACGCTGACCTGACCGCGCATCAGCAGGTAGAGGGCATCCGCCGGGTCGCCCTTCCGAAGTACGAGCGTGCCGGCTTTGAACGAGCGCCGTTCGAGTGCGCCTTCCAGGACTGCCAAGGCTTCGGGCGCCAGCCCGTCGCACGCTTCGTGCTCGGCCAATGTCATTGGCCGCTCCGCCAGGAGCCTCGGATTGGTTTGGGCAATGAGTTGCTTCTCGCACCATTCCAGCGCCGCGTCCAAGTCCGAGAAGGTGACCAATCTACCCCATTCGTCGGCGGCGGTCAGCGCCTCTTCGATCGCGCGCACGAACTTGGGATGGCTTTGGGCGTTCACGAGCACGAGTTGCTTCTGGTGTGTACCGAACTCGACGATGAGCTGTTGGAACAATATGGCGGCGCATTCGTCAATGCGATCGACGCGCGTCAGGTCGACGACAGCCCAGTTCAGTCGCGGGCTGGCATCGACGAGGGTGCGCACGATGCTCTCGACCGACGCGAATGGCAAGTCACCCTGCAGGTCGTAGATGCGCACGCGCTCGCCGACCGAGTCGAGGACCTGCCGCTCGGCTTCGCTGCGCCGTCGCCTCGAGCTGATATCCGCCAGCGTGTGTTGCGCGCGGATCACCGAGTGGGCGGGGCGCGCTGCGCGCAGGAAGTGCAGGTTGAATTGCTGCGACAGTTCCTTGCACACGGCGACGCCGCGGACGCTGTTGCCGCGGCTGTCGAGGCGTGGGGAAAAGACGCCGATGCCGAGTTGCCCCGGCAGGACGGCAAGCACGCCACCGGCAACACCGCTCTTCGCCGGCAAGCCGACCCAATAGACCCACTCGCCCGCGTAGTCGTACATACCGCAGGTGGTCATCACGCTCAGGATGCTGTCGACAAGGTCGAAGCGGACCGCCCGCTCGCCGGTGCGGGGATTGACCCCACCGTTGGCGAGCGTTGCCGCCATCACGGCGAGGTCGCGGCAATCGACCGCGATCGAGCATTGCTGGAAATAGAGATTCAGTGCGGGTTCCGGATCGCTGGTGATGATGTCGAAGTTGCGCAGCATGTGACCGATGGCGCGGTTGCGGTGGCCGGTTTCGCCTTCCGACTCGAAGACGGCGCGGTCGAGCGTCAGCGCGCGCCCGGCGTAGGTCGAGAACGCGGTGCGTACGCGCTCGAACTTGTCCTCGGCTGAATGGCCGGCGACCAATGACGCGGCGGCAATCGCGCCGGCATTGATCATTGGGTTGAGCGGGCAGCCGGTATCGGGCGCCAGGCTGATCGAGTTGAAAGCGTCGCCCGTGGGTTCCGTCCCAATTTTCGCGAGCACCGCCGCGCGCCCGCGGTCTTCGAGCGCCAGACCATAGACGAAGGGCTTGGAGATCGACTGAATCGTGAAGAGTTGGCGGGTGTCGCCGATCTCATAGACGTGGCCATCTGTCGTCGCGACGCAAATCCCGAACCATTCCGGATCGGCCTTGGCGAGCTCCGGGATGTACGTGGCGACGTCACCCTCCCGCAGCGCGACGTACCTGGCGTGTAGGTGTTCGAGGGCGGCGTGAATCGGCGACACGACCGGCGTGCCGGCCGTTGGCGCATCCGCGATGTGGCTAGCAGCCCCCAGCATTCTTGCCGAGCCTTCAGCAGACACCGTGCCGGCCCGCCGTGTGTTGCGGATCAGCGAGTCGCCGATCTCGCCCTGCGCGCGCCCCGCTCGTTTCACCGGCAATGCCTGCTGTTGTCGCAGCGTCTTGAACCCGATCTACGGGTCGCCGAGCGGGCGGCGCCCCTGAGATGTTCGCTATGGCAGAGCCTGCTTGGATGTCGCCTCATCAACGTGGCCGCGCCGGTAATGATGAAGACCGCCGCCGCGGTCTTGTCGCCCATCTCGGCGGCGAACACGAAAAGCAGAGAGAGAACAAAGGGGTCGGTCAGTGCCATCCTCTCCCGAGCCGCACCACAGCCGACTCCAGGCCGGCCCTCGTCTAACAGTTGAGAGAGCCTACACCAGGCCCGTCCCTGATCGAGGCGCGCTGATCCCCGATTCTCGCCCAAACGAGAAACGCCCTCCACGCGATGCGTAGAGGGCGTTTTCGTGGAAAGGACGCGTACTGCGCTCAGTGGTGTCCGGTGCCGTGACCGCCATAGTGGTCACCGGCTTGGTCATCACCGCCCTGGCCGGGATCACTTGAGGCACCGGCACATGGGTTCGGGGTGCAGCTCCCGGGACCCATGTCGATTCCGCCCCGTGCTATGCACTGCGCCGGCGTACGATCCTCGCACTCGGCTGCGCCGTCATCAGGCAGGCAGCAGCGGGTGTTCGCGTCGGCTGGCGGCGTTGCCGCGCATGGGTTCGGGTCGCAGCTCGTGGCCTGAACCGCCAGGCCTCCCTGCGCCGCGCACTCGGCTGCGGTGCGATCCTCGCACTCGGGTCCGGAGTCATCCGGCAGGCAGCAGACCACATCGGCCTCGACGGGCGGCGCGTCAGCGCAGGGATTCGGTAGGCACGAGGTCGCCGTCGACACCGTCCCGCCTTGGGCAGTGCATTCGTCAGCCGTGCGATCTTCGCACTCGCTGCCGCGATCATCTGGGATGCAACAGACGACATTGTCTGACGGGGTGCCGGTGCTCCCGCCGGGCACGCTGCCGACGAGCACGTCGGCACCGCTGCTCCCGCCGGGCACGCTGCCGACGAGCACGTCGGCACCGCTGCTGCTGCGCACAGTAACGATCTGGCCGCGCGGGTCGAAGCCGAGCAGCAAATCGTAGCCGCGAGGTCGGGAGCGGAAGCGTACGCTTCCCGAGCCCCCGCCCTTCGTCGACAGCGTACCCACCTTCACGCCTCCGACCAGTATTTCGTAGGTGGTCTTGGGGTCCAGGTTCCGGCCTGGATGATCACGGCAATGTCGACCTCGGCGCTACTCGGAACGCCATAGGGGCACGCGGAGGCTTGAGCACTGCCCAGGACGATGTTCACCAGAATGAGGATCTCATCGACGGTGACTGCCTGGCCTCCGTTGCAGTCACCGATACAGAGCACCTCATCCACAATGTGCACGCGCGGGACTGGATTGTCCTGGAGCGGCAGCCGACCATGATGCACCTCGGCTTCCGTTTCCGCGGCTTCGAACTCCGCGACGTCCGACAATCTGAAGCCGACACCGTGGCCGGCCAAAGTCAGTTGGCCGAACAAGTCCCCTCGATGAATGCCGATAGCCGGTATGTCCGTATAGAAGTACAGCGGCACGGCGGAAGAGTTCCCGTGTATATAGAGAACTTTTGGTGGGAAGCTGGTGATGCTTTCGTTTTGAACCAAGAGGGGATCCACATTGACCAACTGGACCTTCGGAAATCCACCCAGAGCGGGGACGTCCACCTCAACGAAGACATCGAAAAAGCTGTTTGCCGGGAAGTCCAGAGTCGGATCCCCGCTGTTGCCGGAGAGAGATTCCACCTCGCCCGCGCTGAGTGGCCGCAGGGGAGCCTGGCCTCCGGCCTTCACTTCGAAGCCACTCCCCGTCAGGTGGATTGATTCGATGAAGGTGTGAACCTCGCGTGTGCCATCGGGACCCTCCGCAAAGGAAAGCCGCACCGTGAATTGGCCGTCCCGAAGCAGGTGCGGCGCCAGATCCCCCGCCAGCACCCCTGCGGTATCGTCAGCCGAACCTGCACTGAGCGGGTCGCTTCGCCCAATGGTTGTTGTCGGGTCAAAGAGGATCGGGCTGGTGAAATTTAAGTTCCCGCCTTTGTTAGAAAGAAACGGGGCATACCCGGGATTGTTCTTGATTGCAGTCTCGAAGTGGGGATCAACGACGAGGTTGAATTGCCCGAGCGACGGCGTCACATCGTCTCCGCGGCCAGGGAATTGCGCTTGCAACGTAGTTCCATTCAACCCGACCAACACGAGGCCTAAGATCGGCAAGAATGACAGTCTTCTCGACGTGAGCAGGACGCGCAACGCTTTCAGCAAGCTTTCCATGTGACGTTCCTCCCGTGATCTGAGCTGAAATGCCGAGCTGGCCTCGCAAATGACAGGGGCGAAGCCGTGCCGGCTTCGCCCGCGCAGACTATTCCTCTGTCATCTATTTGTTGAAATTCGCTTGCACCGAGGTGTCCTTGACTATGTTGAAAGCGCAAGTCGTTCCGGTGCCGGAACACGCTCCACTCCAATTGGCGAACGTCTTGCCGGCTGGGGGCGTCGCGGTCAGCGTGACTATCGTGCCTTGAACGAACTTCGCGGAACAAGCATTGCCGCAGTTGAGCGCTCTATCGGTTCCCGCTGGCGTGCCGGTTACCGTGCCCGGGTTGCTGCGACCGATCGACAGCGTGTAGGTCGGCGTTCCCGCTGCTGCACCACCTCCGCCTCCACCGCCACCGCCACCACCGGCCACCGGCACGAACGTCGCGGTCACCGAGCTCTCGGCGTTGAGCGGCACCGTGCACGTTAGGGAGTTGCCGGCGCAGGCACCGCTCCACTGTGAGAAGGCGCTGCCGGAGTTGGGCTTGGCGGTCAGAGTGACGGCGGCGCCGGGGCTGTAGACGCCGTAGCACTTGTTTGGGCAGCTGATGATCTTGTCCGACGAAGACACCGACCCACCCCCGACGACGCTGACCGTCAGCGCGTTGACCTCGAGGTTCGCGGCTGCGTTCTGGGCGCCGATGGCATCGCCCAGTTCAGCCGGGCTGGGCGCGGTGCAGTTGAGGTCCTCACACAGCGCCTCGTGCGTGACGGGATCGTAGACCCCGGTGTACTCGTAATACTCGTAGCGTCGCACGACAGCGTGATTGCCATTGCCCAGGTTGCCTTGGTTGGCGAGCTTGCCGCGCTGGCGCTTCTTGCCGCCGTCGGGCGGATCCTGCTGCAACAGCGACCAGTTCACTTCGAGCTGTGCGGCGTTCTCGGGCACTATGTTGGGGTTGTCGCCCACCAGATCGTCCACCGCGGCGATCTTGCCTGGCTGTTCCGTCTTGTAGACCTTAACCCATTGCGCGTCACCGAACAGCGCGGGCTGTGGCGCCGGCGGGGCCTCAACCTGCGCCACCACCACCGGTGGCAGCGCGGGATTGGCCGGCTGCACAGCCGTCCAGATCGGCGCCGGCAGCGAAACGGTGCTACCCGCCGGCGTGACCTGGCCCGGGTTGGCCAGGTCGGCAACCAGCCAGCGGTAGATGATCTTCGCCGATTACGTTCTCATGGTAGAGGCCCGGCCGGATGGCAACGACGAGGGCGCCGTCATTGTTGCGGTCCACAGCCTGATCGATCCCCGCCTGAATGGTGGCAGCCGCCTGACTCGGTACGACGACGTCAGCTTGCGGCCGGTTGGCGTGCGCATCGATGCGGTAGGGCAGGGCGCCGACTACGACGCCGTCGTGCTCGATCGCAAGCGTGCCCGTGCTGTTGTCTGGCGTGCCGCGCTGCGTCTGGACCACGACCCGAACACCGCGTGCACTGCCGAGGTCCACCGGTTCCCCTCGCCGGGCTGGTGCGGGACGCAGGACATCGAGTGGACCGCTGCTGTGCAGCGATAGCCGCAATGCCGGTGCGGGATCGGCCGGGTTGCCCCAGCGATCGACTGGAACCAGCCGCAGCGCGCGGTGGTTGGCCGGCGCTTGTGTGCCCAGCACCAGATCTCCAACCGGCAGAGGCAAGGGGTGCGCGCGCGCGTCTTCGCGGAAGACGGCGCGCACGGCAGTCTGCGAGTTGACGAGCGCGAGATCAATGGTTGGTGCGCTGCCGTCGGTTGGCAGCGCGAACGGTGCGCCGGCACCGGGCGAAGGCAGCATCACGAAATCCACCACCTGCTGCAGCGTCGTGTTCGGCCCCGCCGGTACCGCGCGGTCGTGGATGAGCTTGGCCAGGTCGCGCTGCGGAAAGAAGGGCAACGCAGAGGCGATGGCTGGCCCACTGGGAATGTTGCCGCCGAAGAAGCTCGGACTGAACGGACCGGTTAGCGCCATCGCCGTGAGCGCGACCGTGAGCCCACCTTGACTCGCCGGCCGGCCCGCGTGAACGGCGACGGCACCGCGCGCCACGCCGCCGCTGAACAACGCGACGGCGCGCCCGACCTGCTTCAACTCCTCGACCTCGAACCGATTGTCGGTCGCGCCGGCTGCGTCTTCATTGGTCGGGCCGATGAAACCGTCACCATCGAAATCGCCGAACGCCGTCACGACGACCGGGATGCCATCCATGTCGGCGGCCGGGAGCAGGTGTCCCGCCGGCGCCTCGGCACCGACGGCGCCGTCGGACAGAAAGACCGTAAACGGGATCTCCGTTCCGCCACCTGCCGTCGAGCCAGCGACGCCGAGCGGAAGCGCCGTCCGGCCACCTCGCGCCGTGGGCGGTGGGATCGTGTTGGTGGCGGCTGGTGAGCCGCTGCGGACCACCAAGTCGATGTCACCCACGATCGACGTGTCGACACTATCGTCGGCCGTACCGATGACCCCATCAAGCCCGGGCAGAACGAGCGGAAAGCCCGGCAGGATCTCGTATGGGAGACCGGTGGACGGATTGATCGGATCGCCGGCGAAAACGGCACTCACTGCATGGGCGGTTGCCGGTACACAGGCGAGCGCGGCAGTGAGTATCCATCCTACCAATGCACGTTTCATAACGTGAAGCTCAACTGGTTGCTGGAAATGCGCTGGCTGTCGAAGTCGGCAACCACCTGCACCATGGCCGTACCGGCCGAGAAGCCGGGGGGAAGCGCGAGGACGATCTCACGGGGCGCGAAACTCACGACTCCGGGGCCGGCCGCCGGCTGCTCGAGGCCGCCGCCCGTGCTGGTGAACACGTTTCCAGCGAGGTCGAAGCGCGCACTGAGCTGCCCTTGCGTGACGATCACGTTGAGCGGCAACGCGAGTTGCACGGCATCGGCGTAGCTGAAACTGCCTGCGAGCGTGAGGGTGCTGGCACCGCTTGTCGATCGATACGCGGTGACCCGCACGAGGGCCAGCCGCGGTTCGGTGAAGGCGGCGTCGACGCGCGCACCCAGCATGACGGACAGGGCGATTGCGACGAGCGCCCCCAGACGGCGCCAGGCTGGGCTGTTGCCCGAGTCTTCCCGCAATGTTTCGGCGCATTGTCCTTGTTGACTCGCCAT
>Ga0335082_10008759_pt1 | contig 11000 bp, 7 predicted proteins | sample Lox_Sample_41_FD_206718 | JGI IMG/M metagenome (GOLD analysis project Ga0335082, IMG submission 206718) | Soil microbial communities from Loxahatchee National Wildlife Refuge, Florida, United States - Lox_Sample_4.1 | ecosystem: Environmental > Terrestrial > Soil > Wetlands | place: USA: Florida... | reverse complement strand
GAGGCGGCCTCGGCGGGGGCCAGGGCGCCGCGATCCTCGATGAAGTCGCCGAGGTGGGAGTCCTCCTCCTCGCCGATCGGCGTCTCGAGGGAGACCGGCTCCTGCGAGACCTTGATGATCTCGCGGACCTTCTCCGGGGTGACGACGACCTCCTGGCCCTTCGACATCGCCTCGGCGATCTCCTCGACCGTCGGCTCGCGGCCGAGCTCCTGGAGGAGCTGGCGCGAGACGCGGATGAGCCGGTTGATCGTCTCGACCATGTGGACCGGGATCCGGATCGTCCGGGCCTGGTCGGCGATGGCCCGGGTGATCGCCTGCCGGATCCACCACGTCGCGTACGTCGAGAACTTGAAGCCCTTCTCGTAGTCGAACTTCTCGACCGCCCGGATGAGGCCGATGTTGCCCTCCTGGATGAGGTCCAGGAAGGACATCCCGCGGCCGATGTACTTCTTCGCGATCGACACGACCAGCCGGAGGTTGGCCGAGGTCAGCTGCTCGCGGGCGTCTCGCCCGATCCGGACGATCTCGCCCTTGCGATGGGCGAGCTTGGTGTTCTTCGGAACCTCCGGGTCGAACCCGAAGGCCTTGAGGAGATCGGCGTCGTGGCCGCCCTCGATCCAGCGGTGGGCCGCCGGGTAGGCGACCTCCTGCATCGACCAGTCGTAGATCGCCCGCAGGCCGACGTTGTCGCGCGAGTCGAGATCGCCGTTGTGAACGGCGAAGTACGACCAGTCGAGGAGGTCCTGGAACGTCTCGGGCGACAGGTGCTCGGAGTAGACGTGGACCAGCCGCCGTCCTTCCTTGAGGAGCTCCTTCGTGCCCTCCGACTGGGCGTCCTTGCCGGCCCGGGTGAGGTGGAAGTCCGGCGGCGTCACGAGCAGGTCGCCGGCCTCCGGGGCGGCCAGCACGTCGCGGACCATCCGGTGGGCCTCGTCGCCGAACGGCAGGCGATGCTGCGGCTTCGCCGTCCGCGTCTTGCGCTCCGTGTCGTGGAGCGTCCACTCGTGGAGCGAGACGATCGCCTTCCACGGCTCGTCGACCATCTGCTCGCCGAGCTCGATGGCCTTGGCCAGGACGACCTCCTCCTCGGCGGTCAGCAGGGCGACCTTGCCGATCTCCTTGAGGTACATCCGGACCGGGTCGTCGATCCCGATCATGTCGGCCGAGAGGGCCTCGAGCTCCTCCGCGGTCGGCTCCTCGAGCTCGGCCGCGTCGAGCTTGGCCGGGCCCTCGCTCGGCAGGCGGGTCTCGCGGGTGACCTCGCCCTCCTCGCCGACGACCTCGACGGCGACGTCCTCGTCGACATCGAGCACGTCCGGCGAGAGCGGCGACGCGTCCTCGTCCTCGAGGAGGTCCTCCGCCTCGTCCTCGTCGACGTCGACGTCGCGGGTGCGGATGCCCGCGAGCTTCGCCTCCTCGAGGTCGGCCTTGGCCCGACGGGGTCGGGTCAGGACGGCTTCGACGAGCTGCTGATCGAGTGGATCTGCCATGTGGCTGGTGCCCTCCTTGGGGTGTGCGCTCGAGGCGCGCTCTGCGTTCGGTGTCGAATGGGTCGTCAGGCTCGGGCGCCGACGGGAGTCGGCGATCCGGCCCGGGTGAGGAGACGGGTCTGTTCGCGCCGGCGATGGAGCGACCGGCGCTGGTCATTGATGAGCTGGCTCTCGCGGACGAGCTGGTCCACGGTCTCCATGGCGGACGCCCGGGCCGGCGGGTCTGCGGCGGCGCCGCTCTCGCGCGCGGCCTGCTCGGCCTCCGCGAGGGCGGACTGGACGTACTCGGAGCGCTCGTCGAGGGCGCGCTCCTCGAGGTCGATCGTGAGGCGCTCGATCTCGTAGGCGAGGTCGGCCTCGGTGAGCTCGCGCGGGTTCGGCTGCTGGCGGGCGATGACCGCCTGGGCCAGGGCCGCCGTCTCGGGATCGAGCGACTGGACGAGCGCGGTCAGGCTGAACGGCGGGTGCACGCCCTCGTCGTTCGGCTCCCGGGCCAGGACGATCGCCCGGAAGAGCTCTCGGGCGACGGTGCTCGGCAGACGATCCGGGCCGAGCAGGTCGACGACCCGGAGCTGGATCTCGGGCACGAGGAGCAGCAGCCGGAGCAGCTCCGCCTCCTGGGGCAGCACGCCGCGCAGGATCTCGCCGACCGGCAGCGCGTCCTGGGCCGAGAGCACCGCGCCGGCCGAGATCCGGCCCTCGCGCGAGCCGCGGTCGGCGATCAGGCCCGTCGCAGTGGAGCCGGTCCGGAGCGACTCGAGCAGGATCCGCTCCTCCACCCCGGACGCCCGATGGACCAGCTGGAAGTAGGCATCCCGCATGACCGGGTTCGGGACGGCGCGGAGCGTCGGCATGAGGGCATCGACGAAGCGGGCCTTGCCGCCGGGCGTCTTGAGGTCATAGGTCCTGGCGTAGGTGTCGACGAGGTACTCCACGATCGGCTGCGCCGTCCGGACCTCCTCCCGCCAGCGATCCGGCGTGTCGCGCAGGACCTCGTCGGGATCCTTGCCGTCCGGCAGCCGGACGACACGGACCTCGTCGAGCTCGATCCCGCTCTCGGTCGCGGCGAGCTGGCCGATGAGCTGCTGGAGGGCCTGGACCCCGAACGTGCCGGCCTTCTCCCCGGCCGCGTCGACGTCGTAGGCCAGCGCGATCCGCTTGGCATACCGCGTCAGGAGCGCGACCTGGCCCGGGGTGAGGGCCGTGCCGAGCGAGGCGACGACGTTCTCGAACCCTGCCTGGTGGGCCATGAGGGCATCGGTGTAGCCCTCGACGATCACGGCCTGGCCGGTCTTGCGGATCGGGCCCTTGGACCGGTCGATGAGGTAGAGGGAGCGGCTCTTGTCGAACAGCGGCGTGGCGGGGGTATTCAGGTACTTCGGACCGGTGTCCCGGCCGCCGTCGCCCTCGGAGGTCAGGATCCGTCCGCCCATCCCGGTCGGCGCGCCGTTCTGGTCGCGGATCGGGAACAGGACGCGGCCGCGGAACTTGTCGATCACGCCCGCGCCGCGCGACGGCGAGCGTCCGGGCGACGCGAGCCCGACCTCGACGAGCTCCTCGGCCCGGATGCCGCGCTTCTCGACGAGGCGGCGGCTCATCGAATCCCAGTTGTCCGGCGCCCAGCCGAGCAGGGCGTCCTCGATGGTCTCGTCCGTGAAGCCCCGGCCGCGCAGGTAGTCGAGGGCCGGCTTGCCGAGCGTCGTGGCGGTGAGGACCTGGTGATAGAAGGCGATCGCCGTCTCGAGAACGTCGCGCAGCCGAGCCCGATGGGCGTCCTCGCGCTTGGTTCGCTCGTCGATCTCGACGCCGGCCTTCGCGGCCAGCGTCCGGAGCGCGTCGGGGAACGACACGCTGTCGCGCTGCATGACGAAGCTGAAGACGTCGCCGCCCAGCCCGCAGCCGAAGCACTTCCAGGATTCGCGGCTCGGGGTGACCGTGAACGACGGCGTCTTCTCGCCGTGGAACGGGCACAGGCCCTTGTAGGTCGTGCCCGCCTTCTTGAGCTGGACCGTCTCGCCGACGACATCGACGATGTTCAGCCGGCTCTTGATCTCAGCGGCAACTCCGGCAGCCGTCTCTTCGAACCTCCGACCACGCCTCTTCCCGTCCCTACGCTCCGGAACACGAAGAGGTTCCTCGCCGGCCCGATCCTCGCGGCCGACCGCCGCTCGCACCTGCCGGACATGACTGAGGGCCTGTCAAGTCTTGACAGGCCGTCAGCCAGCATTCTACGCCCCGGAATCGCCTCTTGACAAGAGTCTTGTCAATACCCTGGGGGAGTATACGAGGCAACCTATGGCGTGACCCTGACCCAGTCGACGAGCATCGTCGAGGACGTTGGGGTCGAGGCGGTGGGGTTGCCGCACCACGAGCCGCCCAGGCCGAGGTTCAGGAGGATGGCCTTCGGGGTGCTGATCTGGACGGAGGTCTCTCGCCAGACCTGGACACCGTCGAGGTAGAACGCGATGTGGTCGGGCCGCCAGTCGACCCCGTACGTGTGCCAGCCCAGCGAGAGGTCGGACGCCCGATCCTGGCTCGCGACCTGGGAGCTGGAGCCGTAGTGGACCGTGGTGTGCAACAGGGACGCGTCGTTCGAGCCGTTCGTGCCGAGCGGGTTCGCGCAGATCTCCATCGTGTCGATCTCGTCGATCCCGGTGTCGTAGAGCCAGAACGCCGGCCACAGGCCGGTCCCCTCGGGGATCGCGATTCGCGCCTCGGCGTAGCCGTAGGTGAAGGTGAACGTCGACTTCGAGTCGACGACCGTGCTGTACCAGGTCCCGGACCGGCTGACGGTCGACAGGTGGAGGTAGCCGTCACCGGGCTCCGTCGAGAGCGACGAATCCATCGTGACCACGCCGCAGCAGTGGTAGTTGTGCGTCCAGACCGAGCTCAGGCTGGTGGCGTTGAACTCGTCGTCGAACAGGTAGGCGGGGGCCTGCGTCGGCGCGGGCGTCGCGGTCGGCACGGGAGTCGGGGTCGGCGCCGGCGTCGGGACGGGCGTGGGCACCGGCGTGGGCGCCCCGGTCGGGACGGGCGTCGGACGCGGCGTGGGGTTCGGCGTCGGGGCCGTCGTGGGATCGACCGTGGGATCGGGCGTCGGGGCCGGGGTGGGATCGAGGGTCGGGGCTGGCGTCGGCGCCAGGGTCGGCGCCGCGGTCGGATCGTCCGTCGGGACCGGAGTCGGCGCGAACGTCGGATTCACGCCCAGGATCGGGAACGGCGTGGGATCGAGCGTCGAGGCGACCGTCGGCTGCGGAGCGAGGCTCGCCGCTGCCGCCGGCGGGGCCGGCGTTGGCCGGACGGGCAGTCGCGGGGTCGGGATGGGCCGCGTCGCCGTCGAGCGGTGGTGCAGCCGACCCTGGAAGCTCGACGCGGCCTGGGTCGGAGACCCGAGCGGCACGACGGCCAGGGCAACGAGAGCGATCAGGGTCACGAGGCTGATGCCCAATCCGAGGCGCGAGACGCTGGCCTCGCGGCGCGAGCCGACCAAGCTCGCGCCAGGGCACTGGCGGGGCGATGACATCGGATTCGTTCCTTCGGCAGCCCGGCTGACTCCGATGCGGTGGAGTCCCGTGGCTTTGCGGTCCCCGGGTCACCCCGGGTTTGCCGTTTCGATCCAGGCTCGCCCGGGGACGGGGCGCGCCCGGCTGTCTTCGACCCTGTGACGGGTCCCTCTCGAGGTTGGTCCAAACCTAGACCGATGGGCGTCAGCGCCCCACCCATCGATCGTCACGCGGCGCGGCAGCGGAACCTGCTATGCCGAATCACCGAACGTACGATGCCGAATGGCCCGGGCCGATTGACCTTCCAGGGGTAGGCGGCGGTCAGCCTGGATCGACGGTCGACCAGGCGATCTCCTGAAGGGCTCGGGCGACGTCGTCCGAGAGACCTTCCGTGCTGGAGATCCCGATCGGGCTGGTGGCGAAGACGTCGGCGAACAGAACGCATGCCGCGAGGTACGTACCCGCGACCGTGGGGTGGCTGCCGTCGGCCTGCCACAGGTCAACACCCGGCAGCCGCGAGCGGGCGTCCTGCCAGGCGTCGCCCGCGGGCGCGATCGGGACGCGCAGCTCGCCGGCGATCTGGCGGTAGCCGGTGGTGATCCCCGCCTGCATCGCGGCGTAGTCGAGGCGGTAGTCGCTCCAACCGTCGAGGTGAGCCCACGTCTCGAGAAGCACCGGCGTTCCACCGGTCGCGCGAACCTCGGCGACGAGCGTCCGCACCGCCGGGAACATGACCTGTTCGCGGACCGCCGCCACGGCCGGCACCTGGCTCTGCTCCTGCAGGATCACGAGCTGCCAGCCGGCCGCAATCGCCGCCGGAGCGTCCCCGGATGAGACATGGCCGCCGAGCGTGTCACCGCCGTCGGCGACCATGCCGGTCACCACCGCGTGGCCGGCCGCTCGAGCGAGATGCCGGAACACGGCTGGCAGGTCATTGACGTACGTGTAGCTGTTGCCGACGAACAGGACCCGCTGGCAAGGGCCGGTCAGTGGGAGACAGGCGTCGTCGGCAGCCCGAGCGCCCGCGGCCACCCCGAGGCCGGCGAGGATGACGAGGCAGGCGGCAAGCACGATCAGCGTCGGGCGAACGGTCACGGTGCAAGCCTTGCCGCGAGGCTCGACACGTCAACGAACCGGGAGTACCGCTCGCCCACCCGGCGGGCGGCCCACAACTCGAGGCGGAGACGCATGACCGCGATCAGCGAGCCCCCGGCCCGACCCGGCCTGAGCGAAATGGGGCGTTGGCCTAGGGATCGAGTGCGTCGCCGGGCGACCGCTCAACGGTGAGCGAGCCCTCGACCGGGCCCGATCGCGTGGCCGGCTGCCGGGCGAGTCGCTTCTGCCTGGCTCGCCGGTCGCTGGTTGCCCGGTCGACGACGCCGTCGCCCTCGAGCACGAGCGCCTGCCCGCTGGCCTTCGCCTGCTGCAGGCGGCGTTCGGCGAGCTCCGTGACGACCCTGGCCGGCGCCGTCGCACCCGGCTCGATGAACACGATCCCGATCGACACGCCGACCGCGACGGTATCGGCGTCTCCGCGGCGGAGGCGGATCGGCCGGCAGATACCCTCGTGGACCCGCCGGGCGACCATCCGGACCGTGGCAAGGTCGGGAACCTCCTCGAGCAGGACGCTGAACTCGTCGCCGGCCCGGTGATTGCGAGCGACCGAGTCCGTGGCGCGGACGCTCGCGAGCAGCCGGCTCGCCGTCGCGCGGAGGACCTCGTCGCCGGCCTCGTAGCCCTGGCGGTCGTTGACGGCCCAGAACCGGTCGAGGTCGAGGACGAGCAGGGCCGCGGCGCGCGTGCCGTGCTCCGCCTGTTGCACGGCGGCTTCCAGGCGAGGCTGGAACCCCCGATCGTTGAGCAGCCCGGTCATCGGGTCGTGACGCAGGGCCTCGGACGCGTCGTGGGCCTGCCACACGATCAGGACGAGGGCGACGCAGGCGACCGTGGCCCACCAGCCGAGCACGAGGTACGTCGCGGCCATCAGCCAGGCGAGAACGCCCTCGCCGATGCTCGTCTCCCGGAACGAGGCGTCGTACGTGCGGCTCGCCTCGACGAGGCCGATCCCGCCCTTGAGAGCGAGCGTCGGGATGACCATGAGCAGGTTCGTGACCGCGAACGTTCCGGCCATCGCCGCGGCGAGCAGGAACAGGGCGAGGGCCGCCTGGCCGGGCAGGGCCGCCTGGAGCGGCCCTCGGATGACCTCGCCGAGCAGCCCGGCCGCGACGGCCGACACGATCGACACGGCGTGGTTGGCGAGCAGCCCGTACCACGGGACTGTGCGCAGCTCGCGGAGCTCGAGGTCCGCGACGAGGCCGAGGAGCGCGCCTGCGAGCGGGCCGCCGAGGACCGTCCCGCCGACGATGAACGGCATGCTGAACGTCATGACCGAGCCGCCCGGTCGCTCGTGCGCCCGCAGCCCGCCGAGCAGCCCGAAGGCGAGCCAGAAGCCGAGCCCGGCCGTGAGGGCCACGTCGGGTGAGAGGCCGGGCCAGGGCAGGGCGATCTCGCGCCGCAGCGGCGCGGCCGCGGCGACGCCGACCAGCGCAAGGCCCGCGAGGAGCACTTCGGCGCCGATCCACACGGCAAGCGGGTTCGGCCGTCCGAGCAGGGAGTACCGGAGTCGCGCGGGATACGCGACGGCGATCATCGCCGCCTCCACGCGGTGGCACCGAGCCCCGACGCGACGTGCGCGGATCGAATGAGCGGTCCCATCAGGGGGCACTCCTGAGGACGCATGAGCCATGTCGCGGTCGCCGCCCTAGGCGAAGTCGGGGCGGTCTCTCGCGCTTGTTCGTGGACGGGGGTCTGCACACCCTTCGTCCGCACCAGACTGCACAAGACAACCCCGAGGGGCGCGCAGCCGGGAGGACCCGGAAGTACCGCTCGCCTCGGTACTTCCGTCCGCGGGAGCCCGAGCGTGGGCCGGGTCAGCTCGGGGCCGGCCCCGTGCGCCTGTCGAGCCCTGCCGGTACCGAGGCAACCGCTCGCGCCTGGCGTCGGGGACGCCGCCGGAGCAGGCGCCGCAGGACGAACCTCAGGATCGTCTCGACCGAGGCGTGAGCACCTACCCGGGCGTCGAACGTGCCAGCCGGTTCCTCGAAGGCGACCTTGAGCGACATGGCGCGACTATGGCGGCGGGCGATCGTCCCTCGCCGAGCCGACCAGCACATGAACCCCATGCCGAGAGGCACATTCGATACGGCCACTCGTCCCGCGGAGCGGCCGCGGGTCTGCGGAGCGGCCGCGGGTCTGCGGAGCGGCCTCGGGCCCGCTAGCCGAGCTCGTCGAGGTCGTCGCTGCTCAGTGCGAGGTCGAGTGCGGCCAGGTTCTCGCGGACGTGGTCGAGCGAGAGCGAGCCCGGGATCGGGAGCATCGCCGGGGAGCGGCCCAGGAGCCACGCGAGGGCGACCTGGCTCGACGTCACGCCATGCCGCGCGGCGACCCGTGCAACCTCCGGCCCGGCAACCTCGCGCAGCGGGAAGTACGGCACGAAGACGATCCCCTGGCGGGCGCAGAAGTCGACCACCGGATCCCATCGTCGCTCGCGAAGGTTGTAGTGGTTCTGGACGGCGGCGATCGGGACCACCGCCCGGGCCTGCTCGATCTCCTCGATTCCGACCTGCGACAGGCCGACCAGCCGGATCCGGCCGCGATCGACGAATTGCCGGATCGTCCGGAGGCTGTCCTCGAGGGGTGTCTGGGGATCGACCCGGTGGAGGTAGTAGAGGTCAATCGTCTCGACCCGGAGCCGCCGGAGGCTCTCCTCGATCTGGTCGCGCAGCATTCCGGGGCTGCCGTTGCCCGGCCCGAAGCCGCCCTTGGTCGCGACGAGCACGGACCCGCGATCGGCGCCGAAGGCCCCGCCGATCGTCCGCTCGCTGTCGCCGCCGGTGTACGTGTGGGCGGTATCGATCAGCTGGATTCCGGCGTCGGCGGCGTCGCGGACGAAGGCGCCATGGGCGGGCGTATCGGTCAGTCGGTTCGTGCCGAGCCCGATCCGCGTGACCTCGTGGTCGCCCAGTCGAACGGTTCGCCGGGTCTGCTGCCCTGGGTCCATGCCGAGCCGATTGTCGACCAGATCGCCGGGGTCAGCTCCGGGCGCGGCGCCGGCGCCTGGCCGCCGGCGACGGCAGGCGTGTGAGCGATTCGGCGTCAGGCCTCCGGCGCCGCCTGTCGCCCGGGCCGGTGGCTCGACAGCCAGAAGGCGAAGACCGCCACGCTGACCGAGACGACGACCGACAGCAGGACCAGTCCGATGACTCGTTGCATCTGCCCCACCCGCGGCTCCTCGTCGGATGGCGTCCCGCGTCGGCGAGGCGAGGTCCGACGACGACAAGGCTACTCGCCGGATCCCGCCGCGCGAGAGGCGTCCGTCACCTGATCGGCCACCATCCGACTTCCTAGAATCCAGGGCTCGGATGACCAGACCCCAGCGATCGACCGTCCAGGCCCGCAACTGGGCGGCCGTCCAGGCCGATTCGGTGTTCGTCGGGATCGTCACCGCCGCGGGGACCTTCCTGCCCGTCTTCCTGGTCCGGCTCGGCGGCTCCGGGACCGCTGTCGCGCTCCTGACCGCGATCCCGGCCCTGACGGCCTTCGCGCTGGCGATCCCCTTCGGGCGATGGCTGCAGGCCCGCCGGAACATCGTGCCGTGGTACAGCGCCCTCCGGATGGCGGCGTGGCTGTCCTATGCCGTCATGGCCCTCGTCGCGGCGCTCGTCCCCGCGGCCACCGCCGTCCCGGCGATGCTCGTCGTGTGGGCCGTTGCGTCGCTGCCATCCACCGCGGGGCTCGTCGCGTTTCCGATCGTGATGGACGGCGCGGCCGGCCCGGATGGGCGGTTCGACCTGCTGGGCCGGCGGTGGGCGATCGCCGGCGTGTCGACCTCGATCTCGGTCGCCCTCGGCGGCCAGCTCCTGAACCTGCTCGCCTTCCCGATGAACTTCGAGGTGCTGCTCGTCGCGATCACGCTGGCGGGGGTCGGCAGCTTCCTGCTGTCGCGCCGGATCGAGCTCGCCGACCAGTCGCGGCCGACGCGCCCGGTGGGGCCGACGGAATCGCGGGGGCCGGGGCTCGAAGCTGGGCGCGGGCGCGAGGGCTGGCGCGGACGGGGACGCTGGGGCTGGCGCGGGCGTGCGCCCGGGCTCGGGCTCGCGGACCTGCGCGCCCTGGTCGTCCGCCACCCGGCGTTCATCCGCTACGAGCTGCGGGCGCTGGTCTTCGGCGCGGGCGTCGCCATCGCCGCGCCACTCCTGCCGCTGTTCTACGTCAACGAGGTCCACGCGCCGGACGCGTGGATCGGCGTCATCGGCTCCGCTCAGGCGGCCGGCGGCGTCCTGGGCTATGTGGCCGCCCGGCGGTTTGCGCTCCGCCGGTCCGGCGCGGGCGTGCTCCTGCCCTCGCTCATCGCGGTCGCGATGGTCCCGGTGCTCCTGGCGCTCGTCGGCTGGCTGCCGGTCGTCGCGATGCTGGCATTCGTCTACGGGCTCGCCACCGCCGGGGCGCAGCTGGCCCTGTTCGACCAGCTCATGCGCCGGATGCCGGCCGAGCACGGCGTGACCTTCAGCTCGGTCGACCAGACCGTCCAGAACGTCGGCCTGATCGTGGCGCCGAACCTCGGCGGCCTGCTCGCCGCCACGGTCGGCGTGCGGCCCGGCCTCGTGGTCGCCGGCTGCGTCATCGGCCTGGCGTTCGGTTGGTTCGCGGTCGACCAGGACGTCGGGACGCGGGCACCGAAGCTCGTGGCCGCGGTCACCAGTCGACGCGCCGGGCCCCGGTGACCCCAGCGAGGCTCGAGGGTCGCCGACCCAGCGCACCACGCGGCGGAGGCCCTGAGGGCCGAGTCGTGCGCTAGATCGACACCAGCCGCATCGGATCGGGAGCCGGACCGGCGGTGGCGGTCGGATCGGGCGCCACGACGACTACGTTCCGGCCGCGACGCTTGGCCTCGTACAGCGCGGCGTCGGCGGCCCGGAACCAGGCGTCGACGGGCACGGCCAGATCC
>Ga0335082_10008758_pt1 | contig 11000 bp, 7 predicted proteins | sample Lox_Sample_41_FD_206718 | JGI IMG/M metagenome (GOLD analysis project Ga0335082, IMG submission 206718) | Soil microbial communities from Loxahatchee National Wildlife Refuge, Florida, United States - Lox_Sample_4.1 | ecosystem: Environmental > Terrestrial > Soil > Wetlands | place: USA: Florida... | reverse complement strand
CCATGCGTTCGCTTGCCGCGTCGAGCGAGCTGGTCGCCTCGTCGAGCAGCAGGATCGGGCGATCGGCGAGGAGCGCGCGGGCGATCGACAGGCGCTGGCGCTGCCCGCCCGACAGCGTGACGCCGCGCTCGCCGAGCGGCGTATCGAGGCCCTGCGGCAGGCGCGAGATGAATTCCATCGCGAAGGCCTCGCCGCAGGCGCGCTCGACCTCGGCGCGCGTGGCGTCCGGCCGCCCGTAGCGCACGTTGTCGAGCGCGCTCGCGGCGAAGATGACCGGCTCCTGCGGCACCACCGCCATCAGGCGGCGCAACGCGAGCGGGTCGAGCCGACGCACATCGGTGCCGTCGACGCGCACGGCGCCCGACTGCGGATCGTAGAACCGCAGCAGCAGCGCGAGCACCGTGCTCTTGCCCGCGCCCGAGGGCCCGACCAGCGCGACGCGCTCGCCGGCCGCGAGGCGCAGCGAGAAGCGCTCGAGCGCCGGCGCCTGGGGCCGCCCCGGATACGCGAAGGTCACCGCGTCCAGCTCGACCAGGCGCGGCGCGGCCGGCGCCGGCAGCGGCACGGCCGGCGCGACGATCTCGGGCCGCGCGTCGAGCAGCTCGAACAGGCGCTCGGTCGCGCCCGCGGCGCGCTGCAGCTCGCCCCAGACCTCGGACACGGTGCCCGCGCCGGTGGCGACCACGCCGGCGTAGAACACGAAGGCGGAGAGCGCGCCCGCGGTCAGCCGCCCCGCGAGCACGTCGCGCCCGCCGACCCACAGGATCAGGCCCACGGCGCAGAACGCGATCAGCATGACCACCGCGATCAGCGCGGCCTTCTGCCCGATGCTCGCTGCCGCGGCCGCGTAGGCGCCCTCGGCGCGCGCGCCGAACGCGGCGCGATCGGCGTCCTCGTGGCCGTAGGACTGCACCGTGCGCACCTCGTGGATCGACTCGTCGACGTGGGTCGAGACGTCGGCGACGCGGTCCTGCGTCGCGCGCGACAGGCGCCGCACGCGCCGGCCGAGCAGCAGGATCGGCACCAGCGTCGCGGGCACGCCGACCAGCACGAGCGCCGCGAGCTTCGGGCTGGTGACGAACAGCATCGTGGCCGCGCCCAGCATCATCACCAAGTTGCGCACGAACATCGACAGCCCGTAGCCGATCACCTGCTGCACGACGGTCGCGTCGCTCGCCAGCCGCGAGATCACCTCGCCCGTGCGCGCGCGCTCGAAGTAGCCGGGCGAGAGCGCGAGCAGGTGGTCGAACACCGCGCGGCGCAGGTCCGCGACGACGCGCTCGCCGGTGCTCATCATCAGGTAGAACCGGCCGTAGGTCGCGAGCGCGAGCGTCACGGCGACCGCGACCGCGGCGCCGAGCGCGCGGTCGAGCATGCGCGGGTCGCCGCTGCCGAAGCCCGAGTCGACCACGAACTTCACGCCCTGCCCGAGCGCGAGCACGCTGCCCGCGGCGGCCAGCAGCGCGACCAGCGCCGCGGCGACGCGCCAGCGGTACGGCAGGAGAAACCGCGCGAGCCGCGCGAGCGGGGCCATGCGCGCAATGTACACCTTGCACCGTACGCCGGTCCGCAGCGCGCGGGCGGCCGCGTCAGCGCCCGTAGTGGCGGTGCTGTCGCCCTCCGCCCTGCTTGGCGCGATACATCGCGGCGTCGGCGTTGCGCAGCAGCGCGTCGCCGTCGCGCGCGTCGTCCGGATACAGCGAGATGCCGACGCTCGCGCCGATCTGCAGCGTCTCGCCCTCGGCCGCGAGCGGCGCGGCGAGCGCGCGCAGGATCTTCTCCGCGACCACGCGCCCGTCGGCCTGCGGCGCGAGCTCCGGGATCACGACCACGAACTCGTCGCCGCCCTGGCGCGCCAGCGTGTCGGCCTTGCGCACGCAGGCCGAGAGGCGCCGCGCCGCCTCGCGCAGCACGGCGTCCCCGGTGCGATGGCCGAAGCGGTCGTTGACGAGCTTGAAGTCGTCGAGGTCGACGAGCATGACGGCGAGCCGCGCGTCGCGCCGCTGTGCGAGGTGCAGCGCCTGCGCGAGGCGGTCGTCCAGCAGGCGCCGGTTGGGCAACCCGGTGAGCGTGTCGTGGTAGGCGAGGAAGCGCGCCTCCTCCTCGCGGCGCTTCCTCTCGGTGATGTCCTGCGACACGCCGATCATGCGCCGTGGCTGCCCGGCGGCGTCGGTGAGCACCTTGCCGCGCGCCGAGATCCAGGCGACCTGCCCGTCGCGGCCGATCACCCGATACTCGGAGGCGTAGGAGCGCTTGCTGTCCCAGGCCTTGCGCGCATCGCTGCGATAGCGCGCGCGGTCGTCGGGGTGCACGCGCTGCGCGTACTCGTCCCAGGACAGCGTTCGCCTGTCTTCCGCGGCGAGGCGCCCGGTCGGGTCGCCGCCCCAGTGCAGCCGCCCCGACGCCGGCTCCCATTCCCAGTAGGCGAGCTCGGCCGCCTCGACCGCGAGGCGAAGCTTCTCCACGCTCTCCTGCAGCGCGGCCGACGCCGCGCGCTCATCGGTGATGTCGCGCGCGGTGCCGGTCGCGCCGAGCACTGCGCCGCTGCGGTCGCGCAGCGGCACGGCGTTGAAGGACAGGTCGACCGTGGTGCCGTCGCGGCGCAGGTGCCGGGTCTCGTGCCGGAATACCGGCTGCCCGGAGAGCACGCGGCCGAGCACGGCCGCGTCGCGCTCGCGCAGCGATTCCACGGCCGAGGACGTCATCGGGCGCGCCAGCAGCTCGCCCACCTCGCAACCATAGATGCGCCGCGCCGCCGCGGGGTTCAGGTACGCCCAGCGCCCCTCCAGGTCGACCGACCACAGCAGGTCGTTCGAGGTCTCGGCGAGGCTCGCCCAGAGGGCGTCGTTAGGCGGCGGGATGCGGATCGGCGCGCTCAACGTGCACCCGGCAATCGTAGAACGTCGCGCCGCCGCCGAGGTCGGTGGTGCGCTGCGCGGTCAGGTTGTTGGCGTTGCCGCCGTCGGGCGCGTGCTTCTTCCACCATACCGAGGGAGCGACGACGACGCCGGGCCGCGGCCGGTCGTTCACGCGCGCGCGAAGGCGCAGGCTGCCGCGCGCGTTGTGCACGCGCACCAGGTCGCCGTCGCGGATGCCGTGCGCGGCGGCGTCGGACGAGTGCATCTCGAGGCGCGGCTCGCCTTCGAGGTCGCGGAAGCGCTTCAGATGGGCGAAGCTCGAGTTGAGGAAGTTGCGCGCCGGCGGCGACAGGAACTGCAGCATGCCGGGCGCGGGCCCCTCCGCGGGCGGGTTGTAGAACGGCAGCGGGTCGACGCCCTGCTGCTCCAGCGCGGCGCTGTAGAACTCGCACTTGCCCGAGGGCGTGGGAAAGCCGCCTTCGGCGAACGGCGCGAAGCGCTCGGGCAGCGCGAGGCGCTGCCAGCCCCGCGCCTTCAGCCCGTCCCAGTCGATGCCGCGCATGCGCGGCTTGGACGACGCGAGCGCGGTGCGGCAGAGGTCCTCGTCGCTGTCGCGGAAGCACGGCTCGTCGAAGCCGAGCCGGGCGGCCAGGCGCCGGAACACTTCGGAGTTCGGCAGCGACTCGCCGACCGGCGCGATCGCGGGGTTGTTCGCCACCGCGTAGAGGTGGCCGTAGGACTTGTGCACGTCGGTGTGCTCGAGCTGCGTGGTCGCGGGCAGCACGAGGTCCGCATAGTCGGCCGTGTCGGTCATGAAGGAGTCCATCACCACGCAGAACAGGTCCTCGCGCCGGAAGCCGGCGAGCACCTTGTCCGACTCGGGGCAGACCGCGACCGGGTTGTTGTTGTAGACGATCACGGCCTTCACCGGCGGCGCGGCCGAGGTCAGCGCGTCGCCGATCTGGGCATGGTTGATGACGCGCGGCTTCCTGCCGCCGAGCAGGTCGGGGCGCTCGAGCGCCGCGTGGTCGAAGCCGTAGAAATCCGCCGTCGTCAGCACCAGCCCGCCCGCGGCCTCCCGCCATGCGCCGGTCAATGCGGGCAGGCAGGCGATGTTGCGCGCGGCGATGCCGCCGCCCGCGTGGCGCTGCATGCCGTAGTTGAGCCGGATCGCCGCGGGTTTCGTCGAGCCGTAGTCGCGCGCGAGCTGCACGATCGTCGCGGCCGGCACGCCGCACACGTCGGCGGCCCACTGTGGCGTGTACCGCCGCACGCGCTCGGCGAGCGCGTCGTAGCCGAGCGTGTGGCGCGCGATGTAGTCGCGGTCGATCATGTCCTCGGCGATCAGCACGTGCATCAGCGCGAGCGCGAGCGCGCCGTCGGTTCCCGGCAGCAGCGCGACGTGCTGCGTGCACTTCTCGGCCGAAAGGCTGCGATAGGGATCGATCGCGACCACCTTCGCGCCGCGGCGCTTGGCCTCCTGCACGCGCGACCACAGGTGCAGGTTGGACACCACGGGATTCGCGCCCCACAGCAGGATCAGCTTCGCCTCGTCGAAGCGCTCGGGGTCCATGCCGACCGAGCCGCCCAGCGTGGCCTTGATGCCGGCCTTGCCCGCGGTCGAGCACAGCGTGCGGTCCAGCCGCGAGGCACCGAGCCGGTGGAAGAACCGGCGGTCCATCGAGCTGTACTGCACCATGCCCATCGTGCCCGCGTAGCTGAGCGGCAGAACCGTCTGCGGGTCCTCGGCGGCGAGCGCCTTCAGGCGCGCAGCGATCTCGTCCAGCGCCTCGTCCCACGAGATGCGCTCGAATCGGCCGCTGCCCTTGGGGCCGGCGCGCCGCAGGGGGTGCTGCAGTCGATCCGGCGAATAGGTTCGCTCGAGGTAATGGGCGACCTTGGTGCACAGCGTGCCCTGCGTGAAGGGCATGGTCGGATCGCCCTGGATCTTGACGGCGACGCCGTCTTGCACGGTCACCAGCATCCCGCAGGTATCGGGGCAATCGTGCGGACAGGCGGCGCGGACCTGCATCGCCGAAATTTTACCCCTGCGTCTCGTCCAGCAGTTCGATCCAGTGCGCGACGGGCATGCCCGCGCCGGCCTGCAGGTGCATCAGGCAACCGATGTTGGCCGTGACGATGCCGACGGGATGTCCCGACTCGAGCGCGGCGAGCTTGCGGCGCCGGAGCTCGCCGGCGAGCGCGGGCTGCAGGATCGAGTAGGTGCCCGCCGAGCCGCAGCACAGGTGCGCGTCCGGCACGGGCGCGAGCTCGAAACCGGCGCGGGCGAGGAGCGCCTCGGCCTTGCCCCGGACCTGCTGGCCGTGCTGCAGGCTGCACGGGGAATGGCACGCGATCCGCCCGAGCCCCGAGCGCGCGGGCACGGTCTCCGGCGGCACGACTTCGCTCAGGTCGCGCGCGAGCGCCGCCACGCGCTCGGCTTTGTCGCGATAGGCCGGATCGTGGGCGAGCAGGTGCCCGTAGTCGCGCACGGTCGCGCCGCATCCGCTCGCGGTGGTGACGATCGCCTCGACCTCCCCACGCTCGACCTGCGGCCACCAGGCGTCGATCAGCGCCCGCATGTCCTCGAGCCCGCCCGCCTGGTCGCCCAGGTGGAAGCGCAGCGCCCCGCAGCAGCCGGCGCCCGGCGCCTCGACCAGCGACACCCCGGCTCGATCGAGCACCCGCGCCGCGGCGGCGTTGATGCGCGGCGCGAGGGCGGGCTGCACGCAGCCGCCGAGGACGAGCATGCGCCGAGCATGCCGGGGCGCCGGCCAGTCGCCGGCCGGCGCCGCCGGCGGCGGTACGACCGAGGGCAGCAGGAACCGCACCATGCGCCCGAGACGAAGCAGCGCGCCGAACAGGCGCCGGCGCGAGAGCACGAAGCCGAGGGCGGCACGCTGCACGCGCGACCACGGGCCGCGTGCCACGCGCGATTCCACGAGCCCCCGGCCGATGTCGGCGAGGCGGCCGTAGCGCACCCCCGACGGGCACGTGGTCTCGCAGGCGCGGCAGGTCAGGCACCGGTCCAGGTGCAGCTGCGTGCGGGCCGTCGGCGGCTCGCCTTCCAGCACCTGCTTGATCAGGTAGATGCGGCCGCGCGGGCCGTCCAGCTCGTCGCCGAGCAGCTGGTAGGTCGGGCAGGTGGCCGTGCAAAAGCCGCAGTGCACGCACTTGCGCAGGATCGCATCGGCCTCCCGGCCTTCGGGGGTGTCGCGGACGAATTCGGCGAGCGCGGTCTGCATGGGTCGGGCCGCTATACTCCCCGCCGCATGCAGACGCTGGTGGTCATCATCGTCTTCGGCGTGATCGTGGGCGCGATCGCGTGGATCGTGGTCATCGTGCGCCGGTTCGGCGCGCGCAAGCGTCTGGAGAAGGAGCGCGCGGAGCGCTTTCTCGCCGAGATGCTTCGCTCGCCGCCCACCCCGTCCCCCACCCCGGCGGCGACGGCGCCGGCCCAGGCCCAGGCCCCAGCCGCGGCGGCGCCGACCGAGCCGATCGCGAAAGCGGCCTTCGACATCCGCAACGCGCTTGCCGCGGGACGCGGCGAATCTGCCGCGAAGGCGTTCCTCGCAGTGGTGAATGAGCGCACCCGGCTCGCGCTCGAGCCCCCCGTGTGGGAGGGCCTCGGGCGCGCACTGCTCGCGCAGGGCGCCTTCATGGAGGCGGCCTGGGCGCTCCATGCCGGCGCGGCGATCGCGGGCGACCTCGTCGCCGCGCAGAAGCGCCTCGTCGAGGTGGCCGCGCGCGCGGGCGACGCCGGCCAGCCGCACAACGCGCTCAAGCTGTACGCGACGCTGCTCGCCAAGTATCCGCAGTCGCAGTACGCCGACTTCGTGCGCACCAACATGAAGGAACAGGAGCGAAAGCTGCCCAAGCCCGGACCCTAGAATTCCGGGTAGAGCCGGCCGGGATTGAAAATGCCGGCGGGGTCGAACGCAGCCTTGAGTTCCCGGTGCAGCCGCATCGCGGCGGCGCCGAGCGGCGCGAACACGCCGGCGGACTTGTCCCCGCCGCGAAACAGCGTCGCGTGGCCGCCCGCGCGCGCCGCCGCGGCCCGCACGTCCTCGGCGCCGGCGCCCGTTCGCAGCCAGCGCAGCGCGCCGCCCCACTCCACGAGCGGCTCGCCCTCGAGCGCGAGCGGCGGCGTGGCCGACGGAACCGACAGGCGCCATAGCGGCGGCGCGTCGCCGGCGAAGAAAGGATCGGTCTGCTCGCGGATGCCGCGCCAGAACGGCTCGGCCCCCGGCAGCGGCTCGCCGCCAATGCGCGCCGCCGCTGAGCGCACGGCCGCCTCGGAGCCCGAGAGCCGCAGCGCGAGCGCGCCGGCGCGCCACGCGCTCGCCGTCACCGGGAGCGGCCGGCCCGCCCAGCGGTTGAGCGCCTCGATTGCCTCGTGCTGCGGCATCTCGAGACGCAGCGTCGACTCGGCGGCGGGCCGCGGCAGCACCTTGAGCGAGACTTCCAGGATCACGCCGAGCGTGCCCAGGGACCCGGCCAACAGCCGCGCGATGTCGTAGCCCGCGACGTTCTTCATCACGCGCCCGCCCACCGCCAGCTCGCGCGCGCGCCCGTCGAGCAAACGCGCGCCGAGCACGAAGTCGCGCACCGCGCCCGCCGCCGCGCGCCGCGGCCCGGAGAGCCCCGCGGCCACGCACCCGCCCAGCGTCGCGCCCGCGCCGAAGTGCGGCGGCTCGAACGGCAGCATCTGTCCCTTTTCGGCGAGCGCGGATTCCAGCGCCGCGAGCGGCGTGCCGCAACGCGCGGTCACGACGAGCTCGGTCGGCTCGTACTCGACGATGCCGGCCAGCGAGCGCGTATCGAGCACCTCGCCGTGCGGCGCGCCGCCGTAGAAGTCCTTGCTGCCCCCGCCGCGCAGGCGCAGCGGCGAGCGCCGACCGGCCGCCTCGCGCACGCGCTCGCGCAGCTCGTCGAGCATCAGAAGCGCGGCAGCCCCGCGTGGGCCGCGGCCGAGGCCGCGTGCACATGCCGGTGGCCGAACTCGGCGCAGCGCGCGAGCGTCGGCACCGCCTTGCCCGGGTTGAGCAGCCCGGCCGGGTCGAACGCACGCTTTATCGCGTGGAACAACTCCAGCTCGGCGTCGCCGAACTGCGTGCACATCTGGTTGATCTTCTCCACGCCGACGCCGTGCTCGCCGGTAATGGTGCCGCCGACCGCGACGCATTTCTCCAGCACCTCGGCGGCGAATTCCTCGGTGCGCCGCAGCTGGTCGGCGTCGTTGGCGTCGAACAGGATCAGCGGGTGCAGGTTGCCGTCGCCGGCGTGGAACACGTTCGGGCAGCGCAGGCCGTACTTGCGCTCGAGCTCGCCGATGAAGCGCAGGACCTCGCCCAGGCGCGCGCGCGGGATGGTGCCGTCCATGCAATAGTAGTCGGGCGAGATGCGGCCCATGGCCGGGAACGCGGCCTTGCGCCCCGACCAGAAGCGCAGCCGCTCGGCCTCGCTCGTCGACACGGTGAGCCGCGTCGCGCCGGCGCGTGCGAACACGTCCTTCACCTGCGCGATCTCGGCCTCGACCTCCTCGGGCAGGCCGTCGGCCTCGCACAGCAGGATCGCCGCCGCGTCAACGTCGTAGCCGGCGCCGACGAACTCCTCGGTCGCCCGCGTCGCCGGCCGGTCCATCATCTCCAGCCCCGCCGGGATGATGCCCGCGGCGATCACCGCGGCCACCGCGTCGCCCGCCTTCTGCACGTCGTCGAACGACGCCATGACGACGCTCGCCGCGGGCGGCCTGGGCAGCAGCTTCACCGTGATCTCGGTAGTCACGGCGAGCAGCCCCTCCGAGCCGATCAGCAGCGCGAGCAGGTCAAGCCCGGGCGCGTCGAGCGCCTCGGCGCCGGCCTCGAGCGGCTCGCCGTCCATCGCGAAGCCGCGCACGCGCATCACGTTGTGCACCGTCAGCCCGTACTTGAGGCAGTGCACGCCGCCCGAGTTCTCAGCGACGTTGCCGCCGATCGAGCACGCGATCTGGCTCGAGGGATCGGGCGCGTAGTACAGGCCGTGCGGCGCGGCGGCGTCCGAGATCGCCGCGTTCCTCACCCCGGGCTGCACCACGGCGACGCGCGCGACGGGGTCGACGCGCACGATGCGCATGAACTTGGCGAGCGACAGCAGCACGCCGTCGCCGGGCGGCAGCGCGCCGCCCGAAAGCCCCGTGCCGGCGCCGCGCGGCACCACCGGCACGCGCATCGCGTGGCAGGTGCGCAGCACGCGCTGCACCTCGCCTTCCGTCTCGGGCAACGCCACGACCATCGGCAGCCGCCGGTACGCGGTGAGCCCGTCGCACTCGTAGGGCCGCGTGTCCTCCTCCTCCCAGAGCACGGCGCGCGCCGGCAGGAATTCGCGCAGCGCCCGCGCGACCGCGCGCTGGCGCGCGAGGTCTATTGCAGGTACTGCCGCGCCCATGCGAGCCCCTCGCGGGTGTCGCCCTGCGGGATGTATTCGCACCCGATCCAGCCGCGATAGCCCAGCCGGTCGACGTGCGCGAGCAGGAAATCGTAGTTGATCTCGCCCGTGCCCGGCTCGTGCCGGTCGGGGACATCGGCGAGCTGCATGTGGCCGATGCGCGGCAGCAGCCGCTCGATCGTCTTCGCGAGATCGCCCTCGACGATCTGCATGTGGAAGATGTCGTACTGCAGCATCAGGTTCGGCGCGCCTGCCGCGTCGATCGCCTCGACCGCCTGGCGCGAGGTGTTGAGGAAGAACCCCGGGATCGTACGCGTGTTCGCCGGCTCGGTCAGCAGCGTGAGCCCGGCCGCGGCGAGCCGTCCGGCGGCGAAGCGCAGGTTCTCGACCAATGTCTCGAACAGAAGCTCCGGGGCCGCGTCGACCGGCGCGATGCCGGCGAGCGCGTTGAGCCGCGGGCAGCCCGCCGCGCGCGCATACTCGATCGCGCGCTCGACGCCTTCGCGGAACTCGGCCAGACGGGCGGGCTGGCAGGCGATGCCGCGGTCGCCCTTCGCGGCGTCGCCGCCTGGCAGGTTGTGCAGCACCACCTCGACCCCGGCCGCGCGCGCGCGCTCGGCGATCGCGTCCGCCGCGCCGAAGCCATAAGGAAACTGATACTCGACATAACGAAAGCCCGCGTCCGCCGCCGCCGCGAAGCGATCGAGGAACGGCAGCTCCGGGAACAGCAGCGACAGGTTCGCGGCGAGGCGCGGCATGCGAGCCTATGTTAGCTAAGATTGCGCACTGACGAGAAGAATTCCGCGCCGCGTGCCCCTGCCCACCGTCGTCGCCAAGCTGCTGCCGTTCACCGCGTGGTGGCCGCGCCTGGATCGCGCGACCCTGCGCGCCGACGCGATCGCGGGCGCGATCGGCGCGGTCGTGGTGCTGCCGCAGGCCGTGGCGTTCGCGACGCTCGCCGGGCTGCCGCCGCAGATGGGCCTGTACTGCGCGATGGTGCCGACCGTGGTTGCGGCGCTGTTCGGCTCCTCGCTGCACGCGGTCTCGGGGCCGACCAACGCCGTCTCGCTCATGGTGCTCGCCGCGCTGGCGCCGCTCGCCGTCCCCGGCACCGCGGCCTACGCCTCGATGGCGCTCACGCTCGCGCTGCTGTGCGGCGCGCTGATGCTCGCGCTCGGCGTGTTCCGGCTGGGCACCATCGTGCGCTTCGTCTCCGACGCGGTGGTCGTCGGCTTCGCGGCCGGCCTCGGGCTGCTGATCATCGTCAGCCAGATTGCGCCGCTGGTCGGCTCACCCTCGGCGCACGCGACCACGTTCCTCGGCATGACGCGCGCCTCGCTCGCGCACCTCGGGCAGGCGCAGGCCTGGCCGCTTGCCGTCGGCGCCGTGACGCTCGCCGCGGGCCTCGCCGCGCAACGCTGGCTGCGGCGCGTGCCGCCAGTGCTGGCCGCGACGCTCGCCGGGACCGCGTTCGCCGCCGGCGTCAACGCGATTCTCGGCGCGGGCGCCACCGGCATCCGCACGCTGGGCGCGCTGCCCGGCGCGCTGCCGCCGTTGTCCTGGCCCGACTTCAGCCCCGCGACGCTCGCCAGCCTGTCGGGACCCGCGCTCGGCGTCACGATCCTCGCGGTGACGCAGGCGCTCGCCATCGTGCGCGCGATCGCGCTGCGCTCCGGCCAGCGCATCGACAACAACCAGGAGCTGATCGGCCAGGGG
>Ga0335082_10008756_pt1 | contig 11001 bp, 7 predicted proteins | sample Lox_Sample_41_FD_206718 | JGI IMG/M metagenome (GOLD analysis project Ga0335082, IMG submission 206718) | Soil microbial communities from Loxahatchee National Wildlife Refuge, Florida, United States - Lox_Sample_4.1 | ecosystem: Environmental > Terrestrial > Soil > Wetlands | place: USA: Florida... | reverse complement strand
CGCTTTCGCCTTCGGCCCGAAGCGGCCGTAGAAGCTCTCGCCCTTGTCCGCCATCTCGACCAAGAGCTTCGGCGGTTTGAAGCGCGGGCCGTACTTCTTCTCGAATTTCTTCGCCAGCGCGACGAATGTCTTGGTGCCCATCATGTCGATGTAGGACAGCGTGCCGCCCGACCAGGGCGCGAAGCCCCAGCCGAGGATCGAGCCGACGTCGGCCTCGCGCACGTCGGTGACCACCTTCTCCTCGAAGGTGCGCGCGGCCTCGACCGCCTGCGTCACCAGGATGCGCTGCTTGAGCTCCTCGACGTCGAGGGTGTCGACCTGTTCGCGGGTGAGCTTCTTCGGCAGCAGATCGGGTAGCCCCGGCCACAGCCGCTTCGGCTGGCCCGGCGTGTAGTCGTAGAAGCCCTTGCCGTTCTTGCGCCCGGAGCGGCCGCTCTTCTCGACCAGCGCCTCCATCAGCTTCTTCTGCGCCGGATTGACGGCCTTCGGGCCGAGGTCGGCCTCGGCGGCGCGCAGGATTTTCAGGCCGAGATCGAGCCCGGTTTCGTCGTTGAGCGCCAGCGGGCCGACCGGCATGCCGGCCATGCGCGCGGCATTCTCGATCAGCGCCGCCGGCACGCCCTCGAGCAGCATCAGATAGGCTTCCTGGATGTAGTTGAGCACGCAGCGGTTGGCGTAGAAGCCGCGCGAGTCATTGACCACGATCGGGGTCTTGCGGATGGCGCGCACGTAATCGAGCGCGACGGCCAGCGCTTTGTCGCCGGTGTTCTTGCCGAGGATGATCTCGGTGAGCATCATCAGCGGCACCGGCGAGAAGAAGTGGATGCCGATGAAACGCGGCGGGTCCTTGAATTCGGCGGCGAGCGAGGTGATCGGCAGCGTCGAAGTGTTGGAGGCGAGCACCGTGTCGGGGCCGATCGCCGCCTGGATTTTTGCGATCACGTCGGCCTTGACCTTGCGGTCCTCGAACACGGCTTCGACGACCAAGTCGCAGTCGTTGAGCGCGCCGTAGTCCGGCGTCGGCGTAATCAGCGCCAGAAGCCCGTCGCGCTCGGCCGATTTCATGCGGCCTTTGTTGACGCGGTCGGTCAGCGACTTGTGCACGCCGGCCTTGCCCTTGTCGGCGGTCTCCTGGTCGCGGTCGATCAGCACGACCTGGATGCCCGCCGCCGCAGTCACCTGCGCGATGCCGGCGCCCATGAAGCCGGCGCCGACGACGCCGATCTTCTTCAGCGACGACGCCGGTACGTTGGCCGGACGGCGCGCGCCCTTGTTGAGCTCCTGCATGGAGACGAACAGCGAGCGGATCATGTTGGCCGCTTCCGGCGAGCGCAGGATCTTGGCGAACCAGCGCGACTCGACGCGCAGCGCCGTATCCATGTCGACCTGCAGGCCCTCGTAGACCGTCTGCAGGATGGCGCGCGCGGCCGGATAATTGTCGTAGGTTTCGCGCCGGTAGATCGCGTTGGCGGCCGGAAACGTCATCATGCCGGCCCTGGAATAGACCGGACCGCCGGGCAGCTTGAAGCCCTTCTCGTCCCACGGCTTCACCGCCTTGCCGCCGGCCTTGATCCAGTCCTTGGCGGCTTTGACCAAGTCGGCCTGCGGCACGACGTTGTCGATCAATTTCATCGCCTTGGCGCGGTCGGTTTTAAGCTGGTCGCCCTTGAGCAGAAATTGCAGCGCATCGGCGGGCTGCAGCATGCGTGCCACGCGCTGCGTGCCGCCGGCGCCGGGGAAGAGGCCAATCTTGATCTCGGGCAGGCCGAGCCGTGTCTTGGCATTGTCGGCAGCGATGCGCTGATGGCAGGCGAGCGCCAGCTCGAAACCGCCGCCCATCGCCGTGCCGTTGAGCGCGCAGACCCACGGCTTGCCGCAGATCTCGATGCGGCGATAGAGCTGCGACAGCTTGCGGCTTTCGTCGAACACGAATTGCGCCGCGGCTTCCTCGCCCTTGGCCCGCACGGTTTCGGCAAAGACGGTGCCCATGCGCTCGAGCATCGTGAGGTCGGCACCGCCGCAGAAGGTGTCCTTGCCCGAGGTGATGACCGCGCCTTTGATCGCGGCGTCCTTTTCGACCTTGTCGACGAGCGAGGACAGTTCCGCAATCGTGTCCATGTCGATGACGTTCATCGAACGGCCCGGCATGTCCCAGGTGATCAGCGCAACGCCGTCGCCGTCAACGTCGAGTTTGAAATTGGCCATCTTTGTTCCTCGCCCTTTCCTGTCATTCCGGGACGACGCGAAGCGGCGGACCCGGAATCCAGAAGTCAATTCAGTTCTCGCCGCTGGATTTCGGGTTCGCGCCTGCGGCGCGCCCCGGAATGACAGCGTCAGGGATACGGCGCGCCGTTGCGGTGCAGATAGCGGCGGCTCTTCTCGTCGCGCTCCATCACCAGATCGACGTCGGGATAATGCACGCGTTCGATCTTGGCCCGGGTGCCGACCTCGAAGTAGACGGCGTCGCGGTTCGAGCGGTTGATCAGCCGGTGCGCGATGCCGCTGCCGGCCTTGAAGCCGGCGGCGTCGCCCGCCTTGAGCACGACCTCGCCGTCGTTCTCGGCCAGCACCAGTTCGCCTTCCAGCACGTAGATGAATTCGTCTTCCTGCTCGTGCCAGTGGCGCAGCGCGGACGCCTGCCCCGGCTCGATACGCGTGATATTGACGCCGAACTGGGTGAGACCGACGACGTCGCCGAGCGCCTGCTTGTGGCGGCCCCTGTGCTCGGCCTGAAACTCGGCCGGATAGAACGTGCCGCTCTTTGCCGGCACTTTGGCGATATCGACCTTGGGCATGACGCTCAGACGCGTTCGATGATGGTCGCGGTGCCCATGCCCATGCCGATGCAGAGCGTCACCAGCGCGGTCTCGAGGTCGCGGCGTTCAAGCTCATCGAGCACGGTGCCGAGAATCATGGCGCCGGTGGCGCCGAGCGGATGGCCCATGGCGATGGCGCCGCCGTTGACGTTGATCTTGTCGTGCGGGATGTCGAGCGCCTGCATATAGCGCAGCACGACCGAGGCAAAAGCCTCGTTGAGCTCCCACAGGTCGATGTCCTTCTTCTTCATGCCGGCTTTCTTCAGCGCCTTTTCGGTCACCGGGATCGGCCCGGTGAGCATGATCGCCGGCTCCGAGCCGATATTGGCGAAGCCCTTGATGCGCGCGCGCGGCTTCAGGCCCGCGGCCTTGCCCGCCTCCTTGCTGCCGATCAGCACCGCCGCGGCGCCGTCGACGATGCCGGACGAATTGCCAGGCGTGTGCACGTGGTTGATCGCCTCGACCTCCGGATGCTTCTGGATGGCGACGGCGTCGAAGCCGCCCATCTCGCCCATCTGCACGAAGGACGGCTGCAGCGATGCGAGTGTCTGCATCGTCGTAGTCGGCCGCATGTGTTCGTCTTTCGCCAGGATCGGCAGACCGTTCGGATCGCGCACCGTCATCACCGATTTCTTGAAGCGGCCCTCGTCCCAGGATTGGGCCGCGCGCTTCTGGCTTTCGACCGCGTAAGCGTCGACGTCGTCGCGCGAGAAGCCGTATTTGGTGGCGATCAGGTCGGCGGAAATGCCCTGCGGCAGGAAATAAGTTTCGACGGCGATCGACGGATCGACCGGCCAGGCGCCGCCGGAGGCGCCGATGCCGACGCGGCTCATCGATTCGACGCCGCCGCCGATGGTCATCTGGTGCTGGCCGGACATCACCTCCATGGCGGCGAAGTTCACGGCATCGAGGCCCGAGGCGCAGAAGCGATTGATCTGCACGCCCGGCACCTTGTCGCCGAAGCCGGCCACCAGCGCAGAAGCGCGCGCGATATCGCCGCCCGCTTCGCCCACCGGGTCGACACAGCCGAGCACGACATCGTCGAGCAGTTCGGGATTGAGCTCGTTGCGCTTCCTGACCTCGGCCAATGCCTGCGCCGCGAGATTGAGCGCGGTCACCTCATGCAAGGCGCCGTCCGCTTTGCCGCGGCCGCGCGGCGTGCGCACGTGATCGAAAATAAATGCGTCGGGCATTGGCGTCCTCCTGCGCAGGACTAAAGGCTGCGCGCAATCAACAGCTTCATGATTTCATTGGTCCCCGCGTAGATGCGCAGCACGCGTGCATCCCGGTAGAGCCGCGAAATCGGGTATTCGTCCATATAGCCATAGCCGCCGAACAATTGAAGGCAGCGGTCGATCACTTCACCGAGGGTGTCGGTGAGGCGGTATTTGGCCATCGAGGCGGTCACGGTGTCGAGTTTGCCTTCGACGTGCAGGCCGATGCAGTGGTCGAGGAAAACCTTGGCGATGGTGGCGTCGGTCTTGCAGGCGGCAAGCTCGAACTGGGTGTTCTGGAATTCGACGATCGCCTTGCCGAAGGCCTTGCGTTGCTTGACGTAATCGACGGCGAGCGCCACCGCGCGCTCCATCATCGCCACCGCGTGGACGGCGACGATCAGGCGCTCCTGCGGCAATTCCTTCATCAACTGGTAGAAGCCCTGCCCTTCCTCGGTGCCGAGCAGGCTTTCGGCCGGCAGCTTGACGTCCTCGAAGAACAATTCCGAGGTGTCGGCGGAATCCATGCCGAGTTTCTTCAGCTTGCGGCCGCGGCGGAAGCCGGGCGCGTCATCGGTTTCGACAACCAGCAGCGAGGTGCCCTTGGCGCCGGCCTTGGGATCGGTCTTGGCGACGACGATGATCAGGTTGGCGTGCTGACCGTTGGTGATGAAGGTCTTGGAGCCGTTGAGCACGTAGCCGTTGCCGGATTTCTCCGCCTTGGCGCGTACGCCCTGCAGGTCGGACCCGGTGCCCGGCTCGGTCATGGCGATGGCGCCGATCAGCTCGCCGGTGGCGAGCTTGGGCAGCCAGCGTTTCTTCTGCTCCTCGGTGCCGTAATGCAGGATGTAGGGCGCGACGATGCCCGAGTGTAGTGGCGCACCGAAAGTGTCGAAGCCGGCAAGCGAGAGCTCGCGGTTGATCACCGCCTCATGAGCGAAGGTGCCGCCGGCGCCGCCATATTCCTCCGGCATCGAGGCGCAGAGCAGACCGGCCCCGCCGGCCTTGGTCCAGACCTCGCGCTCGTACATGCCTTTTTCGTGCCAGCGGTCGATATGGGGAGCGAATTCGTCGGCGATGAAGCGCCGCGCCTGCTCTTCGAGCAGGACGAGGTCCTCGGTCATCCACCCCGGCCGCGGAAGGTTGAGGGCATCCATGCGATGATTCCCGACGCGCGCTGCACCATAGCGCCCGTAAGGCCGCAGGGCGAGGGCCCTACCCGGATCAGGCGGCGCCGAACGCGACGGCGATATTGTAGGTGATGAAGGAGGCGATATAGGCGAGCGCCAGCATGTAGCCGAAGGTGACCGCCATCCATTTCCAGCTGCCGGTCTCGCGCTTGATGACGGCGAGCGTCGAGGCGCATTGCGGGGCGAAGATGTACCAGACCAGCAGCGACAGGGCGGTCGCCAGGGTCCATTGATGGGCCAGCGCCTGGCCGATCTGCTGCGCTGCCTCCTTGCCGCCTTCGATGGAATAGACCGTGCCGAGCGCGGCGACCGCGACTTCACGCGCCGCCATACCCGGGATCAAGGCGACGGCGATCTGCCAGTTGAAGCCGAGCGGCGCCAGCAGCGGTTCGATGAGATGGCCGATGATGGCGGCGAGGCTGTAGTCGATGGCCGGTCCGCTTGCCCCTTGCGGCGGGCGCGGGAACGAGGCCAGAAACCAGATCAGCACCATCATCGAGAAGATCGTGGTGCCGGCGCGCTGCAGGAACATCTTGGCTCGCGTGTAGAGCCCGATCAGCACGCTCCGCGGCCGCGGCAGTTTGTAGTCGGGCAGTTCAAGCATGAAAGGCGGCGTCGGGTTGTCGCGCCAGAAGAAGAATTTAGCCAATGCCGAGACGCCGAGCGCGCTGACGATACCGGCGGCGTAGAGGCCGAACATCACCAGCCCTTGCAGGCTGGCGAAGCCCCACACCGTCTTCGCCGGAATGAAGGCCGAGATGATCAGCGTGTAGACCGGGATGCGCGCCGAACAGGTCATCAGCGGCGCCACCAGGATAGTGGTCAGCCGGTCGCGCGGATTGTCGATCACCCGCGTCGCCATGATGCCGGGAATGGCGCAGGCGAAGCTCGACAGCAGCGGGATAAAGGCGCGGCCGTGCAGGCCGGCGCCGCCCATGATGCGATCCATCAGGAAGGCGGCGCGCGCCATGTAGCCGAGATCTTCCAGCAGCAGGATGAACAGGAACAGGATCAGGATCTGCGGCAGGAACACGATGACGCTGCCGACGCCGTTGATCACGCCGTCCTGCAGAAAGCTCTGCAACAGGCCGGCCGGCAGCGCGTCGTGCACCAGGGAGCCGAGTGCGTCGAAGCCGGACGAGATCAATTCCATTAAAGGCTGCGCCCAGCTGAATACCGCCTGGAACATCACGAACAGAATCGCCAGCAGAATGACGAGGCCGATCACCGGATGCAGCAGTAGCGCGTCGAGCCGCGTCGTCAGCGTGTCCGGCTTCTCAGGCATACGCACCGCGGTCTTGATCAGCCGGTCGGCTTCGCGTTGGGCTGCGCGCAATTCGGATGCGGTCGGCGCCTGCCAGCCGGTTGCGCCGGAATGCGCCGGCATCGCCGCCGCCAGTTCATCGAGCCGGCGCATCAAGTCATCGGTGCCGCCGCGTCGCACCGCCGCCGCGGTGATCACCGGCACGCCAAGCTCGGCCGACAGTTTGTCGAGATCGATCTCCATGCCGCGCCGGCGCGCGATGTCGATCATGTTGAGCACAAGCAGTATCGGCCTGCCGATGCCCTTGAGCTCGATGACCAGGCGCAACGCCAGCCGCAGATTGGTGGCGTCGGCGACGCAGACCAGAAGATCGGGCGCGTTCTCGCTGGCAAGACGGCCGAGCACCACGTCGCGCGTCACCTCTTCGTCGGGGCTGCGCGCGCGCAGCGAATAGGTGCCGGGCAGATCGATGAGGTTGACGCTAAGACCGGAAGCGGTGCGCATCGGGCCGTTTTTGCGCTCGACGGTAACGCCGGGATAGTTGGCGACTTTCTGACGGCTGCCGGTGAGCGCATTGAACAATGCGGTCTTGCCGCTGTTCGGCGTTCCGATCAGGGCGAAATGTCGGATGCCTGCCTCGGCAACTGCGCTCATAGCTGAACCCGGAACGGCGCGATCAGATCACCAGAATGGCCATGGCTTCGCGGCGGCGCAGCGCCACCGTGGCGGCGTTGACGCGCACCGCGATCGGATCTCGGCCGATCGCGCCTTCATGCAGGACTTCAATCGAGGCGCCTTCGGTGAAACCGAGCTCGACCAGCCGGCGCTCGAGTTCTCCGCTCGGCAGATCGGAGGCGTGGTCGGCGGCGATGGCGTCGATGCGGCCGCGGAAACCTTTGCGGGCCAGACCCAGGGGGGCTGTCGTCGTCATAGTGCTGTCGCTCATGACCACAAGATCCTGCAGATGCGTCTGATTATCATTTCCACCATCCATTTGGGTCACACCATGATTTAAATCAAGTAAAAAGCCAAAATAATTCAGTAGCTTAGAATGATTATAAGAAAGCAATCGGCGGTTTGGCCGCTGGCCCCGTCGGTGCCATGATGCTACGAGCGCGTGGCCAGCGTCGTAGCCGGGTAATTCATCAGTGAATCCAACGCGAATGACCGCAGACCCGGCCAGGCCGGATCCAACCGATTCGGCGATTGCCTGGATTCGTCTCGCCGTCGCCGTGCTGTTGAGCACGATCGGCGGCGTCGGCATGTGGTCGGTGGTGGTGGCGCTGCCGGCGATCCAGGCCGATTTCGGCGTCGACCGCGCCGACGCCTCGCTGCCCTACACGCTCACGATGCTCGGCTTTGCCGCCGGCGGCGTTGCGATGGGCAAGCTCGCCGATCGCTTCGGCATCACCGCGCCGCTGGCGCTCGGCGCATCGATGTTGATGTTCGGTTACGAGGCGGTGGGTCACGCCGCAACCCTGTGGCAGGTCACGCTTGCCTACGGGCTGCTGATCGGTTTCGGCTGCTCGACCACGTTCGGGCCCCTGATGGCGGAGATGTCGCACTGGTTCGTGCGCCGGCGCGGCATCGCCGTGGCGCTCGCCGCCGCCGGCAACTACCTCGCCGGCACGATCTGGCCGCCGGTGGTGCAGCACTTCATCGCCACCTCCGGCTGGCGCGTGACGCACACCGGCATCGGCATATTCATCATCGTCACCATGCTGCCGCTGACTTACTTCATGCGGCGGCGCATCGAGACCGAGCACACCGTCGGCGCCATGCAGTCGGCGGCGGCGCGGCAGGCCGAACTGCCGTTCTCGCCGGCGACGCTGCAGGCGCTGCTATTCATCGCCGGCATTTCCTGCTGCGTGGCGATGTCGATGCCGCAGGTCCATATCGTCGCCTATTGCGGCGACCTCGGTTACGGCGCGGCGCGCGGCGCCGAGATGCTATCCCTGATGCTCGGGCTCGGCATCGTCAGCCGCGTCGCCTCCGGTTTCATCGCCGACCGCATCGGCGGGGTGCGGACGCTGCTGCTCGGCTCGCTGCTGCAAGGCGTGGCGCTGGTGCTCTATCTCTTTTTCGACGGGCTGTTTTCGCTCTACGTGATTTCCGGCCTGTTCGGGCTGTTCCAGGGCGGCATCGTGCCGAGCTATGCCATCATCATCCGCGAATATTTCTCGCCGAAGGAAGCAAGCACGCGCGTCGGCCTGGTGGTGATGGCGACCGTGCTCGGCATGGCGCTCGGCGGCTGGATGTCGGGCGCGATCTTCGACGCGACCGGTTCCTACCAGGCGGCGTTCCTCAACGGCCTCGCTTGGAACCTGTTGAACGTGTCGATCGCGAGTTGGTTGCTGTTGCGCACGCCGCGCCGGATGGCGCTTGTGCAAAACATATGAGTTCCCTTATGCGTTTTCGGGTCGCGCTGCCGCCGGGGAACAAATGGAACACGCGGTTGCTAATGGCGGACGCTGGGCAATGAGCGGTACAGACGGAGCGACTGTAATGCAATTTGCGGCAGCACGGCCGGACGTCGTTCGCTCGATCAATCAACGCTGGCTGCTGAAGTCCTGGAACTGGGACAAGGGCGCGCATCGCGTTCCGTTGTGGCAAGCCTTAGTCGCCGAAGACCTGTCGCGGGTCGCCACTCACATGAGCATTCTGCAGGTGAGCGAAAACGACGATGCGCTGCGATTTAGGGTCCAGTTCCATGGAACGGCGATCGCGCAGGCTTACAGCGCGTCGGACTGCATTGGCAAACATCTCGACGAGATCATCCCGGCGGCGGATCAGGCCAAGCACCTCGCCCCCTATCGTGAGACATCGCAGAGCGGCCATCCCGTCTACACTATCCACGAGGTGGCCGACCGTCATGGCCGGCTGGTGCACTACGAGCGGTTGCTGTTGCCTTACGGCCGCGACGGCGAGCGTGTCGACCACATCGTGGCGGCATTCGAATTCGTATCGCCTGACGGCGCCTTCGACCGCGAGGGGCTGATGTCGTCGCTGGCCGAACCGCCGAAATTGCGGCTGTCGGCGACCATCATACCGCAGGCTCAAATTTGAGCGGCTAGAACGCTTCGTCCGCCAATTCCATCACCGAGCCGGCGCCGGCGGTGATGCGGGCAAGACGCGTCGCCGTCTCCGGCAGCATGCGCTCCATGAAGAAGCGCGCGGTGACGAGTTTCGCCTTCATTGTCGATTCCGCGCCGTTGCCCGACTTGGCGAGGGCTGCTTCGGCGATGCGCGCCCACATGTAACCGAGCATGACGAGACCGAAGAGGTGCATGTAGTCGGTCGCGCCGGCGCCGGCATTGTCGGGCTTGGCCATGGCGTTCTGCATGAACCACATCGAGGCCTGCTGCAGATGGCCGAGCGCGGCGCCGAGCGGCGTTACGTAGGGCTTCATCTTGTCGTCGGCGCCCTTCTCCTTGATGTAGGAGCCGACTTCGTTGAAGAAGCTCATCACCGCGCGGCCGCCGTCCTTGCCGAGCTTGCGGCCGACGAGGTCGAGTGCCTGGATGCCGTTGGCGCCCTCGTAGATCATGGCAATGCGGGCGTCGCGCACGAACTGCTCCATGCCGTGCTCGGCGATGTAGCCGTGCCCGCCATACACCTGCTGCGCCAGCACGGTATTGGCGAAGCCCTGGTCGGTGAGCACGCCTTTGACCACCGGCGTCAGCAGGCCCATGTAGTCGTCGGCGCTCTGCCGCTCCTTCTCGTCCTGCGCGCGGTGGGCGATGTCGCCCTTGAGCGCCGTCCATAACACCAGCGCGCGACCCGCTTCGTTAAAAGCGCGCATGGTCATCAACGTGCGGCGTACGTCCGGATGGACGATAATCGGATCGGCCGGCTTGTCGGGAAATTTGACGCCGGAGATGGCGCGGCCTTGCAAACGCTCCTTGGCGTAGATCGCGGCGTTCTGGTAGGCGACCTCGGACAGCGCCAAGCCCTGCACGCCGACGCCGAGGCGCGCCTCGTTCATCATCACGAACATGGCGTTGAGGCCGCGGTTCTCCTCGCCGACCAGCCAGCCGGTCGCGCCGTCGTAATTCATGACGCAGGTCGAATTGCCGTGGATGCCCATCTTTTCTTCGATCGAGCCGCAGGTGACGCCATTAGGCCCGCTGAGCGAGCCGTCGTCCTTGACGGTCAGCTTGGGGACCACGAACAGCGAGATCCCTTTGACGCCGGCCGGCGCGCCCTCGATGCGCGCGAGCACCAGGTGAATGATGTTCTCGGCGAGATCGTGCTCGCCGGCGGAGATGAAGATCTTGGTGCCGGTGATCTTGTAGCTGCCGTCGGCCTGCTTGACCGCCTTGGTGCGCAGCAGGCCGAGATCGGTGCCGCAATGCGGCTCGGTGAGATTCATCGTGCCGGTCCATGCGCCCGCGACCATCTTGGGCAGGTATTTCGCCTTCAACTCGGGCGAGGCATGCACCAACAGCGCGGCGATGGCGCCCTGTGTGAGGCCCGGATACATGGCAAAGGCCATGTTGGCCGAGCAGAGTATCTCG
>Ga0335082_10008755_pt1 | contig 11001 bp, 8 predicted proteins | sample Lox_Sample_41_FD_206718 | JGI IMG/M metagenome (GOLD analysis project Ga0335082, IMG submission 206718) | Soil microbial communities from Loxahatchee National Wildlife Refuge, Florida, United States - Lox_Sample_4.1 | ecosystem: Environmental > Terrestrial > Soil > Wetlands | place: USA: Florida... | reverse complement strand
GCCGGTTCGGTCGTGCGCCGCGGCCTGCCGATCAGAAGCTCGACGAATCTCTCCACGAACGAAAGTCCGGCCTCGTCGACGCCGACGTCGCTGCGACCCTCGATCGCTGCCTGTGCCAGCTCGCCCAGCACCATCAGCTGCGGGAGCGGTGGCAGCGCGCGCGAATGCCAGATGCTCGGGCTCGTGCCAACCGATGCAGCGACCTCGGGCGTGAGCTGAAACGAGATGCACTCGTCGCCGCACACGTGCTCGTGCGAGCACATGTATTCGTCGCCGGGCCGTCCCACCAGAGTGGAGCCCGCGACAAGTTCAAATGACTCGCCGCGCACGTGATATCCAAAGCTGCCCCTGCGGACGAACGAAACTGAATGGCTCCGATGGCATTCGAGGAACGGCTGCTCGCGGAGCCGTGCCGTGCAGCGGTAATCGATGCAGGCGATCGAGGTTTCGGCGAGGGTAGGCGCAGCCACACCGCAAGAATACGCGCGCGAGTTCCGACATCTTTTCGCGTTCGTCACGCAGTTGCCGGCATGAGTAACAACTTGTCCGTGCCGCTCGCTCGTGCGCCGTGGTTCAGGTTGGCGTCAGAAAGCAGAAAGCGCAGCGCAAAACACTCAAGGCAAGCTGCCGTCATCGGTTCGCAGTGAACAGCGAACGGTTTCCGGGGGACATCGGGGCAGGTCGAATCGAGACCGGTGGTGAGTCGACCGCCGGGTTGAACGTGCGTTTCAGAACAAGCCGGCGCGGCGGTGGTCGTCGACATCCAATCTCGGACCTCCTCCCCCACCCGTGGCTGTCACAGCCATCGCCGCGCGCAGGCTCCATCGATTCGTTCGCAACGGAGTAGCAGGGACGGAAAGACTTCGACGACGTGGCAGACATGGTGGTGGCCGCTGGCCCCATCGCGGCATTCGCGTGGCGTCACGAATGCCACGTGGGCCGCGCCACCGCCGCCCGACGGCACGCCGCGAAGTGAGTGCGCAATGATCATCCAGCAGAACGATCCGCAGGCCTCAAGCAGGACCCTGATTCACGTCTTCCCCACCACTGAACGCACGCAACAGCGCGTGCTTTCGCTCTTGCGCCGGCTCGCTGCGGCGGCCTTTGCTCCTCAGCGCGGATTCCGCGGTGCCACGCTCGCGCACAGCATCGACGGCGGGCGCATCGTCATGCAGAGCGAATGGGCCGAATCTAGCGATTTTCGCCGTGCGCTGCGCACTCCCATTGGCACCGAATACTGGTTGCGGGTTCGCGCGCTGCTTGCAAACGGCAGCGTCCGCGGGGGAGACGTGGGCGTTTACGACGACCTGGTGAGCTTCTATTCTCTCGGCGCAATGACGGGGCACGGCGCTCCGCCCGCGCGCGCAACTTCAATCGCCGGCACAGTGTCCTGAATCGATGCATATCCTTCTCGTCGAAGACGATCCGCAAGTCGCAGAAACCACCCAGCGCGCGCTGCGCTCGCAGGGGTGGACCGTGGACCATTCGGCGCGCGGTGAACCGGTCGCGCGCTCGGTCAGGCAGGACCCTTATGACCTGGTGATCCTCGACATCGGCCTGAGCGGGATCGATGGCTTCGAAGTCTTGCGGCGCGTCCGCGCGCAAGGATCGAGCGTGCCGGTGCTGATGCTCACGGCGCGCGACGCGGTCGAAGACCGGGTACGCGGCCTGCAGGACGGCGCCGACGACTATCTCGTCAAGCCGTTTGCTCTCGCCGAGTTGATCGCGCGGGCGCTCGCCCTGACGCGGCGTGCGCGGGCGCGCACCGACAACGTGCTCACGCTGGGCAAGCTGCGCATGGACCTCGAGGCGAAGCGCGCGTTCATCGAGACCTCGCCGCTCGAGCTGTCCGCGCGCGAGTGGTCGGTGCTCGAGTGCCTGTTGCAGCGGATTGGCAAGGTGGTTTCCAAGGACCAGATCACACAGGCGGTCGCAGGGTGGAGCGAGGCGCTCTCCGAGAATGCGATCGAGGTGTACGTATCACGCTTACGCGGCAAAATCGAGACTGCCGAACTGCGCATCCGCACGGTGCGCGGCTTCGGCTACATGCTCGAAGAGGCCGCGCATGACACCTGAGCCCCCTATATCGGTTCAGACGAGCGGCAGCGTCAAACGCACGCTGTTCGCGTGGTTGCTGCTACCACTGGCGTTGATTGTTCCTGCCGGCGCTGCGCTGCAGTACTGGTTCAGCGCACGGCCCGCGATCGCTGCGTTCGATCACGCGCTCGGCGACACGGCACTCGCTCTCGCCAATCTCGTCCGGATCGACGGCGACCGCGTGGTCTTCGAATTGACACCCGAGACCGAACGCTCGCTGCGCACCGACCAGACCGACGTCATCTACTACTCGCTCGTCGATCAGACGGGCCACCTGCTCTCCGGCGACCGCGAGCTGCTCAACGTCGGACCCGCGGAGCCGCCCGGCGAACTCGCATACGTCGACGCTCGGGTAGACACGCGTCCGGTGCGGGTCGCGGTGCGCGGCGTGGCATGCGGCAGCGGTGTGTGCCAGGTCAGGGTGGCGGAAACCATGCTCAAGCGCGAGCACATGTTGTCCGGCGCCGCTAAAGGCGCCGCGGCCACCATGTTCCTCCTCGTCGTCACGATGGCGGCGGCGATCGCGATCGGTGTCACGCGCTCGCTGCGTCCGCTCGATGGCGTGGGCACCGAGATCGCGCAGCGTTCGCTCGAAGACCTGCGTCCTCTGGAAGTCTCCGCGCCGCAGGAGATCGCACCGCTCGTCACCGCCCTCGATCGTCTGTTCGTACGCCTCCGTCACGCGACGCAGGCGCAGCAGGCTTTCCTGGCCGATGCCGCCCACCAGCTGCGCACGCCGCTGACTTCCCTGAAGACCGAGATCGAGCTTGCACTTCTGGAGCCGCACGCTCCCGACGTCGATGCGGCATTGCGACGGTTGCATGCGCAAGCGACGCGCGGTGCGCGCCTCGCTGGCCAGTTGCTCGCGATGGCGCGCAGCGATCCAGGCGCGCAGAGCGCCGAGCCCGAGCGGCTCGAATTGAAGGAGGTCGCAAGTGCGGCCGCCGACGAATGGGTTCCGCATGCGGTGGCGGCGGGCATCGATCTCGGTTTTTCGCTGGCTCCGGCCAGCGTGCGGGGTCGCCGCTTCCTGCTGCGCGAGATGCTCGGCAACCTGGTGCACAACGCGCTCGAATACGCCGGGCGCGGCAGCGAGGTCACGGTGCGCTCCTATACCGACCACGGCAACGCAGTGCTGGAGGTCGAAGACAACGGCCCCGGCATTGCATTCGACGAACGCGACCGCGTCTTCGAGCGCTTCTATCGAGCCAGTCCGGGCAACGGTAGCGGCAGCGGGCTCGGCCTCGCAATCGTGCGCGAAATCGCCGTCGGGCACGGCGCGCAGGTCGATCTCCTCGATCCGCCGAGCGGCTCGGGGCTCCTGGTCCGCGTGCGCTTCCCCAATCTGGAGGCATGAATCGGCGCTGAATGCGCTTCCCCTCAGCGCGACACGGCAGCGGCGACGAGGAGGTCAGAACCCGCCCGCGCCGGAGAACGGCTACCATAGGGCCGTCTTAAATAATGAGCACCTGCGCGTCGCGTGGGGTCGGCGGCGTGGGTGGGGCGCAGTTGCGCCGCACATGACGCGGATAACCGAGGGAGCGATCCATCATGAGCGACACGCTCGAGCAACTGCGCGAGCTAATCAAGGAGAAGTTCGACATCGATGCCAGCAAGATCGATCCGAGCGCTTCTGTTCTTGAGAGCGGGCTCGATTCGCTGGCCTTGACCGAACTGCTGTTCACGGTCGAAGAAAAATTCGGCGTCGAGTTGCTCGAAGCGGCGCGCGAAGTCACGACACTCGGTGGGTTGGCCACGCTGGTCGACCAGTTGCGCAGCGGTGCACGCCCGGCGCCGCCGGCACAGTCCAATGCGATGCCGATGCGCTAGCGGTACATCCTTCCACATTCAACCCAGAGAGGCGACCCGGTTTGTTGCGGCCCGGTGAGGATTCAGTCGCGATCACCGGCCTCGGTGTCATCTCGCCGCACGGCGACGAGCCCGGCGCGATGTTCGATGCGCTCATGGCCGGGACCTCCGGCCTGCGGCGCTGGCGGGAAGCGGCCGAGCCCGTGGTGGTCGGATCGGTCCAGTTCGAGCCAGCCCGTTGGTTCACCAAGATGCAGATGCTCGGCCTCGATCGCGTCAGCCAGCTCGCGGTCGCGGCCGCCGAAATGGCGCGAACCGATGCGGGCATGCAGGAGGTCGATCCGTTCCGCGTCGGCGTGTTCGTGGGTTGCGGCATGGGCGGCGCGACATCGATCGAAGCAGCGTTTCGCTCGTACGCGACCACAGGCCGCGTGCCGCCGCTCAGCATCCCGGCCGGCATGGGCAATGCTCCGGCGGCGCACATTGCAATGCGCAGCGGATTCAAGGGACCCGTGCTGAGTTACTGCGTCGCATGCGCCTCCTCCGCGGTGGCGATCGCGGAAGCGGGCAAGTCGATTCGCACCGGCGAGATCGACATCGCGTTCGCAGGCGGCACCGAGGCGATGCTCGTCCCCGCGATCGTGCGCGCGTGGCAGGCACTGCAAACCCTGGCGACGCCCGATCCCGAACACATCGAAACCTCCTGCCGCCCGTTTGCGCTCGATCGCAGTGGCTTTGTGCTCGCCGAAGGCGCGGCGTTTCTCGTCATGGAATCGGCGGACCACGCAGAGCGGCGCGGCGCGCGCATCTACGCCGACCTGGCAGGGAGCGGCGTGAGTTGCGATGCCACCCATCTCACCAAGCCAGACTCCGCCGGACAGGCACGCGCGATCAGGGGCGCCCTGCTTTCGGCGCACTTGCAGCCTGCCGATGTGGGCTACTGCAACGCGCACGGGACGGCGACGCCAGCGGGCGATGTCGTCGAGTGCGATGCTTTGCGTTCGGTGTGGGGCGACGACATTGCCGGGCTGCGCGTCAGTTCGACCAAATCGATGCACGGCCACCTGCTGGGCGGCGCCGGTGCGCTCGAGGCCGTGATCACCGTGCTGGCGCTGAATCGCGGCCAGATTCCGCCGACCGCGTTCTGCACGCGGCCCGATCCGAAGTGCGCGGTTCCGCTGGTGCGCGAGCAGGGCGAAGAGGCGCCCAGGCTGCGCGCTGCAATCAGCAACTCGTTCGCATTCGGCGGCACCAACGTCGTGCTGGCATTTCAGCGCAAGCACTGAATCTCGTGCGCGCGGCCGCCACACGATCCCTGCGCGACTCGCTGATGACATCGCTCTGCGCGGCAGGCGCCGTGCTCTGCGCCTCCGCCGTGTTCGCCCAGACGACTCCTGCGGCAACGACGCAAACCCCAGCGGAGCCAGCAAAACCCCAATGCACGTATTGCAAGGACGCGCTGCAAACGGTCGATGCCCTGCGCAAGAAGCTGCCTGCCGAGTGGACGCTGGACCTCGAGCGCGATCCCGTCTTTGGCGGCGAACTGCTCGTCGTGCAGGCGGGACGCGCCGATGCGCAGCCTGTGCTTCTCGTGCATGGACTGGGCCAAAACGGTTTCACCGATTGGCTGCCGGTGCTGCCGGAACTCGCCCGGCACTATCACGTCATCGCCGTCGACCTGCCAGGATACGGTTACTCGAGCGCTCCGCTTGGCAAGTACTCGCCGAAGAACTACGCGCGGGTGCTGCAACAGGTGCTTGCGCGGCATACCAGGCAACCCGCGATCGTGGTCGGCCACTCGATGGGTGGAGCCATCGCGCTGCGGCTCGCGAGCGAGTATCCGGCAACGACGAGCCGTCTTGTGCTGGTGGACGTGGCCGGTATCCTGCAACGCACGGCGTTCGTCAAGCATTCGGCGACCGACCCGGTACCGATCGAGGGTCTGCCGGATGTGCTCAAGGAACCCGTCGCGCGCATCAAGGATCTCGGCCGCGCAGCGGTCGAGCGTGTTTTCGGCCTGCCGAGCGATCCGACACGCGTTCTGCGGCAAAGCGACCTCGCGTGGGAGCTGATCCTGCGCAATCGCACCAATGTGAACGCGGCGCTCGCGCTGGTCGACGAAGACTTCAGCGCCGCGATCTACACGCTGCGCCAGCCGACGCAACTCATCTGGGGCGAAGCCGACGCGATCGCGCCGCTGAGAACCGGGCAGGTGCTCGAACGGCGCTTGCCCGATGCGCAGTTGAACACCATGGCAGGCGTCGGCCACACGCCGATGGAGACGGCACCTGATCATTTCCTCGCCCTGCTGAATGCCGCGCTCGTGTCCAAGCCCGTGCCGCCGGAACCGCGCGAGCAGCCTCCCGCCGAGACGAAGGATCTCAAGTGTTCCGGGCAGGTCGACCGCCAGTACGGCGGGCACTACCGCGAGATCGTGATCGAGAACTGCACCGCGCTGCGACTGATCGACCTCAGCGCGCAGAAGATCGTGATCCGCGATTCCATCGTGCAGATGCTCAACGTCCAGGTGCGCGGCGCCGATGTCGCGCTCGATGCGACCAATTCAGAGGTGATCGTCACGGCGAGCGATCTGAGCGGCGACATCGTTGTGCGCGCCGACAACAGCCGCCTCGATCTTGCCGGTGTCGAGTTGCTGGCGCGCGAGGCGCCCGTGGAGGTCAAGCGCCGCTCGCGGCTGATCGCGTCGGTGAGCGAAATCCAGAGCCCCGGGTATACCGGCTACTGGCACGATAGCGTCGAACTCGAGGACGCGCGCCTTTCCCCGCAGCGCACGCGGCCGTGACAACAGGAAGACGATGAACTCCGAGTTGCCCGTGTCGTTGCGCGAGTGGTCCAGGGATCTCTTCCGGCGCATTGCCAAGCTGTGGGTGATCAAGTCGGTCGGCACGATGGGCTGGATCGCCGCCTTCTTCGCGGCCTACTTCTGGGTGCTGCGCAATCCTCTTGCGGAGACCACGATCATGCCGCTCACCGCGCTCGATCGGCTGATCGCATTCCGGCCGGAAGCGCTGGTTCTGTACGCGTCGCTCTGGGTGTACGTGTCGATCGCGCCTGCACTGCTGAAGAACTTTCGCGAACTGTTCTTCTATGGCGCGGCCACCCTCCTGTTGAGCGCGATCGGCGTCGGGATCTTTCTTCTCTGGCCGACCGCGGTCCCACCGTTCGATATCGACCTCGTCCAGCATCCGTCGATTTCCGTGGTCAAGGGCGTCGATCTCGCCGGCAACGCCTGTCCGTCGCTGCATGTCGCATTCGCGGTCTTCACGGGCATCTGGATCGATCGCCTGCTGCGCGAAATGCGCAGCCGGCGCATCGCGCACGTGGTGAACTGGCTATGGTGTTTCAGCATCGTGTATTCGACAGTGGCGATCCGCCAGCACGTCGTCCTCGATGTGATCGCAGGAGCGATCCTCGGCGCGGTCATCGCCGCATTGCACCTGCGCGCCCTGCAGTGGTTCGAAAGCGTCCCCGCCCCGGCTGCCAATCCTCTCCCCGGCCAGGCGGGAGAGGGATAGGGTTCATCACCCGTAGTTGAAATACGCGGTGCGCACGCGCGGTTGCGCCTTCAGTTCCGCGAGCAGGTTCTCATCCGGCCGCACCCGCCACTCCTCGGGCAAGGACACGTCCGCCATTCCCTCGCCGTTGCGATAGCGCACCACGACGCGGCATCCGTGGTGGATTCCGTTTGCGGTGCGATCGATCGGCGCCGCGGGCACGCCATTGCGGATGCGGTACGGTTGCAGCGCGCCCTTGAGTGATGCAACGTCGATCGCGCTGTCCAGTTCGATGCGCAAGCGTGCCTCCGCGCGGGCACGCGCCTCGGCGAGATCCATCAGGTCGTCGGCGCTGATCGAATAGCGCTGGTTGAATTCGTCGAAGCGCACCTTGCCTGTGACGAAGACCAGCGTGTCTTCCTTCAGCAGCGTCCGCTTGCGATCGTAAAGCTCCGAGAACACCATCAGCTCGAGTTGGGCGGTGCCGTCGTCGAGCACGATCACGCCCATCCTGCCGCGGCGCGTGTTCTGGCTGCGCGCCGAGACGATGACGCCGGCCAGCCTGACCGAGTCGCGCCCGCCCTGCTTCGCATCGGCGAGGCGCGTCGGCGCGAGCTTGCGCGCTTCCTGCTCGAATTCGGCGAACAGATGGCCGCTGAAGTAATAGCCGAGCGCGAGCTTTTCATTGGCCAGACGTTCGCGATCGGTCCACGCCTTGACGTTCACGTAGTCGGGCGTCGATGCGCTCGATTCCGCGGGTCCGCCGAACAGGCTCTCCTGCCCGGCGTGCGCGAGCGCCCGTTCCGCGCTTTCCATCGCGCGCCCCACGCTCGCGAGCAATATCGCGCGGTCGCGATGCAACGCGTCGAGCGCGCCGGCGCGCACGAGCGCTTCCACCACGCGACGGTTGACCAGATGCTTGTCGACGCGCGCGCACAGATCGAACAGATCGCGGAACGGACCGCCGGCGTTGCGGGCACCGATGATCGCGTCGATCGCGCCGGCGCCGGTGCCCTTGATGCCGCCGAGGCCGTAACGCACCGACTTCGCGTCGATCGGTTCGAAGCGATAGTTCCCCGTGTTGATGTCGGGCGCGTGCACCGCGATGCCGTTCGCCTTGGCGTCCTCGACCAGTTCCTTGACCTTGTCGGTGTCGCCCATGATCGCCGACAGGTTCGCCGCGAAAAACGCGGCGGGATGATGGCGCTTGAAGTACGCGGTCTGGAAGGCGACCACCGCATAGGCGGCCGAGTGCGACTTGTTGAACCCGTAGCCCGCGAACTTCTCCATCAGATCGAAGAGTTCCGTCGCCGCGTTGACCTTGACGCCGTTCCTGCCGGCGCCGTCGACGAAGATCGAGCGGTGCTTCGCCATCTCCTCGGGCTTTTTCTTGCCCATCGCCCGCCGCAACAGGTCGGCGCCGCCGAGCGAATAGCCGCCGATGGTCTGCGCGATGCGCATGACCTGCTCTTGATACACCATGATCCCGCAAGTCTCGTCGAGGATTTCCTTCAGGCGCGGGTCGAGATAGTCCACGCGCTGGCGCCCGTGCTTGCGCTCGACGTAGTCGGGAATGAGCTCCATCGGGCCGGGCCGGAACAACGCGTTGAGCGCGATCAGATCGCTCAGCTTGTCGGGTCGCGCGCGCTTGAGCAGGTCGCGCATGCCGCGCGACTCGAACTGGAATACCGCGGCGGTATTGGCGCTGCGGAAGATCTCGTAGGTCGGCGCATCGTCGAGCGGGATCGAGGCCAGCGTGAGCTGTGACGAAGGATCGAGCTTCTGCACGAACTCGAGCGCGTATTCGAGGATGGTGAGCGTAGTCAGCCCGAGAAAGTCGAACTTCACCAGGCCGATCGCTTCGACGTCGTCCTTGTCGAACTGGCTGACTGCAGCGTCCTGAGCGCCGGGGGCGCAATAGAGCGGACAGAACTCGGTCAGCTTGCCCGGCGCGATCAGCACGCCGCCCGCGTGCATGCCGACATTGCGCGTCAAACCTTCGAGCGGACGAGCCAGCTCGATGATGCGCTGGTATTCCTCGTCGCCCTTCACGGCTTCGGCGAATGCAGGCTCGTCGGCGAGCGCGCGGTCGAGCGTCCATGGATCGACCGGGTTGTGCGGAATCAGCTTGGAAAGGTAATCGCACTTCGTGTAGGGCAGGTCGAGCACCCGGCCGACATCGCGCACCACCGCCTTCGCACCGAGCGTGCCGAACGTGGCGATCTGGCACACCGCCTGCGCGCCGTACTTGCGCTTGACGTAGTCGATCACGCGATCGCGGTTGTCCTGGCAGAAGTCGATGTCGAAGTCCGGCATCGACACACGCTCCGGATTGAGGAAGCGCTCGAACAGCAGGTCGTAGCGCAGTGGATCGAGGTCGGTGATGCCGAGCGAATACGCCACCAGCGAACCGGCGCCCGAGCCGCGCCCGGGGCCCACCGGAACGCCGTTTTCCTTGGCCCAGTTGATGAAATCGGCAACGATCAGGAAGTACCCCGAGAAACCCATCTTCGCGATCGTCGCGAGTTCGAGCTCGAGCCGCGCGCGATAGCGTGGTTCCTCGGAGGCGCGTACCGCGGCATCCGGATAAAGGAGCTCGAGCTTGCGCTCGAGGCCATGGCCGGCCAGATCGCTGCAGTGCTGGTCGAGCGTGACGCCCGGCGGCGTGGGATATTCCGGCAGGCTCGCCTTGCCCAGCGTCAGTTCGAGGTTGCAGCGCTTTGCGATCTCGACGCTGTTTGCCAGCGCCGCCGGGATATCCGCGAACAGTTCCGCCATTTCCGCTCGCGTCTTGAGGTACTGCTCTTCGGTGTACGGCCGCGGGCGGCGCGGATCGCCGAGCGTGTAGCCCTCGGCGATGCAGACACGCGCTTCGTGCGCCTGGAACTCCTCGCGCCGCAGGAACTGCACCGGGTGCGTCGCGACAACTGGCAGCCGCAACTCGGCTGCCAGTGCGAGCGCACGCTGCACGTAACCTTCGTCGCCCGCCCTGCCCCCACGCTGCAACTCGATATAGAAGCGGTCGGGAAACAGTTCGGCCAGGCGCGTCGCGGCCGAGCGTGCGCCCGCCGCGTTGCCCGCTGCGAGCTGCGCACCGATCTCGCCTTGCAATCCGCCGGACAGGGCGATCAGTCCCTGCGCGAATCCCTCGGCAAACCACTGCAGCCGCATTTCGGCGCGATTGCGATGCTGGTTCTCGAGCCATGCGCGCGTGAGCAGCTCGCACAGGTTGCGATAGCCTGTGCGATCGGCCACCAGCAGCAACAAGCGAAATGGCGCTTCGCGTTCGGAACTGTTGGTGATCCAGACATCGCAGCCGATGATCGGCTTGACGCCCTTCTTGCGCGCGCTCGAATAGAAGCGCACGGCGCCGAACAGATTCGCGCTATCGGTGAGCGCGAGTGCGCCCTGCCCGTCCGCCGCCGCAGCAGCGACCGCATCGGTGACCCGCACCAGCCCATCGACAACGGAGAACTCGGAGTGCAGGCGCAGGTGGACGAAGCGGTTCGACATGCATCGGATTTTAGCGAGGGAAGAAGAACGAGACGCGGATTAGCGCGGATACAAGATTTGATCCGCG
>Ga0335082_10008754_pt1 | contig 11001 bp, 6 predicted proteins | sample Lox_Sample_41_FD_206718 | JGI IMG/M metagenome (GOLD analysis project Ga0335082, IMG submission 206718) | Soil microbial communities from Loxahatchee National Wildlife Refuge, Florida, United States - Lox_Sample_4.1 | ecosystem: Environmental > Terrestrial > Soil > Wetlands | place: USA: Florida... | reverse complement strand
AACTCCAATACTTGCGCTATCCTGACCGCATGGCAGCACGCACCGAAGTGACGCCCAACCGCCGGGGCGTGAAGTCCCGCGAACTGGTGCTAGATGCCGCCGAGCGGGTCATGGCCGAGCACGGCTTCGAAGCCGCGACCCTGGCCCGCGTGGTGGAGGAAGCCGGCATCCCGATGAGCTCCGTCTACCACTACTTCGGCTCCAAGGACCGCATCCTGCTCGCCGTGATGGAACGCGGCGCCGACCGCTTCTTCGCCGACCTGCCGGACCTGAGCCGACGGTCCGGGCGCCCGGCACAGCACCTGGCCAGGGTGGTGTCGGCTGCCACCCGCACGCTTGAGCGCCACCCGAGCTTCCTGCGCCTGCTGATCGTCTTCGCCGCGCAGCCGCCAGCCACCGCCGACGGGGAGATCCAGGCCGTCGTGTGCCGCGTCCGCGAGCACGCGCTTGAGCTGCTGCGGGCGCAGATCGCGGTTGCGTTCGGCGACGATTCACAGAGCCCGGTCACTGACCAGCTCGCGCGCTTCGCGCTCGCCGCCATCGACGGCGCCTTCGTGGCCAGTCAATCCGACCGCGCAGCCACGCTCGAGGACCTGCTCCAGCCGCTCGTGCCCTCGCTGGTGGCATCCCGCGGGGCACTGCTGGCCGGACAGAGCCGCACTGGTCACCAGCCATAGCACCGGCAGGACAAGCCAGCCACTCCATGGCCGAACAGGCCGAACGTGGCGAATGTCATTGATATCCGGACTGCGGCCGGATGCACTGGAGCGGCTGGGGCCGTCCAGGAAACAACTGCCGTCGGCCCGGTCGCGGCGAAGAACGCTGCGATCGACGCCCGCGCAGGCGCGCCCGCTGACCTGGAACGGTCGTCAAGCGTGCGCTGACCGTCGCGGTGGCTGGCGGCCATGATCTTCGGCACCCGCTGCGGCACGAACGCACCGGCCTGCGCCAGCCCGCCCGGGGCGCCGGTGACGCAAGGTACGTCATGGCCGTCGTCGCACAGGTTCGGCGAGATCCACGAGAACGCCGGGGCGGTCCTGGCCGGGTCGTTGCCATGTCCGGGACGGGCGGTCCCTTGCTTCCTGCTGCCCGAGGCACTCGCGGTCCTTGAATTCCGCAGGTCGGCACTTGACAACACTTTGATCATAACTGATAATCAATTACAAAACTGATCATATCGTTCAGTACGTGAGCGTGAAGGAGCCGATCATGACGGCACATCTGAGCCCGGGCCGGGCCCCGGCATCGGGGGGACCGGGGGAAGACCCGCACCGTTCGCTGCACAGCGAGGCCGGAGCCATGTCCGGGGAGCACCCCGGGCGGTCGAAGGATCCGCTGGTCAAGGTGGCCGGCCTGGCGTGGCTGGAGTTCGAGAAGCCGGATCTGGACGCGGCCGAGAGGTTCCTGGCCGACTTCGGCTTCGCGGTCGCCGACCGGACGCCGCAGACGCTGCTGCTGCGCGGCCGTTGGGCCGGCCCGGCGTGCCTGGTCGTCCGCCGTGGCCCTCGCTCCCGTTTCGCCGGCACCGCCTACCAGGCCGCCGCCCGCGATGACCTCGACCGGCTGGCCCGCGGCACGGGCGGGACGGTCACGGCGCACTCGGGCGGCCATGTCGTGGTCCTGCGTGACCCCAGCGGGTTCCCGGTGCGCGTGGTCTACGGCGTGACAGAGTTCCCGTCCCTGCCCGAGCGCGCGCCACTGGCGCTGAACTTCGGGGCCGGCCCGGTGCGGGTCAACGGTACCCAGCGGCCCGAGCGCAAGCCGGCGGAGATCCAGCGGCTGGGGCATGTGGTGCTGGGCACCACCCGGTTCCGCGCCGCGCTGGACTGGTACCTGGACACCCTCGGGCTGATCGTCAGCGACTTCCTGTACCTGGACGGGCAGCGCGACCGCGGCCCGGCGATGGCCTTCATCCGCTGCGACCAGGGAAGCGTCCCCACCGACCATCACACCCTGGCCATGGCCCTGATGCCGCGGACCGAATACGTGCACTCGGCCTACCAGCTCACCGACCTGGACGAGGTCGCCGCCAGCGGGGAGTACCTGCGTGAGCGCGGTTACCGGCACGCGTGGGGCCTGGGCCGGCATATCCAGGGCAGCCAGATTTTCGACTACTGGCGCGACAGCGACCGGCTGATGTTCGAGCACTATTCCGACGGCGACGTGTTCGACTGCACGGCCGAGCCCGGCTGGGCGCCGCTGTCGGTCAGCGGGCTGTCCCAGTGGGGGCCGAAGGCGACCGCGGAGTTCACCGGCACCCGCGACCCCTCGGTCGCCGTGGCAGCGATCAAGGCGCTGCGCGACCAGGGCAACGAGATCGATCTCGCCGCCCTGCGCGGCCTGGTCAAGGCGATGAGCTCATGAGCGCCAACCTGGCCCGCACAGCGGACGGCTGGTGGGTGGTAACACCGGCCGGCCTGGTGCCCCTCGGCCTGCCCGCCGCCACCACGGCCGGACTGCTCGCCGACCGGGCCGCGCTGGACGAGGCCGTCCAGGCCGCGCAGGCGGCCGCCGCCGCGGCGCCGCACGATGCGGTCCCGGCCGAATCGGTGGAGCTGCTCAGCCCGGTGACCGCCCCGGCGCGGGTGGTGGCCCAGGCGGTGAACTACCGTTCCCACGCCCTGGACTCCGGCATGGACCCCCGCACTGTCCCTGCGGCCTTCTTCCGCAAGGCCTCGCACTCGCTCACCGGCCCGGCCGGGGACATCCTCCGGCCCGGCGGCGTCGGGTTCCTCGACTACGAGGTGGAACTCGGCCTGGTCATCGGCGCCGACCTGCCGGTCGGCACGACGGTGACCGAGGATGGCCTGGCCCGCTACGTGGCCGCGCTGGTGGTCACCGACGACATCAGCGCCCGCCAGATCCAGCTCACCAAGACCCAGTTCTACGAGTCGAAGTCCTACCCGACGTTCACCCCGGCCGGCCCGTGGCTGACCCTGGTCGACGCCGCCGACCTGGCGAAGCTGGGCTCGCTGCGGCTCACCCTGTCGGTCAACGGCCAGGTGCGGCAGGACAGCACCGCGGCGGACATGATCGTCCGGCCCGCGCAGGCGCTGACGCTGCTGGCCCGGTTCCAGCCCATGGCGCCCGGGGACCTGCTGCTGACCGGCACACCCGGCGGCACCGCCCTCAAGGCACCCCCAAAGGCCGTGGGGAAGCTGGCCGCGCTGCTGCCGCCCGCCACCCGGTGGAGGCTGTTCTTCCGGCGGCAGGCGCGCAACCCCCGCTACCTGCGCGACGGCGACGTCATCACCGCGACCATCGGCTCCGCCGACGGGCGGCTGAACCTCGGCACCCAGCACAACACCGTCATCGGGAAGACGCCATGACCACCGCAATACTGCCGCAGCCGGCCTCGACCTACCAGCTGCTGCTGGACGCCGCGCGGACCTGGCCCGGCAGCGTCACCACGCAGTGGGTCCCCGACCCTGGCGACTACACGCGTTGCCTGGCCTGGACCTACGCCGACCTGGCCAGCACAGTGACACAGATCGCCAACGCGCTGACCGCGCTCGGGGTACACCGGACGGACGCGGTCACCCTCAGCGCCCCCAACACCTCGATGCTGTACGCCACCACCCTGGCCGCGCAGGCCGCCGGGATCGCCGCCCCGGTCAACCCCACCCTCAGCGACGACCACCTCGCCGGGCTGATCTGCCGGGCACAGTCCCGCGTGGTCGTGACGGCCGGGCCGGAACTGGACGAGCAACTGTGGCAGCGGATGCTGGCGGTGGCCCGCCGTACCAGGGTGAGCGCCGTTCTCGCGCTCCGGCCCGACGGAGCCCGTGGGAACCCGCCGGTCCTGCCAGCCGGCGGCCTGGCCGGCCCGGGCCTGACCGTGGCCTACCTGGACGAGGTAATCGCCGGGCAGCCATCCGGCCACCTGGCGGGCGGCCTTCCCCAGCCGGGGGACCTAGCCGCCTTCGTGCACACCGGCGGCACCACCGGCGCCCCGAAGATCGCCGCGCACACCCACGCCAACCAGCTCGCCTGCGGCCGCGGCATCGCCGAGGCCGCGGGGCTGACGGCCGGGGAAGCGGTGCTGGGCGGGCTGCCGCTGTTCCACGTCAACGCGCTGATCGTCACCGGCATCGCCCCGATGTTCGCCGGCCTGCGGGTGGTGTGGCCGGGCCCGGCGGGCTACCGCGACCGCGCTCTGTACGCCCGCTTCTGGAAGATCGTCGAGCACTACCAGATCGCGGCCATGTCCGCCGTCCCCACCGTCTACCGCACCTTGGCCGACGTCCCGGTGGACGCCGACATCAGCACGCTCCGCCTGCCCATAGTGGGCGCAGCCCCGCTGCCATCGGCGGTACGCGAAGCCTTCGCCGCCCACACCGGCCGGCGCCTGCTGGAGGGTTACGGGCTCACCGAAGCCACCTGCGCCACCACGTTCACCCCGCCAGGTGCGGAACGGCCCGGGTCGGTCGGCCGCGTCCTGCCCGGACAGCAGATCAAGGCCGTCCGCGCCGACGGCGGCGGACCGTGGGCCGACTGCGCCCCCGGCCAGACCGGGACGCTGGTGATCGGCGGCCCCGCCGTGTTCGCCGGCTACGTCACCGACCCCGGCGCCGGTGGCCCCCGGGTCAGCCGTGGGGACATCGTCCACGACGGCTGGCTGGACACCGGGGACCTGGGCAGCGTCGACACCGACGGCTTCGTCTACCTCACCGGCCGCGCCAAGGATCTGATCATCCGCGGCGGCCACAACATCGACCCCCGGGTCATCGAGGAAGGACTGCTCAGGCACCCCGCCGTCACCGCGGCGGCGGCCGTCGGGCGCCCGGACCGGCACTCCGGCGAGGTCCCGGTGGCCTACGTCGTCCCCGCCGACCCGGCCCGGTTCGACGAGGCGGAACTGCTGGCCTGGTCCGGCACCGCCATCGGCGAGCCCGCCGCCCGCCCGAAGCGGATCTACCCCATCGAGGCGATCCCGGTCACCGCCATCGGCAAGCACTACAAGCCGGCGCTGGCTACCGACGCCGCCGCCCGGGCCGTCGCCGACATCCTGGCCGAGGCCGACCTGCCCGGAGCGCACGTCACCGCCGCCTACGACAACGGACGGCCGGTCATCACCGTGACCGGCGCCGACCCCGACCGGGTGCGCGAGGCCCTCACCGGGTTCCCCCTCACCATCCGCGCGCTGCCTTAACGGCTTGCGAACCGTACGAACTGCCCCGGAACCGCCGAGAAGGACCACCACCATGAACGACCAGCACCCGAACGCCAAGGCATATACCGATAGCCGGGACCGCGTCATCGTCGTCGGCGCCGGCCCGGTCGGCTGCACCGCGGCCCTGCTGCTCGCCGACCAAGACGTTCCCGTCACCTTGCTGGAACGCCACCCCCAGCCCCATCCGCTGCCGCGCGCCGTCCACCTCGATGACGAAGTCGCCCGGACCCTGTACCGCGCCGGCGTCAGTGAGGAATTCCTGGCCCGGTCCCGGTCCTGCAGCGGGCTTCGCCTGCTGGACGCCGGCCACCGCGTCATGGCCGAGTTCCGCCGCGAACACGAGATCGGCATCCACGGCTTCCCGCAGGCGAACATGTTCCACCAGCCCGACCTGGAAGACCTGCTGTTCGCCCGGGCCGGACGGCACCCGCTGATCGATTTTCACCGTGGCGCCGAGGTCACCGGAATGGACGGCACCTTCGGCCCGCTCACCGGCGGCCCGGTCCAGGTCCACGCCGAGCTCACACCGGACGGGTCCGGGCACACGTTCACCGGCAGCCTAGTGCTGGGCTGCGACGGCGCCAACAGCACGATCCGGGAGCTGTCCGGGATCACCATGGACGACCTCGGGTTCACCGAGCGCTGGCTCGTGATCGACATCCGGTCCGAGAAGCTCCTGGACACCTGGGACGGCGTGGAGCAGATCTGCGACCCCGCCCGGGCCGCCACCTTCATGCAGGTCACCGGCCACCGCTACCGGTGGGAGTTCCAGCTGCATGACGGCGACGACGAAGCCGGCATGATCACCCCGGACGCCCTCGGCAGGCTCCTGGAGCCCTGGACCGGGCGCCGGGACCTGGACGGCCTGGAGATCATCCGCAGCGCCACCTACACCTTCCGCGCCCGGCTGGCATCCCGCTTCCAGGCCGGGCGCGTATTCCTCCTCGGCGACGCCGCCCACCTCACCCCGCCGTTCATCGGCCAGGGCCTAGCGGCCGGGCTGCGCGACGCCGACAACCTCGCCTGGAAGATCGCACACGTGCTGACCGGCCAGGCCGGCGAGGACCTGCTCGCCACCTACGACACCGAACGCCGCCCCCACGCCCGCGCCATGATCAATAAAGCGATCCGGGTCGGCTGGGCGATGACCGGCGGCCAGGACCGGGCTGCCGCCGTCCGCAGGATCGCCCTGGCCGCGGCCGTCCGCAGCGACCGTGTCTGCGAGCTCATAGCGTCCACCGCCACCCCGCGGCTGAAGACCGGGGCCCTGCGACAGCGCCCGCCGCTCCTGAGATCCCGCACCCCCGCCACGGTGCGGCCCGGCGGCCTGATCGCCAACCCGCTCGTGTCGATCCGTGCAGGCATGCCGCTGGGTGACGGCCCCTCTGCGGGTGGGGATGCGCCCGTCCGGCTGGATGCGGTGCTGAGGGGACGCACGGCCGTGCTGACCGCGGAGCAGCCCAGCGCGGAACTGGTGGACCTGTGCCGCCGCCACCGTCTCCTCCTGGTCAAGATCAGCGACAAGGCCGGCTCAGCACCGGGTGCGGCCGCGGGCGCGCCGGCGGCTGGAGGCTGGGCCGAACTCTGCCTCGACGACGGCGGCGGGGCCGCCTGCTTCCAGGCGCTGACCCGCGGCCCGGGGCTGACGATCATCGTGCGGCCCGACCGGGTCATCGCCGCCGTGGCCACCCGGGGCCGGCTCCCGCGGCTGCCCTGGAGCGTCCCGGCCGCACCCGTTCCGCGCGCCAGCCAGATGATCCCCCATCCCTCGACGTAACCAACCCCTGTCCCGGCTACTCAACGGAGGCTCACCATGTTCACCGCCCTGTCACTCCTGCTCGCCGCGGCCTGCCTGCTCCCGGGCTCGGCCAAGCTGCTGGGCCACCCGAAGATGCAGAAGTCCGCCGCCCACTTCGGCATCCCCTGGCGCCGCTACCGGCTCATCGGGGTCGCCGAGCTGGCCGCCGGCGCAGGCGTCCTGATCGGCCTGTGGTGGCACCCCCTCGGCGTGGCCGCGGCCGCCGGGATGGTCTTGCTGCTGATCGGTGCCCTGATCACCCACCGGCGGGCGCTGGACTCCGCCAAGGAGATGGCACCCGCCCTGCTCGCCCTCGCCATCACGCTCGCCTACCTGGCCATCGCACTCACCGGCTGAGCGTTACCCGCCCTCGCGGCAGCGTCCCGGCCCTCCGGCGCTTGTAGGATGGCCTGTTTGCGGCGGTGGGTCTGGCGGAGCTAGCGGAACAGTCCGGAGATGAGGTTGACCGAGCCCGCGACGATGACCACGCCGAACAAATACGACAGGATGGCGTGGGCGAGCACGCTACGCCGGATCTGTGTGGGTCGCGCAGCGTTGTGTCGGACACTTGGTAGGTCATGCCGATCGTGAAGGCGACGCAGGCGAAGTCGCGATAGCCGGGTTGTTGCTGCCCGTCTTCGGTGCCAAAGGCAATGCCGCCGGGCTTGGACCGGAAGTACTGGTGGGCGTACCGCAGGGTGTAGACGGTGTTGACCAGCGTCCACGACAGCACGACGGTCAGAACGGCGGCGCCGATCAGCAGCGCCCGCGGTGCACCGCGATGCTGCTCCGCGAGGAGCAGCGCGTAACCCGCCCCGGGGAGGCTGGCGACGCCGGCCCCAACCAGCAGCGTCCTGGCGCTGCCTTCGGTTTGGTCTTCCCGGGCGGCGAACTACGGCGCGCGTGAGCTGTCGGCCCGGACAATGATCGGCCAGGTGGCCAGGAGGAAGGTGAGCGCGGCGGCGTCCCAACCGCCGGTCAGTGCCAGCCCCCAGGTCACGAACGGCAGGAGAACAGCAGCGACGACCAGCCCGGCGACGAGCACGGTGATGGCACGCCGCAGGGCGGGGGCGTGCCAGCCGAGCCACTGATGATACAGCGTGGGTGCCGGGATGCCAGTCATCGTCTGAGTGTTCCTGTTGTCTCCCGGCGTGTCATTCGTGGGTAGCAGGACCCCGGCGATAGCGACCAGACAGGATGGCACCGGACACGCTGCTATGGTCGCGTCAGCTTCACGAGGGCTGGCCTGCGTGGTGGCGCCGGCAGGCGCGGCAGCAGCGCGGGGGGCGTGGGTCGTGTCCCTATCCGCTCGCCGCTGAGGACCCTGGCCGCGTTGATCAGGGCCAGGTGGGTGAACAACCTGGGGGAAGCTGCCGACCTGCCGGCCGCGGGCGAGTTCGTAACTCCTCGGCGTACAGGCCAGGTCGTTGTGGAACCTTTGCCTGGCACCCTGCTTGGCCTGGCGGCCGACCGTGACCTGCGACGCCACGAAGCATTTACTACTGATAAACGTCCCTACCGCCGCAGGCCGTTGAGATGGTTAGCTGACGGCTGGGGCAGTCTCAGAACCTGGATGAGTTCACGATGTTGCTGGAAAGGGAGCAGGAGTGCCGTGAGCTTGAGCGCCTGCTCGCAAGCGTACGGAACGGGTTGAGCGGTGTCCTCGTGTTGCGGGGAGAGGCGGGGATCGGCAAGACCGCTCTGCTGGAGCATGCGGTGCAGAGCGCCGCGGATATGCAGGTGGCCCGGGCGGCGGGGGTGGAGTCGGAGATGGAACTCGGCTTCGCGGGGCTGCATCAGCTGCTGATGCCGTTCCACGGCGGGCTGGGGAACCTGCCCGCGCCGCAGCGGGAGGCGCTGGGCTCGGTGTTCGGGCTGGCGGCCCATGCGGTGCCGGATCAGTTTCTGGTTGGCCTGGCGACGCTGACGCTTATCACCGAGGCCGCGGTTGAGCGGCCGGTTCTGTGCGTAATCGACGACGCCCAGTGGCTGGACCGGGCTTCGGTCCCCGTCCTCGGTTTCGTGGCACGCCGACTGCTCGCCGACCGGGTGGGAATGCTCTTCGCCATCCGGGACGGGGAGCCGCATGCGGCGGGGTTCGAAGGGCTCCCGGAACGGCGGATCGGCCGCTTGTCGGACGAAGCCGCGCATGAGCTGCTGACCGCCGCCGTGGGCCAGGCGCTAGATCAGCGGGTAGCCCGGCGGATCGTGGCGGAGGCGGCCGGTAACCCGTTGGCAGTGCTTGAGTTCGGTGCTCTGGCACCTGAGGAGCTCTCGGGCGCCGCTTCGCTGGCTTGGCCGCTGCGCTCCGGCGGCCGCCTGGAGCAGCTATTTCTTTCGCGGGTCCAGGCCCTGCCGCGCGACGCCCGGACGCTGCTGTTAGTGGCGGCGGCCGAGACGTCCGGGGATGCGTCGCTGACCTGGCGGGCGGCCGAACAGCTGGGAGTCAACCCGGAGGCCGCAGTGGTTCCCGGCGCCGACCGGCTGCTGACACTCGCGCCCAGGGTCCAGTTCCGTCACCCCATGATGCGTTCGGCGGCATATCACGCCGCGCCGGCTCCGGAACGCAGGCGCGCCCACCAGGCGCTGGCCGCTGTCATCGACCCCGCGCACGACCCTGACCGCCGGGCGTGGCATCTCGCGGAAGCCGCGACCGGCGTGGACGAGCAGGTCGCGGCCGAGCTCGAACGGTCGGCCGAACGTGCCCGCAGCCGCGGCGGGTGGGCCAGCGACGCTGCGTTCCTGGAGCGGTCGGCCGAGCTCACGCCAGACAGAGGCCTCCGGGCGCGGCGAAGGCTGGAGGCCGCCCAGGCAATGCATCTGGCCGGCGAGCCAGCGGCGGCGCGGGTAATGCTGGAACGGGCGATGCCGGATCTTCCCGACCCGCTGGCCGCCGGGAAGGCCCGGCGGCTCGAGGGCCTGATTGCCGACGCAACGGGAGACCCGCCTAAGACACCCGCGATCCTGCTCGACGCGGCCGGGATGATCGCACCGCGCGACAGGCGCCTGGCCCGGGACACCCTGCTCCAGGCGGTCTGGACCGCACACCGGGCCGGGCGCTTCGGCATCGGAATGGCCGAAGCCCTCCGGGCGGCACGCGCCACGCCCAGCCTGGAAGGCTCACCAGCGACTGTCAGCGACCTCCTGCTCGATGGCCTCGCGGCCCTGGCCGGCCACCACGACGAGGCCGGCGCCCGGCTCCTTCGCCGGGCCCTCGGCTCGCTGACCGGTGACCAGCCGATCCCGGACGACGTCCTGGCGATTTTCATGGTCGTCTGCTTCGCTGCCTTGGCGCTCTACGACGACCTGGCCTGGCACGATCTCAATCGCCGGTGGGTGGCGCAGGCGCGGGAGCGGGGGGCGGTCACAGCCCTGCTGCTGGCCCTCACGTTCCGCACGTTCGACGACGTAGCCGAGGGCCGCCTCGAGGACGCCGAGGCCGCCGTGGCTGAAGGACGGGCGCTGGTCGTGGCGACCGGTGACCGGGTGCAGCTCAATGCCCTCGACGACGCCGAACTGCAAGTTCTTGCCTGGCGCGGGCGGGAAGCAGCGGCACGCGCGCTTGGCGCTCAGGTTCTTCGCAACTGCGCCGACAAGGGCGACGCGCTCACAATGCGCGTGGCGCACGGCGCGCTGGCCGTGCTGGAACTCAGCCTGGGCAACTACGAGCCAGCGCTACGTCACGGGCTCGGGGCCTTCGAGGACGAGCCGGTAATGACCAGGGACTCCGAAGTGGACTTGGTGGAGGCGGCCGTCCGCTGCGGAGACCGGCAGGCCGCAGCCACGGTGCTGCAGGCGTTCTCGCTCCGTGTGCAGGCCAGCGGGACTGAGTACGCCCTCGGTGAGCTGGCCCGCTGCCGCGCCCTGCTCGCTTCGGACGACCGCGCCGAGCCCGAGTACGAGCTGGCCATCGAGCACCTGCACCGCTGCCGGATCACTCCGCAGCTGGCCCGGACGCAGCTGCTCTACGGGGAGTGGCTGCGACGCCGGCGCCGCCGCCGTGACGCGCGGGATCAGCTCCGCGCCGCCT
>Ga0335082_10008753_pt1 | contig 11001 bp, 9 predicted proteins | sample Lox_Sample_41_FD_206718 | JGI IMG/M metagenome (GOLD analysis project Ga0335082, IMG submission 206718) | Soil microbial communities from Loxahatchee National Wildlife Refuge, Florida, United States - Lox_Sample_4.1 | ecosystem: Environmental > Terrestrial > Soil > Wetlands | place: USA: Florida... | reverse complement strand
GTAGTGGTGGGATTTGTGACAGTCGCGATCGATCAGTACGATGTCTCCCGGTTTGAGCAAGGCCTGGTGGACGATCTTGTTGGAAGTGGAGGTTCCGTTTGTGACAAAAAAGGTTCGGTCACCGCCGAGGGCCCGGGCCGCGGCATCCTGGGCAAGCTTGATGTTGCCCGTGGGCTCGAGCAGGCTGTCGAGCCCCCCCGTGGTGGCCGAGGACTCCGCAAGGAAGAGATTGGCGCCGTAGAATTCGCCCATGTCGCGAATCCAGTTCGACTTGAAGATCGACTTGCCGCGTGCGATCGGAAGGGCGTGGAACGTGCCGATCGGGCGTTGGGCGTAGCGTTTGAGGTTGTCGAAGTACGGCGTGGTGTAGCGTTCCTTAACGCCTTCAAGGACGCTCAGATGGATCTCCATCGGCTCCTCGACCCCGTAGAAGACACGGCGGATCGAGACAGCTTCGTCCGAGCCCGCCAACTTGCCCACGTCGCGGTCGGTGACAAGATAAACGTCGAGTTCCGGCCGCACACGGCGGACGAGTCGCGCAAGGGTCGTGCCGAGGTCGCCGGTGCGTGCGGTGTCATCGATCGGGACGTGCCGTTGAAGAATTTCCCTCAGGACGGGCACCGAGTACTGGGAGGCGAACCCGAAGCCGTCGCTGATCACGACCGCCTGGAGGTTGAAGTTAAAGATGGCGGCCAGAAGCGCATCCTCGAGGCTGCCGACGATCACCGCTTCGTAAATGAATTCGTCATGCTCCCGTCGCAGCCGCCGGAACACGTCGCGAAGCTCCGGCCAGGTGGAACGCTCGCCGGGCGAGACCATCAGGATCTCAAAATACGGACGTCGGCTCTGGCCGCGTCCGACAGACGGCGGCAGGAAATCCGGGATGTACGCCTCGCCTTCATCCTCGAGTTTCCACGCCTCGGGATCATCCCGGTAACTGTTCGCGAGCAACGCGGCGCTGATTCGTTGCACCAGGCGCAGAAACCCGGTCCCGTCGCCGCTCTTGAGGCGCTCGTGCACCTGCGCCAGGAGCCGGTGGCCGGGGTAAGCGCAAAAATCTTCCAGCGGCCCCATCGCCGCGAGGAGGTCTGCGGCCTCCGTCCTCAACGGGTCGGTCTGAGACCCGCTTGAGTCCGCCCATTCCTTTGCGAGACGGTGCAGGCTGCGCCACCGGTCCACCCGCGCTTCCGACGCCGAAAAAAAATCCCTCAGCTCAATGGACGGGGATTCGGTGGAGACGTTGGCCGCCTTCCCCGGGCCTGTTCGTTTCATGGCCTCCGATGTTTCCTGTTTGCTTTTCATGGTTCCGATCTCCTGTGAATGGCTTCGTTCAATGCCTTGATCAACACCTCGTCGCTGAAGGGCTTGCGCAAAAAGGCCACCGCCCCTCCCTCCAGCGCCCGCTCCCGGGTGCCGGCCTCGTCATAGGCCGTGATGAAGATGACGGAAAGCGGACTGCCGTCCATCGTCAGTCGTTCCTGCACATCCAGGCCGTTCAACCCGGGCATATGCAAGTCGAGGAGGACGCAGTCCGGATGAAACGACGGCATCGCCTGGATGAAGGCGAGGAACTCCCCGCCCGAGGCGAAGGTGTGCGTGTCCATCCCAATCGACTTCAGCAGCCGCTCCATGGCGCGACAGACGGATTGATCGTCATCCACAACGGCGACAAGCGGCTTGGACGGACTCATGAGAAACCCCTTGCAGTCCACCAGAAACAGGTTTGTTTACTTCATTGGATTAGAGAGGAGCCATTCTAATGAAATACGGGAGGCTTGGATATTGGACCTTGGTCCACCTAGGGGAAATACGGGGATTACGAAGGGCGCATTGCGGAGCTGCCGATCTTGTCCGTGACGCGTACGAGCTCGGCCAGCGATTGGACCTGCATTTTCTGCATCACGCGCGCCCGGTGGACCTTGACGGTTTTCTCGGACGTGCCGAGCTCGAAGGCGATCTGTTTATTGAGCAGGCCCCTCGCGACCAGGGCCATCACCTCGCGCTCGCGCGGAGTCAGACGGGCGGCGCGCGTTCGTAGCGTCTCGATCTCGTCCCGTTCCGCGGTTTCCCGGGCGGCCCGGGCCATCGCCTGTTCGATGGAGCGCAGAAGATCGTCGTCCCGAACCGGTTTGGGAATAAAATCGACCGCGCCGGCCTTCATCGCCTTCACGCTCGTCGGAACATCGCCGTAGCCGGTAATAAAGATGATCGGGTGGGCGACTTTTGCCGCTTGAAGTTCGCGCTGGAGGTCCAGCCCGCCGAGGCCGGGCATGCGAACGTCGAGCACCAGACAGGCCGGACCCCCGTCCTGAAGGCCGTTGTCCAGAAACTCGCGGGCCGAGGCAAAGGGCCGGACCCGATGACCGGCGGACTGGATGAGACGCGTCAAGGCCCTCCGCACGGAGTGGTCGTCATCGATTAAAAATACCGTGGCCGGTTTACGGATGTCCAAGTGAATCGCTCCGTTCCAGGATGCGTGCGGGCTTTGAACCGACCCTTCCGGTTCTTCGTCTGTCGATCCGCACCGTGAAGTTAAACGTCGCGCCGCGATCCGGGTTGTTTTCCGCCCACAGACGCCCGCCGTGGGCCTCGATGATGGACCGACTGATCGTAAGTCCCATGCCCATCCCGTCGCGCTTGGTGGTGTAAAAAGGCTCAAAAATCTTTTCGAGCTTGTCTTCGGACAGACCCTTGCCGCGGTCGCTCACGGCCACTCTCAACAGGGAATCCCCGTCCCGTTCGATTCGCACCACGACCCGGCGCTCGTCGGCCGGACACTCCTTCATGGCGTCAAACGCGTTCAATAAAAGATTGAGCACGACCTGCGTTAACTGGATCCTGTCTCCCCACGCCCGGTGCGAGTCCGGGCTGCATAAGAGCGACACGCTCATGTTGTTTAAAACAGCGTCGGCGTGGATCAGCAGCACGACTTCCCGGATGATATCGGCGATGTCGAGAGCCACATAATCCCGAGGTTCCTTCCGGGCCAGCGCGCGCAAGCGGCGGATGACCTCGCTCGCACGGCTGTTGTCCGCAATAATGTCTCTGAGAATCTCCTGCACCGTCTTCAGGTCGGACGGGTTGGCGACCAGGAAGCGCTGTGCGGCCTGGGCGTTGCTGAGAATCGCCGTGAGCGGCTGGTTCAACTCATGCGCCAGTGAAGCGGCCAGTTCTCCCATCGTCGAGATGCGTTGGATGTGTGAAAGCTCCTCGCGCTGACCGTCCGCTTGCAGTTCGGCCCGCTTGCTCGCCGTCTTGTCCACCAAGACGCCTTGTGTCCGGATCGGGCGACCCTGTGAATCGTGAACACTGTTCCCTTTCATCAACACCCAACGCTCCGCGCTGTCGGGAAGCGACAGACGGCATTCAAATTCAAATGACTGCCCGTCCCTTGCGACGGCCTCAAGCACGGACAGGGCCCGGTCGCGATCCCCGGGATGAATGCGGTCATAGAGGTCTCCCATACGAAATATTTCCTTTTCTCCGACACCTAAGATCGATCGCAGTGAGCGGTTGGCCCATACTTCACCGGATTGAAAGTCGCGCACCCAAAGACCAAACTGACCGGCCCCCGAGGCCAGTTCCATGACGTTATGGCTCTCCTGAAGGTCCCTCTCCCCCTGCCGAATCCGGGACCGCTGTAGGATGAACCCGACGATCAACGCGGTCTGAATCGTTACGATCGCGAGCGCCGCAAAAATATACCATCGATACTTTTCCCATTCGGAAGGGGTTCGAAACTCCACGACGCTGCCCGGCGGCAAGCGGCTTTCGTCAATCCCCCACCTTTGAAGCGCAATCCAGTTTAAGACGGGCAGTCCGTCCTTATGAAGTTCGAGCGGCATGGAATGCACCGCGCCGCCTTGAAGAACGCGGCCGGCGAACTCGCCCGTCTTTCTTCCGATCGTCTCAAACTGTAGGACAGAGCCTCCCACGGCTCCGACTTTCACGATCCCTTCAAAAAAACCGTATACGGGGACGCTCGCGTGGTCGACGATCCTCTGCGCGGCTTCGACCGGCACAAAGGTCTCGTCAGCGGAATCCCGAAACATCGTTGTAAAGAATACGGCCGTGTCCCGGTCCAAGGAGGCTACGTTCTTTTCAAGTTCCGCCATGGAACGGTCGGTCCAGTATTCGAGCGCGACGCGGCTCCCCAGCGACGGACCGTTCTCCCGGACCCTGTTCAGGTAGGCTTTATCAAAAGCCGTGACGCCGCTGATGACCACGATCCGCCGCACCTCCGGCTGAAGCTTTAAAATAAGCTCCAGCGTCCCAAGCATATCGGCACGCTGTATAAAACCGCTCACATTGGGACCGAACTTTTCGAGGGAGACATTTTCTTCGGTGAGACCCATCAACACGATCGGCACATCGGGAAAGTCCCGTTTGGCCAACTCCGCGACAAGGTCAAAGCTCACGGTGCATAAGGCGATGATCAGGTCGGGAGGATGCGAGGCGTATTTCTCGCGCACGTAATTCAAAAACAGCGGGGATAACTTCTCCTGGGGATAACGCCCGGCATCGAAGTATTCGGCGTTGAATTCGATCTGCCCCGGACGGGCGGTGCGAATCACGGACTCCGCGTTCTTCTCGATGGTAAAGACGCCCGGCATGACGCTGCTTTGGTCCGATAGGATCAGCACCCGACGGGCCTTCCCCGAATCCGCGGCGTTTACATCCGTGGCCGCGGCCAGGCTCATCCAACACAGCCCGCAGACGGCCATTTTTACGATTCGATTCCGCATAAGCAAGATCATCCGGGGTTTATCGACCCGAAGGGCATCACCGTCGGTCGAGAACTGGTCCATGGTATCCTTTGTACCCTTCATAAGTCAATGCGCAAAACCCCTCTCAATCCGCCCGCTTAACGGCCGGCGGATTCCAGCGGCCGTCCGCCACCTGCGGCTTCGGCGCGTAAAGCCGCATCGTGACGCCGAGCGCGCCGCTCTTGGCCGCGGGCAGCCAGTTCGTTTCCTTGTCGGGGCCGGGATTTTCATTCTGAATGTAAATGTCGAGCGAGCCGTCCTTGTTGTACTTCAGGTCGTCGCGGTCGCCGAGGGCGAAGCGGTCGAGCGGGTTGGCCACGGGGAAGCCCTCCGCGTCGTACATCGTGACGGACCAGAAGGCATCGACCGGAGGGAGTTCGTCCTTTTCGAAATGAAGGAGGTACTTGTTCTCTCCCTTCAGCGGCTGGCCGGCGGCGTCGACGATGTTGATCGGATAGATCGCGTCGTCGACCGGGTTGGCGCCGAGGCCGACCATGGCGACGATCGCGCGTTTGAGATAATAATTGCCGTAGACGCCCATCGTATCCGTATTCATCTGCCAGCCGTTGGCGAGGCGGGCCAGCGTCGGCTTTTTCGCCTGCATCAGCGCCATGCCCTCCGCGGCGCCCCGTTCCAGCGCCGCGCGGACCGCCAGATCGAGCTTCCCGGCGTCGAAGCTCTTGCCCGGCGCAAGCCCGATGCGCTTTAGGCGCGCGATCGTCGACCAATCGGTGACGTGGGGCGGATTCACCTTCATCAGCTCGGCGCCGTACTTGAAATAGGCCTCGGCCGACATCGTGTTGACCTGGTCCAACGGCGGCGTCTTCATGTCCACCGTCGGATCGATCTTCGCCTTGGGCGTACGAGGCTCCTTGCCCCAATCGGCGAGCAACGTGATCTTGTATCCGTCCTGAATTTTATGGACCGCCTCGTAATCCTTCGGCCCGTCCGTCTGGGTGCGTCCGATGACCCAGACATACGGCGTCGGCGAGTCGACGCGCTCGACCCCCTTCGGAAGCTTTCCCTTCCAAGCGAGCGGCACGACGGCGAAGTGGGCGGCCGCGGTGCCGGACGTGCGCTTTCCGGGCACGGCGAAGACGTCGGTCCACATGTCCAGCATCGGCAACAGGTAATACCGGCCGGCGGTATCGGGCGCCGAGACGATCACCGGTCCCTTGGTGAGATCGAGCCAAGCGGAGGAATAGAGCGTATCGAAGTTCGGCCGCACGACTTCCCGGAAGTCCGCCGTTGGAAAGGCGCGCATGTGCGAAAACGTGTTCATCGGCCCGCGGCCGAACATCTTTCCGGCTTCGGCGTTGGTCAATTGTCGGCGCGAGACGTCCATCGTAATCAGCGGATAGAGATAGATATAGGCTTCCTGCGCGATGGTCTGCGCCTCCTCCGCCGAAATGGATTCGGATCTCGCCGGGGTCGGAGCGAGGGTCGGGACGATAAGAGCGATCGTCAGCGCCGCGAGTGAAGCCATTGTGATGAGCCGTTTCGGTTTCATGGTTTTTATCCTCCGCCGTTTTAGAGAGTTTGCCCTTTCTTCCCATCGAAGGCGATCACGCGTTTCCAGTGGTATTTTCTCAACGGACTACCAGTACGTCTTCAGAATGAGACCGATCCGGTTAAGATGCGTGGGCGAGGAACGCTGGTCATTCTGCCGCGCATAGTAGGGCTCGATCCGCCAATGCTCCGTCAGCTCGACCTCGGCGCCGGCCTGGTAGAACTGACGGTTCCAGGCGTAGTACCGGGTGTCGTAGTAGAACTCGGCTTCCGCGTACGGCACCGCGGACACCCCGCCGACGACGACCTTGCGCTCGAACCCCAGCCGTTCGCGATAGCGCTGTGAATAGTCGCCGTCCATGAAGCGCAGGTCCACGTGGATGCGGTTGACCAGCCAGAACTCGAACGGCAGCGCCGCGCGGGCTGTGCCCTCGAGAACCCCCCGGTTCTCGATCGAGGAGCCCTTATCACTGTCGAGATTGCCGGAATATTGGTAGCCGATCCGGATCCAAAAGTACCGGTCCCGCTCCCAGTCCGCCTCGCGCAGTCGCCGACGGAAAATCGGCTTGACCGTCATGTCGAAATGCACGCCGACCGATCCGTTTGTTGAATTTTCGGTCAGGTTCCGGATGAGATTGGCTTGAAGGAAGAGCCGGGTCGTGTCGGAGGTCTGGACGAAGACGTCCATCTCCGGCGCGAGGTCCCCCTGCGTCTCATCTGCAAGAACCGGCGCGGCAATGACGAATAGAAGGACCACAACAACGGTCAGCGTGATGAACGTGCGCGCAAACCGCGAAGCGCTTTTAATCATGCCTGCCATTTTTTTAATAATCTCCTGTTCCATGTCGCCGCATCGAGCATTGACAGATACAACACCGCCGGTAATCGGCTTGTTCGGTTGATTGGGTTTATCCTCGTCACTTCGATTGTCGAAATTGTATTTCCATCGAAACGAGCCGGCCGATCAGTATGGCCGGATAGAGCTGGCCGACCAGCGCCTCGAGGTTCGACAGCGAGCGGACCATCGGATGAAGAGGGGTAATGTCGCCGTAGCCGACTGTCGTCAGGGTGACAAAGCTGAAGTAAAGGATGCCGGTCATGGATGGACCCTGCGGCTGGCCCGCGTTCATCATTTGGAATGAATCCGGAATTAGAAGCAGAGCCAACTCGTAAGCAAAGCCCCACATCAGGCCCAGCAGCAAATAGACGGCGATGGCGCCCTGCACCCGGTGCAAGGTGATCGGTCCCTTCCGGAATACCTGGATGAGCACCACGCCGGCCAGCAAGCCGACGCAGATAAGCGCCGAAACGGCACTGGCCGCCGCGATTCCGACGCTTGGAAGCAGATGGTACATCCAGCGGAGACCGAGCGTAATGATCACAACGCCGGTCACGATCACCGTCGGGGCCCGGCGTTCCGAGACCGCGGCGACACCGGATACGAGGAGGAGCGAAAAGAAGACGCTGGTCAGCAGCCGGCCAACGTCCCACAAATGTCCCAGAGGCTCGATGATGAACAAGGTGACGACGAGCAGTACCAGGAAAACGGTCAGACTCCAATCGCTCGACCAGAATTGGAATATAGGAGCCATGCGGGACTTCATGGATTCGCGAGCCATCCTTCCTCAAAGAAATTTTCAGGGATCACTTTTCAGTACAACCATTCCATGTTGCGGTGTTAGGGCGTCTTTTCCGCCGCGCCCGCTTCCGCTTGGATCGCCGCGGCAATGTCACCGCTGATTTTGGCGAGCGCACGGCTATGTGCGGCGGCGAGCGCTTCGAAGCTTTTGTCCTGCACCGGCTCACGGGCGACCGTGCGGCCCCAGCGCGTTTCTCCATCGGCCGTCTTGCGCACGATCCAGACCGTTTCGATGAGCGCGGACTCCTCCGGAACCGATTCGAAGCGCTGGACGTCGATCGTCACCCGGTAGGCGGGATCGAAATTTGCGAAGGGCGCCCGGGCCACTTGCGGCGTGCCGAGCAGCGCCGCGAGGTTTCCGGCGACGGCGCGCGCGATGTTCTCGTCCAGCGGCGCGGCCCAGCGGTTGAATTCATCGATGGCGACACGATTGGGCCCGACCTGGACCACAAATTGCGGACGGTCGACGGAGGCCGGGAGAGTGACGGGCCCGACCGCGACCGTGTAGCTCGCGGCCGGCGTCCCCTCGGGGGTTGCGGTCGAGTCCAGGGTGTAGAACCGCGACGGCCCCGAGGCGCCGCAACCGTTGACTGCGATCAGGAAATAAGCGATGAATACGATTCTCCCGATGCGGATCATGGTCATTTCTCCTCCGGTTTGCCGTGGATGAGCGCTTCAGGATGCCGCTCCAGATAGTCGGTTAGGACGCGCAGCTCCCGCGTCGTCCTTCTCATCTCCTCGAGCGTGCTCGACAGCTCCTGATGGAGTTCGGAATTGGGTTCGATGAGCTTGTCGGCATGATCAATCGTGCGACGCGTGCTCGCAAGCGTCTGGTCCAATCCGGCGATCGTCTTTCTCAGGTCTTCGCCGATCTCCTGGTAGGGTACCTGGTCGAGCTTTTTGATGATGCTGGCGACATTGGCCTCGATCCCCTCAAATTGGCCCGGAATAGTCGCAAGGCGGATCGGACTCTGTGACCAGTCCACCGTGAACGGCGGCGCATCGGGGAAAAAGTCGAGCTCCACGAAGAGGGCGCCGGTGATCAGGCTGCCCGTCTGGAGCTGGGCGCGAAGCCCTCGCGACACGAGGGCGTCAATCAATTTCCGGTGGGCGGCGTCGCGATCCGCGACCGTCGCGCCCTGCCCGCGGACTTTGACCCCGAGCCGCTGCGGGTCCACACTGACAGTGACCACCACCGAAAACTCGAATGTCTTTAAATCGATCTCCGCCTGCACATCCGTCACCTCTCCGATTTGAATCCCACGGAATTCCACCGGCGCGCCGACCTTAAGTCCGCGGATCGACTGATTGAAGACAAGGCGGTAGCTTGTCGGATAGGTAGGGGGCGGCCTGTAGGCCTCGGCCCGGTTGCTGTACAGTGTGAAGACCGTGTTGGGCTCGGCCGGCGGCAGCGCCTGACCGCTTTCGGGCGTCTCGAACGCGAGACCGCCGACGAGCATAGACAGGACGGATTGTGTCTTAAGACTGACGCCGGTCGCGGAAAGGGACACGTCGATCCCGCTCGCCTGCCAGAAGCGCGTCTCCGGCGTGACGAACTGGTCGTAGGGGGCATTCACGAAGATCTTGACGGTCAGTGTCCGGCCGTCCTTGTCAAGCTCGTATGACGCGACCTCACCGGCCTTCAGCCGCCGGTAGTAGATCGGCGCGCCGAAGTCGACCGACCCCAGGTCCGTGGTCTTCAACACGTAAAAGTGGCCTGCAACACCTTCCGCCACCACCGGCGGTGTGTCGAGCGCCACGAAGGTTTTCCGCTTATTTGGCGATTTGCCGATCTCCATGCCGATGTAGGCCCCGGAGATGAGCGTGCCCAGTCCCGACACGGTGGCGCCGGAGATCCGCGGGCTCACGACCCAGAATTTCGTGTCTTCGACGAGAAAGTCCTCGGTCTTTGGAGCCATTCCGACGGTGACCAACACACGTTTGTGGTCGTCCGTGAGCCCGATCGAGGTGACGGTCCCGATATCGACGCCGTTGTAGTGGACCTTGGTCTTGCCGGCCTCGAGTCCCTCGGCCGTTCGGAACACGATCGTGATCGTCGGTCCCTCGCTCATGATCTTCACGACCGCGACCCAGACGCCGATGAGGGCGGCCACGATCGGAATGATCCAAACGAGGGAAAGCCGCGTCTTCTTCCGGGTGAGCGTCCTCGACTCGGGAATTTGAGAAGACGGGTTGTCGCGATCAGGCATGGCGAACCTCCCTTGAGCTTGAAGGATCCCAGATCAGGCGGGGATCGAACGACTCGGCGGCGAGCATTGTTAATACCACAACCGCCGCGAAGAAGACCAGCCCGGACGCCGGCTCGACCGCCATGAGCGGCTGGAGCTGAACGAGCGCGGCGGTGAAGGTGTCGACGAAGACGTCGACCATCGACCAGCGTCCGATGAACTCGACCATCCGGTAGAGCCGAACGCGCTGCTTGTTGCTCCTGATCGAGCCCCGCTGCACGGTAACGAGTAAAAAGGCCAGCGCCGCGATCTTCCCGATCGGGATCATGATGCTTGCGATCAGTACGATGAGCGAGAGCGGCCAGCCGGTCGGCGACCAGAGGAGCACGACGCCCTGCAGTATGGTGTCCGTCTCGGCGCCCTGGGCCGTGGTCGTGGTCAATACCGGAAGGATATTGGCCGGGATGTAGCAGACCGCCGCGGCGATCAGGAGCGCCCATGTCCGCTGGAGGCTGGCCGGCTTGCGGAAAGAGAGCTCCTCATCGCAGCGCGGACAATGCCCTTCGATCTCGCCGGGCGCGGGACGCGAGAGCAGGCCGCAGGCCTCGCAGGTCTGAAGGCCCTGTTGCATCGCGGTCAGAACTGCTGTACTCACAGTGTCGCCTCCGATGTTTGTTCCCCGGCGGCGTGTTGCTTCGCAGTGGACTCCGCCCACTCGACTCGATCCCAGACCTCCCGCGGATCGAAGCTCGCCTCGATCGCCGCGATGAGAAAGATCAGCGCCCCGAGCACGAACAACGCCACTCCCGGAATTACCTTCGCGTAATCCGCGATTTTGATCAGCGCGACCAGCACGCCGAGGATCATTACCTCGATCATGCTCCACGTGGCGGCGGTC
>Ga0335082_10008752_pt1 | contig 11002 bp, 8 predicted proteins | sample Lox_Sample_41_FD_206718 | JGI IMG/M metagenome (GOLD analysis project Ga0335082, IMG submission 206718) | Soil microbial communities from Loxahatchee National Wildlife Refuge, Florida, United States - Lox_Sample_4.1 | ecosystem: Environmental > Terrestrial > Soil > Wetlands | place: USA: Florida... | reverse complement strand
CCACCCTTTTCGCGCAGGTAAAGCCAAAAGCTGGAGTAGACAAAACCGCTCTGGAAGCCTACGTTAGGCATCTGCTTGCAGTCATGCCTGAAGTACAGGTCAAGATCGACGATCCTAAGCCGTCGCCCGATCCCAATCTGCAACAAATTGATGTCCACTTCAGTTACATGGGTCGAACCGAGGACGAAACTTTCTTTCTCGACAAGGATGGCAAACATCTTGTCCGCGGCTACATCTACGACTTAGCAAGAAACCCGTTCCAACCCGAGCTGGACAAACTCAAGACCGACTTATCGCCCAGCATCGGCACGGCTGGCGCGCCGGTGGTGCTCGTTGTCTTCAGCGATTTTCAATGTCCGAACTGCAAAGAGGAAGCCAAGACCCTGCGCCAAAATCTCCTCGCGAAGTTCCCCACTCAGGTCCGCCTGTATTTCAAGGATTATCCTCTCGAACAGATTCATCCGTGGGCGAAACCAGCGGCTCTCGCCGGCCGGTGCATCTTCCGTCAGAATCCGGCTTCGTTTTGGGAGTTCCACGACTGGATTTATGAGCACCAGGCCGATGTCAACCCCGAGAATCTGAAGGCGAAGGTCCAGGAGTTCGCCAAGAACGCCAAGGATATCGACGGCATGCAACTCGGCCGCTGTATGGATACCAAAGCGACGGAAGCAGAAGTCGAAGCCTCCATGGCCGAGGCTAAGTCACTCCATGTCGACTCCACACCGACCATGTTCCTCAACGGTCGCCGCTTAGTTGGTAATTATCCGTGGCAGAATCTGGAGCAGATCATCAACGGAGAGTTGAATTATCAAAAGACGGCCCAAAACGCAGGCGAAAAGTGCTGCGAGATCAAGATCCCTTCTCCACTGAGCAAATAGATGCGATTTCCACTTATCCTTGCGCTCGCAGGCGGTCTGATAGCCGCCGAGTTGAGTCCCACCGAATACCTGGGCTACATCAAGTACCTGGCGTCGCCCGAGATGCGCGGGCGCGAAACCGGTTCGCCCGAGCTTGAAAAAGCCGCGGGCTTCATCCGCGATCAGTTCCGTTCGATGAATTTGAAACCCCTCGACGGGACCAGTTACTACCAGGATTTTGAGGTCACCACCAGCGCGCGGCTGGGATCCAAGAACGAAATCAGCTATACTTCTGGCCGAAAGAAAACGTCGCTTGAGTTCCAGCAGGACTTCGTTCCGCTGAATCTCTCGGCGGCGGGCAAGACTTCCGGCTCAGTGGTCTTCGCCGGATACGGAATCACCGCGCCGGAATACAATTATGACGACTACGCGGGGATCGATACCAAGGACAAGATTGTCCTCGTTCTGCGTCACGAGCCGCAGGAGTTCGACGAGAAAAGCGTATTCGACGGCAAGGTCTACACGCAGCACTCGCAGATCTTCGCGAAAGCCGTCAATGCCAAAATGCACGGCGCGAAAGCCGTGCTGCTGGTCAATGACGTCGCGGCACACTCTAGCGACCCCGATCAGTTAGAAAAGTTCGGCGCCACCTCGGGACCGGCCAATGCAGGCATCGACTTCGCGCAGGTGAAGGCCGATGTTGCCGCGAAATGGCTCGCGCTGGCGGGTAAGAATCTCAATGCCATCGAGGCTGGAATTGACAAGGACCTCCATCCACAATCCTTCGCGTTGCCGGATACTCTGCGGGTGGATCTCAACATCGACATCCGTCGCGACGTCAAGACCGTGCACAACGTCGGCGCCTATCTTCCGGGTGAGACCTCCGAATATGTAATCATTGGTGCGCATTACGATCATCTCGGTCTGGGCGACCAGTTCTCCATGGCTCCGTCGCTCGTCGGCACGGTCCATCCAGGCGCTGACGACAACGCTTCGGGCACCGCGGGAGTCCTGGAACTGGCCCACTGGTTCTCCCGCGAATCAAAGCATAAGCGCGGCATTCTGTTCTTGACCTTTGCCGGTGAGGAACAGGGACTGCTTGGGTCAAGTTACTACGTCATGCATCCAATCCTGCCGCTCGCCGATGCCGTCGCCATGATCAACATGGACATGATCGGACGAGTCCGCGACCGCAAAGTGTACGTGGGCGGTGTAGGAACCGGCACCACCTTCGCGGCTCTGCTGAAAGACGTCGGCGCGCACCATGACTTCACGACCGATGTAACCGAACGGGGCGGATATGGATCGAGCGATCACACGTCCTTCACTACGAAACAGGTGCCCGTGTTGTTTTTCTTTTCTGGATTGCACGCCGACTATCACAAGCCGAGCGACACATGGGACAAAATCAATGCACCTGATGCCGTCGCTCTACTGGATCTGGTCGCGGATGTTGCGGATCATTTAACCGACGGTTCGCCCAAGCCACAGTTCGTGCGGGTGATCGATCCGCACGCCCAAGTCGCCGATCCCTCCGCCCATTCCGGCAAAGTCTCCGGCTACGGGCCCGATTTCGGCAGCATTCCCGATTTTACTGAAATTCCCAATGGCGTCCGCTTTGCCGATGTCCGGCCGGGATCGCCTGCCGCAAAGGCCGGCCTCCAGGCGGGCGATGTTCTCACCGAATTCGACGGCAAACCAATCCAGAACCTGTACGATTTCACGTACGCGTTACGGACCAAAAAGCCTGGCCAGGAGGTACTCGTTAAGGTCCTCCGTGAGAACCAAACAATTGAAGCTAAGGTACTACTGACCGAACGCAAGTAAATTCGCATACTGGGTTCAGATATGGCACCCAGACAACCCTTCGAAACGACAGCGCTAGTAGAAAGGCAACCTTCCTTCAGTCTGCCTCCGCTGATTCTGCATCCGTTCGCCGATGCGGGCGGCCCAACCAAACTCGTGGAAAGTTCACGCGCCAGTTTGAAACTACAAGGTTTGTTGCCCTCTGGAGAGTCATCGCGCGAGGAGCTGGACCGGGCTCTGCTCGATGGCCGGTACTCCGAGTTACGCATGCTCTATTACGTGGGCAAGGATCTAGTACGCTGGATCGACCAGTGCCTGGAGTTTGCCGAGCGAAATGCAGACAAGCTGCCCGCGGGTGTCACCTATCAGAGCTTTGCCGCCCTACTAGTACAAAATGCGCCGCGTCCCATTCAAGAGAAACTGCGCAAGTGGGGTGTTGCGGATTTCAAGTCGATCTTCACTCGCGCTCTGGGCCTGCAGTGCGTGTTCGGAAATGCGCCGACTCGTGAAGTTCTGTCCGATGAGTTCGTCCGCAGCTACTTCAAATACGCCGATCAGATGTTCGCTATCAAACAGAACGAATGCGAGTGGGCTTCGCTCGACGCGACGGATTTCCAGTTCGAGTTGTACTCCTCGGGCGAATATTCGCGCATGCTCGAACGGGTTTGGGGCGAGTAACAGTCGGTTACATCCCACAACCCACATCCCACGACCTAATAGAATGAGAAGGTGCGAGCCCGCGCCAGTGCACGAAGTGCCATCGTGCCGGCCGCCCCATCACGTTTCCAACGCGCTGATAAGTTCCTGCATCGTCATGCAATCGTTCTTGTACTCGCCCTGATCCTCATCGGATCTGTTCGTATTATTTCCACTTATACAGTTTTCAATCACACCACCGACGAACCGTATCACATTGCGGTCGGAATCGAGTGGCTCTCCCAAGGCACTTACACTTACGAGCATCAACATCCTCCCCTGGCGCGTATCATGGCAGCACTCGGGCCCTATCTGGCGGGAGCGCGGTCGAATCATTTCCAGGACCAAAGCCTGGAAGGTACTACGATCCTCTACGGCGGCGGCCATTACGATCTTCGGCTCGCTCTCGCTCGTGCCGGTATTTTGCCGTTCTTTTGGCTAGCTTGCTGGATGACATTCCTCTGGGGCAAACGGATATTGGACTCCTCCGGGGGAGTAATTGCGACGTTTATCTTCACAATGATCCCGACGGTTCTCGCCCATTCGGGACTCGCAACCACCGACATCGCTGCAGCGGCTACCTTTACCGCCGCCACATATGCCCTGCTAAGGCTGATTCAATCGCCGAGCCTTCAGACCGGCGCGTGGCTCGGCGCCGCGGGCGGAATAATGGCGGCCTCGAAATTCTCGACGTTGGTATTCTATCCAGCATCTTTCATAATTGCTCTGGTGGTGTGGGTCTTTTTCACCCGTCCACCGGTTCGGAAAGTTCTCCAGAGATTTTGGCGCTGCCTGCCATGGTTCGCCGTAGCCGCGTCCGTTGCAATAATCGTTGTCTGGGCGGTGTACCGGTTCTCTTTCGGCAAGACTGCGGGGATTCCATTTCCTGTGCCGTTTCCGGAGTTATTCTCCGGAATCGGTGCAGTCGCCCGCCATAACGATCGCGGGCACCTCTCGTATTTCCTGGGCGAATTGCGGACCGGCGGATGGCTGTTGTTCTTTCCCGTACTTTTGGCGGTGAAGCTGCCCCTGGCTACGCTCGCGTTAATAGCGCTGAGTTTCTGGAAGCGAGCCGGCGTTGCCGGTAGCTGGTCTCTTCCGGTCCTGCTCTCTATTCCCGTGGCGATCCTGGTAGTGGCGATGACCTCTCGCATCAACATTGGACTGCGTCACATCCTTCCAGCATTTCCATTTCTCGCCGTTATCGCTTCCGCCGGTGCGCTCTGGCTCGTCCGCCAGGGCAGGGAGCAAGGCTGGGCTCGCTGGACGGCTGGCCTCACGCTCGGATGGCTTACCATCAGTTCCCTTGCCGCCCATCCCGACTATCTGCCGTACTTCAACGCCCTCGCCGGTGACCATCCCGAAAGGATCGTTGTGGACTCCGACCTCGATTGGGGACAAGACATCAAGCGTCTGGGCCAGCGTCTGAACGAACTCAACGCGCCTTCCGTTACCTTCACGCCAACGATCGCCGTGAGCCTGGCCGCACACGGATTCCCGCCGCACGAACCAAGCGCTGTGGATACGCCGTCTCCGGGATGGAATGCCGTCCAACTCAGCGAGTGGAAACTCTACCGCATGGGTCTGCAAATGGAGCAACCCGATATCCGCCCGTGGCCTGATCTGGTTCAATCTACCGAGCGCGTTGGTCGCACGATTCTGCTGTACTACGTTCCGCCCGAACCATCGCCTCGGCATTGAAGACGCCGCCTGCGGCATCAACACATCCGTTGCAAATGATCGTTGTCAATCAGCCAGGGCATTCCCTCTGAGTAAAGATACGGCCTTGTAAATCCCGCGTAATGGCGGCAGGTCAATGTCTCGATATTCGCCGCGCCGTGAGCTATGAGGTAAGTAGGAGGCAAGAACCGGATTCCGAATCGAGAAGAAACGATGGCATGGAGAGTTTGCTCGCGGAGAATACATTCCCGTTGAAACAATTCATGACCGAGGCACTGTTCGATCAATTCCAGATCGAGCGACTCCGTCCGGAAGTTCATCAAGCCCGAGTTCACGCGGAGCACGGCATCGAAGCCTGCCACCTTTCTAATTTCCTGCGGATTCAGGGAATAGGCTTCCTGGAGGTCTTGATTGTAGTAGTTCTTCTCCGGTTCCGGCGGGTTCACCAACTCCTCTGGGTTCTTGAAGAACAGAATGTCGGAGTCAGCGGCGATCACTCGTTGCGCGGCGGAGAGCAGGAAGAAATCAAAGAGTTTCCACGAATAGACACACGCTTGCCGGAAACGGGCGCAATTTGGTTTCCCGTGTCGCTCCAGCAGTTCTATGCAGCGCTCCTCCGCTTCCGTCCGGTGGACTATCGTCGCATCGGGAAAGTGCTGCTCCAGCAGGTTTGTGTGCTCTTGCTCAAGGCCGCCGTCGTGGATGTAAAGCGGTAAATCCGAGCCGCTGAAACGATAGAAAGTCTTCAGCATCCATAGGGCGCCCATGAAGGAGCCGAAGTGCGTTAACACTCGCAGCTCGTTTGGTCCGGATGCCGCTGTGCGAACAGGTTTGGTGCGAAGGATCTTCTCCGCCAACAGGCGATTCTGAATGGCAGGCCAGCCCTTTGCGAGTGAGAGAGGTATTCCGGTCGTCGGCAGCTTCTCCGATTCCCGTGAGTCCGCAGCATGTTCCATTTTAAGTCGCGGTCCCACCCAGGGCCGTTCTTTCGCATTTTGGCACTGAAGCCGCACGAGTGGAACGGCCCAGAGTACCGTCGAGCGTGACCTCAATACTAGTCCAGGCGTACCGTCGCGACACCAGTCTCCTTGCTTCGAATCGCGGGTCTCCGTTCGCGCACCGTCGCTTCATTTGGCCCATGCAGAGCAGTTGCAGATCGACTCGGATGCTATATCATGGATCACTAGAGAACGGGGAGAAATGCACTCTAAGCAATGGGCGCTGGGCCTGTTAGTCATTGGCCTCGGCGTCGGCGGCTTGATCGTTTACAAGCTCGTCCCGGGGAGTTCCTCACCTCCGATTGCCAGTCGAGCTGCGGGAAAACTTACCGCCCTCCCCACTCAAACTACGGGAACTTCGGTTGCTACTCCGCCGCCTCAGCCTGAGCCGGACCCGGCGGCTATACCAATTCCCGTTCCGCCTGGCTCAACCACCAGCATCGCGACGACACGCCCTGCACCCACAACAGTACAGCTTCCCGGAAGCCCAACCCGTCTCGCCCCGACATTGACCACTCAGCCGCTCCCATCGCAACCGCCTCCAAACGAACCGGCGCCCCAAAGCGAGCCGCAGCCTGTAGCGCCGACAGTGTCGTTGGCAAGTCCACCGCCTCGAAGCAACGTACCGGTCATAACCTTGACACCGCCACCGCAGCCGTCGCAGGCGATGCCTCCTCCGGAACGAGTGCCTCAACCCGTTCCGCGCCCGTTGCCGCCAACTTACTCGGGACCAACATCAGGCGTCGTGAATTGGTCCGGACAACTTGAAAAGAATGGCACGGTTGTCATTGAAGGGGATCGCTGCTCTTCTGGTTCGCTTAGCGGCAGACTGCCTGGACAGCCGGTTCTCATCGATCTCGACACCAAGGAATTTGCGCTTGCGGAAGTGCCGTCTCCAAGTAACGGATGGAATAGGCTGGTCATCCGTAGCAAGAACGGCAGGCACTCGCTAGTGACCATCAGATGGACGTTATTGCAGTAAAGGAGAAACATGCAGAGCTTCACATGGAAGCAAGTCTCACTAGCCGTGTTCGCGGCGCAACTGATGTCCGCGGGACCTGTGTTGCCCGGGGAAACCGAATTTCGCGTAAAACTCCTGAGCCCGTTGAGCACCTCGACTAACAAGAAAGGCGACAGGCTCACCGCCCAGGTGATCTATCCCGACGCGTTTCGTGGAGATGTGATGGAGGGCAAGGTCAACGAAGCGAAGGGCGGCGCCAAGGTGAAAGGCAAGGCGATATTGAACTTCTCCTTCGACACCTTGAACCATCAGGGAAGACCGGTACCAGTGCAGTCGTCCGTGAAATCCGTCATCAATTCCAAGGGGCAACAGGACGTGGATGAAGAAGGCGTCAAAAAGAAGAACAACCTCGGGAAGGCCGCCGTTGTTACCGGGCTGGGAGCCCTCGTCGGTGGGCTGGCCGGCGGCGCGAAGGGAGCGGCCATTGGTGCAGGCGCGGGAGCAGCGGCCGCATTGATCTTTATTGAAATTGGAGTGCAAGGCGCGAATGTCGACTTCGCCGCTGGCAGCGAATTCGTGTTGACAACCAAAGAGCGGCGCTGAGCCAGGACCGGCGGCATGCCTACGACAACTCTCGACTCCAGTATTCTTCAGACCCTTTGGGGTTACGCTGCCATTCTGGCGGCAGTCGGTGCCGTCCTTTACGTGTACTGGGCGATCGCGTTCATGATCATCGCCCGAAAGACGGCAACGCCCAACGGCTGGATGGCGTGGGTGCCCATCTTGAATGTGGTACTCATGTGCCGCATCGCCAAGCGTTCTGCCTGGTGGATCCTATTGCTGCTGATTCCGCTGGTCAACCTGATCTTCGTAGTCATCTTGTGGATGGGCGTTGCCGAGACTTGCGGAAGGCCGACGTGGACTGGCGTGCTGGCGATCATCCCGGGAGTGAATCTCATCCTACCGGCGTATATGGCTACGGCTCCCGGCAAACCTGTCGTCGCCTCCGCTGTGCCCCCACCAACCGCTCGACCGGGTGCCTGCGCGGCGTGCGGTGCGATGAATGAACCTGGAGAAGCTTACTGCGGACAATGCGGCAAGCCATTAGCTGCATCTGCGGCTGGCGCGGGAACTCCGGCGGGCCAGAGTCCGTCTCCTCGATGCGCAGCGTGCGGAGCAATCAACGAGCCCGGCGAGGCTTTTTGCGGACAATGCGGCAAGGCATTAACCACGCCGAGCGCAACCAGAGAGCCCGATCCGCGGTTGTCGCCAACAACGCCCACTTCCTCGACGCCCGGTTTGATGGTGGCGCTATTCGCGTTCGTCCTGCTCTGCATCGGCGCATGGTTCACGTACTCCAAACTCTTCTCGCATCCCACTGCCAAACGCCTGCCGCCGGCGTTGCCCCAGCGCATGGCGGGTGTCATGAAGGAGTTTCCGGTCGATACTGCGTCCAAATCACCTGCGCGTCCAAAGGCCGTGGTGACCCAAACGTTGAAGCCCGGAACCAGCGCGAAGGTTCCATCCAAGTGGCTTCCACCCGGAATGACGCCGTCCAATCTTCCGGGGATGGCGACTTCGATTGCCTCAGCAACCTACCAAGCCCAACCGAACGACGCCCCGGTTTACGTTCACGTCTTGGATGAGCCTGGTGACGATCGAGGACGTGGGATCGCCAATGTCGTGCTGTCGGCGAGTTCCGGCGCCTCCGAAACCGGCGTTCAGGTTCAAACCCAAGGCGGCGAAACTTATCAGGGCTGGCGCATCAACTCACCGCAAATCGAAATATACGTTCTTGGCAGAACTTCCGAGAAAGTTGTGATCGTCATTTACTCACCCGATCCAGCGGCACAACAAACTGCCGATCGTCTGGCTTCCGATGTCGGCAACGGCGCAGGCCTCAGCGACTATCCGGAAGTGAATGGATCCGTCGGAGACCTGCCGGCCAGTCCCCCGGATGGCTTCACCTTGTCCGAGATGAATACCTTCGACACCAGCTCACTTATTTCTCCCGAGGAGATGAAGAGTTCTCTCGGAATGGCCGGGCCCGATGCCGACCAATGGATGCGGCAGGTACAGCGCTATCTGCCCCAACGAATCACGACAGCGGAATATCAGGATCGTTACCGCAAGCCGTGGCGCGTTGCGATCGGGAATTTTGGCGGGGGCATTCGAGCGTGGACGACTTGGAATCTGGTCCGCTGGATATCCGGGATGGCTAGCATGAAAAGCGTTCCTTTGCCGCGCGGTGACGGGCTGATGATGAGCCAGAATGGAGAAACATTTCTGCTGCAGCGCAATGGCCCCTGCATCGCTCTCGTCTCCGGACCCGCGGGGGCTTCCGTGACGCAGCTATCCGCACTCCTCTCGGGGCTGCAATTTTGACCTCGACCTCTTCGCGGTCGCATCTCCCAGCTTGGATCTGTTGGCTCGCGTGTCTGCCGAGCGGCGCGTCGTTATTGGCCAAAGTCTATGGGATCGCGGAGATGAAAGTTACGGGTCCCCTTGTGGTCTTGCCCTGTTGCCTGGGCCTGATCGCCGCTCAGATTTGGGCTCGCCGCACGCAACGCCACCAATTGGCCGATGCACTCGCAGTCGGTTTCCTGGGCGGCCTGCTTGGCACCATCGCTTACGATGTCGCGAGAATTCCCTTCGTAATTGCGGGAATGCGTGTCTTCGCGCCCATTGAGTGTTACGGCGTTTGGGTTACGGGCGCGTCCCTGTCATCCCGATTTACCGACGTCTCGGGCTGGCTGTATCATTTCTCGAACGGAATCACCTTCGGAATAATGTATGCATTTCCTCTCGCGCGAAAGCACTGGGCCTGGGCTCTCGTTTGGGCTTTTGTGCTCGAGTCCATGGCAGTGTTCTCCCCGTTCGCCCGCATCTTTCATTTGCTCGGGGACTATCGCAGCATCGGGATCGCTTATTACGGGCATGTTGCGTACGGCCTTGCGCTCGGTTGGGTGGTCCGCAACTGGGATCATTCGGTCGCTCAACTGCGATCTCTGACCAATGTTCACCGCTGGGCGTTCGTGCTGATCGTGTCCGCAATCTGCGCCACGATTATTTTCAACCCGGAATTAGCGGCCCGCGACGCTCGCGCCCAGGCTGGCGTGTTTCGCGTGGAGGGAACGCGATTAAATCCATCCTGGTTGCATCTGGACGGCCCCGGCACGATTCAGGTGAGCAACCCAGACACTGCCGACGCCTCGATTCTCATTCCGCGCGGCAAACAAACGATCGACGCCCCGGCAGGTCAAACGAAGAGCCAAAGTTTCAGCGAACCGGCGATTTATCAAGTCATGATTGCGACACCCGAGCGCAGTCATAGCAGTTTCGTGATTGTCGAGCCCGTCGACCGCGCGAAATAGAAGCCGATGCCGACCTGTCAAAACTGCGGAGCCGAACTCAAACCGGGAGTAAAGTTCTGCTCGCGATGCGGCACCGTGACGCAACCGGGTGCGCCGGCACCTCCGGCTCCGCAGGCGCAACCGATGTTGCGCATCGACTGGCGCAAGTTGATCCTCACCCGCTTGCCGCTGATGATCCTCTCCTTCGGCGTCTCCTGGGTGATCCACACCTATCTGCTCGTTTTTGTAAACGATGGCTTCGGCAAGGCGAGCTGGGCCTCGCCGTACATCAATGGCCGGGGAAATTTCGCTTCCTCCATGGTTCTCTGGACCACGGCGTCGGGCCTCTTGTGGGCCTACCTCTTCGGGCTCCCCCGCCATGGCCCAGCAGGATCGTTCAGCAGGCTCATCAATCCGATCATTGGAACCTTCCGTTCGTTCGCCAGCTACAGCAAGCAGGACAAGGGCGCGTGGGTTCTCGGCGCTGGCCTGGCATTGATCATCGGCTACTGGCTGCCGATGAATGGACCGGCATCAGTTGGCCTGGCCGTTGTGTGGAGCTTCCTGGGCCTCTCGCAGGTGGGCCGATGGATCGCCGCACGCATCATGGGCTTTCTCCCGAACATCGCTGCGTCATTGTCGGGTAGGGCC
>Ga0335082_10008751_pt1 | contig 11003 bp, 9 predicted proteins | sample Lox_Sample_41_FD_206718 | JGI IMG/M metagenome (GOLD analysis project Ga0335082, IMG submission 206718) | Soil microbial communities from Loxahatchee National Wildlife Refuge, Florida, United States - Lox_Sample_4.1 | ecosystem: Environmental > Terrestrial > Soil > Wetlands | place: USA: Florida... | reverse complement strand
ATTCATTCGGGCTGAACGCTGTGCTCGCCGGAATCATGCGGATGCGTTCCATGCCGACATCGAGTTCTTCCGCCGCGATTTGCGCGAGGGCGGTGACGATGCCTTGCCCGATTTCGACCTTCCCCGGACGCACCTCGACCGTGCCATCCGGCAGGAAGCGCAGCCATTGCGACAGGCGCCGGTTGACCTGCAGGCTGCCGGGCAGGCGCGGCAGATCACCCGCGCCGCCTGCCGCAAGCCGGAATGCGGGGTTCATGCTGCGGCGGCGCGCAGCACCGCGCGCACGATGCGATTGTGCGAGCCGCAGCGGCAGAGGTTTTCGTCCAGCGCGGCGCGCACGCTGGATTCGTCCGGATGCGGCTCACGCGCGAGCAGCGCCGCGGCGCTGACCAGGATCCCCGGCAGACAGTAGCCGCATTGCCCCGCCTGTTCGGCGATCAGCGCGCTTTGCAGCGGATGCGGCTGCGCGGCGTCGCCGAGGCCCTCCGCGGTGATGATGCGTTTGCCCTGTACCGCCCACAGCGGCGTGTCGCAGGAAGCCACGGCCCTGCCGTCGACCAATACGCGGCAGGCGCCGCACTGACCCGTGCCGCAGCCGAAGTGCGCCGCCTTCAGCCCGAGCTGATTGCGCAGCACATACAGCAGCGGCGTGTCCGCGGCGGCCTCGATCTCGTATTCTGTCCCGTTGACGTTGAGCCGCAGGGTCGAGGCGGAGCCGCCGGAGGCTGCGTTCATCGCGTCAGTCGACCTTCGCGCCGGAAACCTTCACCACCTTCGCCCATTTGGCGATGTCCTCGTGCAGGTACTGCCCGAACTCGTCGGTGCTCATGCTCATCGGCGTCGCACCCTGCTTGGCCCAGGCGTCCTTCACCTCGGCGCTGTTGACGATCTTCCTGATTTCGGCGTTGAGGCGCTCGACGATCGGCTTGGGCGTGCCGGCCGGCGCCATGACGCCGAGCCAGATCACCGCTTCGTAACCGGGCACGCCGGCCTCGGATACGGTGGGCACTTCCGGCAGCACCGGCGAGCGCGTCTTGCCGGTGGTGCCCAGCGCCTTAAGCTTGCCCGCGCGCACGTTGGGCGCCATGGTCGTGATCGCGTCGAACATCATCTGCACCTGCCCGCCGAGGACGTCGGTGCGCGCGCCCGAACTGCCTTTGTAGGGTACGTGCACGATGTCCAGGCCGGCCATCGCCTTGAACAATTCGCCGGCCATGTGGTAGGGCGTGCCCGGGCCCGACGAGGCGTAGTTGAGCTCGTGCGGTTTGGACTTGGCGAGCGCGATCAGGTCCCTCAGCGTATTGGCCGGAACGGATGGATGCACGACTAGCACCAGGTCGGAATAGTTCACCGGCGCCACCGGCGCGAAATCGCGCAGCAGCTGGAATGGCTTGTGCGAAAGCAGCGATTCATTGACCGTGTGCGTATTGGACATCATCAGCAGCGTGTAGCCGTCCGGATCGGACTTCGCCACCGCGTCGGTGCCTATCACCGAACCGCCGCCGGGGCGATCCTCGATCACGAAAGGCTGTCCCAGTGCGGTCTGCAGGCGCTGGCCGAGGAAGCGCGCGTAGATGTCGGCCGGGCCGCCGGCCGCGAACGGGACGATGATGCGCACCGGCCGGCTGGGATAGCCCTGCGCCCTGGCGCTCAGCGCCGCGCATGCGGACAGGACGATTGCAAGCAGAACTCTTGCCAAATGCGCCATAATTATTTCCTCCGGTGACGAGCGTACGCACTTGTGTTCTTGGCGGCGCCGTGCGGCGCGGTCCGGCTTTGTAGCATATTCGCTTGCGGCGCGTCCAGCGCGCCGGCGCGGGCGCTCAAGGCCGTGCAAAATGCGGACGCAGCCGGTCAGCGCTGGCGCCGGCGCGACATCAGCGTCCATTGCACTGCGATTGCCACTGCCGTCGCGATTGCAAACGAGACCGCCACGCCGTGCGCGGGCAGCAGCGCGGCCAATGCCAGGCAAAAGCTCGTGAACGCATACAGCCCGAGAATCATTCCGCGCAATAGAATCGCGGCAAATGCGGGGCCGGAATTGCGGTGCGAAAACACCGACAGGACGATGGCGAGCACCGGAAATACCGCGAGCATGCCGCTCCAGGACGGCCCGATCAGCGCCGCGAGCGAGGTTACCGCCAGCGTCAGCGCGGCGCCCGCGAGCATGCGCAGCGGCAACTCCCACTTCGGCAGGCGCGCAGACATTGCCGGCGCCGATACGCGTGGAATCAGTCTGGGCGCGACGGCGAGCGCGGCGAGCGCGATCAGCAGCGACGCCGCCGGGAAAAGCGGCAGCGAGGTCAACAGCAGCGCGGCGCAAGACCAGCTGGCCAGCCCGCTGGCCAGGGATACGCCGGGCGATCTCCTCACGCAGAGGCGCGCGTAGGTGACGATATAGACGGCGGCGCCGAACACGGCGGACAATGAAACCGTGGCCGCGGCCGCCGCGAACGCGGGACCTTTCTCCAAGGCCAACAGGAAGAGTATCGGGCCGGTCAGCGCCGGCAGCCCGGCCAGCCGGCCGGCAATCTCCGGCCCCCAGCGCCTGCCTGCGAGCGAAATCAGGGCGAGGAAGGTCGGAACCAGAAGCAGTTTGAGCGCGAGCAAGCTAGGAGCGCCTTCTATTGTCGAAACGCCGCACGCATTCGCCGCCCGGCGGTTGAATCAGCGCAGCGGGAACGGGTGCGCGTTTCCCGTGGTCGACCGCAATCAGACTTCGGCAGCGACCAGCGGCACGTACATCTCCGCCGCGCTCACGCCGCCGTGCACGCCCATGGTCAGACAGCGCGGCTCGCCCAGGATCCAGTCCTTGATGGTGTAATCCTCCTTCATCACCAGCGTATAGTCGCCGACGCGTTCCGCCAGGCGCGGATTCGCCGGACCCAGCCCGAACCACCCTTGCGCGATCAGGTCGGCGCTGCGATACAACTCGGCGCAATGGTCCAGCCGGGTACGCGCGTAATGCTCGAAGGCGGCTTCCTGGCCGGAGCGGACGTAGCAGTATGCGACACGCCGCTCTCCGCACAAGGGCATGGTCAGTGTCGCGGCGAGTTCCTCGTGATCGGCGAGTTCGACGCAGGCCGCCGCGGGGGAATCGACGAAGCCGTGATCGGCGACCGCCAGCACCAGCGTGTCGCTGCCCGCTATCTCGTCCAGCAAGCCGGCGAAGCCGGCATCGATCTGGCGGAACTTCGCCAGCAATTCGGCACTCGCGCAGCCGAAGCGATGCGCGGTCTCGTCCAGGTCATAGGTGTAGGCATGGATGAACTTGCGTTCGCTGCCGCCGCGCACGATTGCCGCCGCCGCCGCGAACATTTCCGGCAGGTCCTTGTATGGCCGCCGCAGGGCGGACCCGCAATGCGCGCGGTTGTAATCCGAGTCGACGATGCTCGCCGGAGATACGACGTGCGCCTGCGCCGCGAGGCGGTCGAACATGGGCTCGGCCGTGTACACGCTGCGCGGGTCTATGCCGGCTCGGGACCAGGCCTCGCCACCGTGGCGCGGGCGAAAGCGCAGCGTCGCCGCGACGCAACCCAGCTCGCGCAACCATGCATGCCAGCCGGTGAGCGCGTGCTGCTGCGGGCCGACGCCGGTGAGAAAGCTGCTCACGGCGGTCGCCGTGGTCGAGGGAAACACCGAGGTCATGCGCGCTCTGAGGTGGCGGTGCAGCGCGCCGCCGGCGCCGGCGCCGCCAAGATAGTCGTATCCGAGGCCGTCGATCACCAGCAAGAGGATATTGCGCGCGCGCCTGAGCGCCTCGACCGGCAGAGCGTCGAGCTGCGGATAGGCTGCCGCCGCCGCGCACGGCCTGCTGTCGAGGGCGCCCTCGATCGAGCGCATCAGGTTGACGATGCTGCCGCCGTGGTAGTCGGGGAGATGCATGGGGCGATGCTATAAGAACCCGTAACAAAAGTCATTCTTGCCGGAGAACAGGGGTGGCAGCGCGCCGCGGCCGGGGCGCTTGCATTCGGCCGCATGCGGCCCCATATAAGCGTCAATTATCTGCTGGAGCCACGATGAATACGCATTCCTTTGATACCGGCACCGAAGCGTTCGAGCGCGACGTGCTGCGGGCGTCGGAAAAGGTGCCCGTGCTGGTCGATTTCTGGGCCCCCTGGTGCGCGCCTTGCCGCATGCTGAAACCCATACTGGAGAAGCTGGCGCAGGAGTATCAGGGCCGCTTTCTGCTGGCCAAGGTCAATTCCGACGAGCATCCGCAGTTGTCGGCGCGCTTTGGCGTGCGCGGCATACCCAATGTCAAGGCCTTCGTCGACGGCAAGCTGGCGGATGAGTTTACCGGCGCGCTGCCGGAGAGCGGCGTGCGCGCGTTCATCGACCGCCTGATCCCTACGCCCGGGGAAAAGCTGCGTCGCGCGGCGCGCGCGCTGGTGATACAGGGCGATTTCGACGAAGCCGAGCGGCACCTGCGCAGCGCCCTCGAACTCGAACCCGCCAACCACGTGGTGCGGCTGGACCTGGTCGAACTCCTGCTCGCGAAGAACAGCCAGGCCGAGGCGGATGCGATGTTCGCGGCGATTCCCGAACGCGAGCGCGACGAACGCGCGGAGCGGCTGTATTCCGTGCTTGCGCTGTGGCGCAAGAGCCAGCAGTTGCCGACGATGGAGGAATTGCAGGCGAAACTCGCCGCGGACCCGGGCGACCTGCACGCGCGCCTGGCCATGGGCGAGCGCCTGGTCGCGGAACGGCGCTACGAACCGGCGCTGGCGGAGCTGCTGGAGGTCGTGCGCAAAGACCGCGGCGCGCTGCGCACCAGCGCGCGCAAGCTGATGGTGGAGGTGTTCAATCTCGCCGAGGACCAGACCGAGCTGGTGAGTACCTACCGCAAGCTGCTTGCCGGCGCGCTGTACTGACGCGGCGGCATCCGGCGCGCTTGTTTGACGCATGTCATAGGGGCGCGACTGCGTTTCGGTAACCTAAGTCACATACCCGATGCGGTTCCGCATCTAAAATGCGCGCCATGATTGCTTACGACATTCTCTCCTTGCGCGCCGGCGCGTTGCTGCTCGCCGTCGCGCTCGCGCCGCTGGCGGCGGCCGACGCGCCGGGCTTGCGTACCGCCGCCGTGCAGTACCGCGAGGTCGATCAGACCTACGCCGCCGAGGGCGTGGTCGAGGCGGTGAAACAGTCGACGGTGGCGGCGCAGATTTCCGGCCGCGTGGTCGCGGTCAATTTCGATGTGGGCGACCGGGTCAAGAAAGGCCAGGTGATCGTGCGCATCGACCCGGCCGAGGTGAACCAGACTTACGCCGCGAGCCAGGCGCAGATCGCCCAGGCAGAGGCGGCGCTGCGCAATGCCAAGGCGCAGTTCGAGCGCACGCAGAGGCTGGTGGAGCAGAAATTCATGAGCGCGGCGGCCCTGGACAAGACGCAAGCCGACTACCTGGCGGCGAAGGCCCAGCTTGCCGCCGCCGAGGCGGGCGGGCAGCAGGCCGCGGCAACCAGGAGCTACGCGACCGTGACTGCGCCCTACAGCGGCGTCGTCTCCGAGCGCCATGTCGAGCTCGGGGAGATGGCCGTCCCGGGCAAGCCGCTGATGACCGGATTCGATCCGGGGGAGCTGCGTGTCACCGCGGCTCTGCCGCAAAACCAGCTCGCCGCGGTGCGCAAGCTCGCGAGCGCCAGCGTCGAATTCCCGGCTTTGAACAAGCGCGTGCTCGCGACGAGGATGTCGATCCTGCCGGCAGCAGACGTGCAGACGCATACCACCCAGGTGCGGCTCGACCTGCCGGCGGGCGTCGAGGGCCTGTATCCGGGCATGTTCGCTCGCGCCTATTTTGCCGTCGGCCGCGCGAAGAAGCTGCTGATGCCGGGAGCCGCCGTGGCAAGGCGCAGTGAAGTCACTGGCGCCTATGTAGTGGGCGCCAACGGCGAAATCCAGTTTCGCCAGCTGCGTCTAGGCGAAGCGGCGGCCGGCGGCGAGGTGGAAGTGCTCGCCGGCGTCGCGCCCGGCGAAAACGTCGCGCTCGACCCCGTGGCGGCGCTCGAGGCCTTGAAGCGCGGCCGCAAGTAGCGATTGGGAACTGCGCGTTTCCGCCCTGGTCCGCTCCCGTTCAACCCGACCCGAGGATAGATTTCACCGCAGAGGACGCAGAGAACTCGGTTGCTCAGGCCGTATCGCGCGCTCATCCCACGGATGACCCGCTTGAATTGGCCAAACCCCTGTTTTTCGTCTGCGTCCTCTGCAGTTCAATTTCTTCTCGCACGATCACCTAGTGAACATGGGCATCTCCGGACGCATAAGCCAGACCTTCCTGCAATCGCAGATGACGCCGCTGATCGCGCTGATCGCGCTGCTGCTGGGCGTGTTCGCGGTGCTGGTGACGCCGCGCGAGGAAGAGCCGCAGATCAACGTGACCATGGCGAACGTGCTGATTCCGTTCCCCGGGGCATCGGCCAAGGACGTGGAGTCGCTGGTGACTACGCCGGCCGAGCAGGTGCTCTCGCGCATAACCGGCCTCGAGCACATCTACTCGGTCACCAAGCCGGGCATGGCCGTGCTCACGGTGCAGTTCAAGGTCGGCGAGGACCGCACCCAGGCGCTGGTGCGCCTGTACGACACCATCAACTCCAACCGCGACTGGGTCTCCCCGACCCTCGGCGTCGGCGATCCGATCATCAAGCCGATGGGCATCGACGACGTCCCCATCGTCAGCCTGACACTGTGGACCGCCGATCGGACGCGCGGGGCGTACCAGCTGGAGCAGGTCGCGCATTCGGCCGAAATCGAACTGCAGCGCGTGCCGGGCGTGCGCTCGGTGGTGACGATCGGCGGAGCGCGCCGGGCGCTGCGCGTGCTGCTCGACGTCGAGCGCCTGCATGCCTGGCGCCTGACGCCGAAGGACGTGCGCAATGCCCTGATCGGCGCCAACGTCGCCATGCCCTCGGGCAGCCTGGTGGACGGCAATGTCGAAACCGAGATCGAAACCGGCCAGTTTCTCGCCTCGGCGCAGGATGCAAAGCGCCTGGTGGTGGGCGCTGTCCAGGGCAGGCCGATCTATCTCGACGACGTGGCACAGGTGAAAGACGGCCCGGAACTTCCCACGCATTACGTCTGGTACGGCAACGGCGTCGCCGGCAGCGCCAAGGCGCCGGGCGAATTTCCCGCGGTCACCCTCGCAATTTCGAAGAAGCCGGGTGAGAACGCGGTGGACGTTGCCGACCACCTGATCCGGCGCGCGGAGCAGCTCAAGGGCAGCGTCATTCCGCAAGGCGTGGAGGCCGCGGTCACGCGCAACTACGGCGTGACCGCCAACGACAAGGCGATGAAGTTGATCCAGAAGCTGATTTTCGCGACGCTGTCGGTGGTGGCGCTGGTCTGGGCGGCGCTGGGGCGGCGCGAGGCGGTGATCGTCGGCTCGGCCGTCATCCTGACGCTCGCCGCGACCCTGTTCGCATCCTGGGCATGGGGATTCACGCTCAACCGCGTGTCGCTGTTCGCGCTGATCTTTTCCATCGGCATCCTGGTCGACGATGCCATCGTGGTGGTGGAGAACATCCACCGCCGCGGCGCGCATTCGGGCATGTCGCTGGCGGCGCTGATCCCGGACGCGGTGGACGAAGTCGGCGGCCCCACCATCCTCGCGACTTTCACCGTAATCGCTGCCTTGCTGCCGATGGCGTTTGTCAGCGGGCTGATGGGCCCCTACATGAGCCCGATCCCGATCAACGCCAGCATGGGCATGCTCATATCGCTGGCGATCGCGTTCATCGTCACGCCCTGGCTGGCGCTGAAGCTGCTGAAGCCGCATGCCACCGCCATCGGCGAAGCACCCGCGGAGATCGGCGCGCTGCGCCTGTTCCGCCGCGTCATCGGCCCGTTCCTCGGCGGCGCCAAGGGCGGCGGCGCGCGCGCCACACTCTACATCGGCATCCTGGGCCTGATCCTCGGCGCGGTATCGCTGGCGGGGCTGAAGCTGGTGGTGCTGAAGATGCTGCCGTTCGACAACAAGTCCGAATTGCAGGTGGTGGTGGACATGCCCACCGGTACGCCGCTGGAGCGCACCTCCGCCGTGCTGCAGGAAATGGGCGCCTATCTGGCGACGGTCCCCGAAGTCACGGACTATCAGGCTTACGCCGGGACCAGCGCGCCGATCAATTTCAACGGCCTGGTGCGCCAGTATTACCTGCGCCAGTCGCCTGAGCTCGGCGACATCCAGGTGAATCTCGTGGACAAGCACCACCGCAGCCGCCAGAGCCATGAGATCGCGCTCGTGCTGCGCCCGCGGCTGCAGGATATCGCCAGGCGCAACGGCGCGTCGCTCAAAGTGGTCGAAGTGCCGCCCGGCCCGCCGGTGCAGGCGCCGATCGTCGCCGAAATCTATGGCCCCGACTATTCCGGCCAGATCGCCGTGGCGCAAGGGTTGCGCGCGGACTTCTCCGCCACGCCGGACATTGTCGACGTCGACGACAGCGTCGACGAGAACGCGCCGAAGCTGCGCCTGCACATCGACCGCGCCAAGGCGGCGCTGATGGGCGTGGCCCAGTCCGACGTCGTCGCCGCAATCCGCATCGGGCTCGCGGGCGAGGACGTCACGCCGCTGCACGGCAGCGGCGCGAAATACGAAGTGCCGGTGCGGGTGTCGCTGCCGCCGGACCAGGCGAGCCGGGTCGATGCGCTGCTGCGCCTGAAAGTGCGCGCCGCTGGCGGCGCGCTGATCCCGCTCTCCGAACTGGTGCGCGCCGAGCCGGTCGAGCGCGACCTGACCTACTACCACAAGGATCTGCTGCCCGTGGTGTACGTAGTCGGCGACATGGCGGGCAAGCTCGACAGCCCCCTGTACGGCATGTTCGACATCCGCAGCCGCATCATCGACAAGCCTCTGGCGCAGGGCGGCACGCTCGGCGAATACTATATCCGCCAGCCAGAGGACGCCTATGCCGGCTATGCTCTCAAGTGGGACGGCGAATGGCAGGTGACCTACGAGACGTTCCGCGACATGGGCCTCGCCTATGCGGTGGGCCTGGTCCTGATCTACCTGCTGGTAGTGGCGCAGTTCAAATCCTACCTGGTGCCGCTGATCATCATGGCGCCGATTCCGCTCACCATCATCGGCGTGATGCCCGGGCACGCGCTTCTCGGCGCGCAATTCACCGCGACCTCGATGATAGGCATGATCGCGCTCGCCGGCATCATCGTGCGCAACTCCATCCTGCTGGTGGACTTCATCAACCTGCAAATGGAAGGCGGCGCGGATTTCGAGCATGCCGTGATCAACGCCGGCGCGACCCGCGCCAAGCCCATCGTGCTGACCGGCCTTGCGGCGATGCTGGGCGCGCTGTTCATCCTCGACGACCCGATATTCAACGGCCTGGCGATATCGCTGATCTTCGGCATCCTGGTGTCCACCGTGCTGACGCTGGTGGTGATCCCGGTGCTGTATTACGCCGCGAACTGGAAGCGCTGGCCGGCACGGCCCGCATCCGCCGAAGCCGCGCCGCGCGCGCCAGCCGCCGGACCGGATCAAGCCGCCTGACCCGGTCGGCGGGGGGCGCCCCCCATTCGCTTTCGCAGATCCTGTTAACTCATTGAAGGAGTATTGCCATGACCGTCGACAACTTCGTGCATGTCTTTGCGGGCACTTTCATTCTGCTTTCGCTCGCGCTCGGCGCGCCGGCGAGCCCGCTGTTTCACAGCAGCTATTGGCTGTGGTTCACCGCCTTCGTCGGCGCCAACCTGCTGCAAAGCGGCCTGACCGGCTGGTGCCTGCTGGCGAGCATCCTGAATAAGCTGGGCGTGAAAGAGAGCTACGCCAGCGCAGGCTGAGCGCCTAGCGCTCGATGGCGTAGCCTGCGGCGATCCAGGCGTCGATGCCACCGTGCAGCGGGCGGACGCGGGAATAGCCTTGCTGGATCAGGCGCTTTGCGACGAGCGCGGCCGAAGCTTCGTTGGGACAGGCGCAATAGACGATGACTTCGCCGGCAGCGGACAGCTCCGCAGGCTTGTCACCGAGGCTGTTGGCGTCGACCGGAATCGCGCCGGGTATGCGCCCATTCATCCCTTGGGCAAGCGGCGAGCGCACGTCGAGAATCACGGGCAGCTCGCCGCGGTCGAGCAGATCGCGCAGTTCCTCTACCGAAATGCGCGCCATGCGCAACTGCCGGTAGAAGCGCTGGCGCTGCCACCACTTCAGGGCGACGAACAGGGCAAAGCTGGCGATAATCGCCAGCAAGCCCCATTTGCCAAACTGCTCCAGGACCTCGATGACGTCGTTGACCGCGTTCTGGAAAGCCACCCCCAGCCCCACCGCAAGCCCGGCCCACAGCAGTGCGCCGATCCCGTCGAACAGCAGAAACACCCACAGCGGCGTGCCGATGGAGCCCGCCAGCGCTGTAGCGACCGCGGCGAACCCGGGAATGAACTTGGCGACGAGCAATGAAGGCGCGCCCCAGCGCAGGTAAATCGATTCGGTCTGGCGCACGCAGGAGTCCGGCGACAGGGAAATGCGGCAAAGCGTGCGCAGGACCGGGCGGCCGAGCCGCGCGCCGGCGAGATACCAGGCGAAGTCTGCTATCAGCGCGGCGGCGACCGCTACGAACAGCAATTGGGAAATATCGTAATGTGCGTGCGCGGCAAGCGCGCCGGCGACGATCAACGTGGGATAAGCCGGCAGCGGAACGCCGGCCTGCTCGGCCAATACGTGCAGAAAGACGAAGGAGAGTCCGTATTGTTCGAGCAGGGAGACGAGTTGTTGCATAAGTGTGCGGCCGGACCGGCGCGCCAGGGCTATTTCAGGCGAACGCCTGTGCTGTCGTAGACCTCGACGGTCACCGGTATCCCTTGGCGCACGCTCTGGCCGACGGTGCAAAACTCCTCGAATTGCTCCAGCGCGCGGTCGAGGTGGGCGAGGCCGGACGCGGCGACGCCCAGGGTCAGCTTGACCGCGATGTTCTGCACGCGCAGGCGATTCTCGGCATTGCGATCGATCGTGGCCGTCACCCCGGTCCGGATCGGCTCGGGATGCTGTTTGAATTTGCGGATG
>Ga0335082_10008750_pt1 | contig 11003 bp, 12 predicted proteins | sample Lox_Sample_41_FD_206718 | JGI IMG/M metagenome (GOLD analysis project Ga0335082, IMG submission 206718) | Soil microbial communities from Loxahatchee National Wildlife Refuge, Florida, United States - Lox_Sample_4.1 | ecosystem: Environmental > Terrestrial > Soil > Wetlands | place: USA... | reverse complement strand
TTTCCAGCGAGAACAGCTCTCAGTCGCCGTGATCGACAAAGACCTTTGCGCCGGTGTTGGGGTCGAGGAACAGCTTGTTGGCGCCGCCTTCGTCGTCGTGCCCGAAGGAGAACAGGTTGAGGAGAGAGCCGGCCTTGGAATCCATGGAGAAGTTGCCGATGCGTCCGGTCTGCCAGTTGTCCTCGATGAAGCGGAGGACCGAACTCTGGTCGGTGACGGTATGGTCCACGAAGTTCGTTTTGGCGAACGGCGAGACGACGAGCAGCGGCTGACGCGGCCCATAACCGCAGCGGTCCTGATAGCCGCCCAGGGTGCGCTGCGGGTCGGAGCGCTGCCCGCAATCCGTGCCGCGGAGCACGTCATTGCCGGAGAGGCCCTGCGACTGGTTCACGATGGGCCCCATGGCGTGGTCGTACCAACCGTCGGAGTCATCGTAGAGGATGATGACCGCGGTGTTGCGCCAGTAGGGCGTTTGCTCAAGAGCGTTGATGGTGTTCACCAGGAAGACCTGCTCGTCGAGCGGGTCGGAGTAACCGGCGTGACCGTCCTGGTACGCGGGGGCCTTGAGGAAGGTCACGGCCGGGAGGTTGCCGGAGTTGACCGCGGCCCAGAAATCGGTCAGGTCGTACTGGTGGTTTGCCTGGTCGGTGTGGCCGATGGCTGCCACGGACGTCGGGGGAAGATGCTGCGGGTTGGCGGTGGAGGCGAAGAACTGGAAGGGCTCGTGGTGCGGGATGTAGTCCTTGCTGACCACGCCGGCCATGTTGGTGTGCGACTGGTTGCAGTCGTGGAAGCCGCCCTGGAACCATCCCCAGGTCACGCCCTTGGCGTTGAGCAGGTCGCCGATGTTCTTGTTCTGGGGATCGATGGAGGTGGTGGTGTCGCGGGTGTCGCACTTGTCGCCCGCGGGCTGCGGGTCGCCGATCACCGTGTTGCTGGCCGCGGGGACCGCATTGCCGTCGGGCGAGAAACCGTGGGTCTGTCCGGAGACCAGATTGAGCGCGCCAGGGGCCGAAGGGCCGAAGACGGTGCTGTAGGAATTGTCGCTCATGGCAAAGTGCTGGGCGTAGTTCCACAGGGCGGTGACGGTGTTGCCGTCGAAGTAGCCCATGACCTGGCCGCCGGTCTCGCCACCCGGCCCGAAGCCGCGGCCGACCTTCTCCACGAACAGGTCCATCAGGCCGTGGTCGAAGGCGGCCTGCTCGTCCTTGTACACGTGGTCCTGGTCGGCGGTCTCGAACTGCGAGTGGGACAGGCGGAAGGGCTGGACGGAATTCGGATTGTTGGGCGCCAGCAGGGAATCATTCAGGCCATTCACCGACGGTGTGTTCCTCCTGGCGGAAAACGGAGTGCCGTCGGTGTTGGCGGCGACGGGGTAGGTTGCGAAGTAATGGTCGAACGAGACGTTCTCCTGGAAGATGACGACCACGTGCTTGATCGGAGTGGTCGTGCTCGGATCGGGTTGTCCGGCAAAGGCCGGGAGGCTGGCCGCCACCAGCAGCGTGGCAACCGACGAAAGAGCCGCGCTCTTACGAAGCGCGCGCCTGAAACCTGCCATCGAAAGCATTCAGATTCTCCTTACATCCGCATGTACGCCGGGCCGAGCCCGCGCACAGGCAAGCTAGAAGGAGGCTGTTGCCCACAGGTTTCGGGAGTATGAAGAGTTGGTGAATCGGGGCACGATGCTGTGGAAAGAGCCGCATTCTGTTACACGGTTAGCGGCGCAAGAGGCAGACAGGCTAGAGTTCGCGAAGAGTAACGGCGATGCGCCCGCGGGCGGCGCGGATGGCGGGGGGCACTCCGCCGACCACGCCCATCAGCAGGGCAAACACGATCCCGCCCACCATCAGGGCCGGCGTGACTTTGAAGGCGAACGCCAGGTGAGAGAAAGTCTGCCAGTTCATGGTGCCGGTGGTCAGCCCGTTGAGGGGCAGCACGCCGGTGGTCCCCACCACGCCGCCGATGAAGGCGATGCATAGGGCCTCGAAGAGGAACGACAGCACGACGGCGCCGGCGCCGAAGCCGAGCGCGCGCATGGTGGCGATCTCGCGTCCACGCTCGGAGACGGCGGAGTACATGGTGTTCAGCGCGCCGAAGACCGCCCCCACGCCCATGACCGCGGCGACCAGCGCGCCCAGCACCGTGATCAGCGTGGTCAGGGCGCGCGACTGCTTCTCGTAGTAATCGAGCTCGCGGTCGACCTGGACGGTGAGGCGCGGGTCGGAGGTGAGCGCATCCTTGAAGCGGCTGAAAGCGTCGGCGGAAGTCAGGCGCACGGTGACCGACTGCACGCGATCGGGCGGGCGCTTGTAGGTCTGACGAAGGACGGCGCCATCGGCCCAGAGCTCAGAGTCGAAGGCGCTGCCGCCGGCGTCAAAGATGCCGACCACCGTCCAACTGCCTCCACCGAACTTCAGAGTGCTGCCCAGGTCGAAGCCGGAATAGCTCTTCAACGCGTTCTTGCCGACCACCAGTTCGTTGAGCCCGGGCTGGAAGAAACGTCCGGAGACGATCTTGAAGCCTTCATGCACCCGGGGCGCAATGGCGGTGACGCCGCGCACCTGGACGTTGGCGTCAGTGCCAGTGGACTTCAGGGGAAAGGCCGCAACCACGACGGTCTCGGGGCTGACCAGCGGGCCGGCGGACCCACGCTCCACGCTGGGAGCATCTTCGATGACCTTGATCTGGTCGATGGTGACGGCGCTCTCCATCTCCGAGGTGGAGCCGGCGCGGCGGACCAGGGCATTGCGCGGGGAGCCGGAAGCGACCAGCGTCGCTTTGAATCCCTTGGCCAGGGAAAGCATGGCGACGAAAACGCCGACGGTACCGGCGATGCCCAGCACCGCCACCACCGTGGAGGTCCAGCGCACGCGCAAGCTGCGCAGGTTGTAGGTCAGCGGAATAGGCATTGATCAGATCCTCCGCAACGCGTCGGCGACCCTGAGCCGCATGGCTGAAAGGGCCGGGAAGATGCCGGCAGCGATCCCCACCGCCAAGGCCGCCAGTACGCCCAGCATGATCGCCTGCGGCGGCAGGTAGAAAAAGGGAAGCATGCCCTTGGTCGGGTCGCCGCGCAGGGTCATCAGCTTGGCGAGCAGCAGGCCGAGTCCGCCGCCGATGATGGCCACGGCCAGCGATTCGAACAGGACCAGGAACAACACGAAGCGGTCGGAGAAGCCCACGGCCTTCAGCACCGCCAGTTCGCGGGTGCGTTCGCGCACCGCGATGGCCATGGTGTTGCCCGTCACCAACAACAGGGTGAAGAAGACGACCGCGCCGATGCTCATGATGATCAGCCCGATGTTTCCCGCCTGCTTCACGAACCCGGCGGCGAACGATTTTTCGGTGTCGGTCTTGGTCTCCCAGGGCGAGTTGGCGAACATATCGTCCACCGCCTTGGCGACGCGGACGGCGTTGTCGGGATCGTCGATGCGGATGGTGTACCAGCCGATCAGGCCCTTCCAGTACGCGTTTTCCCGCTCTTCGAGGAATTTGTAGTGGAACCAGAACTGGGTGGTGTCGTCCGCCGGCCGGGTGCCGTGGTAGATGCCGCGGAGGTTGAACTCCCAGGTGCCGGGGAAGATGGTGCCCTTGATGGGAACGCGGTCGCCGATCTTCCAGCCAAAGCGCTTGACCAGGTCGTCGCCGACAATGGCGCCTTCGCGGTCGTCGAGCCAGGCTTTCCACTGGTCGTTGGAGACGATGAACTCGGGGAACATCTGGTGGTAGCTGTCTTCGTCGATGGCGAACTGGGGAAAGAAATTGCGCTCGTCCTGGTAGACGCCGCCGAACCAGTTGGCATGCGTGACCTGCTTGACCCCGGGGACCTGGGCCAGCCGTTCCTTGTAGGAGATGGGGAGCGGCTGGATGATCGACACCTTATTCACGACTACCAGGCGGTCGGCGCCCGCGACCTCCAGGCCCTGGTTGAATGCGCCGCGCACCACCGCGAGCAGTCCGAAGAGGAACAAGGCCACGGCGAACGAGCCCACGGTCAGAGTAGTGCGGATCTTCTTGCGGAACAGGTTCGACAAGACGAGGCGGGCGTACTTCATGAGGTCACTCCTTCGGCCGCCTTGCCTTCCACCAGCACGCCCTTGTTGAGGTGGAGTGTGGTCTGGGCGCGCTCGGCGGCCAGCGGGTCGTGGGTGACCAGCAAAACGGTCTTCTTATGCTCGCTGACCAGGCGCTCGAGCAGGGTCATGACCTCGTCGGCGCTCTTGCGGTCGAGGTCGCCGGTGGGTTCGTCGCAGAGCAGGAAGGTGGGGTCGGCGACGATGGCGCGTGCGATGCCGACGCGCTGCTCCTGCCCGCCGGAGAGCTGGTTGGGAAAGTGGTCCATGCGGTCGCCGAGCCCGACGATCTGCAACGCACTTTCGACGTGCTGCCGGCGGTCTGCCTTCGAGAGCTTGGTGAGCAGCAGCGGCAGCTCCACGTTCTGGGCCGCGGTCAGCACGGGGATGAGGTTGTACATCTGGAAGATGAAGCCGACGTGGCGGGCGCGCCAGGCGGTGAGCTTGCCGCCGGACATGTGCGTGATCTCGTCGCCGGCGACGGTGATGCTGCCCTTGGAGGGGACGTCAAGCCCGCCCAGCAGGTTCAGCAGCGTGGTCTTGCCGGAGCCGCTGGGCCCCATGAAGGCGACGAAGTCTCCGGCGTCCACATCGAGGTTCAACCCCTGCAGGACGTCGATCTCCTCGCTGCCGCGCCGGTATTTCTTGTCGAGCCCGCGCACCTGGATCAGGCTATTGCTCAGGCCTCTGCCATCCACTCTGACCATTTCCCCACACTCCTCGTCTTATTGTCGCTTGATCTCCACGCGCTGGCCGTCGTGCAGGCCCTCGAACCCGCTGATGACGATCTGGTCACCGTCGGTGATGCCGGCGAGGATCTCCTGGGAGTCGCCACTGGCGCCGCCGACGCGGACCGCGCGTCGCTCCACATGCCCGTCCTTGTAGAGGAAGACTACTTGCTGGCCATTTTCGTTACGGACCGAATCTTTGGGGATGAGCACACGCGCGGCGCCGGTGGCGGGCGCCGGCTCGTCGCCGAGGAAGCTGACCTTCACCCCCATGTCGGGCAGGATGCGCGGGTCCAACTGGTCGAAGGAGATGCGCACCTTGACCGTGGCCTTCTGGCGGTCGGCGGTGGGGATGACCGTGCGCACCGTCGACGGGATCTTCCAGTCGGGATAGGCATCGAGCACGGAGGTGACCGGCTGGCCGGGCTTGACGCGCGCGATGTAGGACTCGTTGACGTCCACCTCGACTTCCAGCGACTTCATGTCCACGACGGTGGCGATGCCGGTGCGGGTAAAGCCGCCTCCGGCCGAGACCGGCGACACCATCTCGCCGACCTGCGCGTCCTTGGAAACCACGATGCCGGTGAAAGGCGAGCGCACGGTGCAGTTGTCGAGGTCCTGCTGCGCCACCTTGATGCGGGAGTCGGCGGCGCGGATCTGCTCCTCGGTGAGCGCGATGCGGGCCCGCAGGCTGTCGGCGGTGGTCTTGGCCAGGTCGAGCGATTGCTGGCTGGCCACGCCGCCCTTCTGAAGGGAACTGGTGCGACCGAGTTCGCGGTCGGCATTCTCCAGATTGACTTTCAGGTCGGCGAGCGCGGCGGCGGTCGCGTCGCGGTCCGACCTGGCAGAGACCAGGCGCACGCGCGCATCGGAATCATCCAGGATGGCCAGCACCTGGCCTTCCTGCACATGCATGCCTTCATCGGCGATCATCTCGACGACCCGCCCGGTGACCTTCGCCGCCACCGTAGCCCGGCGGCGGGGGGTGACGTATCCGCTGGCGTTCAGCAGCGCGACCCGGGTATCGCCGCTGGCCGAATGGGCCGCCACGACCGTGACTTCCGGAGCCTTACCCTTGAGCGCATACACCACCGCCGACACCAGCAGGATGAGTCCGAGGGCGGCGAACAGGTATCGCAGCCACTTCGGGCCTCCGCCCGGACGGCGCACCGAATGGTCGATCTTCAGTGCCGACAGATCAGGAGTGGACAGTTGGGACCCCATCTTCCCTAGAAAACTACACTTTCGCGAATGAGCAAGCAACCGCCCGAGTGAGCTAGAGAGCCCGGATCGCAGAGTTCCGATGGCCAATCAGGGATCTTCTTTTCTGCTGGTAACCGTACCCCCGCGGTAGCACAATGTCTCGTCCCCGGCCCAATTCTCCGCAGCGACAAGCCCTGGAACAAGTACGAACGAACAGATTGTCAGGAACATCCCGCAACCGAAGGCCATCAACCCGGGAAGTCAGCGCTTCAGGAGAGTGCTCATGACGCTTCGATGGTGGTTCCTTTGCCTGCTGCTGGGTCCGGCGGTCGTATGCGCACAAACGCACGCGCCGGCAGGATCCAAGACGCAATCTCAAAAACAGACTCAAGCGCCACGCTACGTGGCCCGCTGGGACGCGCAAAACAGCGGCGTCAGCGACAACTTGTGCTCGGTCTTCTTTCTCGATCCGCAGACCGGCTGGGCCGCGGGTGAGCACAACACCGTGCTGAAAACCACGGACGGCGGCGCCACCTGGAAGCGGATGACGGACCGCACGGACAGCGGGCGCTGCGCCCAGATCGTGTTCTCCGACGCCAACAACGGATGGCTGAACACCGGCGATCTGCTCCTATACACGTCCGACGGCGGCGATACCTGGCGGCCGGCGGCGGGGCTGGGACAGGCTGGAGGCTTCGGCGTAGGGATCGTGGTCGGCCCGGCGCGTTATCAAGTGTCCCTCACGCACGTCTTTCGCAGCGACGACGGCGGGCGCACGTGGACCCCGTTGCCGGGCAACCTGGAACACAACAACTATCGCGCCATCTCGTTTTCTGATGATCAGCACGGCTGGCTGCTGGCGCAACCGGATACCATCTCGCTGACCACGGACGGGGGGCGGACATGGACCGACGTGCAGCAGAAGATCTCGCAACGCACGGTGAAGGTCAAGTTCGTCGATGCCGTCACCGGCTGGGCTTTCGGCCCAGACGGCACCACGATGCTGGGCAGCACCGACGGCGGCAAGACCTGGACCAGTGAATACACCGGCCTGGCCTCCTACGATGCTCTGGGCGATATGGACTTTCGCGAGGCCAAGAACGGTTTCGTGCTCTCCGGCAATGGCCAGGTCATCGCCACCACCGACGGGGGCAAACACTGGCGCCAGATCGGAAAGCTGGTGCTGGGCATCAACGGGCTTTCCTTCCCCGATCCCAGTCATGGGTGGGTGGTCGGCGACAAGGGGTACATCAGGCACTACCACCTGGTGAAGGTCGAAGGCGGCGGTCAGGGAAGCAGGTGAAACCGAGGCGCAGTCTGCTGGCGAGGGTGATCCACGACCGATTCGTGTGGCTCTGTGCCCCCTTCGTGATCGTGGGAGGGACTTGCCTGGCGGCCAGTTTGGGCATCTTCTGGCTCGAATGGCAATACCACTCCAGTGCGCTTAAAGCCAACGGCACGGTTCTTGAGAAATGGCGGAGCTCGAGTGGTTCCAGCGGCAGCGTTGGAGGGACGACCTCGAGGGGCTCCGGACCGAGCGGCAGCGGGACCCGCCACACCATCCGCTATCAATACCACACGGCATCGGGAGCCCTCCGGCAGGAGGAAGACGACGTCGGCCCCTCGTATTGGGAAAGGCTCCGGCCCGGGGACACGCTCAATGTCTATTACCTTCCGAGAACTTCAGGTCACAGCCGGCTGTGGCTGGGCGTGCGCTGGACCTGGCCGGTGATCCTCTTCCTGGTCGGCGCACCGATGACGTTCGTGGGCGGAGTGAGCGAATTCATGATGATCGCAGAGCTGCGGCGAAAGCACGCGAGACACACACCATCGTCGTCGCATGAGGCTTCCGCCGGAAGGCCGCCGATCTGACCACCTGCCCGGCAGGGACTGGACTCGCGCGCCAGATCGAGGACTTCCGATTGAAGATGGTGCGAAAGGGGGGATTTGAACCCCCACGGGTTTCCCCGCCAGATCCTAAGTCTGGTGCGTCTGCCAATTCCGCCACTTTCGCACGTCGAGTAGAAACGCTATAAGTTTCTCAATTTGGGGAAGTTGTCGCAAGTTGCGTTGCAGGCACTTCTGCATGAGTCGGTTGCGTGTGGCCCAAATTCTGCCCGTTTTCTGCCCAAACTGTTTTGCCTGCTTCAATCTTGCGAGCAGCTTCCTCTAGATCACCTTCACTCACGATATTGTACCGGTCGAACACCGCTCGCGTTTTGTGGCCCGAAATCTTCATCGCTACAACCTCAGGGATTCCGCGGCGAACCATATTGCGGACCCCGCTCCGCCGCAGATCGTGAAACAGCAAGCCGGGGCAGCCAGAGGCGGCAGTCAACTTGCCCCATCTCTCCCGAAAATCGAGCACCGGCTTACCGTGCTTCCGGGTGAACACGTAGTCTCCTCCGAGCATGGCTGTCTTGGGCATCCAGGAACTACTAGAACGCTCTAAGGAGCTCGTGAAGCGCTCAAAGGAAGCGGTAGCGCAATCGAAGCAGCTCAAGCTCGAGGCCGCTGAAAGGGTGAGGCTTGCAAGGGCGAGGGCAAGAGTGGATGTTCTTGAGAACGCGAGGTCAGCACCTCGCCCGTCCCGAAATCACTGACTTTTCTCATCAATAGTGGTAGCGTTTTTACAGATATCTGGAGGTGTCCATGCTTGTGGACACCCCAAAGTCGCCGCATTTCTCTTCCAACAAATCTTCTGCAGGACCCTCGGCGTCGTTGTATACGTTCATCGCGCCGCGCGCTTGGCCGGGAGTGGGAGATGGCTCATGACTGCCGCCCCCATCCGCGCCTCTGCCCCTGTCCGATTCGCCCGGATCTTGGTTGCGACCGACTTTTCTACATGTTCGGAACACGCTCTGACTTATGCGGTCGCGTTCGCCATAGGGCATCAGTCGCATCTCTACGTTCTTCATGCGCTGCATGCGGACGACCCTGTTCGCGAAAGCGACCAGGGTCCCGGGATCATTGATTCCGGGCGCTGGAGTGCTGAAAAGCAGCTGCGCAAGCTGGCAAATTCGAAGCTCCTGGCGGCGATCCCGCACGAACAGCTGCTAAAACGAGGTCGCCTTTGGGAAGTAGTCGATCGATTCGTTCGTAGCCAGGACATCGATCTCATAGTGATCGGTTCCCGAGGCCGCAGAGGCCTGGAGAAGGTTCTTATTGGCTCGCACTCGGAAGACATTTGCCGGCACGCACCTTGTCCGGTTCTCGTGGTCGGGCCGCATGCCAAGGCAGTTCCTGCGGATTTTCTCCTGCGACGCATCCTGTTCGCGACCGCGTACCACTCCGGGTCGCTGCACGCGCTGGCCTATGCACATTCTCTGGCGGAGAGGTACGAAGCAGAGCTCATCCTCTTTCATGCGCTCCGAGCAGACGAGTTCTCGTCGGCGAGCGCCGACAGTCTGCTCGCGCAGACTAGAGAGCAGCTGAGGCATTTGGCCCCGGAGCCTGCTCGACTTCCTATCAGGGCGATGGCGCAGACATGCCATTCAGCAGCAGCCGCGATTCTGAATGTCGCACAAGAACAGGCGGCCAATCTGATCGTCCTAGGGGCGCAGGCCCGCTCGATTGCCTTGGCTACACACATGCCTTGGAGCACGGCCCATAGGGTGATCTGTGATGCGAGCTGTCCAGTGCTGACGGTCGCCGGCTGAGGAGGCTTGTATGTTGGTGCGAACGGCTAAGAACCAGTCGCAGGCTGACGTAAGGTTTCAGTTCAGCGCAGTGGTGGCAATGTTCCTCAGCGCTGCCATTGTTATATCAATCGCCATTCTCTTCACCATACACCCACAACTGCGACGTACTGCGGCCTGGATGCCTTATGACACCACTAAGGAGATCCGGATCGCGGGCGTAGTCGAGGACTTCAAAGTCGGCCAGTGTCCGTGGTGTGGGCCGGGTCCTGGTGCACATGTGCTGGTCCGTACCCGGGACGGGCCAATTGAGGTCCACCTCGCGGAAGCCAAATTCCTGCGTGATCACGGGTTTGTGTTTGTGAAAGGCGATCCGGTCGAAGTGCTGGGGGCAAAGCTCGTCTATGACGGTGGGTCGGCGCTGCTGGCACGTGAAGTGACACTCGCGACCTGCACGATCGTTCTTCGAGATGCTAGGGGTAATCCCCTTTGGCTCACCGAGTGAAAGTGAGGCAAGAAGATCAGCCGAGGGAGGACATTATGCTCGAAGCTCTGGTCATCATCATCGCCCTCGGCGGGTTAGAGATCGTGCTCTCGTATATGGACCATCGCCAACAGAAGAAGCAGATCGAGCTTCTGGACTCGATATGGGCCGAACTGGCGATCCGCAACTCTGCCGAAGAGGAAACAGAGGGCCCGAAGAATCGAGTGGTCTCGATGGGCGAAGCCTCAGGGGCCCGTTCGGCGGAAAACAGATCACCCTTTCTTGGGCCGTAACCTTAAAGGAGGTAAACAATGATCGGCATGAGCTTTCTGTCATTTCTTACGCTGACGATCATCAGCGCGGTGGTGGCAGCAATCTACCACTGGGGCTTGCGGTACCGCTTCGCTGAAGGGATCGATGCCGCTTTTGGAACGATGCTAGCGGGCTGGATCGGCGGTTGGCTGGGCTCGCCGGTGCTCGGCCACTGGTTGTGGAAGGTCGAGAACGTGTACATCGTTCCCGCGATTCTCGGTGCCATTGCGGTTATTCACCTTAGGGCCCTCACCATGCGGACGGTAGTGAAGCTGCTTACGATGCGAGCAACCACAGAGGCGCAGGAGGCGCCGAAGATCGAAACGGTGGCCGCATAGGCCTAATTGAAACGCTGCGCCGAGTTTATCCGCAGCGCGGCGCAGCATGGTCCTTTGGAGAGATGGCCATGGATGTTGAAGAGAGACAGAAAATCGAAGTGCGGATCCATGAAATCGACGAGTGGCTACGCAACCTCGATGCAGGTGAGATGACGGAGGGTGCTCTATTCTGCGCGAGGTCGCGGTCGCAAAACTCCGAGTGGTAAACAGTGTCGAACCCCAACATT
>Ga0335082_10008749_pt1 | contig 11003 bp, 10 predicted proteins | sample Lox_Sample_41_FD_206718 | JGI IMG/M metagenome (GOLD analysis project Ga0335082, IMG submission 206718) | Soil microbial communities from Loxahatchee National Wildlife Refuge, Florida, United States - Lox_Sample_4.1 | ecosystem: Environmental > Terrestrial > Soil > Wetlands | place: USA... | reverse complement strand
TCCGCGCCGCAATCACCATGGCAAGGACGCCGACCGCCACCCAGAGCAGCTGACGTTTAAGAAAATAGCCGGCATCATGATACTGCTCCATGGCGATGGCAGAACTGGCGCTGTAAACCATCACCACACTGCCTACTAGCAACAGGGTCACGACCACGAGCAAGGGTCGGTCAACTCCCTCGGCGGCAACCAGCCAACCCGCTCCGTGGTCACGCCGCGCCATGGCCCGTCTGCACCGTCATGTCAACTCCCGCACCAGCGACCGGAATCGTTCTCCCCGTTCGCGGTAATCTCGAAACTGATCAAAACTGGCGCAAGCGGGCGACAACAGGACGATGTCCCCCTTCTGCGCCGCTCCCGCGGCGTGCCGCACGGCCTCATCCATCGTCGCCGCTTCCTCGATGACGGTCACACCCTCCAGCGCCTGCGCGATCGTCTGCCGCGCCGCGCCAAAGACAATCGCCCGCTTGACCCGTCGCCCGACCGCGGGCCGCAGATCGTCAAACCGGCCGCCCTTGTCCAAGCCGCCGCCGATCCAGATAATCGGCCGGTCGAAGCTCTCCAGCGCTTTGATCACCGCATCCACGTTGGTGCCCTTCGAATCGTTAATGTATAGGACGCCCGCACGTTCCGCCACCTGCTCCAGGCAATGTTCCTGTCCCTGAAAATTCCGGACCGCCAGCTCAATCGCGCCGGCGGGAAGCTCCAAGGCGCGCGCCATGGCAGTGGCCGCCAACGCGTTCTGCAGCAGATGGCGCCCCGGCAGCCGGAGCGACTCAACCGGCCAGAGCGTCTCTTCCTGTCCACTCACGCGCATCCGCACAACGCCGTCGGCGGACCAGACCGCGTCGCCGTCGGTTGGCGTCTCCGCAAACCAGATCACACGGCAGGGCAGCTCACGGCCGATGGCGCGCACGATCGGATCCGCCGCGTTGAGCACCGCCGTGTCGCCGGGCGCGGCGTTGAGGAACAGCCGCCGCTTGGCCGCGACATAGTGGTCGAAATCGGGATACCGGTCAAGGTGATCGGGCGTGACGTTGAGCAGCGCGGCGCACACGGGATGAAAAGTCCGGATCGTCTCAAGTTGAAAACTGCTGACCTCCACCACCAGCAATTCCCACGGCACAGGAGGAAACAACGCCGCGGATAGCGGCTGTCCGAGATTGCCGCCCACAAACGTGTGGCGCCCGGCCGCGGCCGCCATCGCGCCCAGGAGCAATGTCGTGGTGCTCTTGCCGTTCGTTCCACTTATCGCCGCACAGGGCGCGTCAATCAGACGGGCGGCAAATTCCAGCTCGCCGATCACCTCCACGTGGCGGCCCGGTTGGTCCGGGATGACCCGCTGTCGCGCAGCCTCCAGAAGCGGCACATCCGACGGCACGCCGGGGCTGACCACAACCAGTTCGACCCCCGCAAGCAACTCCGGCGAGTGCGCACCCACCGCCACGTTCACACCGAGGCGACGCAATGCCGCCACATCAGCGCCGAGCTCCCCTTCGGGCTTTCGGTCGGTCACGACCACCGAAGCGCCGAGTGCGACCAGCGCCTTGGCGACTGCCACGCCGCTGCGTCCCGCGCCCACCACCAACGCCCGCTTGGGCACGGGCTGTCCATGCGGCCATGTCCCGATGCCGCTCACGGCCTGCGCTCCCGTTCCATTTCGTCGCTTTGCCGCCGCCACCGCCGTCTCACCGCAACTTCAATGTGCTCAGGCTCAACAACGCCAGCACAACCGCAATGATCCAGAAACGCACCACGATCTGCGGCTCGGCCCACCCTTTCAACTCGAAGTGATGGTGCAACGGCGCCATTAGAAAAATACGCTTCCCGCGCGATTTGAAGGACGCAACCTGAAAAATGACCGACAGCGCCTCGACCACGAAGATGCCGCCGACGAGGACCAGCAGAAATTCCTGTTTGGTCATGACGGCAACCGCGCCCAATGCGCCACCAAGCGGCAGCGAGCCCACATCACCCATGAACACCGACGCCGGGTAGGTGTTGTACCAGAGAAACCCGATGCAGGCGCCCAGCATCGCACCGCAGAAAATCGCCAGCTCCCCGGCACCTTCGACGTACGGGATCAGCAGATAATCGGCGAACTTTTTGTTCCCCACCACATACGTCACGATCGTGAACGTCACCGTGGTGACGGCCAGGGGCCCGATGGCCAGGCCGTCCAAGCCGTCGGTCAAATTCACGGCGTTGGAGGCGCCCACCACCACCAGGAGGATAAAGAGCAGGTACCACACGCCCAGGTCCGGCTGCACCTCCTTGAAAAAGGGCAGATTCAGCGTCATGGGAAAATGCATGAATGCCCGAAGCACCCATGCCACCAGCAGCACCACCGCAATCTGCAGCCCGAATTTATAGCGGGGCTTGAGCCCCTCGGAGCGGCGACGAATGAACTTCAGGTAATCGTCCGCAAAGCCGATCGCGCCGAAGCCGACCACGGTCGCCACTGCCAGCCAGACATACCCGTTGAGCAGATCGGCCCACAACAAGGTTGCGATGAGCAGCGACGCCACCATCAATAATCCTCCCATGGTCGGCGTACCCGCCTTGCGTTGGTGGCTCTTGGGCCCCTCCTCCCTGATCTGCTGACCGATTTGATGACGCTGCAGCAGCCGAATGATCGACGGGCCGAACAGAAAACTGATCGCGAGCGCCGTCAAGATCGCATAGATCGTCCGAAAGGTGATGTAGCGGAACACATTGAACACGGCGAAGTCCGTGTGCAGCGGATAGAGCAAATGGTACAGCATCAGGCGCCCCGCCCCGTCAGCATGTCGAGCACGCGTTCCATCCGCATCCCACGTGAACCTTTCACCAGCACGACATCGCCGGCCCGGATCTCTCCGGCGCGCATCCAACGCTCGAGCAGGGCCGCCGCGCTTTCCACGTCGGCACAGCGCTCGATGGACTCGGCCGCCAGTCCCGCCGCCGCGGCGCCGTCGGCCATCCGGCCCGCGAGCGCGCCGACCGTCACCAACCGGTCAACCGGCAGGGTCGCCGCATACCGGCCCACCTCGTCATGCCAGCGCTCCGCATCCGGCCCCAGCTCCAGCATGTCGCCCAACACAGCGACGATGGCGCCCGTGCCGGACAGTTGTGCGGCCGTCTCCAGCGCGCGCCGAACCGAGAGCGGGTTGGCGTTGTAGGCGTCCAGCAAGAGACGCGCGCCGCCGGGCAGCGGCCTGATCTCCGAACGCATGGCGGGCAATCGCACCGCTTCCAGTCCCGACACGATCTCCTCCGGTCCGACGCCCACGACCAACGCCGCCGCAACGGCCGCGGCCGCGTTGACGGCAAAATGCACACCGATGACCGGCAGCCGCGCCTCCGCGCTTCCGCCGTCCCATTGCACAATGATGCGCTGCCGCGGCGGCTCGCCCTGATCGATTCCTAGAATGCGGCTCCGGACGTCGGCCCCGGCCGATTCTCCGAAACCGACGACACGGCAACGGCAACGCCCGCGCAGCCAGTCGAACGACGCCTCGTCGCGGTTGAGCACCGCCACCCCATCCGCCGGCAGGCTCTCCAGCAGCTCCGCTTTCGCGCTCCGCACCCCGTCGAGATCGCCCAGGGATTCCAGGTGCGCCGGGCCGATGGTGGTGATGATGCCGATCGTCGGAGCGGCCACCTCGCACAACCGGGTTAATTCGCCGTGTCGGCTGATGCCCAGCTCCAAGACCGCCGCTTCATGAACCGAGGTCAGTCCCAGCAGGACCATCGGCAGGCCGATCTGGCTGTTCAGGTTTCCCTGGGTCTTGTGCACGGCGTGCCGCCGAGAAAGGATGGCCGCCGTCATCTCTTTGGTGGTTGTTTTGCCATTGCTCCCCGTGACGCCGATCACCGGCAGCGCAAATCGCCGCCGATGCGCAGCCCCCAGTTGCTGCAACGCACGCAGCGGATCGTCCACGCCGAGCAGCGTTCGCCGGATCGGCAATCCGTTCAGCATCCGTCGGCCGGCTTCACGGGCCACGATCGCCCCCGCTGCGTTCCCCGCGAGCACCGCAGGGACGAACGCATGACCGTCGAACCGTTCTCCTTTCAACGCAAGAAAAAAATCACCCGGCTGCACCGTGCGCGAATCCGTCGACAGCGCCTCAAGCCTGCCCTCCACACTGCCGGACAGCAGCTCCGCGCCCAGCAACGGAATGAGCTCGGCCACGCGAAATCCCGGCTGCACGGTCGTCCGCATGATGGTCGCTGTCGCGTCTGCCACGCGCGCCCCCGTCGCCTGCTCGAGCCCGTTCATGCCTCGACAAACCGTGCACGAAGGGCTTCGCGCGCCACGGCACGATCATCAAACGGCAGACGCGCCGTTCCAATGATCTGATAATCTTCGTGACCTTTGCCGGCGATCACCACCGCGTCGCCCGGTTCGGCCGCCCCGATCGCCCAGCCAATGGCGGCCTTGCGATCCTCCACGATTCGGTAGTCGCGTAGACGCCGCGCCGGGGGCTCCGTGTCCTTCACGCCGGCTTCGATCTGACCCAGAATCGACTGTGGAACTTCGGATCTGGGGTTGTCGGATGTCAGGACGGCCAGATCGGCCAGTTCGGCGGCAACCCGTCCCATTTTGGGCCGCTTGCCGCGGTCGCGGTCGCCTCCGCAGCCGAAGACGACAATCACACGGCCCCGCTGCAACTCTCGAACGGCCAGCAGCAGACGGCGCAGGGCGTCGTCCGTGTGGGCGTAATCGACGATGACGCGAAAGAGCTGTCCGGGCTCCTCCACCTTTTCAAACCGGCCCGGCACCTGCCGCATCTGACGGATGCCGGCCTGTATGGCTGCTGGGTCGCAATCCATCGCCAGACCGGCGCCGACCGCAGCCAGCAGATTGGGCACGTTATAACGGCCGATGAGAGGCGAGTCGATGGGAAACGTCCCCCGTGCGCTCCGGATCGTCGCCCGAATCCCCGACCAATCGACAACCAGCTCGGCGGCCGTCACATCGGCGCCCGGCTCCAGTCCGTAGGTCAGCGTTCGATCCGGATGGGCGTCGAGGAGCTTCCGTCCCCACGGATCATCGCGATTGATCACCGCCCAGGCACCCGATTTGCCGTACCGACCGTCGGCCAGCCCCTCAAACAGCGTCCGTTTTGCGGCGAAATAGTTATCCATGGTTCCATGAAAATCGAGATGGTCCTGGGTTAGATTGGTGAAGACGGCGGCATCGAATTCGCACCCCTCAACCCGTCCTTGAGCCAGGGCGTGAGAGGAGACTTCCATCACCGCGGCCCGGAGTCCTTCCCGAACCATCCCCGCCAGTAACTGTTGCAACGCGAGCAAACCGGGAGTCGTATGCGACGCGGTCAACTGCCGTTCCCCGATCCGATAGCCGATTGTGCCGATCAGCCCCGCGGGAAGACCCGCCGCCGACAGAATCGACTGAATCAGATGGGCGGTCGTCGTCTTGCCGTTCGTGCCCGTCACACCGACCATCCGAAGTCGGCCGGCCGGTTCTCCGTAAAACGCGACGGCGATCCGGCGCAACGCCATTCGGCTGTCGGACACGCAAATCAAACACGGGGCGGTCGGCAGTCTGGCCAGCAGCCGGGACTGCTCGATAACCGCCCCAACAGCGCCACGCCGGAATGCCTCCTCGACATACTCATGACCATCGTGACGGAGTCCTTTGACGGCCACGAACAACGCGCCCGGTTCGACGGAAGCCGAATCATCGGAGACGGCCGTCACGACAGCGGTCAGATCGCCCTGGACACGCGGATGGTCAAGCAGATCGGCAAGTTCGCGCAACGTCATTCGATCCTCATGGCGACCGTCTGTCCGGCATCAGTCCCCGGCCCGGCTTTCGAGACGCCGATCCCCGGCGCGGACGGCGTAAATTGCACCAGCTTGGGCGACGGCGGAGCCGCCGACGGCATGACGCCCATATAATGGAGCGTGGCCGTGGCAATCTGCCGGAAGACGGGCGCCGCCACCGTGCCGCCCCAGCCTGGCCCCTGCGGATCGTCCACCACGACCAGCAACACGAACCGCGGCGAATCTGCCGGCACAAAGCCGATAAACGAGCTGACCACGGCCTGCGCGTCATACCGGTGCGTCTCGGGGTTGACCTTCTGGGCCGTCCCCGTTTTCCCCGCCACCTGAAAATCCGCCATCGACGCCTGGGCCCCCGTCCCTTCAGAAGTGGTGACGGAAGTCAATATGTCTCGCACCCGACGGGCGGTCTGACCGGAGATGACACGACGGAGGGGCTGATGGGGCACAGGTTGGCTGGTTCCGTCCGGCAACACCACCGAGTCGACCAGATGAGGTCTGACCATCCACCCGCCGTTGGCCAATGCGGCATACGCCGTGACCAGCTGCAACGGCGTCACGCCCAACTCCTGTCCGATGGCGTGAGACGCCACCGACCGGCCCGACCATTGTGAGACGGGTCGGAGCAATCCCCCCACCTCGCCCTTTAAATCAATGCCGGTCGGCCGGCCGAATCCGAACGTCGTCAGCCAATTGTGCAGCCGTTCCGCACCGAGCCGCATGCCGATTTTCGCCGCGCCGATATTGCTCGAATGCTGGATAATCTCCTGTGGGGTCAGCAAGCCGAAGGGCTCGTGATCGTGCAAGGGCTTGTTCGCGACCATCATCCGGCCCTGCTCGCAATCAATCAAATCCTCGGGCTTGACCACCCTCTCTTCGAACGCACCCGCCAGCATCAACGGCTTGATCGTGGAACCCGGCTCATAGAGATCGGTGATCGCCCGGTTTCGCCACTGCCCGGCGTCCAGCCCGGCCAGACGGTTCGGATTGAAGTCGGGCCTCACTGCCATAGCCAAGATTGCGCCGGTTGTGGGCTCAATCATGATGGCGATGGCGCTGCTTGCCTGTGTCTCCTGCACCACGGAGTCCAGCGCCTGCTCCGTCTCAAACTGGATGACCTCGTCAACCGTCAACCGCAGATCGTCGCCCCGTTTCGGCGTTCCTGGCCCCTTGGACAACACGACACGACCTGCGGCGTCGCGTTCGACCAACCGCCACCCCCGTTCACCACGAAGCATCGAATCATAGCGAAGCTCGATGCCCTCCAACCCATCATTGTCCAGACCGGTAAATCCGATCAGATGGGCCATCAGCGACCGTTTGGGATAAAAGCGGTGGCTCTCGGAAATAACACCAATTCCTTCACCGCCCACCGATAACGCCGCACGGGCCCGCGCGGGGGAGATCTGTCGATCCAACCACACAAACGTCCGGTCGGTCGACAAGCGTTTGACCACCTCGGCCTTCGGCCGGCCGAGCACGGCCGCCAGCGCGGCGCCGAGCAGCCTAGGCTCTTCGATGGCGGTGGGCACCGCAAACACCGACGGCATTTCTGTGTTCATGGCCAGCACACGTCCCTGCCGGTCGTAGATTGTGCCTCTCTCGCCTTCTACGGGAACCAGCTGTTCCTGTTGCCGTTCGGCGCGTTTGGCCAATTGCCCGGCATGGATCACTTGCAAATCGACGAGCCGCCAACCGATGACCACCGCCATGGCGACCATCGCCACGCCCACGGCCACCAGCCGACGATTGAACCGGCGGTTGGCCTGCTCCTCATTGCACCTCCACTGGGTCCGCTTTTTCATGGAGCATCCCCTGCCCGGGCCACCTGCAGGCGAAGGTGAACCGCTGCCACCATGGACGCCGGGTTGATGTCCGGCTGCTCGGGCACCAGTTGAATCTGGCCGGGTTTTGCGGCAGTCATCCCCAATTGCATCGACGCCAGCCGTTCAATCCGGTCCAGCGAGGCCAGCGACGCGCTCTCCAGGATCAAGGCCCGATGGCGCTGCTGTTCCACATCCAGGTTCTTTCGAAGTTGCGCGACCTCGTAACCCAAAGAAACCACTTCACTCCGTTCCCACACCGCGACCATCATGGCCATTGCCAGACCGGCACCGATCCAGGCCGATCTGCGGCGCCAGTGTCCACTCTTCACGGCTGAGGTCAACGGACGGCCCAACAGTCCGGCCCATCGCCGCCTGCGCCGTCTCATGACTGCCCGCCCGTCCGTTCCACCACGCGCAATTTGGCGCTGCGCGCCCGTGGGTTGGCCTCGATCTCCCGCGGGCTCGGCCGATGCGGACGTCGCGTCAGCACCGTCAGATCCGCAGCCTGTCCATGATGAGATGCTTCGGCCATGGCCCGGAAGCGATGCTTGACGACTCGATCCTCCAGCGAGTGATAGGTCAATACACAGAACCGGCCGCCCGGCGCCAGACGAACGGCCAATCGTTCAAGCGCCTCTCCCAGCCCGTCCAATTCGCCGTTGACCACGAGACGAAGCGCCTGAAACGTCCTCGTCGCCGGGTGAATCCGGCCGTGCCGGACGGCGGGCGGGACCGCCTGTGCGACAACCGATGCCAATTGCGTGGTCGTGAGGATTGGTACGCGTTGCCGCTGCCGGACAATCGCCCGGGCGATGCGCCTCGCCCAGTGTTCCTCGCCATACTCACGAATCCAGCGGCACAATTCTTCTTCCGAGCTGTTCTCGATCACTTCGGCCGCGGTCCTTCCCTGCGATGGATCAAACCGCATGTCCAACACTCCCTCCGCACGAAAACTGAAGCCGCGCCGCGGTTGGTCCAATTGATAGGAGGAGACGCCCAGATCGATGAGGATGCCCTCCACTGTCGCGACGCCGATCAGCGACAATCGCTCCTCACAGTCCCGATAATCACCCTGGAACAGCTGGCACCGTGGGCCAAACACAGCCAATCGCTCCCGCGCCGCGGCTAGCACATATGGATCGCGATCGAACCCGATCACCCGGCCGGTTGGCGACGAAGCCTCCAGAATCGCTTCCGCGTGGCCGCCTTCGCCCACCGTTCCGTCCAGATACCGCCCGCCCTCCCGCGGTCGCAGGAAGTCGAGCACCTCAGTGACCATGACCGGACGGTGCATCGCCGCGGCCAAAACTCCGCTCATCAGTGAAATCGCCTCATAAACCCAAACCGGCCAGCGCAGAGCTGATCCGCTCCGCATTCTGGCTGACCTGCCCCGTCTTCTCCTTCCACTGCCGTTCACCCCACACTTCGATCTTGTTGCTCATGCCGATGAGTACCACGTCACGGTTCAAGCCGGCATACTGCCGCAGGGAGGCCGGCAGCAAGATGCGTCCCTGTCGATCCAGCGGACAGGACACCGCGCTCGAATAGAAGAACCGGAGAAAATCCTTGACCTCTTTCTGCATCATTGGCAGCGTCTTCATCTTGTCTTCGATCTGCCTCCATTCTTCGACGGGATAGCCGACGAGACACTGATCGAAATCGGACGTCACGATCAATGTCTCTTCATATCGATCTGTCAACACTTGTCGGAATTGCACGGGGATGCTTACCCGTCCCTTGGCATCAAGCGTATGATGGAAGGCCCCAATAAACACCCGCACCCCATTTCATCCCACTCTATCCCACTCCGGCGAAAGTATACATGATCCCGTTAGCTTGTCAAGGGAAAACGTTTTGAAAATGCATCAGAAAATTCGAGCCTGATTAGAAGAATATCTCCAGTTTCACAGCCACTATATTTTGAATACTCATGGCTCCATTCCCACAACAGATAGAGCTAATCAAAATTTGGCGCTCACATTCAACATACGAGCGGGTCACCGGCGTTGATGCCTCACGACTGCTCGCACCTTGACAGTACGGAGAATGGTTTGATAATTTGCGCCACCCATGTCATCGCTGAGCGTCATCGTCAACGGAAAGGAAGAGACTACGACCGCGTCAAGCGTGCTGGAACTATTGCAGGCCAAGGCAGTTGATCCCCACATGGTTTCCGTCGAATACAACGGCGAGATTCTCGATCGGGGCGTCTTCCCCTCCACCCACTTGAAATCGGGCGACAAAATCGAGTTCCTCTATTATATGGGCGGCGGGACGGTGTGAGCGCCAACCGTCCCCAACCTGAAATACCCCCGACCCTGTATTCCAACGTCACCGAACTGATCGGCCGCACCCCGTTGATCCGCTTGGAGCGCGTTGTCCCCAAGAGCGCGGCCGAGATTTGGGGCAAGGCCGAGTGGAGCAATCCAGGCGGAAGCGTCAAGGACCGGATCTGCCTGAACATGATCAACGAGGCGGAGCGGGACGGAAGGCTGAAACCTGGCGGTCAGATCATCGAACCAAGCAGCGGCAACACCGGCATCGGCCTGGCACTGATTGCCGCCGTGCGCGGTTATCGCTTGACGCTCGTCATGCCTGAAAGCATGACCCGGGAACGGGTGATGTTGATGGAGTCCTACGGGGCGGCGGTCGTTCTCACGCCCGCTCATCTCGGCATGGCCGGGGCCATCGAAGAAGCCAAAAATCGGGTGGCCGCCAACCCGGACAGCTTCATGCCGGACCAGTTTGCCAATCCCGCCAATCCGGCCATGCACCGGATGACGACCGCGCCGGAGATCATCGAGGCGCTCGGCGGCCGGATCGATGCCTTTGTCGCCGGCGTAGGCACCGGCGGCACGATTACGGGCGTCGGCGAAGTGCTCAAGGCCCGCCGCGCCGGGACGCTGATCATCGCCGTGGAGCCGGCGGGTTCGCCCGTCCTTTCCGGAGGCAAACCCGGCCCGCACAAAATTCAAGGGATCGGCGCGGGGTTTGTTCCGAAGGCCCTCAATCGCGCCGTGATCGACCGGATTGAGATGGTCACCGATGACGACGCCTACAGAATGGCCAAGCGCCTGGCCCGCGAAGAAGCGTTGCTTGTGGGCATTTCATCCGGCGCCAATGTCGTCGCCGCTCTGCGCGTCGCGGAGCAGGTGGGACCCGGCAAAACGGTCGTAACGGTCCTGCCCGACCGCGGCGACCGCTATTTCAGTATCGAGAAATATTTCACCCCGCTTCCCTGATCCTGTTTCGGTCCCGGCTGGGGAAAGAGTGGCAACACAGGACAACTCCATGATATGATGGTGAAACTCATGCGGTTCAGTAACACCCAGGAACAGCGGTACAGCCGCCATATTCTGCTGCCGGAAGTCGGCGGCCGTGGTCAGG
>Ga0335082_10008748_pt1 | contig 11004 bp, 6 predicted proteins | sample Lox_Sample_41_FD_206718 | JGI IMG/M metagenome (GOLD analysis project Ga0335082, IMG submission 206718) | Soil microbial communities from Loxahatchee National Wildlife Refuge, Florida, United States - Lox_Sample_4.1 | ecosystem: Environmental > Terrestrial > Soil > Wetlands | place: USA: Florida... | reverse complement strand
TCGCGCTCCAGGCCGGGATCTCCGTCTCCGACATCCTCGAGCTCACGGTGGTCGGCAATCCGATCATGCATCACCTGCTGCTCGGCATCGATCCGACCGAGCTCGGCGGTGCACCGTTCGCGCTCGCCACCGACTCCGCCCTCGGCCTGCACGCTGCCGAGCTCGGGCTCACCCTGCACCCCGGCGCGCGCGTCTACACCCTGCCGTGTATCGCCGGCCACGTCGGAGCCGATACGGCCGGAATGATCCTTGCCGAGCGGCCCGACCTCTCGCCGCGGCTGAGTCTCCTGGTCGACGTCGGCACCAACGCCGAGATCGTGCTCGGCAACGACAAACGCCTGCTCGCCTGCTCGAGCCCGACCGGCCCCGCCTTCGAGGGTGCGCAGATCAGCAGCGGCCAGCGCGCCGCGCCCGGCGCCATCGAGCGCGTGCGCATCGATCCCGCGACGCTCGAGTGCCGCTTCAGGGTGATAGGCTCGGACCTGTGGTCCGACGATCCCGGCTTCGCCGAGGCGGTGGCTGGTACCGGGGTCACCGGCATCTGCGGCTCGGGCATCATCGAAGTCATCGCCGAGATGTATCTCGCCGGCATCATCAGCCAGGACGGCGTCATCGACGGCGCGCTCGCTGCACGCAGCGAGCGCGTTGTGCCGAATGCGCGCACTTTCTCATACACGGTGCACAACGGCCCGCCTCTCCTGCAGGTGACGCAGAACGACGTGCGCGCGATTCAGCTCGCCAAGGCGGCTCTGCGCGCCGGCGTGCAGCTGCTGATGGACCGCATGGGCGTGACGCAGGTGGACCGCATCCGCCTCGCCGGCGCCTTCGGCAGTCACATCGACGTCAAGTACGCGATGATCCTCGGCATGATTCCCGACTGCGAGCTCTCCCAGGTGTCCTCCGCGGGCAACGCCGCGGGCACCGGTGCGCGCATCGCGCTCCTCGATAAGGCCTCACGCAAGACCATCGAGGATCTGGTGCACCGGGTCGAGAAGATCGAGACGGCGATCGAGCCCAAGTTCCAAGCGCACTTCGTCGAGGCCATGGGAATCCCGCACTCGACCGAGCCCTACCCGCAGCTGCGCAAGGCAGTGCCGCTGCCAGAGCCGAAGGCCGCCAGCCCGCGAACCAACACCCGCAGCCGGCGGCGAGCCGGCGCCTGAGCTCACAGAGGCGGCAAGGTGAGGAAGGCGGTCTTGCCGCTGCTCTTCACGTACTGATCCAGCGCCGGATCGAGCTGCACCGCGGTGGTGATGTCGTTGATCGCGCCGCGCGAGTCACCGAGATCTCCGAGCGCCGCGCCCCGAAAGTAGTAGGCCCGCGCCAGCTTGGGATCGAGCCGGATCGCTTCGGCCTCGTCCTTGACGGCGCTGGCGTAGTCGTGGTGACGCAGGCACACATATCCGCGCTCGCTCCATAGCGCAGCCATCTTCGGCTGCAAGCGGATGGCCGCGGAATAGTCCGCCAGCGCCCCGTCGAAATTCCCTCGAGCCTGATAGATCTTCGCGCGCTGGCGCAGTGCGGGAACGAGCTTGGCGTCGATTCCTATCGCGGCGTCGAAGTCGCGCAGCGCCGCGTCGTCATCCGCTAGTGCGGCATGGAACACCCCACGGTTGTAGAGCAGCTCGGCGTTATGGGGTGCCAACTTGACGGCTGCGTCGTAGTCCTCGAGCGCCCGCACCTGGTCGCCCTGGGAAAAATAAGCCCCGGCACGGTTAGCCAGCACATAGGACCGCCAGTTGCCATGGATGATGCCCTTATCCAGCAGCTCCGTGCATGCCTGAATGATTCTTGGTGTGGCCGCTTTTCCATCGCCATTGAGGCAGGCCTCGATGACGATGTGCTTTTCCCGGTCGAGCTGAAACTCGCAGATCGACGCCTGCATGAAGAAGTCGGACAGCTTGCCACGCTCAAAAGTGTCCAATCCGATCTGGTCCAGGCAATTGGTGAACCGATCGGGCGGAAGTGCAGGCAGTGTCCGGTCGACGCGGGGTGCCGTTACGGTCACCTCCGGTTTGCCGTTCGCGGGTGGCGCAGGCGTCTGCCCGGTCGGGCCCGGGTTGACCTGACCTCGTGCGGTCATCGCGGCCAGGAGCGCGGCCGCAGCCAGCACGAGCATCCGGCGGAACGTCGCGGGCGGCACTGTTACCTCTCAGCGGAACTCCACTGACGTGGCCTCTAATGTCCCGTTAATGTCTGAGCCTGCGCGGCGGCGATGAACGCGAGCACGTCGCTCCCCCACACGTCGATGCCGGCCTGGGAGGTGGCAAAGACCCAGTGCCCCTCCTCAGGGCTCGAGCCAAAATTGGGATATATGTGAGATCGGCCGCCGCGGGCCGCGGCAATGGGTCCGAGCACCGTGCTTGGCCCGAGACTGTAGTCGTTATGCGCCTGGACGATCAGAACGGGTGCCGTCGACTTGCGTAACGCCTGCTCGAGCCGCTCGCGCAGCTGGCTGTCCGACCACGACATCGCCGCGGGTGCGAACGCAACGAACGCGCTGACGTCGCGGAGTCGCTCGGCCGCGAGGATCGTCTGGATCCCGCCGAAGGAGCAGCCGGAGACGACGATCCGCTGCGGATCGACCTCGGGGCGCTCACGCAGCCAGGCGAGCGCGGCCTGGACGTCGAGGCTGGCGCGCTCCTGCGGCGCGACGACATCGGCTCCGCGACTCAGCCGGATCTCGTCAATGATGTACGACCCGGGCGACCGCCCCTGGCCGTGCCGATGCGGCACGAAGAACACGAAGCCGTGCGAGACGTAAAAGCGGGCGAGCATCGGCTGCGACCCCGGATGAGGCTCGCTGCCGTGGTTCCAGAGCACCGCGGGAAACCCACTCGCCCCCTCCGGGACGTAGAGATAGCCGCTGAGTGTTGACCCTGCGGGTCCCGGGAACGACACGAGGCGGCCGGCGTCCTCGCCCGAGTCCCCGCTCTCGACGCTCGCGAGTGTGGGAGCGCTCAGCCCCACGCCGAGAAGCCAGGCGCACAGTCCGCCGCCTGCCGTTCGGAACACGGCACGCACCGCTCACCAGGCTTCGGCCAGCGGAATGTGGTCGGACTCCGCCGCAACCCGCTTCAGCCACGTTCGCACGGCCGGATAGGCGTCGAGATCGAACCCACCCTCGGCGGCGCAATGGGTGTAGCCGTAGAGCGCGATGTCGGCAATCGAATAGCGCCCGCCCGCGAACCAGTCATGCCGCGAAAGATGCGTCTGCATCACGCCGAGAGCGGCGTTACCTTTCGCGTGCCATTCGGCCACCAGATGCCGCTTCTTCTCCATGGCATCTCTCGGCGCGTAGGCGAGCCAGAAGCGTGCCACGGCGATATAGGGCTCGTGACTGTACTGCTCGAAGAACATCCATTGCAGCGCCTCGGCACGGCCCCAGCTGTCGGCGGGCGACAGACGCGTACCCTCGCTCAGGTACCACAGGATCGCTCCGGATTCCGGGAGCACGCGGCCGTCCTCGAGCTCGAGCATCGGCACGCGTCCATTGGGGTTCTTGGCCAGGTACTCGGGCCTCCGCGTCGCCCCATCGTGCAACCCGTAGTTCCTGAGGGTGATCGCTACACCGAGTTGGTGCGCGGCGAGCCGCACCTTGTAGCAGTTGCCCGACATCTGCATCTGATGAAGAACTGGCATGGCACGACTCCCCGCCTACTCGTGCACTTCGCGCTTCAGGCGCACGACCCCGGCCGCATCGCGCCCGATGCGGATGTCGAGGCGCTGCCCGCGGAAACTGATGTTCCGCAGCGTGAGCGAGCTCCAGGCCGAGGGCAGCACCGGCGGGTAGGCCTCCACCAGCCCCTGCTCGCGGATACGCAGGCCGCTGAAGCCGTAGAGCAGGCTCTGCAGGTAGCCCGCCGAGCCGGTGAGGAAGTAGCCCGTGTTGTTGCCCGCCGTCTCGGTGCGCACGTTGAAAGGCGGCTTCAGCGTGCCGCCCTCGAGATCCGCTTCGAGGAGCGCCGCGGCCTCCGCGCTGCCGCCGATCGTAGCCGCAGCCACGATCGAGGGTGCAATGCCCATGCTGGTCGCGCCTGCCCGGGCGAGCGGCGTCGGACGCACGGAGAACTCGTAGTCGCCGCGGCGCAGCGCAGGGCTCATGGGAAGATCGAGCGAGGGCAGAAAGAGCAGCGGTGTCGGCCCGCCGCCGAAGTCCTCGCTGCTGCTCACGACCGAGGGATCGAAGGGCAGATGGTGCGTACCCCCCGGGGCGAGCGGCACATACATCTGCCGTGACGCCCGCTCCCACACCGGATCGGCGCGCTCGCCGAGCTCACGCGCTGCGGCCACCGCGATCGCCAGCGCCCGGGCGGCCGACACATTGGTGAAGGTGTCGTTCGGAATGTCGTTGTGCGACTCCGCCACCGAGTTCACGTGGGCGATCTCGTAGCGGTGCGCCACCGGGTTGTAGGTGGAGCGGCTCGCCCAGAAGCGCGCGACCTCGCGGATCACCGGCCACCCGTGCGCGCGCAGCCACTCGCGATCGTGGGTGGCGAGGTAGTACTGCCACTGCGCGATCGCGACGTCCGCGGTGACGTGGATCTCCGTGTCCGCCAGCAGCACCGCCGAGTGCGGCGTCTGATCGGTGCCGTTCCCCGGATCCGACTCCCAGGGGTACATGGCCCCCTGAAAACCGTGCGCCTGCGCGCGCTGCTGCGCCGCCTCGAGCGTGCGATGCCGGAAGTCGACCATCGGTCGGGCGCGCTCGGGGTGCATGAGCAGCAGCACCGGGAAGATCCAGGTGTCGCTGTCCCAGAAGACGTGTGCGGCATAGGCCGGGGTGAGCGCATCGGGGCCCGGCGAGAGTGTGGTACCTGCGGTCGAGCTCGCGAGCAGGTAGTACAGCTCCGAGCGCGCCACCTGCTGTGCGCGGGCATCGCCTTCGATCAGGATGTCGGATTGCCAGAGCTGCGCCCAGGCGGCGCGCTGCTCGGCGAGCAGCCGCTCGAATCCGCGGCTGCGTGCCTCGCGTGCCAGGATGAGATCCGCGGCGGCATCGCCGCCCCAACCCTCGCGCGACAGCGCCACGTACTTGGTGAAGCTGAAGCTGCGGCCGCGCTCGACCTTGAAGTCGACCTCGAGCGCGAGCCGGTAGCGGCCGCGCTCGAGCGTGATTCGCTCGGCCGACGTTCCCTCGGGGAGAGCCACTGCCGCGGCCATGCCCATCGAGAGTCCCTGCGCTGCCTTGCCCTCGAGCCACAGGGACAGCGACGCCGGGTCGCCGTCGCTCGCGCGCACCTCGGTGTAGCCGGGATACCAGACCGCCTCGCGATCGGCGCTCGCCGGCGGCCGCGCCTCGAGCGTGAGTCCGTAGGCCGCCACCGCCTGCTCCATCTCGGGACCGCTCATCTCGCCGAGCGGGAACCGCGGCGCATGGTTCGCCCACAGGAGGAGTGGAAACGACAGGCGCACGACGCCGTCGTAGTCGGGGGTGATGGTGAAGCGCGTGGCCGCCAGATGCGGCGATGCCTCGCTCACGAGCGTCGTGACCTCGACCGCGGTCTCGCGCCCACGGTCGCGGTAACGGTAGCGGGTCGTGAGCGTCGCCTCGCGCAGATCGAGCGTTTGGGCGTAGCCGGCGAAGTGCCGCTCATCGAGCCGGCTGCGATTGAGCCAGACACCACTGGCGCCCGGCGGGCTCGAGTTGAAGTCGACCTCGGTCCAGGCGGGTACTTGCGCCGGCCGCGACATGTCTCCCGCCGTGTAGTCCATGAAGGCGGCCAGGTAGGTGGGTGTCGCCTCCGTGCCGCGCGGGCCCGTGAGCGTGCCGAGGTAACCGTTGCCAAGGTAGCCCGGGAAGTACTGCGGCAGATCGGCAAGGCCCGCCTGCAGGAGGAAGCCGCCATCGGCCGCGGCGCACGCCGGGCCGGCGGCGAGCAGCAACAGTGCACACGTCAGCGTACGGCTCGTGCCGCTCATGGGATCTGCTCCATTGCGGAGGGCGGTCGCACGGCGAGGTATACCGTACTCCAGAGCTGCGCCGCATTGGCCTCGTCCGCATCCGCCGCCGCGCTGCCGAACGGCGCGACGTGATAGTGCCGATCGCCGAAGGACCACGACCAGAGCTCGGAATTGCTGATCGAGCGCGTCGCCTCGATCGCCGTCCACAGCAGCCTCTGCGCCTCGATGAGGTGCGCGCGTACCGCCGCCGGCAGGTCCGCACGCTCGAGCTGCCGTGCGAGGCCGGCGGCGAACAGCGCCTGCTGCCACGACCAGACGACGGTGCCGTGATAGGCGTTGCGGCTCAACTGCGCCTGCAGAGGGGCCGGGCAGAAGGCGGGATTGGCGACCAGCAGCCCCACTTCGGTCATGAGGCCCGCGGGAAACGGGCGCATCACACCGCCCACCGCGCGGTCGAGGCTCGCGGCAGCGAGATCCCCGAACAGCAGCGCAAAGCCCTCGTCCGAATGCAACAGCGGGATGGGCGCACCGCTGGCATCGAGTGCGATCGCGTGAAAGCGCAGGTCGTCGGCGCCGAGAGCCCCGATGGCGGGCAGCGCCGCGATCTTTTCCGCGGCGGCATAGGCGAACACGGCGCCGGCGGCGACCTGGTTGGGAATGGTGACCTCGAACAGCGGCGGGGCCCGCTCACGCCACACCTGCGCGAGCTGCGCGCCACGGGCAAAGCGCGCGCGATCGCCCGCCGGGAGATACGGGGCGAGCAGGCCGCTCGCATCGAGCTCCGCCGCGGCCGCGAGCGCCGCGGGGACCAGCACGGCATTGACGTCGTAGGGATAGCGTCCCCCGCCGAGACCGTGCTCGCTGTCGCGCCATTCCCCAACCGACTGCCCGGCCTTGAGGGCGATGAGGTTGGCCCAGACCGGGTCTGCGCCAAACGCCGCCGCGCTCCCGAGCACGAGCTTCAGGTTGCGCACCAGAGCCGCACCGCGCGTGCCGTGCGCCCCGTCTGCGCCGCCGGCCGCCGCCCCCAGGAACGCCGCCGCGCGCGCCCGCCCGCGCGCATCGTGCACGAGCCAGGCGGCTGCCACGGGAGCGAGCAGGTAGTTGCCGTCGATCATCTTGTAGTCGTAAACCGGCGCAGCGGAGCGCGAGCCGTCGGCCTTCATGTGATCCAGCACCGCCTGCTCGCCGATGTCCTCCTCGTGTGCGACCTCGCCCTCCGGCGACAGGCGTGCGAGCACCGATCCGAGCGCGGCCTCTGCAGCGGTTGCGCTCAGCGCCGGCATCAGCAGCCGCAACGAGATCAGTGTGTCCCGCCCGAAATAGGTGTCGAAACGCCACGATCCCGCCAGCAGCTTCTCACGGTAGGCGAGATAGGTCAGCGTGTTGCGCGCCGCGGGATCGGCTCCCGCCGAGTCGTCGAGGAGCGCGCCTCCCGAGAGCGGCGTGAGGGGCGTCTCGCCGGTGAGTGCGCTGATGCGCAGGCTGATCGTGCCGTCGGGAGCCGCCTGGATGCGCCCGTCGCCGAGCGTCCCGTGGGTGATCTCGAGCGACAGCCGGTAGCCCGCGCCGCCGTCGAGACGGTCGCGGCTCCAGCTGAGCGTGCTGCCGGAGACCGTCGGCGCGCTGCCGATCCCGGGCGGCACTGTGTGCGCGGACTGGTAATCGCGCAGCACGCGGATGCTGGAGAGCACCGCCTGCCGCGGCAGGAGCTCGGGTGCCGTGATACTCGCCTCAACCACCAGGCCGTAGAGCCGGCGGCCGCGGCGGTCGACCGCGCGCAGCGGCTCCGGTGGACCGGTGAGTGTCCAGCTCGCCTTCTGCGGCAGCGGCGTGAACCACAGGCCCACGCCGCTATTGCCGGCCGGGAAGGCGACCAGAATCCGCGGCTCGGTACCGGAGCGCAGCAGCAGGTGACCCGCGACCGGCCCCTCGCGCAGGAAGTTGTTGATGTTGAGGGCGTCGTCGACCTGAAAGGCCAGCCGTTGCGCCGTTGACCGCGGCGGCGTGGCGCCGCCCGCCGCTGCGAGGAACACTGCGGCAATCGTGGCGGCAAGAGCCGCGTGCGGCACCGCTCTCGTGTTCACCCGATGATACCCTCGTGTGCGGCACCGCAAGTGGCGCGGCAATATACTACGCGCGCATGCCCCCCACGACCCTCTCGCGCCGCGACTTCGGGCGGCTCGCCGCCGGTGTGCTCGCCGGCGGCTGCGGCGTGCGGGGCGCGACGGCCGCCAGCGACTCTCCCTTGCGCCCGCTCGCGGAAGTCGCCTACCGCGACGTCACCGTCGTCAGCGCCCCCCACGAGGCGCAGCTCGCGAATACCCACGAAGTGCTGATGAGCTTGAGCGAGGACAGCCTCCTCAAGCCGTTTCGTCAGATGGCCGGACAGCGCGCACCGGGCGCGGATCTTGGCGGCTGGTACAACTTCGACCCTGACTACGACTGGCACCGCGACGATGCGGGCTTCGCCCCCGGGGCCACCTTCGGGCAATGGATCTCGGCCCTGGCCCGTTATCACGCCATCACCGGCTCCGCGGACACGCGCGCCAAGGTGCTGCGCCTCAACCGGCTGTACGCGGCCGCGATCGGCGCGGGCTTTTACGACAACAACCGCTTTCCGGCGTACTGCTACGACAAGCTGCTGCTCGGGCTCATCGACTCCCATCAGCTGGCCGGCGACCCGCAGGCGCTCGGGATCCTGGAGCGCACCACGGCCGCAGCGCTCCCCTACCTGCCCCCCGCGGCGATCGATCGCGAGCTGCCGTGGCGCCCCGGCAAGGACCAGTCCTATCGCTGGGACGAGTCGTATACGAACCCGGAGAACCTGCTGCTCGCCTACCGCCGCGGCGCGGGGCGCCGCTACCGCGATCTCGCGGTGCGCTTCCTCGACGATGCGACGTGGTTCGACCCGCTCGCGCGCGGCGAGAACGTGCTCGCCGGCAAGCATGCTTACAGCTACGTGAACTCCCTGTGCTCGGCGATGCAGGCCTATCTCACCCTCGGGAGCGACAAGCACCTGCGGGCCGCGCAGAACGCCTTCGACATGCTCACCGCGCAGAGCTTTCCGACCGGCGGCTGGGGTCCCGACGAAAAGCTCACTGCCGCCGACGGCCCGGAGCTCGCGGCGAGCCTCGAGTCCACCCACAACAGCTTCGAGACTCCGTGCGGCGCCTACGCGCACTTCAAGCTGACCCGCTACCTGCTGCGCGTCACGCGCGACGCGCGCTATGGAGACAGCATGGAGCGCCTCATGTACAACACCGTCCTCGGAGCGCGTCCCATGCAGGCGGACGGGCGGGCCTTCTACTACGCGGACTACAACTTCGCGGGCCGCAAGGTTTACTCGAACCATCGCTTTCCCTGCTGCTCCGGTACGCTGCCGCAGGTGGCGGCGGACTACGGTATCAACAGTTATCTGCGCGACCCGCGCGGTCTGTACGTCAACCTGTACCTCCCCTCGAGCGTGCGCTGGTCGATCGGCGGGGCGCGCGGCTCGCTCACGCAGAGCGGCGACTATCCATTCGCCGACCACGTCTCGATGCGGCTCAGCGCCTCGCGCCCCGTCGCGTTCACTCTGCACCTGCGCATCCCGGCGTGGGCCGCCGGCGCGCGTATCGCCGTGAACGGCCGGACCTGGCCGGGTACTCCCGCTCCCGGCAGCTTCGCGGCCCTCGGCCGCGAATGGCGCGACGGCGATCGCGTCGACCTCGAGCTTCCGCGTCGGCTGCGCCTCGAGGCCCTCGATCGCGGCCATGGCGACACGGTCGCGCTCCTGTGCGGGCCGCTCGTGCTGTTCCCGATCAGCGCGGACGGCCGGGCTCTGCGCCCGCGGCGCGAGGAGCTCCTGGCGGCGCGCCAGATCGCACCCCGGCGCTGGGAGACGACCGTCGGGTCGGCGCCGCTCGCACTCCTGCCCTATGTCGATATCGATGACGAGCCTTACACCACCCTCGTGACCCTGGCGGCCTGACCGGCGGCTTCAGCGCCACTCGACCTCGAGACGCCCGCGGATCGAGTGCTCGGCGAGCACGATCGAGGCGATGCGCTGCCTCGGGTCCCAGCGCCAGGCTCCGGCGCCGCGACCGTTCACGGTGAGGGTCGATGGCCGGGCGGTGCCGTGCACGCGCAGCTCGTAGCGGCGCGCGGCCAGCTGCCCGACGAACGTGCCTACCGTCGGCTCGATCGTGAGGTGGTGAATTCCGTCGCCCGCCACGCCATGGGTGATGGTGGTGAGAGCGTGCCGTCCCGGATCGTCGTAGCCGAGAGAGGTTCCGTCGTCTTCGTAGAGCTCGAAGCGCCCGCTGCCCGCTCCGTAGACATCGAGTATCAGCGGATCGAGCGGCTTCTGATCCGAGTACTCGCTCGCGGCCTGCTCCGGGATGACAGCCCCGGCGCGCACGAACACCGGAGTCTCGTCGACCGCATAATGCTGGCTCCATGCGCGCCCACCCTGATGGGCCTCGCCCCCGAAGAACCCGAGCCAGTCTCCCGGCGGTAGCCAGACCGACTGCTGGCCGCCCGGGCTGACAACCGGCGCGACCAGGAGCGACTCGCCGAAGAGATATTCGTGCGGATGCCGGTAGGCCTCATCCTGCTCGGGGTACTCGAGGTACAGCGGCCGCAGGATGGGCAGCGACTCGCGGTGCGCCACCCACGCATAGCTGTAGATGTAGGGAATCATCTGCGTGCGCAGCGCGAAGTACTTGCGCATCAGCTCGATGCCCCGGCTGCCATAACTCCACGGCATGCGCACGTTCCCAGCGCGCGGATTCTCGTGGGCGCTGTGCATGCGCAGGATGCCGCTGAAGGCACCGAACTCGATCCAGCGCGCATACAGATCGAAGTCGATGTGCCCGCCGTGAAAGCCGCCGATGTCGTGGCTGATATAGGGAATCAGCACGTTGCCGCCGCGCGCCGAGTAAGCCACCTCGTAGGAGAGCACCGGCCACTCCGAGTAGGTGTCGCCGGTGAAGTAGCCGGGGTAGCGCTCGCTGCCCCAGTCACCATAGCGCCCGAGGATGAAGGCGCGCTTGCCGGTGTGCTGCTCGGAGTAGTCGTAGAAGACCTTGTTGGTCCAGAGCTGCTGGTTGAGTCCCA
>Ga0335082_10008747_pt1:0-10000 | contig 11005 bp, 8 predicted proteins | sample Lox_Sample_41_FD_206718 | JGI IMG/M metagenome (GOLD analysis project Ga0335082, IMG submission 206718) | Soil microbial communities from Loxahatchee National Wildlife Refuge, Florida, United States - Lox_Sample_4.1 | ecosystem: Environmental > Terrestrial > Soil > Wetlands | place: USA... | reverse complement strand
CTCCCCAGGCGGGACACTTAATGCGTTAGCTTCGGCACTGGCGGGGTTGATACCACCAACACCTAGTGTCCATCGTTTACGGCTAGGACTACCGGGGTATCTAATCCCGTTTGCTCCCCTAGCTTTCGCGCCTCAGCGTCAAGAACAGGCCAGGAAGTCGCCTTCGCCACTGGTGTTCCTCCCGATATCTACGCATTTCACCACTACACCGGGAATTCCACTTCCCTCTCCTGCCTTCGAGTCGATCAGTATCGAGTGACCCTCCCCAGTTGAGCCGGGGGCTTTCACACTCGACTTGAACGACCGCCTGCGCGCTCTTTACGCCCAGTAAATCCGGACAACGCTCGTCACCTACGTATTACCGCGGCTGCTGGCACGTAGTTAGCCGTGACTTATTCGTCAGGTACCGTCATCATCGTCCCTGACAAAAGAGGTTTACAACCCGAAGGCCGTCATCCCTCACGCGGCGTTGCTGCGTCAGACTTTCGTCCATTGCGCAAAATTCCCGACTGCTGCCTCCCGTAGGAGTCTGGGCCGTGTCTCAGTCCCAGTCTGGGTGATCGTCCTCTCAGACCACCTACCGATCGTCGCCTTGGTGAGCCGTTACCCCACCAACGAGCTAATCGGACGCAGGCCCCTCCCGAAGCGCCTTGCGGCTTTACTGGTGTGATCGAACACACCACCACATGCGGTATTAGCCACCCTTTCGGGCAGTTATTCCCCACTTCGGGGCAGGTCACCTACGCGTTACTCAGCCGTCCGCCACTAACGATCGGAGCAAGCCCCGATCGTCCGTTCGACTTGCATGTCTCATGCACGCCGCCAGCGTTTATCCTGAGCCAGGATCAAACTCTCCAAAGATGCACGATCTTGCGATCGTGACTGTTCTCGAAGGGTCTGTCCGTCTCGCACATCCTTCCGGATTTCCTACCACTCTTCAGTTGTTAAGGTGCAGCGCCCACGCGGCATGACGCCTCCGGCGCAGAGCCCCAATGATGAGGCTTCAGGACCGGGGAGTCAAACCTCGGACGATCGGCCCGAGGGCGATCGAGGCGGGTCGTCGAGCCCTCCCGGGCACAACGAGGGCGGATGATACGGGCCCTCGAGCGGAGCGTCAAACGCCTCGTGGCTCGGCGACCTGGAACCCGGGCTTGCCGAGCCGGCCCGGAGCGGGCCTTGGGACGCCGGCCCCTCAGATCGGGCTCGTCTCCACGAGAAGGATGAACGCCGCTCCGCTGAGCCAGCAGAGGAGGCCGAGCTCGGCCGAGCCGGCGACGCCGAACGGCCCGGTGAGGACGACGTAGAGGACGACCCCGAGGACGAGGGCGGCCCCCGCCTTGGCGAGGCGGAGAAGGATCTCGGCGACGAGGTTGCTCATCGGCCCGGTCAGACGGCGCGACGGCCCTGGAGGGCCCGGATGAGCGTCACCTCATCGGCGTACTCGAGGTCGCCGCCGACGGGGATGCCGCGGGCTATGCGGGTGATGGCCCCGACCGTGCCGTCCAGCCGCTCGGCGAGATACATCGCGGTCGCCTCACCCTCGAGAGTCGGGTTCGTGGCGATGATGACCTCCTCGAACGGGGTCCCGGCGGCGCTGGCGGCGTCGGCCCGGGCAAGGAGCTCGCGGATCCGGAGGCGATCGGGTCCGATGCCGTCGATCGGCGAGATCGCCCCGTGGAGGACGTGGTAGAGGCCCTTGAGCTCGCCGGTCCGCTCGAGGGCGAGCACGTCGAGCGGCTCCTCGACGACGCACAGCCGGCGCTGGTCCCGGGCCGGGTCGGAGCAGATCGAGCAGAGCGGCCGGTCGCTGATGTTGAAGCACTGCTCGCAGAACACGACCCGTTCGCGCACGTCGATGAGGGCGGCGGCCAGCGAGCGGGCCTCCGCATCGGGAGCCCGGAGCAGGTGGTAGGTCAGGCGCTGGGCGGTCTTCGGGCCGATGCCCGGCAGGCGGGCGAAGGCGTCGATCAGCCGAGCGACCGGCTCGATGAGCGGAGCGGGCACAGGTCCTCCGCCTACATCCCCGGCAGGCGCAGGCCGCCGGTCACGGCCGCCATCTTCTGCTCGGCGAGGTCGCGGGACGCGCGGAGGGCGTCGTTGACCGCCGCGACGACGAGGTCCTGGAGCATCTCGACGTCGGCGGGATCGACGGCCGACGGGTCGATGGTCACGCTCACGAGCTCCTGCTTGCCGGTGACCTGGGCCTTGACGACACCGCCGCCCGCAGAGCCGTCGACGATCGTCGTCTCGAGCTCGGCCTGGATGCGGAGCATCTCCTGCTGCATCTGCTGGGCCATTCGTTGCAGGTTGGCCATGCCCATGGGGTGCGCTCCTCCTCGTCGTGCTCGGTCAAGTCTGGACGATGGCCGGCCGGGCTGCAGTCCCGGGCCGGGCCGACCGCCGGGTCAGCTCACCTCGCCGACATCGGCGAGGTCGTCGGCGAAGATGCGACGCGCCTCGGCGATGACGAACTCGCCGTCCGGGTCGGTCGGCACGCTCGTCTGCGATTCGATGTTGGTGGCGACGAACCGGACGGTCACCGGCCCGCCCAGGTGGCGGGCGATCCCGTCCTCGACGGTCGAGCGGCGGCGCTCGAGCACGTCCTTGAGGAACGCCTGGCCCTCCGGGAAGCCGAGGGTGACGACGCCCCCGTCGACCGAGATCGGGCGGCAGGCGACGATGAGCGGCTTCACCGGCGGCTGCTGGCTCAGGTCGGCGACCACCTCGGACCAGGCTCGTTCGAGGGAGGCGAGCTCCAGGGCGCCGTCAGGCACCGCCGGCGAGGCGCCCGGCTTCGGAGGGACCTCGGCATGGACCGCGGCAGCCGGCTGGACCGCGGCAGCCGGCTGGACCGCGGCAGCGGGCTGCGCGGCGGAGCGGCGCGTCGGGCGGGCCCGGTCGGGCGGTGGTGATACGGCCGCGGAGGCGGAGACGGAAGGCGCCGTCTCGGGGACGACCGGCGAGGTCGCCGGCGGGGTCTTCGGTGTCGGGGCGGACGCGGGCGGAGACGTCAGGTGAGCTGCCGGCGAGGGGGCCCGCTGTCCCGCGACCGTCACGCGATCGGCCGGGACCGGCACGACCACGGGGATCGGAGGGGCGCTCTCGAGGAGGGCGAGATCGAGCTGGAAGCGGATCCCACCCGGGCCGAGGTGGGCCGGGTCGATGGAGGCAATACGGCGGCCGACGTCCGCGAGCCGGGCGGCGGAGGCGTCGATCGACGAGGGCTTCCCGGACAGCCGGGCGACGAGGGCCAGCCGGATCGCCTCGATCACCTGGTCGAGGAAGGTCCGGAGGTCGCGGCCGCGGTCCTCGAGCTCGTCGAGGATCGCCATCCCGGCGACGGCATCGGCGTTCACGAGAGCCGCGGTGAAGCCGTCGATCGCATCGGCGGTCGCCAGGCCGAGGACGTCCCGGACGGTGTCGCCCGTCAGCTGCCCGTCCGTACCGGCCAGGAGCTGGTCGAGCATCGACTCCGCATCCCGCATCCCGCCGGCGGCGAGCCGGGCGATGAGCTCGATGGCATCGTCGTCGGCGTCCCGCTCGAGCTCGGCGAGGATGCGCCGGAGCTTGCCGGCGATCTGCTCGACGGTGAGGCGCCGGAAATCGAAGCGCTGGACGCGCGACAGGACGGCCGGCCGGACCCCGCTCGCGTCGGTGGTGCAGAAGATGAACACGACGTGGTCGGGCGGCTCCTCGAGGGTCTTGAGGAGGACGTCCCAGCCTTCCTTGATCCGCTGGACTTCGTCGACGATGAAGACCTTGCGGCGGAGATCCGACGGCGCCGTCGCGATGCGGGGCAGGAGCTCGCGGATCTCTTCGACCCGGTTGTGGGAGGCGGCGTCGAGCTCGAGGACGTCGAGCGACGTCCCCTCCCGGATCGCGACGCAGGACGGGCAGCTGTCGTCCGGATCGCCGTCCTGGAGGTTCGTGCAGTTGATGGCCTTGGCGACGATCCGAGCCATCGATGTCTTGCCCGTGCCCCGCGGTCCCACGAAGAGGAGCGCGTGGGCGACCCGGTCGGCCCGGACCGCGTTGCGGAGGACGGCGACGGTGGCGTCCTGCCCGACGATGCCGGCGAACGTCTGGGCTCGCCAGATCCGGTAGAGGGCCTGATGGGGGGTCGTCGGCGTCACGTGGCTCCTGGGCTCGGGGCGTTCTGCCGTGCACCCTCCGTCGATCCGGTCATCCCGATGCCCATCGCTTCGTGCGACTCGGACCAGGCCGTTCCGCGGCACCCGACGATGATCGCTTAGTGCTGCTTCCTTCCGGACCTGACACGGTTCACGAGTCGCCGCTGCGCGGGACCCGGTCCTCGACGTCGCTCGAAGTGCGGCTGTCGGGAACGGGGACCTCGGGAGGGGATTCAGCCCTGCTGGAGCGGATTGCAGGTACAGGGCACCGCTAGTTCCCCGCCTAGCACGGCCCGGACAGGATAGCAGGGGTCCCTCACCGCGGGCATCCGGAGGAGACCGCCGGGCACACGTCAGGTCGTCGCGATGTCACCCGTCGGGGATCCGGGGCACCCACCACAGACGTGCCTTGGCGGCGGGTTCCGGACGTTCCGCGACCTCCTCCGCCGCCGGGCCGAGGGTGGCGACGAACCGCCCGTAGCGGACCGCGAGCGGTCCCGCCGACAGGCCGTGGAAGATCACCGAGAGGAGGATCGTCCAGGCGACCGTGGCCTCGACGGCGGCCGTCGGCAGCGCGGACGCGTGGAGGGCCTGGAGGCCGAGGATGGCGAACACGATCGAGGCAAGTCCTCGCGGCCCGAACCAGCCGATGAAGACGACGGTCTGCGGGCGCAGCCCGGATCGGACGAGCGCGATCGCGACGGGCACCATCCGGATGGCGGTCAGGCTGAGGATCGCGTAGACGATCGGGGCGGGGCCGTCCGTCGCGCCGAGGAACGTGACGAAGGCGATCCCGGCGAAGACCCAGACGACGATCGAGAGGAGCGAGCCGGCGGCCTCGCTGAATAACTCCGCCCCCTCCTCGCGATGGCGGCTGGCCACCCCGAACACCAGACCACCGACGAAGGCCGCGATGAACCCGTTCCCACCGAGGGCGAGCGAGCCGAGGTAGGCGCCGAAGGCGAGCGCGAGGACGGCGAGCTGGCGAGATGTCGCCGAGGTCCACGACGATCGCTCCGCGGCGACGAGCAGCAACCCGCCCACCGCCCCGATGACGATCCCCGCCGCGATCCCGACGATCGCCTCGCGCACGGCCGTCGCCAGCCAGTCGATGTGGCCCACCCCCTCGCTCCCGATGAGAGCGACCGCGAGCACGACGAACGGTGTCGCGAGACCGTCGTTGAGCCCGCTCTCCGCGTTGATGAGCTGGCGGATCCGGACCGGCAGCCGACGGTCGGTCACCACGGGCTGACCGAGCGCAGCGTCGGTCGGGGCGAGGGCCGCGCCGAGGAGGAGGAGCACGCCGATCGGCTCGGCCGGGAAGAGCACCGCGGCGACCAGGGTCCCGAACGCGATCGACATGAGGGTCCCGACCGCAAGCAGCCGGGCGACGAGACCGGCCTCGTCGCGGAGTCCCGGCAGGTCGATCGTCGACGCGTCGACGAAGAGGACGAGGGCGAGGGTCGCCTCGGCCAGGAGGAGCGCCGTCGAGTCGTCGATCGCGGCCGACGCGCCGGGCCACAGCGCTCCGATCGCGAGTCCCACGACCACGAAGAAGAGTCCCGGTCCGATCGACGCGCGGTTCAGGCGCCCGGCGACCAGCGCGTAGGCCGCGACGATCAGGGCGATGACCGCGGCGAGGCTCTCCATCCGTCAACTGTGGCACGAACGAGGGTCGGCGCGAACGGGCCGGATGACCGTCCTTCCACCCGTCGCGGACGGCTATCCTTCGTCCCGTCGGCGCGTTCGCCGCGGAGACGTCAGGTAGCGTCGGGGCGAGCTCGGCGACAGTCAGGCCGGGAGGGCGTGATGACCACCGAAGCTGAGTCGGCTGGCGGGGCGGTCGGACCGGGCGGATCGCGGGCCCTCGTCGAGGCCGTTCTCGGCCGGCGACCCGAACGGAAGCCCCTGTCGGTCGACTTCGCCCCGGCGACGGTGACGGCCTGGGAATTCCTCATCGACGGGCCGGCCTTCTTCCCCCGCCTGCTCGCCGATATCGAGGCGGCGACCTCCGACGTCCACATCATCATCTTCGGCTTCAAGGCGGGCGAGATCGGGGACAAGTTCCGCGATCTCCTCATCAAGAAGGTCGGCGAGGGCGTCGGCGTCCGCCTCATGGTCGATGCCGGCTACAGCCAGCCGCGGCTCGGCTCGCGCCAGCTCTACAGCGCCCTCATGGCCGGCGGCGTCCAGGTCGTGGCCAACCAGGGCGCCTTCCTCGACCTCGACGGCGTCCTCGGCAGCCGGAAGGTCGACTGGCGCTTCGACGACCTCGGCCACTTCGACCACCGCAAGATCGTCGTCATCGACGGGCGGATCGGCTACGCCGGCGGGCCGGGCATCGAGGATCACTTCAACGACGAGCGCTTCCACGACGTCATGCTCCGCGTCGAGGGTCCCCTCGTGACCCAGCTCCAGGCGGAGTTCCTCCTGTCGTGGCACTTCCAGGGCGGGCCGCTGCCGGAGGACGCGGCCGGCCTCGACCGGTTCTTCCCGGAGCAGCCGGCAGGCAGCGGCGTCGAGATGGAGATCCTCGCCAACAACCCGGGCGAGAAGCACCTGCCGATCCAGGCCGCCTATCGCGAGGCGATCGCGGCGGCGAAGGAGCGGCTCTACGTCATCAACCCGTACCTCGCCGACCGGCCGATCATCCGCGGGATCATCCGGGCGGCCCGTCGAGGCGTCGAGGTCAAGGTGATCGTCCCGGCCGATCCGAAGTCCCTGCCGGCGAGTGGGGCCGTCCGCCACTGGTTCGCCGAGATGGTCGATGCCGGAGTCGACCTCCGCGAGCACCCCCATATGGCTCACGCCAAGGTGATCGTCTCCGACGACACGGTCATGGCCGGCACGGCCAACCTCGACGGCCTGAGCCTGCGCCGGAACTGGGAGCTCATGATCCGGGCCCGCGATCGCGAGGTCGCGGACCACGTCTCGCGCGAGCTGTTCGATCGCGACATGGAGATGTCGGCCCAGGCGACGATCCCCACCGGTCGCCGGGCGAAGGCGATCAACGCGGTCATGTCGACGCTGTCGCCGTTCCTGTGATGGACGAGCCGACGACCGACCGAGCGACCACCTCCGGCGACGCCACCCAGGCTCCGGCCGGCGACGAGCCGGCTGCCGGCATCGCCGAGGGAAGCGACCCGGCATCCGCCGCCGCGCCGCCGAGCCGGCGTGCGGCCCTCCTGCGGTCCGGGTTCATCCTCGGCGTCCTCGCCGTCGTCTTCCTCATCATCATCCCCCGCTTCGTCGACTACAGCGAGGTGGTCGACGCGTTCCGCGACCTGACGCTGTCCCAGGTCGCGGTCATGACGGTCCTCGGCGTGATCGCCTGGGTCATCAGCGGCCAGCTGTTCACGGTCCTCACGCCCGGCCTCACGGTCATCCGCGGCGCCATGTCGTACCTGATCCTCTCCGGCATCGGATCGAGCGTGCCCTTCGGGCCGTGGAACATGGGCGTCGTCTGGGTCGTCGTCCGCGGCTGGGGCGTCGGCGTCCAGCCGGCCACGTCGGGCATCGCTCTCTACGGCGTCCTCAACCAGCTCGGACGCCTCGCCCTGCCGCTCGTCGCCCTCGTCGTCCTCGCGATCACCGGCGAGCTGAGCGGGCACGCCGGCACGGCCGCGGTCATCTCGACGATCAGCATCGTCGTGTTCATCGTGGCGGTCCTGCTCATCGCCGCGATCGTCCGCTCCGACAAGGTCGCCGACTGGATCGGCCGGACGGGCCAGCGGGTCGTCTCGTGGATCCTCGCCCGGTTGGGCCGGGAAGGCGGTCCGGACGTCTCCCGCTCCGTCCACCGGTTCCGGGACCAGCTCGGCGAAGTGATCCGCCGGCGCGGCTTCCTCGCTCTGCTCGTGGCGATCCTCGCCCAACTCGGCTGGTGCGTCGTCCTCATCGCCGCGCTGCGGGTGGTCGGCGTCCCCGAGGGGACCCTCCCGCCCGCCGACGTCCTGGCGGTGTTCGCCCTCGTCAGCGTCATCACGATCATCCCGATCTCGCCGGGCGGGGCCGGCGTCCCCGAGCTCCTCTACATCGCGGGCCTCTCGTCGATCGCCGGCAGCGAGTACGAGTCCCTCATCACGGCCGGCGTGTTCCTCTTCCGGCTCTACCAGTGGTTCCTCCCGATCCCGATCGCCTGGATCCTCCTCAAGGTCGCCCGCCAGGGCCGGTCGATCCTGCCGACGACGGCGGAGCTGCGGTCGTACGCCAAGGGCGAGGCGTCGTGAGGGATCGACGGGAAGGCGGATCGGGGACCGCGGCGCGGCCGACGGGCTGAGCGGCGACGAGATGGAAGGCGGCGCCGCGCTCCGGCCGACCTCGACCCTTGCCGGTGCCCTCCTCACCGCCGTCCTCGTCGGCGCGCTCCTCTACCTCATCGCCTGGGCGGCTCCGGTCCTCGCACCGCTCGGCCTCGGGCTCTTCCTGGCCGCCCTCGCCGCTCCGCTGTTCACCTGGCTCGAGGAACGCGGGCTCTCGGCCCCACTCGCCCTGACCGCGACGATCGGCCTCGTCCTCATCGTCGGCGGGCTCATCGCGCTCCTCGCTCTCGCCTCGGCCCAGGCCCTCACCGACTCTCTCGCCGTGTACGCGACCGACCTCCAGACACGCTACGCGGAGTCGTCGGTCGGGACGTCCGGACTGCCGGCCACCATCCGTGAGCTCGTCTCCCCGGAGGCGCTCGCCGGAGCACTTCGGTCTGTCATCGACATCGTGATCGCGCTCGGGAGCAACCTCCTCTTCGCCATCGTCGTGGCCGCCCTTCTGCTCCTCGACGGCCCACGGCTCGCCCGGCTGGCTGCCGAGGGCGTCGGCGGTGGCAACCCGGTCTTCCGTGAGGCGCCCGGGCTTGCCCGGGCGGCCGTGACCTACTTCGTCGTGCGGATCCGGGTGAACGCCGTCACGGCGGCCGGACTGCTCGTCCTCATGCTCGTCCTCGGCGTCGACGATCCCTTCCTCTGGGCGGCCGGCGCGTTCTTCCTCAGCTTCGTGCCGTATCTCGGGCTGACCCTTGCCCTCATCCCGCCGACGATCCTCGCCTTCGCCGAGTCGGGGGGACCGGCTGCGGTCGCGATGGTCGTGGGCGGCATCGTCCTCAATGTCGTCGCCGAGAACGTCCTGGAGCCGACACTCGCCGGGCGGGCCCTCCAGCTCGCCACGTGGCTCGTGTTCATCATGTTCTTCGTCTGGGTCTGGCTCCTGGGCCCGGTCGGGGCCCTGCTCTCGATGCCCATCACCGTCCTCATCGTCCTCATCCTCCGCCACGATGAGAGGACCGCCTGGATGGGCAGGCTCCTCTCGCGGGACGGGCGAGCGTGACGGCGCCGACACCGGCGAAACCGGTGACACCGGTGACTCCGGCGACTCCGGCGACTCCGGTCGATCCCCGCTTCGAGGTGCCGACCCGGCGGATCGTCGGGCTTCTCATCGCGGCGGCGGTCCTGTTCTGGTTCGCCCGGCCGGTCCTCGCCCCATTCGTGGTCGGGGCGTTCATCGCCTACGCCTTCCAGCCGTTCATCGAGGCGGCCCAGCGGCGGACCGGCCGCTCGCGGGTGCTCATCGTGATCGTGGGCTACCTCATCGGCCTCGCCGCGGTCGGTGCCGTCGTGTTCGTCTTCGCCGGCCTCATCTACCGGGAGCTCCAGCTCCTCGTCCAGAGCGGCCCGAATGCGCTCGAGGCCGCCCTCCGTCAGCTCCTCGGCGCGGACAGCATCACGATCGGCGACCAGACGATCACCGTCGATGAACTCGCAGCGCGCCTCGATTCGGTCATCCGGGCGTTCACCCAGACCCCCGAGGGTGCGCTGCGCGGGGCGGAGCAGGTCATCCACACGGCCCTCGACGTGGTCCTGACGATGATCGTGACCTTC
>Ga0335082_10008743_pt1 | contig 11007 bp, 8 predicted proteins | sample Lox_Sample_41_FD_206718 | JGI IMG/M metagenome (GOLD analysis project Ga0335082, IMG submission 206718) | Soil microbial communities from Loxahatchee National Wildlife Refuge, Florida, United States - Lox_Sample_4.1 | ecosystem: Environmental > Terrestrial > Soil > Wetlands | place: USA: Florida... | reverse complement strand
AAGCCCATGAGCGTGTCGGCCTCGACGTGCGCCCCCACCATAGTGAACTTGTTACCACCAGACGGTGTCACTTGCACGATCTTGGGATGTCCGGTCTCGAAATACGCATGCGGATCCTGGATGTGAACCATGCCGACACATCCGGCAATGAAAAGGACGAGCACACTGGTCAGAAGGGGGAAGGCGAGGCGAGCAAGCGTTCGTGCGAGTAACATAGACCGGTCTCCTGGTGCAGTATCGCGGTTCGATAATATGGGCGGACGCCGCGACCCGCAACGGGTAGTCGTCCTCGAGAGCGGAGTGATGCCGAGCGTCTTCTGATTCAGCGGGCCTGAAAACACCAAGGCCCCGGCAGGTTGGCCGGAGCCTCGGAGATTAACGAGTCCGACGAAACCTACGGAATGTTAGTGGTATGCGTGCAGACGCACACGTCATCGAAGTCGCAGTCGCAATAGTTGACTCCCCCGAGGTGATTGCCGTTGCTCGCGCGGCTGGCGTTTCCGACGAACTCCTCATAGGCCACGAGCCCGAGCGTTCCAAGCCCGACGAGCACCGCGAGGAAGGGACCGGCGATCGAACGGCCCCCCTCGTACACGAAATCAGCGAAGAAGCTCAGGATCCCGATGAACAGGACGAAATGGAGGGCGCGACGTTTGGTGGTGTTCATCACCCTCAAAAAAAACTCAGCCCCGGTGCGAAGCCGGGGCTGAGCATGTCAATGCTGCTAGCGGCAGGTCAGCAGGCGCACACCTCGTCGAAGTCGCAGTCGCAGGGAATTTGCCCGGGTCCCTGCTTCGGGCCGTTCCCGCCCCCACCCACCAGCTGCGAGTAGACCACATAGGACACGGTTCCGAGACCGACGAGAACGGCGGCCGTCCGGATCGGCGCGGATTGCTTGGCCCGCATTTGTCGAACGTCGGTGAGCGGAATTTCCTGGTACAGGGCCATCGGAGAAGTTTCGGTCGGGAGGCTGAATCCGATGAGCGTGTCACCTTGCAGCCGGGGTTGCGAAATGCGGTAGGTCGTGTCGTTGTGCTTACGAATCACCCAAACCTCGGTCGGCTGCTGTACTTCGAGGTAGCTCAGTGGCTTTGGTACGGACGAAACGGCGGTACAGGCCGCGGTCAGGCTTGCCAGCACGACTCCCGATGCGAGTCCATACGCCCCAATCTGTTGTGCCTTTGCGCTTCTCATACGCACCTCGTTTTTCGCGCCTGGGGTCAGTCATCGACTGTCCCACTTGCCTACCCCACACACTGGAAGTTGGCACTTGCGGCAACGTCCTGCAAGGGCAGAACCGCCCGTGACAACCCTCCAGAATGCCCGCATATTGGCCACCCTGCATCACATGGAAGGGCCGCGGCGTAGTCAGAAGCAGTCCCCGCGACTGAACACACGCTTTGTGAGGACGGATGCCGGTGATGACAACAGCCAGGCAGCGGCTGGGCGCGTCCGTGCGGACCCGTCGCGATCTTCATGTCCTGTTTGCCCTTGCCGTACTGATCGCGGCCCGACCCGCGCGTGTCTTGGCGCAAGACAGTGTCAGTAATGTATCGGGCGATACGCTCCATCTAACGCTCTCCGACCTGCTCGACAGCATTCAGTCGTCTCACCCCGTCGTAGCACAGGGCTCGGCTATGGTGCTCGCCGCGCACCAACGCCGCAACGCCGCGGGTCGCCTGCTCGACAATCCAAACCTCGAATGGCAGCACTCGGGCGCGACGTCGTATCTCATGATCCTGCGGCAGCCGATCTTCTGGCCCTGGGACGTCACGGCCCGGCGTCACCTGGGCGACGCGGAAGTAGCGGTTGCGCACTCCGAATCGCAGCTGCTAACCGACAGCGTCGCACTTGCCGCGGCGCAGCGCTTCGCGGACGTCCTGCGGGACCGGGCGCAGGTGGCGCTCGCGACCGAAGCAGAGAGCCTCGCCTCGGTGGTGTACGACCGATCCGTCGCCGCGCGACAACTCGGCGAGGTGGGAGATCTCACCGTGCTCCAGGCGCGCGTCGCCCTCGATGCCGCCCGCCGCGACCGCGCGACAGCCGGCGATGAGCATCGCGTGTCGATGACAAACCTCGCACTCATGATCGGTGTGCCGCCTGACGCTCCCATTGTTCCGGAGGGTGACCTCGCAACGCTGGCCGCGGTTTCCGAGCCCGATTCGGGGTACCTCGCGTTGGCGCTCGGCACGGACCCCGAGCTGCAGCGCTTTACGGCCGCGAAGATTCGGGCAGATCGTGAGGCGAGCCTGTGGCGCTCCCAGGGCCGAATTCCGCAACTTACGTTTGGGCCGAGCTTCGGTTGGTCGATCAACTCAGTGGCTACGATCCCGCCCGTCCCGCCCAGCACCACGCCGACGTACAAGAATGCGGACATTCACTACCTCGGATTCGACGTCGAGCTCGATATTCCCATCTGGCACGGCCACGCGGCGGAGACCGAGGCCGCCAATCAGGATCGCGCCGCCGCGGAAGCCGGCCATCAGGCACGGCAGCGTGAGCTGCAATTCGAAGTGCTCGACGCTACTACGACCATGTCGCGCGCCTCCCGGCAGCTTCAGGTGTTGCGCACCGGCGATCTCGCGCGCGCCCGCCTGGCCGACAGCTTGGCGGCCAACGCTCTCCGCGCTGGCGGCCCATATCTGACCACGTGGGTGAGTGCCCGAGAGGGGTATCTCGACGCGCGCCGTGCCGAGCTGGACCTATTGTGGCAGGCCGCCCGGGCGCGACTGATCCTTCAGTACCTCACCGGGACACTACTCGCACCACCCGAGCAGCAATGAAAGGGGAAGGATCGATGAACTGGTCTCGCCGGGGGGGCATGGCGCTACTCCTGATTTCGGCGCTCGGCGCCTGTCACCGAGGCAGGCAGCGGCACACCACGGAAGCGGGAGGTGCCACCGTCGTTCTCACGCCGCGCGCGCTGCAGGTCACCGGCGTCGCGACGGAGACCGCGACTCCGAGCAGCGTGCCCGAGTCGTTCTCCACGACGGGCGAGATCGGATTCGATCCTTCGCGTGTGGTCGCGGTCAACGCGCCCGTTACCGGCCGTGTGCAGCGGCTGTTCGTAGGCGTGGGCGATCGCGTGAACGCGGGTGACACGCTTGCGAGTGTACAGAGTCCCGAGTTTCTCTCGGGTGCCGCAAGCGTAACCGCACCGCGGCCGGGGATAATTACGGGTCTCTCAGCGGGCCCGCAGCAGCTCGTCACCGCCGGGGCCGAGCTGATGCGCGTCGCGGGTATCGATCGGGTGTGGCTGAGGGTGGATCTGTACGCGCAGTACGCATCGCTGGCGCGTTCCGATCTCCCCGTGGAAGCGCGCGTGGCGGCCTTCCCCGGCCAGGTTTGGAAGGGTCGGCTCGCGGGGGTCGCACCGAACGTCGACAGTGTGACGCAGGCGGTCGCCGCCCGCGTCGTGCTCGACAACAGCGACCACCGTTTGCTTCCCGGCATGTACGCCGACGTGCAAGTCCAGACTGGCGGCTCCATCCGTGGAATCCTGATTCCCCGTGAAGCGGTCATTCACGACGGCGGCCGGCAGCTGGTGATGATCCGTCAGGGGACCGCGGAGAGCCCCAATTTCTTTCCCAGCGTCGTGCAGCTCGGTCCGGTGGTCGATGCGCGCGTGGCGGTGCTCCGGGGCGTGAACCCCGGTGAGCAGGTCGTCGTGAAGGGTGGCTACGAGCTCTACAGCGCGGGGTATGCGTTCGCCCGCGGCGCCGAGGAGGAATAGCGGGAATGCTGCGGCGCATCATTCTTTTTTCGCTCACACATCGGTTCCTCGTGTTTGCGCTGGCATTAGGCGCGGCGGCCGCGGGCGTCATCGCCCTCAATCGTATGCCCGCCGATGTGCTCCCGCCGCTCAATGCTCCGGTGGTCCTTGTGGTTGTGGCCAACGAGGGTCTCGCCCCGCAGGAAATGGAAGCGCTCGCCGCGCGGCCGCTCGAAGCGGCCGTGCGCGCGCTTCCGGGTGTGCAGTTCGTCCGGACCAAGAGCAGCCAGGGGCTCACGATTCTCTGGGTGCAGTTCGCCTGGGGCAGCGATTTCTACCGCATTCTGCAGCAAGTGGCGGGGGCAGTTGCCCAGGTCCAGGGCCAGTTCCCTCCGGGCACCCAGCCGCCGGTGCTGTCCTCCGCCACGAGCCGGCTCCAGCAGGTCGTGGAGTTCTATCTCGCCGGCGACCTCCCGCCCCGCGACCTGCGCGAGCTGGCAGATTACGACGTCCGGTTCGCCCTGCTGGGAATTCCCGGCGTGATGCGCGTGCTCGATATGGGGGGCGAGGTGCGGCAATACCATGTTGCCGTTCACCTCAACGCCCTTGCCGCATATCGTGTCGGCCTGGACGACATCGCCAGTGCCATCCGTCGATCCAACGTGAGCTTCGCGGGCGGGTTTCTCGTCACCGGACCTCAGGAAGTCACGGTCCGCGGCCTGGGCCGCCTCCGGACGCTCGACGACCTGGCCAACGTTCGGGTGACCTCGGTGGGGGGGCGGCCGCTCCTGCTCAAGGACGTCGCGACCGTCGAGGAGGGGAGTGCGATCCGCCGTAGTGCGGCGTCGCTCGGTGGGCGGGTGGTCGTCACCGGAACGGTGAGTAAGCAATACGGCTCAGACACCCGTCCCATCGCGACGGCGGTCGAGAGCACATTCGCCACGCTTCGCACGCAGCTGCCGCATACAGTGACGCTCCGTACGTTCTACTCACAGGCGCAGTTGATCGATAACTCGCTGGCCGGCCTGCGTGACGCGCTGCTCATCGGCGGTGCGGCGGTAGTTCTCGTGATCTGGCTGCTTGTGGGCGACTGGGTCCTGACGCTCGTGATTGCGGCCATCATGCCGCTGTCGCTGCTCGCCACCTTTGCCGCGATGGGGCTTGCCGGCATCGGTTTGGACACGATGTCCCTGGGCGGCATCGCGGTGGGCCTCGGGATCATGATCGATGCTGCGATCGTGGACACGGAGAACATCTACCGCCACCTCCGCGAGCGACCCGATGATAAAGTGAATGCCGCGCTCGAAGGCTCGCTCGAGGTGCGCCGCCCCGTGCTGTTCTCGACGTTGATCATCGCGGGGATGTTCGTTCCGGTGTTCTTCCTGGGCGGCATTGCCGGCCGCATCTTCACGCCATTCGCATTTGCGGTGCTCTCCACGGTGATCATCGGGTACGTGCTGAGCCTGACCGTGACGCCGGCGCTTGCGGCGACATTTCTGCGACCCGAGCGCAAGAGTGCGCGCGCCGGCTTTCTCATTCCTACGCTGCGGCAGCGTTACGAAGCTGCCATCGACGATGTGATCCGGCACCCCGCACGCGTCGGGGTGGTCACGCTGGCCGTGGTCATCGTCACGGCAGTGATCGCATCCGCGGTGGGGTTCGATTTTCTGCCCGAGCTCGACGAGGGAGCGATGATGGTGAAGGTCCAGTCGCCTCCCGGGACGAGCCTTGATCTTACGGATCTGCAGGCGCGGCGCGCCGCCGAGATCATCGCCCGCGGCCCGGACGTGCGCGAGGTAATCGTGCGCGCGGGACAGCCGGAAGGCTCCGAAGAGCCGGAAGGCGTCAACAACACGGAGATCTGGGTGCGCCTCGCGCCGTTCGGCCAGCGAAAGGACAACATCGAGACGATCCGTCGCTGGATGCGCGACAGCCTGGCGGCGATTACCGGCGCGCGCGTGATCGTGACCGCTCCGCTGATCGAGCGCATTCAGGAAAGCCTGGGCCAGTCCACCGCTCCGCTCGTGGTGAGCATTGTCGGCGACAACCTCGACACGCTCTCGTCGCTGTCCGACCGGCTCGCACGCACGATGAGCGAAATCGATGGCATCGTGGACGTGAACCCCGAGGCGGCGGAAGCGGTCACCCAGATCGCCGTCCGGCCGGACCGGCTGCGTGCGGCACGCTACGGGCTCGACCCCGAGGACATCGCGGGCGCGGTCGAGCTGGCGTACGAAGGCAGGGTGGTGACCACGGTATTGCGGGGCCAGCGCAAGGAATATGGTGTCTTCATGCGGCTCCAGAAGCAGGACCGCGCGGGAATCGAGGACTTGGGGCGGCTGCCGATTGCGACTCGAGCGGGAGGCAACGTCCGGCTCGATCAGGTGGCCGACGTATCGCTGTCACGGGGGCCATCGGCGATCCGGCGCGACAACGGCGAGCGCCGCATCCAGGTAGATGGAAATCTCGCCGGCATTGATCTCTCCTCCGCGGTAGCGGCGCTGCGGGCGCGAATTCCGGATCTCCAGCTACCTCCGGGCTACCAGATTCGGTTCGCGGGGAGTTACGAGGAGCAGCGCCGCGTGGAGCAGGCGATCAGTATCGCCATTGTCGCGGCGATCTTCGTGATCTTCGTCATCCTGGAAGCGGCGTTCGGGTCGGCCAAGCAGGCGGCGCTTATGATTCTCACGATTCCGTTGGCGCTGTCGGGCGGCGTGGTGGCGCTGTGGATCACCCGCAGCACCTTCAACGTGTCGTCGTTGATCGGCATCCTGGCTCTGTTCGGGCTGGCGATTCAAAAAGCCGTGCTGCTGCTCCAGCACGCGAACGATGACATGGCACGGGGACTCCGACCCGATGAGGCCGCCAAGGCGGCGGCCATCATCCGATTCCGCCCGGTGTTTCTCACGACGGCGGCCGCCGCCCTCGCGGTACTCCCGCTCGCCATCGGCCTGGGCGCCGGCGCCCAGCTGCAGCAGCCCATGGCGATCGTGATTGTCGGTGGTGTGACGAGCGATATGCTGCTCGCCCTGGGCGTGCTTCCGGCTCTATACAAGTACACGGTGAGACGGCGTCAAGAGAGAACCGTCTAGGGGTGGTGCGCCAGCGTCATGGTATCGGCAATTTGATCGTTGACACTGTTCGAGCCTGACCCCGAGTGTTTGAAGATCACGATCAGCGCACCCGCTAGCGCCGCCCCACCCAGGGCTGCGGCCGCGATCGTCTTGCCCTTGTCTTCCTGCTGCACCGCGGCATGGCTGACCTCACTCAGCGGAATCTCAGTGTACTCACCGTTCACCGAGCCGATGACCGTGTCGGCGAGCATGCGTGGGCCATCGAGCTTGACGACCGAGTTGTTGTGCTTCGTCAGCCAGATGCTGCGGGGCTGCTTCGAGGCGATGTAGCGACCCGGAGAGTCAACCGGACCGACGGAGGTGCACGCGGCCGCGGCGACCACCAGAGTGATCATGAAGGCTGTGTTGCGCATGCGTTACCCCTTTCGACCTCATGCTTCGTGTGAGATAGAGCGTAAAGGCGGTGTCGGATGGCCAGCCGAGGGGTGCTGGCTCGTCCGACCCCGCCTTCACGCTGGCTAAGCCTATTACAGCACTCCTACAACCTCGCGGACAACGTCAAGAAGAACCGGCGCGGCATGCCCGGTGTCAGGAACGAGGTCGGCAGCGAGTTGAAATCGGACAGCGCGATCTGTGACCCCGGCGGGAAGAGGCCATTCGTGGCTTTGATCCCGTACGACATGTACTCCGAATCAAAGAGGTTCTCCACCTGGAAATTGACGGAGAAGCGATTGAATCCGAGCCTGCCGCGAAGTCCGCTCACTGCGTAGCCGGGCTGCTGCGGCCGCTGGTTCGACTCGTCGCCCTGAAGGTAGAAGGACGAATACGCGCGCACATCCCACTCGGCGTTGAGTTGGATCTTGCCGAAGGAACGGTCGATCCCGATTCCGGCCCGCACCCGGTGCAAAGGAGAATTCGGGAACAGATCGCCGGGTTCGGTGGGGGCTGGAGCCGTATCCGCTGTCGCGATCTGGACTACGCTTTGATATGTGGCTCGGACGTAGCTGTAAGACCCAAAGACGCGAAACCCGTCGGGGAGCCCCACCTGCAAAGCGGCCTCCAGTCCGGCACGCCGTGTCTGTGGCACGTTGATGAAGAACACGTGCGTCAGATCGGGCGACGCGAACTGAATGTCGTTCGAGACGTTCGTGAAGTACCCGTTCAAGTCGAGCGAAGAGCGGCTCCCCAAATCGATGTCGATACCGCCCTGGAAGTCCTGCGACGTCACGGGTTCGAGTGGTGGATCGGCTCCCAGCGCTGAAGGCAGGGAACAGGGGGCCTCCGCACTGGCGCACGCCAACTCGAGCGGTGCCGGCGCGCGGAAGCCGCTGCGGTATGCGGCATAGCCCTTGACGTCGGGCGTGAAGTTGTAGGTAAGTCCCACCTCAGGCGACACGCGGTCATACGAGTTTGTGGCGCTGTTCGAGTCGTTGAGCTGATCGACGTAGGGAATGTTGACATGGTCGAACCTCGCGCCTGCCGTGAGCGTCAGCTTGGGCGCGAGGGAGATGGCAGCCTGAGCGTAGCCGGCCAGATTCGCCTGGGGCGAGATGTCGGCCAGCGTCGTAGTCGAGTCGGGCTCGCTTCCGGGGCCCGCGGGGACTGAGAGCAGGTGAAAGTTCACGTCATCCCACTGGAAATCGCCGCCGAAGGTGAGGCTGACGGGCATACCGCCCGGAATCGGCTTGGACCATTCGAGCGTTCCGCCGCGCGACGCGTTGTGAATGAAGCCGTCGGTGTTTGGTGGCGGCACGTTGCCGTTGAACTGCTCGTAGTCGTTATGCCGATAAAAGGCCGTAGCGCGGAACAAGCCGCCGCCGAGCGGCTGATTGCCGCGTAGCGCCACCGTGTAGGCTTCCGGCGCGAAGAAATCGCCAGGCGTGTAGTTCATGCGCGGATACGGCGTGGCATATGATTCAGGCAGCGATCCGGCTTGCTCGATACGATCCTTCGCGTACAGGACGTCGAGGGCGATATCGCCCGAATCGTGACTGGCGCCCCACTGGTGTCCGAGAGTGACGAAGACGTTCCGTGTGCGACCCTCGGTGGCCTGGCGCCACCCGGTCAGATTCATTCCACTGGCGGCGACGAACGCGTCGACACCGCCAGCCTTCCCGCTCGCGGTAAGCCCCAATATCTGTCCGCCAAACGATCCGCCGCCCCCCTCGAATTCTGCTTCGGGAGTGTCGGTCCCGCGGGGAGTCGACAGCAGCAGGCTACCGCCGAGTGAGTTACGTCCGAACAGCACATTCGAACCGCGTACTACCGATGTCGCCGAGACCGCGGCCATCGGCAGCAGATCGAAGCTGACCTCCTGGGCATCCGGTTCGTTCATGCGCACGCCATTGAGAAACACGCTCACACCCTGTGGCTGCCCGACGACCCCCGAGACGGTGAATCCCCGGATCTGCAGCTCGGGCTGGAGTGGCGTGCCCTGATCGTCGAACGTGTTCACGCCAGGGAGTTGCAGCAGCGCGTTGGGCAGCGCGTTGGGAACCGGGATCGGTGCTGCCACGGCCATGTTGAGCTGTTCGACTTGTGCCGGTGTCCGCTCGTCGATCGGGGACAGACGCGTGGCGGTCACCACGACGGCCGCGAGACGATACTTCCGTAAGGAGTCCTGACGGGCTTTCTCCACGCTATCGACGCGGGCCTGGAGAGTGGCCTGGCGCGCGCGATTGATCGAATCGGCGCGCGCGCGCGCCGCCGAGTCCGATGGTTGCTGGGACGCGAGGGGGCCCGCTACGGCAGTCACTGCGGCCACGACGGGCAGGAAAACACGCGCAAATCTGTTCATGGAATTGTGCACCCCGTGGGAACCCAGGCGACAGCGTAGAGAACAGTTGCGCTGGGGGCCTTGCTCGCCGAGCCGAATACCACGCCGCAGGTGTTGACGGCGTTATCCTGGGGGCTGGCGCGCAATCCGCCGAGCGTTGGCAGAACCGTCCAAGTCGACGCGGTATCAACAATGGCGCCGACTACCGCGCGAGTGATGGTGTTGCTTGCCGAATCCGTGCCCGTGATGTTCGCGGTAATCACGCCCGAGTCGCTCACGGCATTGCCCTCGACGCTGGTAAACCCAGCGGGGGGAGCGCCGAGCTCGAGCGATCCGGCCGGCGTAGTAAAGACGAACGCTCGCGATACGCCGCCGGGGGCGTCGTATCCACCCACGATCACGCCGAAGTTGTTGAACCCGTTGACGTCCGGGTCGTCGCCGCCTTCGGGCGGCTCCACCTCGTCGAATCCGTTGCCGCTGTCATCCTCGTCGTCACCTCCACCGCCTCCCGGCGTGAAAATGAAGCCGTCGTCATCGGTGTTGCCGGCCAGCTGCCCGCGATCGTTGATGCTGGTTGGCTCGTACCCGACCGCCGTACCCGTGGTGTCGGCTGGCGCGACATCGTAGCCCGACCCGTTGGGGGTCCAGAGGACAAGCACCGTATCGCCGGTGTCAGTTTGAGCCGCGCCGAAAATCACTCCATCGGCGTTGACGTTGCGTGCGAATCCATACACACCGCCCAGGGTTGGCAGCACCAACGGCGGGGCAGTGGGCGAGGCCCACACGACGCCCTCGCGCACGCCGGACACCGTGGCGAATCCCACGATGATGCCGGCGTCGTTGACGCCGCGTGCCTCGCTGTTGGCCGCGCCCGCGGGCTCCGTCAACGCGTGCGCCTGGCCTCCGGAGAACGTCACGGCATGGTGCGCGGTGCCGGACACGATGCCCCATCCCACGACCGTGGTCATGGAGCCAGCCCGAGCCTGGCTCTGTGTGCCACCGGGCAAGAGGCCGAGCTCATGAATGACGTAGTCTTTCGGGAGCGGGGGCGGCAGTACGAAGGACTCGTAGTTGCAACTACCCAGTGCTGCCGCCGCAACCCCCACCAGAAACAGCAGCCTCGGAACTCGGCGATTCAGGTGTCGTCGCGCCACATGGTCCTCATCGAAGAATGGGATGATTTTCGGCGGTGGTAGGCTCATCGTAGAGTGCCGCCAACAGCACCTCGCCCGCAGGCGAGCTGACAATGAGCAGTCCATCGTCCGCCGCGCCCCCATTGTCAAAGTCGCGGCAGCAGATTTCCCGCGTCACGAGGGGGGTCTGGTAAGAGTGCGGCTCGCTCAGTGCCGGCTTGCCATCGCGCTGGAAGCGCACCAGCTCGCCATCGGACCAGGTCCTGTCGGAATCGCGTTCTTCGTAAACCATCATCCGCCGCACACGGCGGT
>Ga0335082_10008742_pt1 | contig 11007 bp, 10 predicted proteins | sample Lox_Sample_41_FD_206718 | JGI IMG/M metagenome (GOLD analysis project Ga0335082, IMG submission 206718) | Soil microbial communities from Loxahatchee National Wildlife Refuge, Florida, United States - Lox_Sample_4.1 | ecosystem: Environmental > Terrestrial > Soil > Wetlands | place: USA... | reverse complement strand
GGGCTCGAGTAGGTTCGCCCGCAGCCGGCTCCGCGTGGCGTCGTCGAGACCGAGGCCGTCGCGCAGGTACGCCTCGTCGCTCCCGTAGCGCGAGTCGATCGCGTCGAAGGCCGCCTGGAGGTACTCGCGGCGCGCCTCGAAGAGGGGACGCGCGTCGTCGGGATTCGTCCGAAAGAACGACGCCACGCGCAGCACCGTCAACAGGTGGTCCGTCGCCGCCTGGCTGAAGCCGTTCGTCAGCAGGTAGTCCTCCATCACCATGTCGCGCGGGACGCCGAGCGCGAGCAGCAGCGCCGCGGCCGCGAAGCCCGTGCGGTCCTTGCCGGCCGTGCAGTGGAAGAGCACGGGCAGGTTCTCCGAATCGGCGAGGTCGCGCAGGAAGCCGCCGTAGACCGTGGCGAAGTCCGTCACGAAGGCGCGGTTGCCGGCGACGAGCATCTCGGACATCTCGGCGGCGCGCGCCTGACCGGAGAGCAGGCGCTCGCGCAGGACCGCCGGATCGAGCGCCTCCCCGACGATCGGCCGCAGCACGACGCGCGGCGCCGCCTGCGGGAGCCGGTCGGGCTCGCGCTCGCGCTCGGCATCGGAGCGGAAGTCGACGACCTCGTGCAGGCCGAGGCGCGCGACGTAGGTGACGTCCTCGTCGGAGAGCGAGCCGAGCGCGTCGCTGCGGTAGGCGACGCCCCAGCGCACGCGACGACCGTCGGCCGTCGCGTAGCCGCCGAGGTCGCGCGCGTTGTGCGCGCCGTCGAGCGGCAGGCGCCGCGCGGCGTCGCGCGCCGACTCGGGCAGCGCGCTCGGGATGTCGCGGGCCTGGGGCGCTACGCCGCGTTCGCATCCGAGCGCCGCGACGGCAGCGAGAAGGACCAGGGCGGCGCCGAGGCGGCTCGGGCGGGAGGGCGTGCCAGACACGCGCGGACGCTAGCAGCGGCGCTGCGGGCGGCATCCCGGCGCCGACGAGTCATCGGGCCGGACGAAATCTCTAGCCAGACCGACCCGTTTGGTGATATACACTGCAACGCGACGACCCGAGAGCGGCAAGTGGTGCCGAAGACCGATTCCTACCCCCAGGCTCGGTTTCCGATGCAGCAGCATCGGGAGATCGAGATCGAGCTCGTCCGGCACCTCGTCCGGCAGGCGCCGACCGGCTTCGCAACCGGGACCCTGACCGTCGCGGCCGTGCTGCTCGTGCTTTGGCGGGCCGCCCCGACGATGGCGCTGCTCACCTGGCTCCTCGCGATGGCGCTCCTCACGGCCCCGGCGTTCGGGATCGTCTGGCGCTGGCGGCGGCTCCGGAGCGAGCCGCCGGAGATCTCGACGTGGCGAAGGGCGCTCGCCCTCGGCTACGGGCTCGCCGGCGCCGGCTGGGGCTCGGCCTCGATCCTCCTGTATCCGCACGTGTCGACGTCGTTCCAGCTCTTCCTGCTCTTCGTCCTCGGCGGCTCGGGAGTGGGTGGGATGATCGCCCTCGCGCCGGTCCGTGAAGCGTTCGTCGCCTATCTGACCTCGATCTACGTACCGATGATCGCGGTGCTGCTCGCCGACGCGACGTTGCCGAGTGTCGCTACGGGCCTCCTTCTGTCGATCTTCTGGGTGGCCGCGATGCTGCTCGCCTCGGAGTTCCGTGCGCTGCTCGTCCATTCGCTGTCGCTGCGCTTCGAGAATCTCGAGCTGATCGCGGGCCTGTCGAAGGCAAAGGACGAGGCGGAGGTGGCGAGCCGCTCCAAGACTCTGTTCCTCGCCAACGTGAGCCACGAGCTGCGCACCCCGCTCACGCTCATCCTCGGGCCGATCCGGCGGATCCTCGGTTCGAGTGCCTTCCGGGAAGATCTGCAGGCCGATCTCGAGACGGTCGAGCGCAACGCGCAGGCGTTGCTGAAGCACGTGAACGACCTCCTCGAGGTCGCGCGCCTCGACGCCGGTCGGATGGAGCTCGACCGATCGCGCATGGACCTCGTCGAAGCGGTGCGCCGTACCGCCTCGCTCTTCGAAGTCGTGGCGAGGGAACGCGGTGTCGAGCTCTCGGTCGAGACACCGGAAGCGCTCTCGCTGACGGCCGATTCCGGGAAGCTCGAGCGCGTGCTGCTGAACCTGCTCTCGAACGCGATGAAGTTCGTGCCGGACGGCGGGCGCGTGCGCGTGACACTGCGCGCCCTTCGCGAACAGATCCTGCTCTCGGTCGACGACAGCGGTCCCGGCGTCCCCGTGGCCTTGCGCGAGGCGATCTTCGAGCGGTTCCGCACCGGAGGCGAAGGCACTGCGCGCTCGAGCGGGACGGGTCTCGGTCTCGCCATCGTGCGGGAGGTCATCTCGCTCCACGGCGGACACGTCGTGGTCGGCGAGAGCGCGGAAGGCGGCGCCCGATTCGAGGTGCGGCTGCCGTACGCGCCGGAAGCTCCCGTGGGAGCGACCGGAGCACGGCCGTCCGACCGGAAGGTGCTCGACGAAATCGCACGGCAGATGGTGAAGGAGCTGCTGCCGAGGAGCGAGCCGATCCCGGCTCTCTATCAGGGCGGGAGCCAGGGGCTGGTGCTCGTGGTCGAGGACCATCCGGAGATGAATCGGTTCCTCTGCGATTGCCTGGCGCGCGACTACCGCGTGGCGAGCGCATTCGACGGCCGTCAGGGGCTCGAGAAGGCGCTCGAGTTGCGGCCGGATCTCATCCTCTGCGACGTCATGTTGCCGGTGATGAGCGGCGACGTGCTCGTGCGTGAGCTCAGAACGCATCCCGCGCTCGAGGGCTCTCCGATCCTCGTGCTGACCGCGAAGGCGGACGAGGAGCTGCGCGTCCGCCTGCTGCGCGAGGGCGCGCAGGACTTCCTGACCAAGCCCTTCGCGGCCGAGGAGCTACGGGCGCGGGTCGCGAACCTCATCATCCTGAAGCGCACGCTCGACGTGCTCCAGCGCGCTCTCTCGAGCCAGAGCCGCGATCTCGCCAACCTTGCGGACGAGCTCGCCGCCGCGAACCGCGCCAAGGACGAATTCCTCGCCATCCTGTCGCACGAGCTGAAGACTCCACTGACTCCGATCCTCGGCTGGGCCTCGCTACTGCAGACGGGGAGGCTCGACGCCCCGGCGAGAGTACGCGCGCTGGAGGCGATCGAGCGCAACGCCCGGCTCCAGGCGCGAATCGTCGAGGATCTTCTCGATGTGTCGCGCGCGATGACGGACAAGCTCCAATTGAACGTCGCGCCGATCGCGCTCGATCCCGTGATCCTGGCGGCGATCGACGCGGTCTCCCCCATGGCCGAAGCCAGGAACATCGCCATCGGGGTCGATATCGACCCGAGCGCGGGCCTGGTGTCGGGCGACGTCGATCGGCTCCAGCAGGTCGTGTGGAATCTTGTCTCCAACGCGATCAAGTTCACTCCGGAGGGTGGCCGGGTCGAGATCCGGCTCGCGCGTGTCGGCAGGCACCTCGAGCTCAGCGTCCGCGACAACGGCCGCGGCATCCGACCCGAGTTGCTCCACCGGCTCTTCGAGCGCTTCTGGCAGGGCGACGGATCCATCACGCGGGCACACGGGGGTTTGGGGCTCGGGCTCGCCGTGGTCCGGTCTCTGGTCGAGCTGCACGGCGGATCGGTGACAGCCGATAGCGAGGGTGAAGGGCGCGGCGCCACCTTCATCGTGACCTTGCCGGCTCTCTCCGACCTCCATCGTCCAATCGCCGCCGAGCCATCGGCGGTGGCGGCCTCGGCGGCCTGTCACGGACTGAAGGTGCTGGTGGTCGACGACAACCCCGACACCTGTGAGACCGTCGCGGCGATCCTCGAGCGGTCGGGCGCGCAGGTGCAGACTTGCGTGTGCGCGAGCCAGGCCCTCACCACCATGGATCGCTGGCTTCCCGACATCTTGGTGTCCGACATCGCGATGCCGGGAGAGGACGGCTATGCGCTCATCCGGAAGGTGCGAGCCCGCCGGATCGAGGAGGGGGGGCGGGTGCCGGCCGTGGCGCTGACCGCATACGGGCGCAGCGAGGATCGCGCGAAGGCGCTCCTGGCAGGCTTCCAGGTGCACGTCGACAAGCCGGTCCAACCGGGTGACCTCGTCGCGATCGTCGCGAGCATCGCTGGACAGCGCGCGGTGTTGCTGCACTAGAGGCTGGACCCGACCGGACGCGATCTCAGACGCGCGGCTCGCAGCCCGCGCCGCGCTTCAGCAGCGGAGCCAGCGCGCGCGACACGTGTCGCGCCAGCCGCTCGCTGCCCTGCTGTGTGAAGCTCACGAGGTCGACGAAGCCGTCCTGCCCGGCGCCGTCGAGGTCGTCGTCCGGGGCGAGCACCTCGGCGCGGTAGGCGGCGCCGAGCAGCGGGAGGAGCTTCCCGTGGTTGTGGTTCGCGACCGCGAGCACGCGCGCCTCGGGCCACACCGACTCGTGGAAGCGAACGACAGGCTCCGGTGTGTCGCCCGCGACCGCGAGCGCGAGCGGCACGAGCGCCACGTCGACGCCGTGCTCGCGTGCCGCCAGCAAGAGCCCGCGGTAGCGCCGCGCGGCGGCCGAGCGCTTGAGCTGCTCGGGCGACGGCGTCACCGCGAGCGCCGCCTGGAGGTGTCGCGCGTCGGCGCGCTCGCGCAGCGGGCGCTCGATCGCCGTCAGCCAGCGCGACACGCGCGCGCCCGGAAACGTGGAATGCAGCGAGTCGCCGCTCGGGACGAGCCCGTCGAAGGCATCGATGCCCGGGTAGACCACGAGCAGGTCGGGCTCGAGCGGCGCGACCTCCAGCTCGTAGTTCGCGCCGAGGCTCTGCAAGGTGCGGCCGGGCCGACCCGCGTTGCGGACGGCGACGCGACGCGTGCACGTGTAGCCTGCCTCGAGCTCGAGCTGGAGCTGCTCCGGCCAGGGCCGCTCGCCCTCGCTCTGCGGCGCGCCGAAGGTGGCGGCGTCGCCGACCACGACGACGCGCCACGCGCCCTCGGGCGGCGGGTCGGCGCGCCGCAGCCCGAGCGCATCGAGCTCGACGTCGCGGCCGAAGAAGGAGAAGCGCTGCGCCGGTGCGAGCGGCGTCTCGCCGCGAAGGAGCTTGCGCTCGTGCTCGTGCTCGCCCCAGAAGAGCCGCATCGCCTCCGGATCTCCGCCCGATGCGGTGAACGAGAAGCTCGGCGGCGGCGCGGGCGCGACGCGTGCGGGCACGAGCTCGGCGAGGGAGAGCACGACCAGCGCCGCCGCGACGAGCTCCGCGGCGCGCCGCAGCCAGGCCGTCCGGCCGCGCGTGACCACGACGAGGCTCGCGGCCAGGATCCAGGCACCGGCATGGAAGGCCAGCGCGGAGTCCGCGAGCTGACCGCGCACGAAGAGCTCCGCCCCTCCGATGATCCCGACGAGCAGCAGCAGGGCGCGGGTCGACACGGGGGCGGACCCTAACCGACCGAAGGGCCCTAGCCAGAGGACCGGTGCCCCGGGCAGAATGCGAGGCATGGACATCGACGACCGCATCGACCACGTGCGCGCCTGGATCGACGAGGCCTCGCGCATCGTGGTGTTGACCGGCGCCGGCATCTCGACCGACTCGGGCATCCCCGACTTTCGGGGTCCGCAGGGGCTGTGGACGAAGAACCCCGAGGCCGAGAAGATGGCGACGCTCCAGCACTACATGGGCAGCCGCGAGGTGCGGAAGCTCTCCTGGAAGACGCGGCTCGACCTCGAGAGCCGGAAGGCCGAGCCGAATGCGGGACACCACGCCGTCGTCGAGCTCGAGCGCCGCGGGAAGCTGCTCGCGCTGATCACGCAGAACGTCGACGGCCTTCACCTCGCCGCCGGGACCTCGCGCGAGCGCATCGTCGAGATCCATGGGACGCTCCAGGAGGTCGTCTGCATGTCGTGCGGCGAGCGCGCTCCGATGGACCGAGCGCTCGCGCGCGTGCGCGCCGGCGAGGAGGATCCCGCGTGTCGCAGCTGCGAAGGCATCCTCAAGTCGGCCACGATCTCGTTCGGGCAGAGCCTGGTGCCGCAGGATCTCGCGCGCTGCGAGCGCGTCGCACAGGAGTGTGATCTGCTGCTCGCGGTGGGGTCGACGCTGGCCGTGTACCCGGTCGCGGGCGTGGTGCCGCTTGCGCGCCAGAGCGGCGCGCGCATCGCGATCGTCAACGGTGGCCCGACGGAGATGGACGATCTGGCCGACGCGGTGCTGCACGGCTCGATCTCGGAGCTGCTGCCGCGCCTGGTGGCCGGCCGCAACACCACGGAAGGACGGAGTCACTGACCATGCGCCTGCTCGATCTCGACCGCGTCGACCGAATGCGGCTGCTCCAGTTCGTATGCAGCTTCGCCTGGGCCGATCTCGAGGTGCGGCCGGAGGAGCGCGCGTTCGTGAAGCGGCTCGTCCGCCGCCTCGGTCTCGACGAGCGCGAGGAGAAGCAGGTGGAGGGCTGGCTCGAGGTGCCGCCGCCGATCGAGGCGGTCGACCCGATGGACATCCCGGCCGAGCACAAGAAGACGTTCCTCGCGGCGATCGACGGGGTGATCGCGGCCGACGGCGAGGTGCAGCCCGAGGAGCGCGAGAGTCTGCGGCTGCTGGAGCAGCTGCTGCGATAGCAAGCGCGGCCGCAGACCGCGCGCGCAGCGAGCCGAAGGCGAGCGAAGTTCAGAGGGAAAGTCCCGGCTTGGGATGTCTCGTGGCGTGCCGGCGCTTGCTCATCGCCACCGCACGGTCTGCGAGGCGCGTCGGCTCCGGCAGGCGGTTGCCCCCATCGGCTGAGAGAACGATGGCCTCCGCGCTCGCGAGGTCGACGAGGTGGCCGATGCTGACGAAGATCGGCTTGCTGCCTTCGCGCGTGCGGAGCACGCTGCCGATCTCGGCACCGTCCTGTGTGAGCGGCGCGCGCGCGCCGCGGCGCGCGCCGGGCTCGGCGTGGGTGCCGCAGAGGCGGCTCTTCGCGACGCCGACGGTCGGGATGCCGACGAGCACTCCGAGGTGACACGCGATGCCGAAGCGGCGCGGGTGCGCGTAGCCGTGGCCGTCGACGAGCAGCGCGTCGGGCGAGGCGCGCAGCCTTCGCAGCGCGGCGAGGATCGCCGGCGCTTCGCGGAACGAGAGCAGCCCCGGCACGTACGGAAAGCGCAGCGGACGCCAGGCCGTGCGCGTCTCGACGGCCTGCTTCGTCTCGCGATCCCACAGCACGACCGCCGCCACGCAGCGCGCGCCGTCGGCGGAGAAGGCGCAGTCGACGCCCGCGAGCCAGCGGGGCCGACCTTCGAGCGCGCGGATCGCGACACGGCCGGCGAGGCGCCGCTGCACCGCGATCGCCTCGGCCGGCGAGATCGTGAAGCGGTGGGGCGCGCGCGGGATCTTCATCGACGCGCGTCGTAGCACGTCAGGTAGACTGGGCCCATGACGAACCCCGAGAAGATCGTCCGCCGTTTCTGCGAGGCCGCGACGCGCCGCAACGCCGCCGAGCTCGCCGGCTTCTTCAGCGAAGACGCCGTCTATCACAATATCCCGATCGACCCCGTGCGCGGTCCCGAGGCGATCCGCGCGATGCTCGAGTCCTTCATGGGTCCGGCGTCGCACGCGGAGTTCGAGATCCAGGGCATCGCCGCGCACGGGAACCTCGTGCTGACCGAGCGCGTCGACCGCTTCGTCGTGAACGGCAAGCCGGTCGCGCTCCCCGTGATGGGGGCCTTCGAGGTGCGGGCCGACGGCAAGATCACGGCCTGGCGCGACTACTTCGACCTGGCGCAGTTCACCAAGCAGCTCGCGTGAGCGGGCCGCCGCGTCCGATGGACGCGCCGCCGCGCGGCGCGATCGGGCTGGTGCGCCATGGCGAGACCGAGTCGAACGCCGCGCGCATCCTGCAATGGCCCGACACGCCGCTCTCCGCGCGCGGGACCCTGCAGGCCGAGCGCCTCGCGCGCCGGCTCGCGCGCCTGCCGATCGGGCGCATCGTCTCGAGCGACTACGCGCGTGCGCGCATGACCGCAGAGTGTGTCGCGCGCGCGACCGGCGCGCCGCTCGAGCTCGACCCGGGCCTCCAGGAGCGGAACTTCGGCGATCTGCGCGGGACGCCCTACGCGCAGCTCGACTGCGATCCCTTCGCCCCGGGCTACACGCCGCCGGGCGGCGAGAGCTGGGAGGATCTCCACGCGCGCACCGACGCCGTGTGGGAGCGGGTGGCCCTGCGGGCGCGCGAGACGGCGGGGCATCTCGTCGTCGTCACGCACGGGCTCGTCTGCCACTCGCTCGTCTCGCGGCGCTTCGAGCTCGGCGAGGGCGTCCGGGCGCCGGCGGGCTTCGCCAACACGGCGCTCACCTGGATCGAGCCGGGGCCGCCCTGGCGCGTCGCGCTCGCCAACTGCGTGGCGCACCTCGAGGACGCGAGCGAGGCTCGCGCCGCCGGGGCGACGCCGCGCGCCTGAGCCGCGTCCGCGTCACTTCTTGTTGTTGTTGCCGCCGCCGTCGCCGCCGCCGCCCGAGAAGCGGAAGCGCTGCTTGCCCGCGATGTGCTGCGGAGTGATCACGTAGTCGCCCGTCAGCGCCTTGCTCTGGACGCGATTCCAGACCTCCGTGTCGCCCCCCGTGATCGCGAAGCAGAGCCCGCCGGCCACGAGGCCGACGAGCGCGTGTGTCAGCTTGAGCGGGGCCCACACCATCGAGGCGATCGCGGCGCCGACGCCGAGCCCCCCTTCCTTGGCGATGCTCTCCGGCTTCTGCGCCGCGGCCGGAGCCGCGGACACCACGAATGCGCAGGCGACGGCGAGGGCCAGCGCCCCGCGCCACCCGGAACCGCGCTTCACGCGCTTCACCTCCTGGTGGGGGGAGGTTCGGGTCGATCAGGGGGGTGGGCGGGCGGATGCTAAGGCGTCCCGCTGACCTTCTGCAAGTCGCCTAATCCGGATATTCGATCCTGACGTCGTCCCCGACACAGCGCGACTGACACGTGAGCACCCACCCTTCGGCCAGCAGCTCCGGCGTCAGGCAGTCGTTCACGGCCATGACCACCTTGCCCGACTTGAGCTTCGCCATGCAGCAGGAGCAGTAGCCCTCCTCGCAGGAGAACGGCGGGTCGAGCCCGGCCCGCCGCGCGGCGTGGAGCACGCGCTCGCCGGCCTCGTAGGGCACCTGGTGCTCCTTCCCATCGAGCACCAGCGTGATGCGGGCCGGCGCGCGCTCGCCCGCGGCCGGGGCCGGCGCGGCCTCCGGCTCGTGGTCGGGCGGCGAGATGAAGCGCTCGATGTGGATGCGCTCGCGCGGGGCGCCCTGCTCGCGCAGCGCGCGCTCGACCGTGTCCATGAAGGCGGCCGGGCCACATAGATAGAAGTCGCTCGCCAGCCGGCCTCGCGCCTGCTCGCGGACGTCGGCCGCGCCCACGAAGCCGCGCTCGTCATCGAGCGAGTGGACGATCTCGAGTCGTTCCGGATGGCGCGCCGCGAGCTCCGCGAGCTCCTTCGCGAAGATGATCGAGCTCCGGTCGCGGTTCGCGTAGACGAGCCGCATGCGGCGGCGCGTCGTCGCGAGCGCCTGCTTGATCAGCGAGATGCAGGGCGTGATGCCGCTGCCGCCCGCGAAGAAGACGATCTCGCGCGTCGCGGCGGAGTCGAGCACGAAGGCTCCCGCCGGCGGCACCACCATGAGCGCGCTGCCCGGCCGGACCGCATCGTGCATCCAGTTCGAGATTCGGCCCTGGTCGACGCGCTTCACCGTGACCTTGTGCTCGTTCTCGACGTCGGGGCAGCTCGAGAGCGAGTAGCTCCGCACCAGCACGCGGCCGCGGTACGGGATCTTGAAGGTGAGGAACTGCCCCGACCGGTAGCGGTAGGTCGCCGCCAGCGCCGCCGGGATCTCTAGCACGAGCGACACCGAGTCGTGTGTCTCGGGCACGACGCGCGCGACGCGCAGCTCGTGGCACGAGGCCGTCGCCTCGCGCCAGTGCTCCGGGCTCACGCCTTCGCTGGAGGGATCGATCATGCCCGGCTCAGGCCGCGTGCAGGCGCACAGGCTCGGCGGCGCCCGCGCGGCGCGCGCGCCAGGCGGCGATCCGCAACGCGAGCGCGCCCCAGGCGGCGAGCGCGAGCGGGACGTAGCCCGGGTACTTCAGCGCGGAGAAGGTCCAGCTCTGCGCGAAGATGAACCAGAGCCAGTAGAGGCCCGCGCGGTGCAGCAGCTTCCAGCGCCGCGGCCCGAGCCAGCGCGCGCTGCGGTCGAAGGAGGTGGCGGTCATCGCGGCGAGCAGTACGTAGGCGAGTCCGCCGCCGTAGAGTGTCGCTGACGAGGTCTCGAAGCCGTCGCCGAGAAGCAGCGCCAGCAGCGCAATGTCGCCGAGGTGCAGGAAGTGCGCGACGGCGAAGGAGACGCCGAGCTGACGCCGGTTGCGCACCAGCCAACGCGTGAAGGATCCACGCCAGAAGACGCGCGACGGTCGTGCGACGAAGACGAGCAGGAAGATCGCGAAGGAGGCGCGCGCGGAGACGCGCACGAGCTCGCGCAGGCCCGCCTCGTCGGTTCCGGCCACCGCGAGCTGGAGCGCGAGGAGCGCCGCGCTCGTGACGCCGACCAGCGGCCAGCCCTGGAAGACGCTCCACATGGGCGCGCCAGTCTATCGAACTGCACGCGTGCGCAGATCGATCACCGCGCCGCTCTCGACGTCGCCGCGGATCAGCACCCACAGCTCCATCGCGACCTCGGACGCGTCGCGCAGCTCGCCGTCGCGGTGGAGGGCCCGGAAGCGCGCGACCTCCGGGAAGTCGCGCTCGGAGGTCGCGCGGATCTCCTCCTGCATCGCGCTCTCGACCACGCCGGGCGCCACCGCGACGACGCGCACGCGCCCGCCGCGCCGCCTCTGCTCGGCCCCGACCGTCCGCACCCATTGGTCGACGGCGGCCTTGCCGGCGCAGTAGGCGCTCCAACCTTCGTAGACGTTGCGCGCGGCGCCCGACGAGATCACGAGCAAGGTGCAGCGCGCGCGCGTCTCGCGCGTGGCACGCAGGAAGGCGTCGCCGAGGACCTGCGGCGCGGCGGAGTTCAGCAGCACCTGCTGCGCGTAGGCGCTGGGATCGACCTCGCCCGCGAAGCC
>Ga0335082_10008740_pt1 | contig 11009 bp, 11 predicted proteins | sample Lox_Sample_41_FD_206718 | JGI IMG/M metagenome (GOLD analysis project Ga0335082, IMG submission 206718) | Soil microbial communities from Loxahatchee National Wildlife Refuge, Florida, United States - Lox_Sample_4.1 | ecosystem: Environmental > Terrestrial > Soil > Wetlands | place: USA... | reverse complement strand
TCGGAAGCCCCATATCCAAGTGCAGGCTTGAGCTGATCGCGGCAATTGTGTTCGGGCTCGCGACGTCGATCGCGTTTTGGGGGTCCTTCCTTCGTGGTGTCCCGACGCCACGCTTCATAGGGCACGGGAAATTCACGAGGCAGGAGGCTACTGCATTCTACCGGCGCGTGATGAACCGCAACACAAAGAAGCTGCCGCGTATTTTTGTGATGGCTCTTGTTCCGCTCGCCGTCTGCCTCTATTTCGTGATCTGGTCCATGTATCTCATCAATAGCAAAATCGTGTTCGAAGTCGTGAAAGCGCTTGACGGAATAGCCACGTCCTTGTTGCACATGTCGTTCACCCACCTATGGTTCGTGTTTGAGACGCTCATGGGATGGCTGTTAATAACCGTCGTGGCAGTCGCTCTTGGTTCGACGGTATTCAACTACCGACGAGAACAGCTGTAGCGACGGATCGAAGGGGCCAGCGCAGCTAAGCGGCGAATTCCGTCTTGCCGTCGGCCGCGTGCTCCTCGCCTTCGATGGTCGCGGCGACCGCATGCACCGCGGCGGCGATGCGCACCGCGGCCTGCACTTGCTCGGCGGTCATGCCGGCCGAGCGCAGCACCTTCTCGTGGCTGTCGATGCAGGCGCCGCAGCCGTTGATGGCCGAGACCGCCAGGCACCACAGCTCGAAATCCGCTTTGTCGACGCCCGGCTTGCCGATGACGTTCATGCGCAGGCGGGCGGGCAGCGTCTTGTAGTCCGGCGCGCTGGCCAGATGGGTGAAGCGGTAATAGACGTTGTTCATCGCCATGATGGCGGCCGCGGCGCGGGCGGCGGCAAGCGCTTCGGGCGAGAGCCTGGGCGCGAACTCGGCGGCGATCGCCTTGGTGGTGGCTTGGTTGCGGGCCGCCAGGGCGCAGGCGATGAAGGTTCCCGCCCGCTGCTGCTCGGTGAGCAAGGGCTCGGCCGCGAGCGTCGCCAGGTTGAGCTTCAGGTCCTTGGCGTAATCGGGCAGGCGTTCCTTGAGGCTTTCGATCGACATCTTGTCCTCGGTGATTGTCGGAGAAGGTCGGCAAAGAAAGACCCCGCCGGCGGGAGGGGACGCACCGGCGGGGTCCTCACTGCGACCCGGGCCCGGGGAAGGGGGCATGGGCCCAGGTCCACAAAGCGGCTAAGCGGCCGGCTGCAGCACGTCGTCGCCCTTCTGCCAGTTGCAGGGGCACAGCTCGTTGGTCTGCAGCGCGTCGAGCACGCGCAGCACTTCCTGCGGATTGCGGCCGACGCTCATGTCGGTCACGTAGACGAAGCGGATGATGCCCTCGGGGTCGACCACGAAGGTCGCGCGCTTGGCGACGCCGGCCTCCGCGTCGAGCACGCCGAGCGCGGTCGAAAGCTCGCGCTTGATGTCCGACAGCATGGCGAACGGCAGGTTCTTGAGGTCGGCGTGGTTCTGCCGCCAGGCGAGGTGCACGAACTCGCTATCGACCGACACGCCGTAGATCACCGTGTCGCGGTCCTTGAAATCACCGTAGAGCTTGCCGAAGCCAGCAATCTCGGTCGGACAGACGAAGGTGAAGTCCTTCGGCCAGAAGAAGACGATTTTCCACTTGCCGGCGTCCGACGCCTGGGTGAAATCGGCGAACGCGGTCTTCGGATCGCTGGAAACCACGCCCTTGAGGGAAAACACGGGGAATTTGTCGCCAACGCTCAGCACGAAAGGTTCTCCTCGGGTCAATCTGCACGTCTATAATTAGAATAATTCCAATATATCGTCAAGCCAAAGTGACAGTTGCGGCATTTTCGCGCAGACCACACAGTAACTTATTGAAAAATAGTCATTATCATGGCCGATCCTCCGGCGGAGCCGCGCCAGTCTCAACGCCGGCAGGTGATCCGGCAGTCGCTCAGGCCTGGTTGGCGGAAGTGGACCAGAACGCCTCGTGCGGCTTGAGGGGCCAAACGGCGCGCGGCCAGAAGCGCACCGAGGAGCGCGTCGCCTGCTGTTGCGTGGGATAAAAGCCGATCAGCGCCTTTTTCTCCTTCCATGGCCGCGCCAGCACATGCCGCGCGCTAAGCCCGACACGCCGGGAAACACGCTCGAGCGCGCCGATGCGCCAGCGCAGCGCACGCGCGTAGGGCTGATCCTCGTAGAACATCACGTCGTAGTGCCTGCCGATCGACGCCATGTGACGCAGCACGCACTCGGTCGTAGCGCGATGATTGACGTGCGGGCCGATCCCGAGCGGCACGAAGAGGTAGCCGCGGCGGCCGCCGCTGAGCTTGCCCAGCGCCCTGAGAACTGGACCGGTGATCTGCGAAAGGTCGTCGTGGACGCCATCCAAGTCGGCAGGGCGCCGGCCGCGCAGCACCGGCTCCTCGCAGCCGAGGTCGTCGCGGGCCAGTCCGCAGCGTCGGCAGAAGGCTTCGTCTTCATAGTCGCGGATGGCGTAGATCAGTTTCTGCGAGAACTGGGCCTTCGTTTTGACGTCGTTCAGATGGAGACCCTGGGTGAAGATGTTGACGACCGTGCCGTGGCCGATCGACGCCAGGAACGACCCCAGCGAAAAGCAGGCATCGTCGAAATGGGGCGACAGCACGACGACCGGGCGTTCCCGGAACGGAGCGATCGCCGCGTCCTTCGCAAGGTCGACGGTCTTGGGGAAGACGAGCGAACCGCTGCGGCGCACCGGTCCCGGTGCGACAAGGCTCTCGGCGGAAACATCCACCACGAAGCCCACGCGCGTCGGCGCGGCGCGCACATCACCGCTTCCCTGCAACAAGGAGAACATCGAGCCCCACTGGTCAGCGCATTCGACGCGGATCCCCAGGTTGCCCCGCTGTGGGTTGCGGAGCCGGACACCCCCCAAGATGACCGGCGCAACGGTTCAGCCTGGGGAATCCGTCGCTCTTGCGGGGAAATCCTATGGTGGCCCTACGGACTTACTCAACTTGGATGGGCGGTAGGACCGCGCCTATATTTTCTGTAGGACGGAACCCTACAACTGGTGACTCAAGCCTCGATTTCCGGCGCTGGCGCCGGATTCTTCAGCGTTGAGGCTCCTGCTCGTGCCAGCGTATCGCCTCGCGCAGGAGTTCGGAGGCCGTCGACAGCTTGAGCTTCTGCTTGATGCGGGCGCAATAGGCCTGAACGGTCTTCATGCTGACATTCAGCGTTTCGGCGACCTGCCGGGTTTCGAAGCCCTGTCCCAGCAGATTGAACACTTCGAGTTCGCGGTCGCTCAGCAGTTCGACGGGCCAGTCGTTGCCGGTGCGCCCGCCGATGAACTTCTCGGCGAGCCCCGCCGCGACCTGCTCGCTGATGCAGAGCCTGCCCTTGAGGACCTCGTCGATGGCCGCGACGATCTTCTTCGTGGACTCGCGCTTCATCACATAGCCGCGGGCGCCGGCGCGGATGGCGCGTTCGGCGTAGAATTTCTCGTCGTGCATCGACAGCGCGATAATCGCCAGCCGCGGGCGCAAGGCCTTGAGCTGCTTGATGAGTTCGAGGCCGGAGCTGCCTTTGAGCGAGATGTCCACGATGGCGACGTCGGGATCGCTGGTTTCGATGCCGCGCAGCGCATCCGGAACGTTTTCCGCCTCGCCGCACACCCTGAATCTCGGTTGCTGATTGATCAGGTTGGTCAATCCCTCGCGCACCAGCGGGTGATCGTCGACGAGAAAGACCTTAATGGGCTCATTCATGGTCGAAATACGCCGGTATGTCGCCTCGGTTCACTTCGCAGACCAGCTCCGTGCCGCCCGCCTCGCTTCTCCCGAAGGAGAGTCTCGCGCCGATTACCTTCGCGCGCTCCGCCATGATCTTCAAGCCGAGGCCGCGGGCGTCGGGCATCGGGTCGCGCATCCCGGTTCCGTTGTCGCCGACGCTGAGCCGGATGCCGTTCTTGGCCGTTTCGAGCGCGATGATGACGGCGGTGGCCCGCCCGTGGCGGACGGCATTGCCCACCGCTTCCTGCGCGATGCGGTAGAGGTGGGTCGCCACGCCCGGCCATTCCACCAGAACGGGGGAGTCGCACTCCAGGGTGCAGGCGATCCGGAACAGTTCCGAGGTGGTCGCCGCGAATTCCTCGAGCGCCAGCATCAGACCGTCCGGGTGCGGCTCGACGGGTTGGAGCCCTTTGGCCATGCCGCGGGCCATCGCGATCGCCTCTTCCACCAGGTCGACGATCTTCTGCGAGTCGGCGGCTTCGGCCAGCCCGCGCGCTTCCAGCCTGCCGGCGAGAACCTGGCTGGCCAGCGCGGTGCCGGTGAGATGCTGGCACAGGCTGTCGTGGATGTCCTGGCCGATGCTACGCCGCTCGTCGTCGGCGGCTTCCGACAGCTTGCGTTCGAGCCTCTCGCGCTCGGCGATCTCCCGGGTGAGCGCGGCGGTCCGTTCCTCGACGCGGCGGCTCAGGTTGCGATGCAGATCGTGCAGCCGGCCGAGCAACAGGACGAGAAACGCATAGAACAGCAGGCGCAGCGTCCCGTTCCAAAGCTCGATCCAGTTGCTGCCGGACGGCAACCCGTGGGCGAGGTCGGAAAGGACCCACTCCGCCGCGCTCATGGCCGAAAGGAGGTAGGCGTAAGGCCGGTTGACGTACCAGGCCGCCACCGCGATCGGCATGGCGTAGATGACTGATAGCGAAAACCAGATGCCGGTGACGTAGTCGACATAGCCGACGATCAGGATCGAAACCAAGCAGGCAAGGGCGATTTCCCCGCGCGACCGCCCCTCCAGCCAGCGTGCCGCCCGATTGCCCAATTCCCCGATTGCGCCCATGCCGTGCCCCGCCTGCGCCGATCGTCCGCATGCGGAGATGGCAAGCCTGCTGTCCCCAACTATAGAGCGGATCGTGCCGGGATCGAAAGCGCGGCGCCGCCGGGGCGGTCACGCCCCGAACGCCGTCGCGATGTGATAGACGGCGAAGGCCGCCGCATAAGCCAGCGCCAGCATGTAGCCGAACGTCACCAGCATCCATTTGGAGCTGCCGGTCTCGCGGCGGATCACCGCCAGCGTCGAGGCGCATTGCGGCGCGAAGATGTACCAGGCGAGGAAGGCGAGCGCCGTAGCCAAGCTCCACTGGCCCGCCAGCGTGTGGCCTATGGCGGTGGCCGCTTCCTTGCCGCCGGTGATGGAATAGACCGTGCCGAGCGCCGCCACCGCCACCTCGCGCGCCGCCATGCCGGGGATCAGAGCGACGCTGATCTGCCAGTTGAAGCCGACCGGCGCCAGCAGCGGGTGGATCAGCCGCCCGATCGTCGCCGCCAGGCTGTAGTCGATGGCGGGACCGGCGGCGCCGGCGGGCGGGCGCGGGAACGAGGCGAGGAACCACACCAGCATCATCATCGCGAAGATCGTGGTGCCGGCGCGGGTGAGAAACGCCTTGGCGCGGGTGACGAGGCCGAGGCCGACGCTCCCCGCCCGCGGTAGCTTGTAGTCGGGCAGTTCGAGCATGAAGGGCGGGCTCATCTCTTCGCGCCAGAACAGATATTTGGCCGCGGCGGAAACGCCGAGCGCGCTCGAGATCCCGGCGGCGTAGAGCCCGAACATCACCAGCCCCTGCAGGCTGAACAGCCCCCACACCTTGGTGGCGGGAATGAAGGCCGCGACGACGAGCGTGTAGACGGGAATCCTCGCCGAGCAGGTCATCAGCGGCGCCACCAGGATGGTGGTCAGCCGGTCGCGGCGGTTGTCGATCACCCGCGTCGACATGATGCCGGGGATGGCGCAGGCGAAGCTCGACAGAAGCGGGATGAAGGCGCGTCCGTGCAGGCCGGCGCCGCCCATGATGCGGTCCATCAAGAACGCCGCGCGCGCCATGTAGCCCAGGTCCTCGAGCAGCAGGATGAACAGGAAGAGGATCAGGATCTGCGGCAGGAACACCACCACGCTGCCGACCCCGCCGATCACCCCGTCGACCGCGAAGCTCTGGGCGAGCCCCGGCGGGATCGCGCTGTGCGCCAGCCCGCCTAGCCGGTCGAAGCCCGAGGAGATCAGTTCCATCAGCGGCTGGGCCCAGGTGAACACCGCCTGGAACATGACGAACAGAAGCACGAACAGGATGACGAGCCCGGCGACGGGATGCAGCAAAACCGAATCCAGACGCGCTGTCAGCGTGTCGGGCGTGGCCGGGAACTTCGCCGCGGTCCTGATGATCTCGTCGGCGCGGCGCTGGGCGGCGCGAAGCTCGGCAACCGTCGGCGGCTGCCACGAACCGGAGGCTTCGCCCGCGCCGCCGAGCGCCAGCCCGTCGAGTGCGCCTATCACCTGGTCGATGCCGCCCTTGCGGACGGCCACGGAGGTCACCACCGGAACGCCCAGCAGTTCCGTCAGCACCGCCGTGTTGATCTCGATTCCGCGCCGCCGCGCGATGTCGATCATGTTGAGCACGAGCAGCAGCGGGCGGCCGACGCGCTTGAGCTCCAGCACCAGCCGCAGCGCCAGCCGCAGGTTGGTCGCGTCGGCGACGCAAACCAGCAGATCTGGCCGCGTCTCGCTCGCCAGCCTGCCCAGCACGACGTCGCGGGTGATTTCCTCGTCCGGGCTGCGGGCGCGCAGCGAGTAGGTTCCCGGTAGATCGATCACGGTCAGGCAAAGGCCCGCGGGCGTACGCACCACGCCGGCTTTGCGTTCGACGGTGACACCCGGGTAGTTGGCGACCTTCTGGCGGCTGCCGGTCAGCGCGTTGAACAGCGCCGTCTTGCCGCTGTTCGGCGTCCCGACAAGCGCACAATGACAAGCGGCGGTGCCCGCCATCGCATTCATGTGCTTTGTGCTCTCGGACAGACGGGATTCGAACCGATCAGACCACCAGGATCGCCATGGCCTCACGGCGCCGCAGCGCCACCGTGGCGGTGTCGACCCGCACCGCGATGGGGTCGCGCTCGATGATGCCTTCGTGCAGAATCTCGACCGCCGCGCCTTCGACGAAGCCCAGTTCGATCAGCCGCCGTTCCAGCTCGTCGGGCGTGAGGGCCGTGCCGGTTCCGGCAGCGTCGATCGCGGCGATCCGGCCCCGAAAGCCCGGTCGGCCCTGACCGAGGGGGGAATGAGCCAAAACAGGTGGACTTCCGCGCAGCATCCTGACAAGACCGTTACTTGCGATCCATTCTCATTTTCATCTAACAAGAATAGTGGCCGGTCGTCAAGGTTCACGATGCCGCAGCGATTCTCTGGGGCCTTGCGGACACACGCGAGAGGCAAATTCCGGCTTAACTCCTCTACATGCACGCGGATGTGAGCGTAACCATCCGAAATCGGCCATAATGTTGGAGTGTCTTCGGGTGCATCCGGCTTGAGGAGGGACCATGGGCAGGAAACGCGCGCTTCTGATGGGAGCAGTGGTGGCCGTCTGTCTGGCCGGCGCCGGCACCTTTGCGGAGTCGCTCGGTCGGCCCGCGGCCATTCACGTCGGCGGCCCGGCGAGGGTGGCCGTACAGGAGCCTGTGGTGCAGGCCACGGTCCGCGCCTTCGAAAGCGTCAAACAGGCCGTGATCCATATCGTCGGGTTCTAGGAACGGGCGGGGCAGCCAGCCAAATCGCGAGCAGACAAGCGCCGGTCGGCGCGGGGCCGCTGCCGGCCCTTGCGGCGTTCGCCGCTTCACCCCATTTCTCGAGGCGGACGAGAGGCCGCTCCGATGTTCCCAGCTCTGTTCGTCTCCCATGGCTCGCCGACGCTGCCGTTCGACGATGGTCCGGCGCGGGATTTCCTGAGCGGGCTCGGCAAAGAAATCGGCAGGCCGGCCGCAATTCTCGCGGTGTCCGCGCACTGGGACACGCTGGCGCCCGTGCTCAACGCGGTGGCGCGGAACGACACGATCCACGACTTCTTCGGCTTTGCGAAGCCGCTCTATGCGCTGCGGTACGAGGCGCCCGGCGCACCGCACCTCGCGGAGCGGGCTGCCGGCCTCCTCGGAGAAGCCGGCTTCGCGGCGAGCCTCGATCGGGCGCGCGGCCTCGACCACGGGGCTTGGGTGCCGCTGATGCTGATGTACCCGGCGGCCGACGTTCCCGTCGTCCAGCTTTCGGTGCAGAGCGGCCTCGGTGCGGCTCACCATCTTGCGATCGGCCGCGCGCTGGTTCCGTTGCGCAGTGAGGTGCTGGTGCTGGCGAGCGGCGGTTTCGTGCACGATCTGCGGAGCGTCGTGTGGGGCGGCGGGCCGGAACCCGCCTGGTCGCGGGCCTTCGCCGCCTGGATGCACGACGCCCTTGTCGAGCGGCGCGACGGCGATCTGGCGTCTTACCGCAAGCGGGCGCCCGAAGCCGAGCGCGCCCATCCGTCAGAAGATCACATCGTGCCGCTTTTTGTGGCATATGGCGCGGGCTCCCGGACCGCCCGGCTGCATGCCAGCGCCACCTTCGGCTCCCTCCGCATGGACGCCTACCGCTTCGACTGATCCGCCGCCGTCTTGCTTCTCAACGCCCTACGAAATATGTCCGCAGTTCGCAGCGGATGAAGAGGTTTGGCGATGGCTCGGCTTCAGGGCAAGGTTGCGCTCATCACGGGTGCCAGCGCAGGCATCGGGCAGGCGGCGGCGCGGGCGCTGGCGCGCGAGGGCGCGGGGCTCGTGCTCACCGCCCGCCGGAAGGAACGGCTCGAAGCGCTCGCGGCGGAGGCCAGGAAGCTCGGCTCCGAGGCGGTGTTCGTCGCCGGCGACGCGCGCCAGGAGAAGACGGCCGTCGAAGCCGTAGCGGCGGCGGAGCAGACGTTCGGCCGCATCGACATCCTGATCGCCAATGCCGGCATCGGCATCTACAAGAACCTCGTCGACACCTCGGCTGAGGAATACGACCGGATGATGGATTCCAACGTCCGCTCCACCTGGTTGTTCGTGCGCCACGCCGTTCCGGTGATGATCCGGCAGCAGGACGGGCTGATCCTGATGGTCTCCTCGATGGCCGGGGTCTACGGCTTCGCCGGCGAGGCCACCTATTGCGCCACCAAGTTCGCGCAGGTCGGCTTCGCCCAGGGCCTCGACAAGGAGCTTCGTCCGCACGGCATCAAGGTGGGCACCATCAACCCGGGCGGGGTGAAAACGGAATTCGCCCTCGGCACCGGCCGCACCGACCAGATCATCGCCCAGTCCGACTGGCTGGAAGCCGACGACGTGGCCCAGGCGATCCTGTTCGCTTGCACCCAGCCGAAGCTGTCGCGCATCATCCAGATCCAGATGCGCACCATGGCGGAGTCGCTGACCTAGACCGGTCCGCCCAAGGGGCTCTGCCGGGAATGGGTGCTCCGGGCGCCCGGTTCCGCTCGAACGGCTGCGACGCGGGAGGATGTAGCCCGTTGCCGCGCGGCGCGGTAGTGTCCCTGGTAAACGTTGTCATCTCAGGTCGCGGGGGACGCCGATGGCGCAGGGAATTCAGAAGCTCGGTTTGTCCGAGAAGATCGGCTACGGCTTCGGCGACGGGGCCTCGAACCTGTTCTGGATGACCTTCATCTACTTCCAGCTCAACTTCTACACCGACGTCTACGGGCTCACCGCCGCCGCTCTGGCGACGATGTTGCTGGTCACCCGCATCTGGGACATGTTCTTCGACGTCATCGTCGGCATGGTGGCCGACCGCACCAGGACGCGCTGGGGCAAGTTCCGCCCTTATCTGCTCTGGATGGCGATTCCGTTCGGCGTCATGAGCGTGTTGACCTTCACCACGCCGCATTTCGCCCCCGCCGGCAAGCTGATCTACGCCTATGTGACGCTGTCGCTGATGATGGTGGTCTATTCCGGCATCAACATCCCCTACGGCGCCTTGATGGGGGTGATCTCGGCCGATTCGCAGGAGCGAACGAGCGTCTCGGCGTTCCGCTTCAGCTTCGCCCAGCTCGCCGGGCTGGCCGTCGCCTTCTTCACGCTCCGGCTGGTGACCCAGTTCGGCCATGGCGACGACGCTGCCGGCTATCAGGCGACGATGAGCCTCTACGGCGCCATCGCCGTGGTGCTGTTTCTCTTCTGCTTCGTGCTGACGCGCGAGCGCGTCGTGCCGCAGCCGGCGCAGAAGACGTCCATCAGGCGCGACCTTCTCGATCTCGCCACCAACGTACCCTGGCTGGTTCTCTGCCTCATCGGCATTGCCATCGTCTGTTTCGTCGCCATCCGCGGCGCCGCGGTGATCTACTATTTCAAGTACTACGCCGGCGACGCCGTGCTGGCGTATGGCGCGCTCAAGCTGCATCTCGGCGGCACCGAAGGGGCAGGCCTGTTCATCGTGGTCGGCACGGTATTCTCGCTGATCGGCATCTTCCTCATCCAATTCGTGACGCCTTACACCGGCCGCCGGCTCGCCTTCATCGGCTGCATGGCGGTGGCGGCCGCGGCGCTCGTCGCCTCTTATTGGGTGAAACCCGGCCAGCTCATGCTGCTCTACGGCTGGCACATCCTCTATTCCTTGTTCACCGGCCCGACCGCGGCGCTGTTGTGGGCGATGTTCGCCGACGCCGCCGATTACTCGGAATGGAAGACGGGCCGCCGCGCCACCGGCCTGGTGTTCTCCGCCTCGGGGATGTCGAACAAGTTCGGCTGGGTGATCGGCGGCTGGCTGGCGGCCGAGCTGCTCGATTTTACCGGCTACCGGGCCAACGTGGTCCAGACGCTGCAGTCGCAGGAAGGCATCCGCATCCTGATGGCGTTGGCGCCGGCGGCGGTGGTTGTGATCTGCGGCGTCGGCATGGTGTTCTATCGCCTCGAAGCGGCTATGCCGGCGATCCAGGCCGAGCTCGCCGCGAAGCGTGCGGGCAAAGAGAGCTGACATGCAATTCGGCCATTTCGACGACGCCCGCAAGGAATACGTCGTCACCCGTCCGGATACGCCGCGGTCGTGGAGCAATTACCTCGGCTCGACCGATTACGGCGCCATCATCACCAACAACGCCGGCGGCTACAGCTTCTACAAATCGGCGGCGCAGGGGCGCTTCACGCGCCTCCGATTCAACTCCGTGCCGCTCGATCAGCCGGGGCGCTACGTCTACCTGCGCGACGCCGAGACGGGAGACTTCTGGTCGGCTTCGTGGCAGCCGGTCG
>Ga0335082_10008737_pt1 | contig 11011 bp, 4 predicted proteins | sample Lox_Sample_41_FD_206718 | JGI IMG/M metagenome (GOLD analysis project Ga0335082, IMG submission 206718) | Soil microbial communities from Loxahatchee National Wildlife Refuge, Florida, United States - Lox_Sample_4.1 | ecosystem: Environmental > Terrestrial > Soil > Wetlands | place: USA: Florida... | reverse complement strand
AGTTCGGCGTCTGGGAGGCGGAGCAGGTCTGGACGGAGCCGTGAGGCGAGGGGAGGTCCGGTGGTACCGGTTTACCGCTCCCGACAAACGCCGGCCCGTCGTCATTCTGACTCGGGATTCCGTGCTCCAGTATCTCGGCGAGGTCACGATTGCCCCGGTGACGTCGACGGTTCGGGAAATCCCGTCCGAAGTCGCACTGACGCGGAAGGACGGCCTGGCCCGTGACTCTGCGGTCAATCTGGACCACGTCCAGACCGTTTCGAAGAGCCGCATCGGGGCTCTCATTACGACCCTGAGCGCCGAGCGCATGCGAGAGATCCGCGCCGCGCTTCTCTTTGCCGTCGGATTCTGAGTTTCCCGTGGCATTGTCGGCCGGAACGAAGCTCGGTCCCTACGAAGTCCTGGCGCCGCTCGGCGCAGGCGGGATGGGAGAGGTGTACCGAGCGCGGGACACTCGGCTCTCACGCGAGGTGGCGGTCAAAGTGCTGCCGGCCGCCGTGGCGTCGGACGCGTCGCGTGTCAAGCGTTTCGAGAAGGAAGCGCGGGCGGCCTCGTCGCTCAACCACCCGAACATCGTGACGGTCTACGACATGGGGGAGACCGGAGGCGTGTCGTGGATTGCGATGGAGCTGGTGAGAGGCGTAACGCTCCGGCAGATGCTTGCCGAGGGAGCGCTGCCGGTCAAGAAGCTGCTGGCCGTTGGGGCCCAGGTGGCTGAGGGGCTGGCCAAGGCGCACGAGGCCTCGATCGTGCACCGGGACCTGAAGCCCGAGAACGTGATGGTGACGAAGGACGGTCTGGCCAAGATCCTGGATTTCGGGCTGGCCAAGCTCACGCAGAGCGAAGGCGACAGCGGGGGGCCGACCCAGGCGCCGACCGTCTCGGTGGGAACCGAGCCCGGGATCGTGGTCGGAACGGTGGCGTACATGTCGCCGGAGCAGGCCCTGGGCAAGGCGGTCGACTTCCGGTCGGACCAGTTCTCCCTCGGCTCGATGCTCTACGAGATGGCGGCCGGCCGGAAGACCTTCGCGCGGGCGAGCGGGCCGGAGACGATGGCGGCGATCATCCGGGACGAGCCGGAGTCCCTTTCGGCCGGAGCCCCGGGCACCCCCGTCCCCCTTCGCTGGATCGTCGAGCGATGCCTCGCCAAGGATCCGGAGGAGCGGTATGCGTCGACGCGCGACCTGGCGCGGGATCTTTCTCGGCTGCGCGATGGCCTCTCGGAGGAGAGCGCTCCGGGGGCGCTCGCGGCAGCGGCGCCGGGGAGGGTGCTCAGCCCGTGGCTCGCTTCTGCCGCGGTCGCGCTGCTCGCCGGCGCCGCGATCGGCGCTCTCGTCGCACGGAAAGGACCAGACCCCGTCGCCGACTACCACGCCGTCACGTTCCGGCGCGGCCAGGTCGGCCGGGCGCGCTTCGCGCCCGACGGACAGACGATCGTTTTCTCGGCACAGTGGGAAGGCAGGCCCGCGGAGCTCTTCTCGACGCGGGCCGACAGCACGGAGGCAAGGCCCCTGCTTCTGAACGCGGACGTGGCCTCGATCTCCTCGACGGGAAAGATGGCCGTCTCCGTCTTCCACGACGCAGCGCCTCCCATGCTCGCGGAGATGTCGCTCGCCGGCGGGGCGCCGCGAGAGATCGTCGAAGGGGCCTTCCGCGGCGACTGGACGCCGGACGGCCAGAAGCTCGCCGTCATCCGAAGCAACAAGCTCGAGTTCCCGGTCGGCAAGGTGTTCGGCGCAGCGACCGAAGGCACCAATCTCGTGACCATCCGGTTCTCTCCCGACGGCCGGCAGATCGCCGCAGTCGAGAATCTCCGGAGCGAAAGCGAGGGAGCGTCGCTCGTCGTTTTCGACGTTCCTTCGGGGAAGAAGCGCACCGTGAGCACCGGCTGGGGCTTCGCCGCCCAGGGCCTGGCCTGGCATCCGAAGACCGGAGAGGTCTGGTTTTCGCCGCGCGACGTCGCACCCGGGAGCGTGCTGATGGTCTGCGCCGTCGAGCCGTCCTCCGGCAAGAGCCGGGTGGTCGCTCGTCCTCCCGGCGTCACCGTCGTTCAGGACATTGCCCCGGACGGCCGGGTCTTGATGAAGGTGGACGACTGGCACGAGTCCGCGATGTACGGCCAGATGGGATCGGCCGCAGACACCAATTTGTCCTGGCTGGATTTCTCCAGGGTCATGGACCTCTCCGATGACGGGAAGACGCTGCTTCTCGACGAGAGCGGGAGAGGAGGCGGAGCGAAGGGCTCGATCTATCTTCGAAAGGCGGACGGATCGCCTGCGACGCGGCTCGGAGACGGGAGGCCGCTCGCCCTTTCACCCGACGGCAAGTGGGTGATCGCGGTCCCGGGAACCACGCCGGATCGGCTCATCCTGCTACCTACGGGCGCCGGAGAGCCCCGGGTCCTGCGGACCGAGGGCATGAGATACGGCGTGGCAGTCTGGATGCCCGATGGACGCCGCTTCCTGTTCGTTTCGCGGACGGGGGACAAACCGTGGCGCGTTTACCTTCAGGACATCTCCCAGGAAGCCCCTCGTCCCTTTGGACCGGAAGGCTTCGGGCTTGGAGGCCCCGTGTCTCCGGACGGCAAGGTTGCCATCCTCGGCAAGGAGGGAAAGTGGTTCTTCTTCCCTGTCGAGGGGGGCGATCCGCGTCCGATTCCCGGACTCGGCGAGGATGTCGACGACGTCCTGCGGTGGGATCGCACGGGCCGGTCTCTGTACCTGCGCAAGGGAGGTTTGCACACCGAGATCTGGCGCCTGGACGTCGGAAGCGGCCGCCAGGAGAAGCTCGGCGCGATCGGGCCGTCGGACGCGACCGGCGTTGATGCGCTGGATACGATCTTCCTGACGCCCGACGGCAAGACTTACGCCTACAGCTTCCAGCGGCGCCTCTCGACCCTCTTCGTCGTGACGGGGTTGAAATGAGCGCGATCCGATGACGGTTTCCGAGCGGCCATGACTCTTTCCGTCGACAGCAAGCTTGGTCCTTATGAGGTGCTCTCCCCGTTGGGGGCGGGAGGCATGGGAGAGGTCTATCGGGCGCGGGACACGCGGCTCGAGCGCGACGTCGCGATCAAGGTGCTGCCGGCGGAGGTTGCCTCGGATGTGTCGCGGCTGAAGCGGTTTGAGCGGGAGGCCCGCTCGGCCTCGGCCCTCAATCATCCCAACATCGTGACGATCTACGACATCGGCGAGACGGAGGGCGTCTCCTGGATCGCGATGGAGAAGGTGGATGGAACGACGCTGAGGGAGTCCCTGGCCGGCGGCGCTCTGCCGGTGAAGCGGCTCCTGCAGATTGCTCCCCAGATCGCCGACGGGCTCGCGGAAGCACACGAGGCCGGGATCGTGCACCGGGATCTGAAGCCTGAGAACGTCATGGTGACGAAGGACGGCCTCGTCAAGATCCTCGACTTCGGGCTGGCAAAGCTCTCGCAGCCGGAGACTGACGGGGTCGGAAGCCTTGCTCCGACGTTGACGCGCGGAACGGAGCCCGGCGTCGTGATGGGGACTGTCGGATACATGTCGCCGGAGCAGGCGAGCGCGAAGGCCGTGGACTACCGGTCGGACCAGTTTTCGTTCGGCGCGATCCTGTACGAGATGGCGACGGGCAAGAGGGCGTTTCAGAAGAAGACAGCGATCGACACTTTGTCGGCGATTTTGAATGAGGAGCCGGAGACGATCGGGCAGGTCAGTCCCCGGGCGCCGGTGCCTCTTCGCTGGATCGCCGAGCGCTGCCTCGCCAAGGATCCCGAGGGACGCTACACCTCGACCAAGGATCTCGCGCGCGAGCTGGCAACCGTGCGCGACCGTCTGGCCGAGGCGATCTCGGGTGCCGGGGCCGCTCTGCTTTCGGGCAAGCTTCTCTGGAGGCAGCCTCCGCTCTCGCCCCCGGAGTTCCAGCGCCTGACTTTTCGGAGGGGCATCCCGAAGCGTGCGTTCCTTTCCTCGGACGGCCAGACGGTCGTCTACAGCGCGGCATGGGAGGGCGGTCCGCTTCGCCTCTACTCGATGCGTCTGGGCAATCCCGAGTCCCGGCCCTTCGATCTTCCGCCCGCGTACATTCTCTCCATCTCTTCTGCGGGAGAGATGGCGATCCTCCTGAACTGCAAATCCTCGTACCCGCCCCAACGGCTGGGCACGCTGGCCAGGGTCCCGCTCGTCGGCGGCGCGCCTCGGGAGGTTCTCGAGGACGTCAACTCAGCGGACTGGTCACCGGACGGCAAGGAGCTCGCCGTCGTTCGCCAGGTCGGCGACCAACGGCGGCTCGAGTTCCCCATCGGTAAGAAGCTCTACGAGGCGCCGATGATTTGGGCTCCCCATGTTTCACCGCGGGGAGACCTTGTCGCGTTTCTCTCGACTGAGGGCGGACACAATCTTCTCTGCGTCATCGACTCGGCCGGCAGGAAGAGGATACTCGCTCGCGACCTGGGTTTCGACCTCGCCTGGTCCCCCGAGGGCGATGAAATCTGGATTGCCTGGTCGAGCCTCCAGGCGGTCACGCTCGCCGGTCGCCAGCGCGTGCTGACGAGGTTCCCTGAGCCTCTTTCCGGCAGTGTCGAGGGCGTCTCTCGCGATGGGCACTTGCTTCTGCTGCTGGGGGAGTTCACCAACGGGCTCGCCGTCTTGCCGCCGGGCGAGACGCGGGAACGCGAGCTGTCCTGGCTTGGTCACTCGGGGCTGGCGGGGATCTCCCGCGACGGCAAGCGGCTTCTCTTCAACGACGGTGCGAGGTCCGTCACGGGTGGCGTGTACCTGCGAAGCACCGACGGGTTGTTGCCGCCGATTCTCCTGGCGGAGGGAGCCGATGGGCTCGGTCTGTCGCCGGATTCGAAATGGGCGATCATCGTTCGTGAAGGCCGGAAGTTCGAGCTCGAGCTCGTCCCCACAGGACCCGGCGAGAAGAAGATCCTGAAGGTCGCCGGGATCGACACGAGCGGCATGGGCGCGACGTTCTTTCCGGACGGGAAACGAATACTCATCGAGGCGAGCCAGCCCGGTCGCCCGCCTCGATGCTTCGTCCAGGATATGGACGGCCGTGCGCCGCGGGCGATCACTCCCGAGGGCGTCCACTCTTCGGTCATCTCCCCCGATGGCCAGCTGGTCGCCGCACTGGATGTCGAGAGCAGAGTCTTCCTCTATCCGGTGGACGGAGGAGCCCCGAGAGCGGCGTCGGGGCCGGCCGAAACGGGCGAGCTGAAAGCGTGGAGCGAGGACGGTCGGTCGCTCTACGTGAGCGAGGGAGTCGGCGATGACCGAATCAAGGTCTTTCGCCGAGACCTGTCGAGCGGACGACGGGATCTCTGGAAGGGGCTAGCGCCCGCCGATCCGGCCGGGATCATTTCCATGGAGGCGTTGATCGCTCCGAACGGAGCGTACGCGTATGGATACAACCGCTTCGTTGGGAACCTCTATCTGGTAAAGGGCTTGAAGTGAGAGTTCGTGCGGCTCTCGCAAAGTGCGTCGCGCTGGAACCTCACAGGGGCGGGACATGACTCTGACGTCCGGCTCACGCCTCGGCCCGTACGAAATCCTCGCCCCCCTGGGCGCAGGCGGGATGGGGGAGGTGCTTCGCGCCCGAGATACACGCCTCGAGCGCGACGTCGCGATCAAGGTGCTCCCGGCCGACCCGAACGTGTCCGGCCATTGATCGCGCCCCGTTCCCGGAGGACAATTCCCCCAGCACTTCGACGGCTTCCCGGAAATGGAGGAGGGGGATGGGTCGCTGGCGACCTGGCCTGGTTGCAGGGCTCTTACTCACGCCTCTTGTCTGCCTCGCCCAGACCACAGGCGACATCGACGGCCGCGTGACGGACACAGCGGGCGCGCCGCTGCCTGGGGTCACGATCGAGGCCTCGAGCCCCAAGCTGCAGGGCGTGCGCGTCGAGGCGACCGGGCGCGACGGGAGCTACCGGATCCTCTCGGTGCCTCCCGGCAAGTACAAGATTCGCGCGAGCCTCGAGGGCTTCGAGACGGTCGAGGACTCCGTCACTGTCTCTCTCGACGCGACGGCCACGCTCGACCTCAAGCTGAAGCTCCTCGTTCGGGCCTCCGTCACGGTCACAGGCGAGATCCCTCTCGTGGACGTCACATCGACGACGACAGGCACGAACTACACGGCGGCCATCGTCCAGAAGCTGCCTGTGGGCCGCAACTACGCCGACATCGTGCGGTCGAATCCGGGCGTGGACACGGACCGGGGCGAGACGCAGGGCCGGTCGCTGGCTCTGGCGGTCTACGGGGCGACCTCGGCCGAGAACCAGTGGATCCTGGACGGCGTCAACACGACGAACGTCATCAAGGGCTTCCAGGGCAAGGCGATCAACAACGAGTTCGTGGACGAGGTGGAGGTCAAAACGGGAGGCTACCAGGCCGAATACGGCGGGGCCCTGGGCGGCATCGTGAACGTCATCACGAAGTCCGGCGGCAACCTGCTCAGAGGCGACGTCTTCGCTTACTACGACTCAGACGGAACGCGCGCGCAGCAAGTCGTCACCTCGGAGGACACGCCCCAGGGCATGCGGATCACGCCGACCACTCGCTGGGACTACGGCGTGGATCTGGGCGGGGCGATCGTCAAGGACAAGCTCTGGTTCTTCGCGGCTTACAACCGGGTGGATACCCCGGGCACGACGTCGCGCTTCGTCTCGACGCCGGCGGTGCCGAACACGCTCCTCTTTCCGAGAAATACGACGGACAACCTCTATTCCGGAAAGCTCACCTGGAACATCGCGACAGGCTCGAGTCTCGTTGCCACGGTTTTCGCCGATCCTTCTCAGATCAACGGCGCGGCGCGGGTCAGCACGTACGGCGGTCTGATCGAGAACCCGGATCCGAGCACGTGGGAGGCGCAACGGCACATCGGCGGCACTGATTTCGCCTTGCATTTCACCCAACTCTTCGGCTCCTCTGCCGCCATCATGGCCCAGCTCTCGCGCCACAACGACCGCTTCGAGTTCACTCCTTCAGGTCCCGGCCAGGCCGTGCGTACCGAGGACTGGACCTGCCAGGGAGGCACGCCGGACAGCCCGTGCGACTATCCGGTCGAGCCCAATTCGGTTTCCGGCGGGTTTGGCGGTTACGGCGGAGTCAACCAGAACAACCGTTCCAGGCGAGACCAGGCCCGCGCCGACCTTGCGCTTTATCGGGGCGACCACGAGATCAAGCTGGGAGGCGCCTACCAGACGGCTCAGACCACGGCGACCACGGCCATCACGGGAGGCCAGCTCGTTCAGATCGGCAGCGAGTACGGACAGACCTACTACTTGCACACCTTCTTCGCGAAGAGCCCGACGGATCTCACGCCTGTGGACAATGTGACCCAGGCCCGGACGATCGAACTCGGCTTCTTCCTCCAGGACTCCTGGCGGATCGCTCGCGGCCTGACCGTCAACCTCGGCCTGCGGTGGGACCAGGAGGACATGCGCGATTACACCGGCCAAACTGTCTTGAAGACGACCTCCGAGTGGCAGCCCCGCCTCGGGATCGTCTGGGACCCGACGGGCGCCGGGAAGATGAAGGTCTACGCCTCGGCAGGTCGGTTCTATTACTCGGTTCCAACCCTTCTCTCGGTGTTCGCATACGGCACGACGACCTTCATCAACACCTTCAACTTCGATCCGGTCGGCGTGGCTCAGGACCCCGGCGTCATCGGCCACGAGCGGCCGTACGTCTCCGTGCAGGGCAACGCTGAGCCCGTGGACGCGGGCATCAAGGGGATCTACCAGGACGAGCTGACAGTCGGGATCGAGCGGCTGCTGGATCCGACGTTTTCTATGGGAGTGAAGGGCACCTATCGGCGGCTCGGCCGGGCGATCGAGGACCGATGCGACCTCGACTACACGCTTCCAGAAAACAACTTCTATTCCTGCGCCATCATCAATCCGGGGTCGAGCGAGAAGTACGCGCGCGGCGATTTCCAGGGCTGCAACGGCCTCGACGGCGCGTACTACGCGTGCCAGCAGGGAGCGCCGCCGACACCCGAGGTCAAGCGCGTCTACAGGGGAATCGAGCTGATGGCCCGCAAGTCCTTCGGCGAGAAGCTCTGGCTGCAGGCCTCGTACGTCTACTCCTCGCTGCGGGGCAACTGGGACGGCGCCGTCAACCAGGGTTCCGGCCAGACGTTTCCCGGGGTGAACTCGGACTTCGACTACCCGCAGTTCTGGGCGCAGAACAGCTACGGAAAGCTCTTTCTAGACCGCACGCATCGGCTGCGACTCGACGCCTCGTGGACGACGCCCTGGAACCTCTTCGCGGGGCTCCAGGCTTACTGGCAGGCGGGCGCGCCGCTCGACAAGCTCGGCTATTTCAACCAGCTCTACGGCGCCGCGATCTACCTCGTGCCCCGCGGCGAAGCGGGAAGCCTTCCGAACCTCTGGGAAGCGAACCTGACGGTCGGCTACCCCTTCGTCGTCGGCCCGGTGACCGTGACGGCCCAGGCCTACCTCTTCAACGTTTTCAACAACCAGATCCGCACGCAGCAGAACGTCGAGTACACCATCCGTCGCCCCCCGGGATACCCGGACACGCTCTACGATCCCAACGTTCCCCCGGACAAGGTCAACCCCGCCTACGGTACGATCCTCGCGCGCCAGGATCCCAGGTTCTTCCGCGCGGCCGTGCGGGTCTCGTTCTGAAGGGAGTCTCGCGTGTCCCTCGCTCCCGGCGCCCGCCTCGGCCCGTATGAAGTCCTCTCGCGATCATGACTCTTCCGTTAGGCAGCAAGCTCGGGCCGTATGACGTCCTCTCGCCGCTAGGCGCAGGAGGAATGGGGGAGGTCTACAGGGCTCGGGACACGCGGCTCGAGCGCGACGTCGCGATCAAGGTGCTCCCGGCCGACGTGTCCGGGGACGCCTCGCGCTTGAAGCGCTTCGAGAAGGAGGCGCGGGCGGCGTCAGCCCTGAACCACCCCAACATCGTCACGATTTACGACATCGGCCAGAGCGAGGGCGTCTCCTGGATTGCCATGGAAAGGGTCGAGGGCAAGACGTTGCGGGAGCTGCTGGCCTCGGGAGCGCTGCCGGTCAAGCGCACGCTCGCGATCGGCGCGCAGGTGGCCGACGGGCTCGCGAAGGCTCACGAGGCCGGGATCGTGCACCGGGACCTGAAGCCCGAGAACGTCATGATCACGAAGGACGGCCTGGTCAAGATCCTGGACTTTGGCCTCGCCAAGGTCGGGACGGTGGGATCGGGCAGCGGCGAAGCCTCACAGCTTCCAACGGAGACGGGCACGAGCCCGGGCGTCGTGCTGGGCACGGTCGGTTACATGTCGCCGGAGCAGGCGAGCGGGCATCCCTTGGACTATCGCTCGGATCAGTTCGCGCTCGGATCGATCCTGTACGAGATGGCGACCGGGAAGAGGGCATTTCAGAAGAAGACGGCGGTCGACACGCTGTCGGCCATCCTGAACGAAGAGCCTGAGCCGATCGCGGCGTCGGCCCCGCAGGCGCCGGCACCGCTGCGCTGGATCGTCGAACGCTGCCTGACGAAGGATCCCGAGGGCCGCTACGCTTCCACCACCGATCTCGCGCGCGAACTACGGACGCTCTCGGACCACATTTCCGAGGCCGTTTCCGGCGGCGTCGCCGCTGCCGCCAGAACACCGAGCCGCCGAATGGGATGGGTTGCGGCGGCGGGCGTGCTGACCGTGCTCGGAATCCTCGCTGGAGCTTTGCTCGTCAGGCGCGTGACCGTGTCCTCGCCCCGATTTCAGCAGGTGACGTTTCAGAAGACGAGCATCCACATGGCGGTCCTGGCGCCGGACGGTCAGACGATCGTCTACGCCGCCCGGCGTCCTGACGGGAGACTCGAGCTCTATCAAACGAGGCCGGGCAGCCGCGGTTCGCGCGCTCTGGGAATCCTCGACGCTGTGATCACGTCCATGTCCGTCAACGGCGAGTTGGCTCTTCTCCGGATGAGCGACAACGCCCTCGCCGTCGCTCCGATCGGGGGAGGCGAGCCGAGGACGCTGGTCCAGGGGGTGGGCTGGGCCGACTGGGCGCCGGACGGCAGGACTCTGGCGATCATCCGAGGCGACCCCGATGAAAGAAAGGCTCGCCTGGAGTTCCCGATCGGGACAGTGCTCCACGAGCCCGCGAGCGGACGCGTCCGCGTCTCGCCGCGTGGAGATCGGGTGGCTTTCACGGATGCCGGCCTGCTCTCCGTGGTGGATCGCAAGAAGACCGTGACGGCTCTCGTCGACGACGCCCACGAGTTCTCCTGGTCGCCCGACGGCCAGGAGATCTGGTTCACGCGCATCACGAATGGCTCGACGCACCTGTTCGCCCGGACGCTCTCCGGACGAGAGCGGCTCCTCTACTCCCTTCCAGGCGATTTCGTGCTCCTGGATGTCTCGCGCGACGGCCGGATTCTCTTCGAGCGAGGGTTCGAGCAGTGGGAGGTCGTCGGGCGGTTTCCAGGGGACGAGCGCGAGCGCGGCTACAACTGGCTCGACGCGACCGTCGCCCAGGGAATCTCAGCGGATGGGATGACGATCCTCTTCTTCGAGAAGGAGCCGGGCTGGGGGCGAAACGCGACGAGCTATGTCCGCAAGACGGACGGCTCGCCTGCGGTCCCTCTGGGCGATGGTCTCTGCCTGTCGCTGTCACCGGACGGCAAGCGGGCCATCTGCCGTTCCGAGCTCCTGGCGCCGAGTCTCAAGCTCGTCTCCACGAGCGGCGAGACGCGGGAGCTCCCGAACGGCGGCCTCCAGTTCAAGATGAGGGCCGGCCGGGATTGGCTGCCCGACGGCAAGCGAATCGTCTTCACGGCCAACGCGCCGGGGCGTCCCTCGCGGATCTACGTCCAGTCGATCGACGGCTCTCCTCCCGAGCCGGTGACGCCGGAAGGGACCGAGATGGTCTTCTTCGCGAAGGCCGTGTCGCCGGATGGACGATTCGTGGTGGGTCTTCAGGGTGAGCTCGCGGCCCTCTATCCCTTGAGCGGCGGAGCCGCCGTCCCGATTCCAGGGATCCAGGCCGGCGATCTGCCGATGCAGTGGAGCGGCGACGGCAAGT
>Ga0335082_10008736_pt1 | contig 11011 bp, 7 predicted proteins | sample Lox_Sample_41_FD_206718 | JGI IMG/M metagenome (GOLD analysis project Ga0335082, IMG submission 206718) | Soil microbial communities from Loxahatchee National Wildlife Refuge, Florida, United States - Lox_Sample_4.1 | ecosystem: Environmental > Terrestrial > Soil > Wetlands | place: USA: Florida... | reverse complement strand
CATATCCACATTCAGCTTCAATCGCTCGATCTCATTGGGATGGACGATGCGGACAAATCCCGTTCTGCGGAAGTCACCGGGAGCGCCCACAAGGTCTCGCCAATTCTGAAACATCTTCAGGCTTACAAGAGCGAGCTGCACTTCGGGCGGATACGTATAATGCATCCGAATCAGCGCGGACGAGCGTCCGCTGCCGCCGCGCCCTACATGGTCTTTGTCGAGCAGAACGATTTTCCCCGCTTTGCGCTTCGCGAGATGGAAAGCGATGGCGGTTCCCATCACACCAGCGCCCAAGATCACGATGTCCGCGGTTTTCGGCAGAGCGCTGTTTGCGGTATTCATGCTGTGGAGCTCCGCAGTAGTCCCTTTTTCCAATCGCACAACGCCTGGTGTGCGGCATTCCGTCCGGGTGCGCCGGTTACACCGCCTCCGGGATGTGCTCCGGCACCGCACAAATACAGGCCATCGATTGGGGTTCGATACTGCGCCCAGCCCGGCACCGGACGCATAAAGAAGAGTTGTTCCAGTCGAAGATCACCGTGGAAAATATTCCCCTCAGTCAATCCGTAGGTGCGCTCCAGATCCAGAGGAGTCAATACCTGCCGCGCAATGATTGCCCCGGGAACGTTCGGGGCATATTCGGCGATTTTCTTCACCACCCGATCGCCAAGTAGCTCGCGCTTGGCGTCCCAACTACTTTCTCTCAAGTGGTATGGAACGTACTGCACGAAACAGGTCAAGATATGTTTTCCGGCCGGTGCAAGCGATGCGTCTGCATTCGATGACACCACACAGTCCACCCAAAGCTCTTCGGGGATATCGCCGAATTTGGCGATGTCATAGCAACGTTCTGCAAATGCAAGTGAAGGAACCAGCGTGTAGAACGTGCGCTCGAGCGCCGAGGCCTGCGGAGAGGTTCCACTAAATCGTGGCTCCTCGGCAAGCACCATGTTCACTTTTGCGCATGGACCCGCCATCTTGATGCCGCGAATCGAAAAAAGGAAATCCTCGGGGAGTTCTTTGGAGTCGACTAATCGCAAGAATGTTCTTTTAGGGTCTGCGTTCGACAGAATCATTCGACCGCGAAGCTCGGTGCCATCTTCCAGAAGAACACTCCGGACGCGTCCATTCCTCACGTCGATGTGTGCGACTGAGGCACCAGTCCGGATCTCGACACCGGACTTTCTCCCGCTCGCCGCTAGCGCCTGCGTGATCGATCCCATACCGCCCATCACATGCCCGTAAAATCCTTGCAGTTCGTGTTCGCCCCCGCTGAGAAGATGAAACAAAAGACCGATGGCCGTCCCCGGCTGATAAGGCCCGCCATGTTTGCCATAAACATTGTTGGCCAGAAACATGGTTTTCATCTTGTCGGACTCGTAATTCTGGTCAAGAAACTCACCCAGGCTACCGGTCAGAAATGAGACCAGTTGCGAAACCTCCGCATTCGAGATTCCGCGAAACCGCTTGCCGATCCGAAACAGACCACTCCAACCTTTGAAACTGTTCGTATCAATTTCCGGAGGTGGCTCCATAAAGAACGGTTGTAAGTACCGAGCAAGCTTCTTAAGTTGATCGTCGACATGAACAAAGCGTGCCGCATCCTTAGTCGAGATCTTCGAGAACTCCTGCCGCGCTCTCTCGCGGTCTGCCCACCACGGGACGACGTGTCCATCCGGGAAGGGAACTTGTATAGCGGGATCACACGGGATCATCCTCAGGCCATAGTCTGCCAGACGAAGCTCCGAGATAACCTCGGGCCGCAACATGCTCGCAATGTAAGAGGTGGTCGAGACGCGGCACCCCGGCGCAATTTCCTCGGTTACGCAGCAGCCGCCGACAATATCACGCCGTTCGAGTACGAGCGTGGACAATCCCGCCTTCGCGAGATACGCGGCAGCGGTTAGCCCGTTGTGGCCGGCGCCGATTACGATCGCATCATAAACGCGATTGCCGGATTGCTGTTGACTATTGGTCACTCACGCCAATCGAAATCGAGTAACACTATCGTATTGCATCGTAAAAATGAAGTTGAAAGATGATTGCTTCTGAATTATGCTATCGTGACTTTAGGTCACGTATATGCCTGGCATCGCAAGCAACCGCGTCGCACCCCCGCTCTACCAGCGTCAGATTAAAGCACGTCCGCGCTCGGAGACGAAACGCAACCGCATTGTGGAAGCAGCAACGAAGCATTTTGCCGAGTACGGCTATAATGCCGCCCGTGTCGGCGACATCGCCATTGCCTTAGGCATTGCGAAGGGTTCGATTTTCCAGCACTTCGGCAGCAAAGACGGCCTCTTCTTTGAGGTGTACAAGCGCGCCGTGCGCTCATTTTCTCGCTACCTCGCCGTTCCTGCTGAAGTGCGGCAGCAAGGATTCTTTGAGATTCTTCGTTACTGGCTCGCGCGTACGGAGCACCTTGTTCACGAAGACTGGATTCCATACCGCATCTCACTGCTTGGCAATTACGGAACCGATCTGGTTCTGAAGCGGGAAATCAACCGCTTCCTCCTCACCGAAGATCCGTATGGCACAGTTGAATTCGTTCGCTTCGGCCTTGAACGCGGCGAACTGCGCAATGACCTTGACGTCGAGATGATGGTCTCCATCATCGACTGGATGGTGGAGCGTTTTCAGGACGCTCTCCTCACTGCAGAACTCGATCCTGGTCTGTTTCGCCGGCAGGGCGAGTTAGCCGAGAGGAAGGAGGCGCGAATTCAGCAATTCTTGGCGGTACTGCAGCGAGCGATTGGAACAGTTGCTGTTGAGGTAATTCCTCACAATTTCACGCCAAAGCGGAAGCCGCGGCGGCGCTAGCCTCAAGAGATTCAAGGTATATTCAGTAGGACTTTGTTTTTCAACGATTCGAACCTGAGAGCGTGACATGGAAGCGACACTCGAACAGATTCTCTCCAGTTATGACGACCGCGCCCCTTTAGAGCAAGCGTTCACGATCCCGGCCTCCTGGTACGTCGATCCGCGCATCGCAGAGCTCGAACGACTGAATGTTTTCAGTAAGACATGGCAGCTTGTTGCCCGCACAGATCAGGTTAAGAATCCCGGAGATTTCATCTCCATCAGAGTTGCTCGCGAACCTGTGGTGGTGGTCCGCGGGTCCGATGGCGAACTGCGTGCATTCTTTAACGTCTGCCGCCATCATGCCGCAGCCGTGGTCACGCAACCCTGCGGACAGGCGCAGATTCTGCAATGCCCCTATCACGGCTGGAAGTACGGTCTCGACGGAGCTCTAAAAGGGATGCCGGAGTTTGACGGTGTCGAAAACTTCGAGCGCTCACAAAACGGATTGCTTCCCATTCGTGTCGAAACATGGGAGTGCTTCGTCTTTATCAATCTTGATCCGAAGGCAACTTCTCTGCAGGAGTTTCTCGGTGGAATGGTGAAGCGAGTCGCGCCGCTCGGCATCAGCAAGTTGCAGTACTTCGATCGTCGTAGCTACGACATTTACTGCAATTGGAAGGTCTACGTCGACAATTATCTCGACGGCGGGTATCACGTTCCTCATCTTCACAAAGGATTGAGTTCCGTGCTGGACTACAAGTCGTACACCATTGAAAACGAAGACCGTTACTGCCTGCAGTCGAGCCCCATGGTTGCCTCCGACGAAGACGCTGCGACCGGCGCCACTCGGAAAGGCGATCGCGCCTGGTACTTCTGGCAATACCCCAATCTCATGATCAACTGCTACGAGGGATACATGGATACGAACTATGTGATCCCGGTAGACGCCGATCACTGCAAGGTGATTTTCGATTTTTATTTCAGCGATGTCAGTGAATCGCGGCGTGCCTACAACACCGAATCGGTGAACGTGGGCAATCGCGTGCAGGATGAAGATCTGGGAATCTGTGAAGACGTGCAGCGCGGTCTGAAATCGCGCGCATATGGTGCCGGCCGCCTGTCTGTTCGGCGGGAAGCTGGGGAGCAGTTATTTCATCGGCTTCTGGCTGCCGACCTCAAGAGCCGAGTTGAGTAACGTAGAAGATCGCTTCCAAGGTTCAAGCGCTATCGTGGACAAGGAAGTGCCGTTCCGCGTTCACTGATGATCCCGAGGAATGGTTTCCTTCCAGGTCTTTGTCTTGTACATTTGCCCGTTCTTCAACAACTCACGCGTGTAGCTGTAATAAAAATTCCTCTGATCGGTTGTCACGAGAAGGTGCCCACGCCACACGAGCGTTCGTTCTTTCAAGGAGAAAATACTCTCGGCTTCGCCGTGTACGGCGCACGCTTCCGGATGCCCGTCATCTCCGTCGTACGTTAAGCTTTCAAAATCATCCTGTGTGCCCCACGGATATTGATATCGGTCTTTGCCTTTCCAGCGCACTGTCGTCTTCTGCCGCGCCTCGTCGCGTTCGACAGTCCAATCGCCGGGCCAGGGAAATCCCTCGTTTTTTATGTCACTGCGTTCTTCTGTTGGTTGCGGTGGAGAGAACTCCGGTGCTGGCACTCCATGTAAGGGCACAACCGGCATGACTACACGGGAGCCGTTTTCTCCGCCGAGATCCAAAGATGTCGTCATCGCATAAGGCGTGGGCAGAATCATCGGCCACAAAGCATTTGAGATAGAAATTCGGATGCGATGACCTTTGGGGAAGACCCAGGAAGTGAGGTGCATCTCGATATCCAGCGGATAAACCTTCCCGGGCTCCAGATCCTTCGGATCGCTCATCGATTCGCGCTGCGCGCCGTTGAGACCGGCGCCCGTTATCTGAGTTACAGATCCGTCAGGTGCAACGTCGGACAATCGCACGAACCAGTCAGCAAGCGGAGCCGTCGCGGAAGCCCGCAATAAAGCCCGAGGGCGTCCTAAAATTGCTACTTCGTTTTGCAGTGGTGCCGAATCGTAAACCAGACTGAACGCATCCACCGGACGCGTATCGCTCAACAATTCGCCCCACCAGAATCCTGCCTCCACACCCACTGTCGGAATATATTTGAGCTGATGAGTCTCGCTTCCACTTGCCGCTTCTGACAGGGAGTGGTTGCCGTGCAAATAGAAACTGGTGTTCTTCGCGCTCGCGGGCGGCCACACATCCTCTCGTCTCCATTCTCCCGGTACACTCTCAAGATTTGGATCCGGCGGGTGCCAATGCTGCATATAGATCACCAGCGGCGGATCCTTCACCACTCCTGTGTCCCGGCCCTTTAGCCAGTAATCGAACCACCGCACCGCCTGATCGCGCCATTCGACGCGCGGACCAAAGTCAGCATCATTCGGGAATGAATGATTCCATGGTCCGACAATCGCCTTGATCGGAGCCTTCGATTTCATCAGCATGTCGGTGACGTTATCGCGATAGCCGTCTTGCAATCCGCCGATCAGAAAACTCGGCGTCGTAATCTCGCTCAAGGGGCGCACTCGATCTCTCCAGAATGGCCCATCATGCTGATGCTTCAGGTAGAGCAGAGACCATGGCGGCGAATCGAATCGTGGTCCTAGTATCTTTTCGTCCAGTGAGTAGTCAGGTGCGCCCACCCAACCTTGCGCCATGTCCATGTTCAATTCGAACTCGTCGATATGCGCCATTCCGTCCATGTAATGGACGTCATCATGGAAAAGCTCGCCGGTAGCGTGGACTGCAAGGATTGCTTTCAGTCCGGGAGCATGACGCATCGCCATCTGAAGCGCAGTAAATCCACCCCACGAGATTCCGAACATTCCAACATTCCCATTGGACCATGGCTGATGAGCCAGCCACGCGATGACCTGCTCCCCATCCTGCTGCTCCTGCTCGGAGTACTCGCGTTCCGGAGGAGTACCTTCACTTGCGCCAAATCCACGAATGTCGACGCGCACGCTCACATAACCGCGGCGCGCAAAGTACGCGTGCTTCGGATAGTCCCCTGCGGCAGTGCCGTCATCTTTGCGGTACGGCAGGTACTCGAGCAGAGCGGGGAACTTCTCGCCTGCAGCCGCGCCACCCGGCATGTATAAAGTGGCGGCGAGCCGGACTCCATCTTTCATCGGAATCCAAGCGTTCTCCATGCGCACGCCATATTTCGCCGGCGAGGGAGCTTCGACTGCAAGAATGGAAACAGGGAAGAGAAAGATAAGACAGGAAATCCAGAAGTTCTTGCCCAAGTCGCCTCCGAGCAATGACCCGGAGTCAATCGTGTCTGCCTTCCTCGCGGCGGATCGCACGCAGATCAATTCCGAGTTGCTCCGCCTTTTTATACAGGTGACTGCGTTCCAGACCAAGCGATTTCGCAGCCATACTCATGTTGTTGTGGCTACGCTTCAACTCAGCCAGAATCACTTCTCTCTCGAAGGCTTGTACGCGGTCGGCCAAAGGTCCCGATCCGCTTAACGCACTACTCGACGAAACACTGCCAGACGGCTTTGGGAGTGCCATCTCGACTGTCGCGAGATCAACCTGACCCGCGGTCGCAAGCAGCATCAATCGCTCAACCATGTTCCTCAACTCGCGAACATTGCCCGGCCACGAGTGGGACTGCAACATCTCCATTGCTTCCGGAGTGAAGGGAACCGGCTTCCAGCCGTTTTGAGCACATACCTGTGCCGCGAAATGCTCCACCAATGTCGGAATATCTTCGCGCCGTTCGTGCAGCGGAGGAAGAGCAAGGGGGAAAACATAGATTCGGTGAAACAGGTCTTGCCGGAACTTTTCTTCTCGAACTCGCGCCTCGAGATCCCGATGCGTCGCGACGACCACCCGCACGTTCACTGAGAGCGGTTTATCTCCACCAATGCGTTCAACCTCGCCTTCTTCTAATACGCGCAGCAGCTTGGCCTGCATGTTGAGTGGCATATCTCCGATCTCATCCAGAAAGATCGTCCCCTGGTCCGCCTGCTCGAATTTTCCAATATGCCGTCCTGATGCGCCCGTGAACGATCCTTTCTCGTGTCCGAACAATTCGGACTCGATCAGCTCGGCGGGCACCGCTGCGCAATTCAAAGTCACAAATGGCCCAGATGATCGCGCGCTCTTCTCATGAATCGTTCGCGCGACAAGTTCCTTTCCTGTTCCGGTTTCTCCGAGGATGCACACTCGCGATTCACTGGCTGCAACCCTCTCCAGTTGCGCCATAACGCGGCGCATGGCCTCTCCTTTCCAGACAATCTCATGCTTGCCGAGTCGCTGCTTGAGTGCGCGATTCTCGACTTCCAGTCTCTGGAGTTTGAGCGTGTTCTCAACCGTGAGCAGCAGTTTGTCGGTGGAGATTGGCTTTTCCAGAAAATCAATCGCTCCCAGACGCGTGGCGCGGACGGCCATCTCGATATGAGCCTGACCCGAAATCATTACCACGGGAGAAGATACGCCCTGCTTTTTCAGGTCCTCAAGCAGACTGAGACCATCTTTACCCGGCATGACGACGTCGGAAAGGATCAGGTCGAATGTCTGGGCCTTTGCCAATTCCAGAGCCTTTGCAGCGTTGTCACAGACCGTCGCCTCGTGTCCTGCGAGCCGGAACGCGCGCGCCAGTGACGCCAGCGTGTTGGCCTCGTCATCAACGATCAGGAGTTGTGCTTTCAGTGGCATTCTTGTTAAACGAATGACGTTGTTGAGCCTTCGGTTCGTTTCTCGAGTGCTTGAAGGTTGTCTGGCAACTCGATGATAAAAGTAGTTCCCTTGCCGGGTTCACTCTTCACGCTGATCCTTCCGCCGTGATCGCTGACAACGGATTGCACAATGGCCAGACCCAGCCCAGTTCCATGCTGCTTGCTTGTATAGTACGGAGTGAAGATGCGCTCACTCTCTTCAGGCGTGAGGCCCGATCCCGTATCCGCCACTTCGATTGCTACTCCGCTGCCTTGGCGCTGCGTTCGCAGAGTGATTTCTCCTCCGTCCGGCATTGCGTCCATCGCATTCAGCACGAGGTTTGAGAGGGCCCGATGCAGTAGTTCCGGATCAGCCGCAATGACGCCGGTCCGTTCGTCCATCTCCAACTTGCATGAAATTGCCGGTCCGCCCGGGGATTGAAGTTGGGCTTGGAACAGTTGTGCCACACCGGCCACGGCATCATTCACTTTGAGGCGCTGCCATTCCGGCAGCGGCATCTTCGAAAACTCGCTGAATCGCGCGATTATGCCTTTCAAATTTGAAATCTCGGTCAATAACGTCCGGGAACTCTCCTGGAAAATCTCGTCGAAATCCTTCGGACTCAACTCCCGCGCCCGCAGCAAATTCTCGACAGTAAGCTGAAGTGGGAATAACGGATTCTTCAGTTCATGCGCCAACCGTCTCGCCAGCTCGCGCCATGCCGCTACCCGCTCCGCCTGCATGAGACGTTCCTTCTGTCCCAACAACTCAGCGGTCATCTGATTGAAGGACTCCGCCAATTGCGCGACCTCGTCTCCTCCAGTCGGAACTTCAACCCGTGCATTCCAATCCCCAGCCGCGACTTCCTGCGCCGCACTAGCCAACTGTTCAATGGGTCGCGTGACGCGTGCCGCCGCCCAACTGCTCAGCAGGATCGCCAGCACAATCCCGCCTCCGCCCACCAGCAGCGCAGAATCCAGGATTCGCCGCTTCAAACCAACGTATGAACGACGAGAGTTCCCGACCAGCAGTACCGCGAGCAGTGGATGACCTTTCCCCGTTCCACGGAGCGGAATCGCATGAAAAAGCTCATCGTCGGCTTGATCAGATGTCCACTTTACGATTCCGTTGATTTCTTGGTCGTGTTTTCTGACGGCGTCGATAAGCGGGGCGATCTTTTCTGCTGGATGAGGCTGATCCGAGTTCGCCGACCCCGCGCTCATCAGCAGGTCTGCAGAAAAGCGATCACCCCGGTTCTGGTACAAGAGCACGCGCATGTCCGGTGGAAGGTCCAGCGCCGACAAGAACTCCTTGTCCATTCTTCTACCGCCTACCACAAAGACAGGATGATCTCCTGCGCCTACCATTTTCGCTGCGAAAAGGCCTAAAACTGGCCCATCTTGCAGTTCTTCCAGTTTCAGAAACGGTCCCTGGTTGATCGACGCAGCGTCAAACGAATTGTCGCTATATCCAAACTTCGCCGGCGATTGCGCCGACGAAATGATTGTTCCATTCGAATCGAGGAATTCCAGGAAATCCAGTTGGTGGTTCTCGGCTAGTGAACGCGCGAGATCGAAGTATTCGGATGTGTCGGTTGGACTGCCATTTACGATTGTGGCCATTCGCGTAACGGCATCGGACGAGGCAATCGATTGAACCCGGCGAGCCACGTCTTCGCCACGGCGCGTGAATTCTTTCTGAAACTGCCCAACCAGTGCTCCCGTCCTGTCGTTCTCGGTTTTCTCGAACGCACTGCGGGTTAAATATTGCACAAGCAGCGCCACACCCGCGACCGACAAGAATACAGTCAGTGCAAACACGGTTAGCAGCTTGCGCCGGAATGTCATGGCCGCAATGTCTCCAGCCACGCGCGTCCCAGGTTCAGCGAGCCGTCGAGCCGCACATCGCAATCGTTCACTGCGGGACTTGAGGCATAGGCAACCGGCAAATGAAAAAGAGGAATCACCCGGCCCCTTGCGATTGCAGTTTGCTCTTCAGCATATAAATCTTCCACCGACAGACCTTTGTTCTTGAGCGGAGGCAGACCTATTCTCGCAAATAACTCATTGAGCGCGACCCACGGATCGCCCGCCGCTATCGGGATCCGGGCCAGCCGCAAATCAACGTCGCCGGAGTTCGTTGGACGCAACGATAGCCCTGCATCTTGCGCATTCAGTGCGATTCTCTCTGCTAGAACCCGCGACACTGGATCATTCGCGTCATACCCGATTGTCCAGTTGAACGCAGTTCGTACCTCATTCCGAAGCTGCCGTGCCTTCTGCAAATCCGCAGCGGTCGGAAATACAAACCCATATCCAGAAATTGAACTCGGAAGCAGACTTCCCGTAGGTGCTCCTGTTCCTTGCAGGATCACGTTGCGAATGGAGCCTCGCTCGATACTCAAGCCTAACCCTAGACGCAGCTCTCGCTCTTCCGTTGATAAAGGATCCTTTGAAAAAACGAGCGCCACCAGTTCCATTCGCGAGGCACTTGTTAGTACTTGCCCTCCCTGCGTCATATGGTGGAGCTGCTCCGGCGCTAACTCCACCAGGTCGGTCTTGCGCAAATCGAATGCATTCATCTGGTCACGGTAGCTTCGTCCCATCTCGATTTCAATCGAATCGAGAAATGGGCGTCCGCGCCAGCACTCTTCATTTGCCGTCAGGGCTACGGATTTTCCTGGTTGCCACTGGGCAACCCCAAATGGACCGGTTCCGACGATCTGCTGGTTGCGTTTGGCAATCGCGTTTCGCGGCAAAGCCAATTCCGCGAGCAAGTGCGAGTCAGAAGCTTCAACATCAATCGCCACCGTATTGCCATCAGCCGTTACTTTCCACGCGGGGTTAGCCACCCGCAGAGAAGCCGCTGCGATCTCACCCGTGAATATAGTTCCATCCTGAAATTTCACGCCTTGTCGCAGCCGAAACTCCCATCGCTGATTTCCACGGCTACTCTGCCACGACTCGGCCAGTGCAGGTTGCACTCGCCCGGCATCATCCATTCTCACCAATGTGTCGAATAGCAGAGAGACGAGCCCGCGACCAGCGAACGAATCCGAAGTCCCAGCGAGTTGGACGGGATCCAAAGATGTGGGGGCGGCACGCGTGGTCACGTGCAGTGTCCCGCCATAGCGCGGGCGGACCTCGGCCCGTGCCCATGTCCCGAGCAGCACACTACTGACTACAAGCCACTGCCACACGATACGCTTCATAGGTGCCCGTCTCGCGATTGCTCACAACTGCGATCGCCGAATCTCCCCGCGACGCCGTCCACAAAGCCGATACTGCACCGCTAAACTCAACTGCTGGACTCACCGCAACTGGATCACGGTCGGGAAATTCGTATGCACGCACAGAGTCTCCATCGCGCGAGGTGCTGGTCGCCAACACCTGCCATCCCGAACCGCATGACGTTTTCAATGTCGCGATGTCGCTGCCCCAATCCAGCAGGGAAGACTGATCGCTCATGCCGTCCACCAGATGTACCTT
>Ga0335082_10008735_pt1 | contig 11012 bp, 7 predicted proteins | sample Lox_Sample_41_FD_206718 | JGI IMG/M metagenome (GOLD analysis project Ga0335082, IMG submission 206718) | Soil microbial communities from Loxahatchee National Wildlife Refuge, Florida, United States - Lox_Sample_4.1 | ecosystem: Environmental > Terrestrial > Soil > Wetlands | place: USA: Florida... | reverse complement strand
GATCACCCGTGAACAGAGCCCTGGCGGGGTTCGAGGCGTCGGCCGCTGACTTGAAGATCACGATGTTGTGCGGACCCGTGGCGCTCGAGGGGTCCTGGTTGTCGAAGTTGATGACGAACGCCTTGCCGGCGCCGGCGACGAGGCAGGTCGAGAGGAACGCGGTTCCCTTCGCGACCTCGTCCAACGAAACCTTCTTGTCCTTCCCGCACGTGAGGTTCGCGGGCGGCGCGATGCTCACCGTGAACGACGGGCTCGGGTTCGCGAGGAGGACGTCCGTGTTGTCCCCGAGTATCCCGACCATGAGGTTCTGGGTCGTCGGGTTGTACCAGGAGAGCATCGTGCCGCGGCTGCCGACCGCGAGCGACGGGCCGGTGCCGCTCGCCGTCCCCGGCGTGGTCACCAGGCTGAAGCTGTCGGTGCCCGACGCCAGCTGAACGCCCTTGTCGTTGTCGTCCCAGGCGACGTAGACGGTCTTGTCGTCCGCCGCGACCGCCGTCCGGGGCGCCGCGTCGCCCGTCAGCGTCGGATCGGGGTTCGGCGCGGTCCCGGCCTGGGCGGCGGTCCAGGTCCCGCCGGTCAGCGTCGCCACGTGCACGGCGCCGCTCCCGGTGTAGTACGCCGCGTAGGCCTTGCTCCCCGTGGTCGAGGCCGAGAGACCCTCGCCCGTCACACCGGTCTCCACGTCGGTCACGACCCACTTCCCCGCCGCGAGCGTTGCGGCCTCGACCGCCCGTGTCGCGGCATCCGCGAACAGGACCCGCGGGACGCCGCCGGCCATCACGATGCCGGTCGGGCCGGGACGGGCACAGCCGTTGCAGGCGCCCGCTTTCGCGACCGTCTGGACCTTCCACGCATCCCCGTTCTTCGTGGCCACGCGGATGTCGACGCTGGTGCCCACATCGACGGCGAACGCGATCCACGGGCTGCCGTTCCCGTCGAGCGCGATGCCCGGCTGGGAGACCGGGCCCGCTTCCTTCAGCGAGCTCCCGAAGGAGAAGACCTGTTCCACCGTGGAGGTAGCACCCAGCTTCGTCGTTCCGTACTCGACGTCCCCGCCCACCGTCCAGGCCGCGTGCACCGTGCCGTCCGAGGCGAGCGCGATCGCGGTACCGTTCGCGTTGTCTTCGGTGAGCTGCAGCTTCGCGGTGGAGACCGGCCCGAACGGGATGTTGACCCCTGCCGGCACCGCGGCCGGCTTCGTCTGGTCGATCGCGCCGTGCAGCCAGATCCCCTGCTGGGTCATGGTGGTCAGCAGGACCCCGGGAACGTATGGGGAGCCGATCGGCCGTGGGATCGCGATCTGTCCCTTCGCGACGACGCCCGGGAAGCCGAAGTAGGTCACGTACGGGAGGCCGCCACTGTCGACCGCGACGGCGGAGCCGAGCCCGACGTTGTCGAGGGTGTCGGCCACCATCGGCACGAAGCTGCTGTTGAGATCGACCGACGTGGCGGTCGCCGCGCTCGCACACGCGCTCGCCAGGAGGGCGAGGCCGGCGATCAGAGCGAAGGGTCGCTTCGACACGTCGGCGCGGATACTACCAACGGAACATCAGCCGGGGGTCGATGCCTCCGATGCATCCGGCACGGCAAGGGGGAGCGTGCCGAGGACCTCCGCGAGGAACCGTCCGGTGTGCGAACCGGGATCGCCCGCCACCGCCTCCGGGGTCCCCGCGGCCACGATGGAACCGCCCTGGTCGCCGCCCTCCGGTCCCAGATCGATGATCCAGTCGGCCGTCTTGATCACGTCGAGGTTGTGTTCGATCACGAGCACCGTGTTGCCCGCGGACACGAGCCGTTGCAGGACCTGGAGCAGCTTCCGGATGTCCTCGAAGTGGAGCCCCGTGGTCGGTTCGTCGAGCACGTAGAGCGTGTTGCCGGTGGCCCGCTTGTGCAGCTCCGAGGCCAGCTTGATCCGCTGCGCCTCACCGCCGGAGAGCGTAGGCGCCGGCTGCCCGAGCTTGATGTACCCGAGCCCGACGTCGAACAGCACCTGCATGTGGCGCGCGATCGGCGGGATGTTCTGGAAGAACGCGAGCGCTTCCTCGACGCTCATCTCGAGCACGTCGCTGATCGAGCGGCCCTTGTACTTCACCTCGAGCGTCTCGCGGTTGTAGCGCTTGCCCTTGCACACCTCGCACGTGACGTAAACGTCCGGCAGGAAGTGCATCTCGATCTTGATCTGCCCGTCCCCCGCGCAGTTCTCGCATCGCCCGCCGCGGACGTTGAACGAGAAGCGCCCCGGCTGGAAGCCTCGGATCCTCGCCTCGGGCACCTGCGCGAACAGCTTGCGCACGTGATCGAACACGCCGGTGTACGTAGCGGGGTTCGACCGGGGCGTCCTCCCGATCGGCGACTGGTCGATGTCGATCACCTTGTCGACCTGCTCCCATCCGACAAGCTTCCGGTGCTTGCCGGGGAGCACCCTCGAGCGATAGACCCGCTGCATCAGCGCCCGCAACAGCACGTCCTGCACGAGCGTGGACTTGCCGCTGCCCGACACGCCCGTGACGCAGACGAACAGCCCGAGCGGGATGTCGGCCGTGATGTTGCGGAGGTTGTGTTCGCGGACGCCCTCGAGGCGGATCCGCCGATCGCTCCGTCGCCGCCGGACCTCGGGGACCGGGACCGTGCGGCGCCCGGACAGGAACGCGCCGGTCATCGACGCCTCGCACTCGAGGAGCCCTTTCAGGTCGCCCGAGTAGACGACGTGCCCGCCGTGCTCGCCCGCGGCCGGCCCGATGTCGACGATGTGATCGGCCTCCGCGATCGTGGCCTCGTCGTGCTCGACGACGATCAGCGTGTTCCCGAGGTCGCGGAGCCGGATCAGCGTGTCGAGGAGCCGCCGGTTGTCCCGTTGGTGCAGGCCGATCGACGGTTCGTCCAGGATATACAGGACGCCGACGAGGCCGCTGCCGATCTGTGTGGCCAGCCGGATGCGCTGCGCCTCGCCGCCCGCGAGCGTGCCCGCCGCGCGGCCGAGCGTGAGGTAGTCGAGCCCGACATCCACGAGGAACCCGAGCCGCGCCCGGATCTCCTTGACCAGCCGGACCGCGATCATCTCTTCGCGTTCGCTGAGATCCATGTCGCTCACGAACGCGAGCGCGTCGCGGATCGGCAGGTCCGTCACCTCGGCGATGTTCTTGCCGCCGATCGTTACCGCGAGCGTCTCGGGTCGCAGCCGCTGCCCCTTGCACGCACGGCACGGGACCTCGCGCATGAACTGCTCGAGCTTCTCGCGCGCGGTGTCGGAGTCGGTCTCGTCGTGGCGGCGCTCGACGTTGGGGATCGCGCCCTCGAACGTCGTCCAGTACGAGCGTTGGCGCCCGTACCGATTCTTGTAGGTGACGTGGATGGACTCGTCCGATCCGTACAGCAGGACGTCGCGCGCGGCCTTCGGCAGCTTCTTCCACGGCGTCGTCAGGTCGAACCCGTGCGCGGTGCCGACGGCCTCGAGGACGCGCACCCAGTACTCGGCGTTCGCGCCGTACGGCGACAGCGCGCCCTCGGCCACGCTGAGGTCCGGGTGCGGCACGATCAACTCGGGATCGACCTCGAGCCGAGTGCCGAGGCCGTCGCACGTCTGGCACGCCCCGTACGGCGAGTTGAAGGAGAAGTTCCTGGGCGCAAGTTCGTCGAACGAGATGCCGCAGAACGTGCACGCGAGCTTCTGGGAGAACGTCTGGATATCTTCGTGGCCCTCCGGCGTGGTCACCGCGATCGCGGCGATCCCCTCCGCGAGCTCCAGCGCCTGCTCGATCGAGTCGGCCGCGCGGCGGCGGATGTCCGGCTTCGCCACGAGCCGGTCGACCACGACCTCGATCGTGTGCTTGTACGTCTTCGGCAACCGGATCGGCTCGGCCAGATCGCGCACCTCGCCGTCGATCCGGGCGCGCGGATATCCCTTGCGGGCCAACTCTTGCAAGAGCTTCTCGTACTCGCCCTTTCGCCCGCGCACCACCGGTGCGAGCACCTGGAACCGGGTCCCCTCCGGCAGTTCCATGACCTGATCGACGATCTGCTCGGGCGTCTGACGACCGATCGGCCGGCCGCAGTTGTAGCAGTGGGGATGCCCGACCCGGGCGAACAGGACCCGCAGGTAGTCGTAAACCTCCGTGATCGTGCCGACCGTGGACCGCGGGTTCCGGGAGGTCGACTTCTGATCGATCGAGATGGCCGGGCTCAGGCCCTCGATGAAGTCGACGTCCGGCTTCTCCATCTGCCCGAGGAACTGCCGCGCGTACGACGAGAGGGACTCGACGTAGCGGCGCTGCCCCTCCGCATAGATGGTGTCGAACGCCAACGACGATTTGCCCGACCCGGAGAGGCCGGTGAAGACGATCAGAGCGTTCCGGGGCAACTCCAGCGTGACGTTCCTGAGGTTGTGCTCCCGGGCGCCGTGGATGACGAGGGTGTCGGTGCCCACGTTCGGCGAGTGTACCGGGCGGCTCGGACACGCCTCGTGCGGACCGCCGGGTAGGCTTGCGACCCATGGAACGTGACCTCCGCGGGACGCCCCTGTATCGAGAGGTCGAAGCGTTCTTCGCGGCGGTCCTCGGCCCCGGCTTCGGCCGGATCACGAGCGTCGGAGGCCCGGAGGTTTCCCCGGACGGCCGAGCGGTCGCGTTCCGAGGCGAAACGCTCGCGTCGCTCGATGGGCACCCGCGCAGCCGGATCTGCCTCGCGGCGACCGACGGCTCGGGCTGGCGCCCGATCACCGCCGGCCCGAACGACGACGTTCAGCCCCGGTGGTCACCCGACGGCGCGACGCTGACGTTCCTGTCGGACCGGGCCTCGGAGGGCCTGCTCCAGGTCTACGCGCTCGAGGCCGGGTCGCTCGGCGAGGCCCGCCGCCTGGGCGAGGTTCCCGGCGTCGTGGAACATCATCGATGGTCCCCCGACGGCACCCGCCTGCTGCTCGTGGTCGCCGGCGAGCACGCGGAGCAGGCCGACGCGCTGGGTTCGGGCACCCTCGGCCGCGGGGACGAGAGCGCCCCGCGCTGGCTCCCCGTGGTCGAGTCGACCGACGACGCGGACGAATGGCGCCGGCTCTGGGTCCTCGACGTCGCGACCGGCGGGGCGCGGTGCGTGTCTCGGGACGGCCTCAACGTCTGGGAGGCATCGTGGCTCGGAGACGAGGCCGCCGCCGCGATCGTCTCCGACGCGCCCGGGGAGGCCGCGTGGTACACCGCGTCGCTCGCGGTGCTCGACCTGGCGGGGGGCTCGGAGCGGGTCGTCGCCACGAGCGACGTGCAGCTTAACTTCGCGGAGGGATCGCCCGACGGCCGCACGATCGCGGTGATCGAGGCGCTCTGCAGCGACCGCTACGTCGCCGCCGGCGACCTCGTCCTCGTCGACGCGACCTCGGGGGAACGCCGGGTGGTCGATGCGGGGCCGCTCGATATCTCGTCCGCCCGGTGGACCGACGAGGGCATCTTCGCGATGGGCCTCGACAGCATGGACGCCGTGGCGGTGCAGGTGGACCCCGAGGGTGGCGCTGTCCGGGAGCTCTGGCGGACCGCGGAGGGAGTCGGCGACTACCAACCGGCGGGGACGCCCCTCGCCGGAGGCGGCTTCGTGATCGACATCGCCGCGGCGCGCAGGCCGCCGGCGATCGTCGAGGTTTCCGAAGGTCGCGAGCACGAGCTGGCCTCCACACAGCACCCCGGCCGCGGCGAGGCGCTTCGGCACCTCGGCCGCTCCGAGCGCGTCACCTGGAACGCGCCGGACGGGTTGCGGATCGACGGCCTGCTCCGCACGCCGCCGGGCGACGGTCCCTTCCCGCTCATCCTGCTCGTCCACGGCGGGCCGGTCGGGGCGACGACCGACGGGTGGATCGGCACGACGAACGCGCTCCTGCTCTCGCGCGGATACGCGCTCCTGATGCCGAACCCACGCGGCTCCAGCGGGCGCGGGCGCGCCTTCGCCGAGCACGTGGTCGGCGACATGGGCGGCGACGATGCGAAGGACCTCTTGGCCGGTGTCGACGCGATGGTCGCCGCCGGCGTCGCCGATCCCGATCGCATCGGCATCTACGGCGGCAGTTACGGCGGCTTCATGGCCGCGTGGCTGCCCACCCGGGACCCGCGGTTCAAGGCCGCCGTCGCGATCTCGCCGGTGACCGACTGGTACTCCGAGCACTTCAACTCGAGCCTGATCGACTGGGTCGGCGACTTCCTTCGCGACACGCCCGAGGAGCCGGGCGGCGAGCATCACCGGCGGAGCCCGGTCCTGATGGGCGACGCCCTGCGGACGCCGACCCTGCTGACGGCCGGCAACCACGACCGCGCGACCCCGCCGGGGCAGGCGGTCGAGATGTTCCGAGCCCTGCGCGCGCGCGGGATCGCCTCGGACGTCGTCGTGTATCCGGACGAGGGCCACGGCGTGCGGAACTTCCCGGCCGCGCTCGACCTCACGACGCGGACGCTCGGCTGGTTCGAGCGGTTCATGCCGGCGAGGTAACGAGGGTGCGCTAGGCTCCGCCCATGCCCACGTACACGCACGACGAGCTCGAGGCGATGCCGATCAAGGAGCTCCACGATCTGGCGATCGAGACCGCGAGGCATCACGCGGACGTCGGCTTCCTCTGGAGCATCGTGAAGGCGCTCCCGGTCGCGGAGGAGGTCACCGGCGACGACCAGCGCTCGAAGGTCGACATCGTCCGGCCGCTCGCGCTGATCAACGACTTCCTCTACGACGCCGACTCGGGGACGGTCGGCGAGGCGCTTCGGCCGCTCTACGTCGACTACCTGGTGGGCAAAGGCGTCTGAGGGGCGCCGCGATGGCGCGCGACCTCCCGAGCTACCGCGATGAGTTCGAGGTCGTGCGCCGCAAGGCGTACCTGATCAGCGCGTCGCTGGGGCCGGTCGGCGATCGCTCGAAGCGCCACCTGGACGATTACCTCCGAGCATGGTCGGAGAAAGGCGCGCCCGACCACGTCTGGTTCGAGGACATCTTCCCGGCGATGGGGCGCCTGAAGCGGTCGTTCGCCGCGCTCGCGGGCTGCGACCCCGACGAGGTGGCCCTGACCACGAACATCTCGATCGCGCTCGCGACGATCGCGTCCTGCCTGGATCTCACCGGCGAGCGCAGACGCATCGTCCTTTCGGAACTCGACTTCCCGACCGACGGCCACGTCTGGCGCGCGTGGGCCGACCGAACCGGCGCCGAGCTCGTGTGGCTCCGCTCGCCCGACGCACGGACGCTGCCGCTCGAGCTCTACGACGCCGCGATCGACGCACGCACCGCGCTCGTGATGGTGAACCGGGTGCTCTACCGATCGAGCGCCGTCGTCGATGCGGCGGCGATCTGCTCGATGGCGCGCGAACGCGGCGCGCTGAGCTTCGTCGACGACTACCACGGCATCGGGGTGCTGCCGCTCGATCTGCACGCGCTCGGGTGTGACCTCTACGCGGCCGGCACGCTGAAGTTCCTGTGCGGCGGACCGGGATGCGTGTTCCTGTACGCGCGCCGGGCGCTCCTCCCCTCGCTCCGGCCGGCGATCACCGGATGGTTCGGCACTGCCGAGCCGTTCTCCTTCGACACGGAGCATCTCGTGTACCACGCGACCGCGCGGCGGCTGGAGCACGGGACCCCGCCGGCGCCGGTGTACTTCATCGCGCAGGGCGGCCTCGACGTGATCGTGGAGGTGGGCGTGCCGCGGATCCGCGAGCGCCAAGGGGAACTGCAGGACCTCGTGATCGAGCGGGCCGACGCGCTCGGGCTGGAGGTGCGCACGCCCCGTGTGCGCGAGGAACGCGGCGGGGTGGTGAACGTCAAGGTCGGCGACGACGCCGAGGCGATCTGCCACGCGCTGCTGGACCGCGACGTCTGCACGGACTCCCGGGGCGACGGCCTGCGGATCAGCCCGCACTTCTTCACGAACGAGGACGACGTCGAGCGGTGCTTCGTGGAGCTCGGGCGCCTGCTGTCATCTCGAGCTTGACGCTCGGCATCGGTTCGCACTAGCTTACCGTTCGTGGCTACTTACGGAGGTGCCGAACGGATCCTCGACGCCCTCGGGGATCCCACGCGCCGGCGGATGCTCGAGCTCCTGCGGGACGGCGAGCGCGCCGTCGGCGACCTTGCGGCCGACCTGCCGGTCTCGCGGCCGGCCGTCTCCCAGCACCTGAAGGTCCTGAAGGGAGCGGGGCTCGTGACGGAGCGGCGGGACGGAACGCGGCACCTCTACGCGATCGACGCGGCCGGACTCGTTGCGCTCCGCACCTACCTCGAGGGGTTCTGGGATACCGCGTTGTACGCGTTCAAGGGAGCGGCGGACGCCGCGGGAGGGAGCGCCCGATGAGCACGGAGCCGATCGTCCGATCCATCACGGTCAGCGCGTCACCGGAGGACGCCTTCCGGATCTTCACCGCCGAGATGACCTCGTGGTGGCCGCTGCAGACGCACACACGGGGCGACGAGGAGATCAAGTCGGAGCGTGTCGTCGTGCAGGAGCGGGTCGGCGGGCGCATCTACGAGGTCTTGTCCGACGGCTCGGAAGGCGACTGGGGCACCGTGACCGCATGGGAGCCGGGGGAACGTCTGGTGCTCGACTGGAAGCCGAACGACGAGGATCGGCCGTACACCGAGGTCGAGGTCACGTTCGGCGCCACCGACGGCGGTACGACCGTGACGCTCGAGCATCGGAGATGGGAGCTACTCGGCCCGCTCGCCGACGACGCGCGGACCGAGTACGCCAGCGGCTGGCCGGTCGTGTTCGATGAGCGGTTCGGGGCCGCGGCCGGTCGCACGAGCTGACGTCAGCCGCGGACGACCCTGCCGGCACGGACCACGAGCCGCACGTCGTCGAACGCGCGCAGGTCGCGCACGGGATCCTCGCGCAGCGCGATCACGTCGGCCGGCGCGTCGATCTGGAGGGGTGCCCGGATCATCGCGGTCAAGACCTCCTCGTTCGTCAGGCCAGCCTCGCGCAGCAGCAGCAACTCGCGCGTGTGGATGCCCGCCGGGATCGCCCCGTTGCCCAGGTCCGTCCCGTAGATCACCGTGCCTCCGGCATCGTGGAACCGGCGGAGGTTCTCGAGGGCGGCCCTGATCGACGGCGTATCCCGGCCGAACGACAGGATGTCGAGCGTCGAGACGATCCGCATCCGAGCCGCGAGCATCACGATCACGTCTTCGGACAGACGGTGCGTCCACGGCGTGTGGGCCAACTCGTCGACGCCGGCGCCCAGCGCACGTTCCACCTGCCCCTCCCCCTGGGCGTGAGCCGTGACCGGCAGGCCGACGTCGTGCGCCGCCTCGCAGAGCGCGGCGAGTTCGCCGTCGCCTGGCGTCGGGCCCGCGTCGTCGTTCAGCGAGACCTTGATCGCCGTCGCTCCCGCCGCCGCGAGCTGCCCGACGATCGTCGCCGCGTCCTCGCGTCCGTCCACCTCTCGCCCGGTCCCAGGCGGCGCCCAGGCGGCCCTCATCGGGTACCCGTCGCGGCCGGTCAGCATCGGACCCGCCGCCCGGATCAATGGCCCCTCGAACGTCGGCAACTCCGACAGGTCGGCCAGCGGGAAGATCCGGTCCGCAGGCCAGGCGAGATCGCGGACGGCGGTCACCCCACCGGCCAGCACGGCGGCGGGATCCGACAGCTCGATGTGGACGTGCCGGTCGGCGGCGGCCGGCATCAGGAAACCGTCGATCACGATCTCGCGATCCGCGGCCTCGATCGGCGTGGCGGCTCCGGCGTACGTGATCGCGCCGTCCTGGGTCACGATCTGGGCGTCGTCCACGACCCGTCCGGGACCGAGCCACGCCCTGCTCGCCCGGATGCTGAGCCGCGCCATCGCGCGTCAGGCTACGCCACGCCGGCCTCTCGGAGCTGCCGCAGCTCCTTCCGGAGCTCCTGGACCTCGTCGCGCAGCCGGGCCGCGTACTCGAACCGCAGATCCTTCGCGGCCTGGTGCATCTCCTCCTCGAGACCTTGGATCAAGCGCTCGAGCTCCTCCGTGGGCATCTCGGGATGGGTCGACTTCCGTCGCCGCTCCTGTCGAGGCGTGGTCGGCGGCTGGTCTTCGCCGCGGAGCGACAGCAGGATGTCCGTGACGCGCTTGCGCACCGTCTGCGGGTCGATCCCGTGTTCGGTGTTGTACGCCATCTGGATCTGACGTCGCCGCTGCGTCTCCGAGATGGCCAGGCGCATCGAGTCGGTCACGCTGTCCGCGTACATCAGCACGGTGCCGTCCACGTTGCGCGCCGCGCGCCCGATCGTCTGGATCAGGGAGGTCTCCGAGCGGAGGAACCCCTCCTTGTCGGCGTCGAGGATCGCGACGAGCGACACCTCGGGAAGGTCGAGCCCTTCGCGCAGCAGGTTGATGCCGACGAGCACGTCGAACTCCCCCAGCCGCAGATCGCGCACGATCTCGATGCGCTGGAGCGTGTCGACCTCCGAATGCAGGTACCGCACGCGGATGCCCATCTCGACCAGGTAGTCGGTCAGGTCCTCCGCCATCTTCTTCGTGAGCGTGGTGACCAGGACGCGCTGCTCGGCCTCGGTCCGGCGGCGGATCTCCTCGATCAGGTCGTCCACCTGGCCCTTCGTCGGGCGGATCTCGACCTCGGGATCGATCAGGCCGGTCGGGCGGACGATCTGCTCGACCACCTTCGAGGACACCCGCAGCTCGTACGGGCTGGGCGTCGCCGACATGAACACGACCTGCGGCACGCGTTCCTGGAACTCGTCGAACCGCAGCGGCCGGTTGTCGATGGCCGAGGGCAGCCGGAAGCCGAAGTCGACGAGCGTGCTCTTGCGGGAGACGTCGCCCTCGTACATCCCGTGCAGCTGCGGCACGGTGACGTGTGACTCGTCGAGCACGACGAGGTAGTCGTTCGGGAAGTAGTCCAGCAGCGTGAACGGAGCGGTGCCCGGCCCGCGGCCGTCGATGTGCCGCGAGTAGTTCTCGATGCCGCTGCAGAACCCGACCTCGCGCAGCATCTCGAGGTCGTACGCGGTCCGCATCCGCAACCGCTCCGCCTCCAGCAGCTTGCCCTGATCGGTCAGCCAGGCG
>Ga0335082_10008734_pt1 | contig 11012 bp, 7 predicted proteins | sample Lox_Sample_41_FD_206718 | JGI IMG/M metagenome (GOLD analysis project Ga0335082, IMG submission 206718) | Soil microbial communities from Loxahatchee National Wildlife Refuge, Florida, United States - Lox_Sample_4.1 | ecosystem: Environmental > Terrestrial > Soil > Wetlands | place: USA: Florida... | reverse complement strand
GTGTCGTCGTCATCGGACGCCGCGGCGCCAGCCTCGCCGAAGCCCGTTTCGTGCCGCCGCCGCACGGCGATCAGCTACGCGCGGGTCTAGAGGGGCTGCTCGCCTGGCTGGCGAGGCCACGCACCCTCCCGTCCGTTGTGCAGGCCGGGATGGCCCACTACCAGTTCGAGACGCTCCATCCGTTCTCCGACGGCAACGGGCGCCTTGGGCGCCTGCTCGTGATCGTGCAGTTGCTCCGCGCTCACATCATCCGCGAGCCGCTGCTCGTCGTCTCGCCGTGGTTCGAGCAGCGGCGGGACCAATATCAGGACGCGCTGCTCGAGCTGAGTTGCACCGGCGAATGGGACCACTGGCTCGGCTTCTTCGCCGAGGGTGTCGCCGCTTCGGCTGACGAGTCTGAGCACAAGGTTGAGGCGCTGGCGGACCTGCAAGCCAAGCTGCGCACGCAGGTACAGCGTGCGGGCAAGCGGGGCGTCAGCGAGCAGGTCGCCGCTGACCTCGTCGGTCGGCCGTTCGTCACGGTGCCCGGGGTCGCGCGTACGTACGGTGTGAGCGATCAAGGCGCGGCGAAGGCGATCAAGACGCTGGTCGGGCTGGAGATCTTGGCTCCTATGCGCGTGCGGGCCCCACACGGCGCTCAGATGTATGGGGCGCCTGCGGTGCTCAGCGTGCTGTATTAGCTGCCCGGGATCCTCTGCGGCGACGGGCCGCTAGGCGGGCTGCGTGCTCGACGGCACGCCGACGCCGATCGGGCAGCTCACGCCCGTTCCGCCCAACCCGCAGTACCCGCCGGGGTTCTTCTGCAGGTACTGCTGGTGGTAGTCCTCGGCGTAGTAGAACGGCCCGGCCTTCACGATCTCGGTCGTTATCTCGCCATAGCCCTCGGCCTTCAGCCGCTGGGCGTAGGCGTCGCGGCTCGCCTCGGCGGCAGCGCGCTGGGCCTCGTCTGCGTAGTAGATGCCGGAGCGGTACTGGGTGCCGACGTCGTTGCCCTGGCGCATGCCCTGGGTCGGGTCGTGACCCTCCCAGAATGCCTTCAGCAGGTCCTCGTAGGAGATCTTGGCGGGGTCGTAGGCGACGAGCACGACCTCGTTGTGGCCGGTCGAGCCGCTACAGACCTCCTCGTAGGTCGGGTTGGGCGTGAAGCCGCCCTCGTAGCCGACGGCGGTCGTGTAGACGCCCGGCAGCTGCCAGAAGCCGCGCTCGGCGCCCCAGAAGCAGCCCATCCCGAAGACGGCCGTCTCGATCCCCTCGGGGAAGGGCGGGCGCAGCGGCGTGCCGAGCACGGCGTGGCGCTCGGGCACGGGCATCTCGGTGTCGCGACCGGGGAGCGCGCGCTCCTGATCGATCATCTTCGTCTTGTCCTTGAAGAGCGACTGCAGGAGCGGGTTCATGCACTCCAGGCTAGCGGGGCTCGAGCACGAACACGGCGATGTCGCGGCTCGTCTTCGCCTCGTAATCGTCGAAGCCCGCGTACTGGACGTTCATCGCCTTCCAGAGTCGCTCGCGCTCCTCACCGGCGGCCACCCGAGCGGTCACGTCGCGGTGCTCGCCGCCGATCTCGACGTGCGCGTCGGGGTTCGCCTTCAGGTTGAACGACCAGCCCGGCTCGTTGCGGTTGCCGGCGTTCGAGCCGATCACGATCACATTTGCGCCGTCGGCCAGGTAGACGACCGGTGCGACGCGGATCTGGCCGGAGCGCCGACCCTTGGAGTGCAGCAGCAGGACGGGCGCCTTCCCGACTTTGCCCATCACGCGGCCGCGTGTCAGGCGGTAGATCGGGATGTTCATCTTGCCCGTCAAGCGCAGCCCGGTCGCGCCGAGTGACATCGAGAAACGGGACCAAGTGCGATCGCTCAACATGGCTTCGGAGTATCCCACTGTGGCCGCGCGGGCGCATGTAGAGTGGCCGCGATGAGCGACCAGCAGCCGGTCAGCTACGAGGTCGACGGCCGCGTCGCGCGGATCACGCTCGACCGGCCCGAGCGCGGCAACGGCATCACGCGGCGGCTCGTCACGGAGCTCGCCGCCGCCGTCGAGCGCGCCGACCTCGACCCGGCGGTCCACGTGATGCTCCTGTCGGGCAACGGCGAGGGCTTCTGCGGAGGCTACGACCTCGTCGAGAGCGCCGAGGGGATGGACGCAGCGGCCGGGGGAGAGGGTGCCGCGCCCGCCGGTTCGCCTATCGATCCGCTCGTGATGGCCGCGAACCACGACCCGTCGGCCACCTGGGATCCGATGGTCGACTACGCGATGATGGCCCGCAACGCGCGCGGCTTCATGAGCCTGTTCCACGCGGACAAGCCGGTCGTCTGCATGGTCCACGGCTTCTGCGTGGCGGGCGGCACCGACATGGCGCTCTGCTCGGACCTGCTCGTGATCGAGGCGGACGCGAAGATCGGCTACCCGCCCGCGCGCGTGTGGGGCTCGCCGACGACGGCGCTGTGGGCGCACCGCGTCGGCGCGCAGCGCGCCAAGCGGCTGCTCTTCACGGGCGACTCGCTGTCGGGGACCGAGGCCGTCGAGTGGGGTCTTGCGATCGAGGCGCCCTCCGCGGAGGCGCTGCGCGAGCGCACCGAGGTCCTCGTGGGGCGGATCGCGCGGCTGCCCGTCAACCAGCTGATGATGATGAAGCTGCTCGTCAACCAGACGCTGTACGCCCAGGGGCTCCACGCCACGCAGGTGCTCGGCGTCGTGTTCGACGGGATCACGCGGCACACCGCCGAGGGCTACGGCTTCCAGCAGGCGGCCGCCGCGCGGGGCTTCCGCGAGGCGGTCAGGGAGCGCGACGAGCCGTTCGGGGATTACGGGCGCTCGACGTTCAAGGGCTGAGCGGACGGCGCGCGCACGGTTCTGGACGCCTCCGGCGGCCGGGGGCTACAATGCCTGCTTCGCGCGGATGTAGCTCAGCTGGCTAGAGCGTCGCCTTGCCATGGCGAAGGTCGAGGGTTCGAATCCCTTCATCCGCTTCGAGCGAAAGCCCTGGATTTCCAGGGCTTTTGTGCTTCCTGGGACCTGACTAAGTGTCTCATCACGCGTCGTGGGTACCACTTGTGGGTACCAGACACGGGGCGTCGGGCGCGACTTGCTTCGGCGAAAATCCCGCTCTGCCGAGCGTGGCTTCGCATCGATGGCCGCCTGCCGAGGGCTCGGGTGGGCCGCGCGGCGAAGGGTGGAGCCTGTAGGCGCTCAGTCCTGACTGCCTTTGGCAGCCCATACGCCTGAAATGGCCGCCAAGACGACGATCATCAAATAGATATGGCCGGGCGGTAGGCGTCGGCTCTACATTCGCCAGCAGATCGAAACTGCGCTCATCGGCCAGGCCGGAGCACGTCAGTTCGATTAGGCGCGCGACGCGGCCTATCGAGAGCCGGTCGGCGGCGGAACGGCAAGTTGCCGACAGATCGCGCGCACCGTGCCAAACGGAATCTCGCGGTGGCGCGGAACGGGCGTGCGCAAGTCACGCGCGACGTTGGTCCAGATCGTGTGCCGTGCACCCTCGCGCATCGGCTCGCAGCCGTGGTCGCGGAGGTGGCCTTCGAGGTCCCGACGCTTCAAGCGGCGAGGCTGATCGTCAATGCCTCGGCGTGCCCTCCGCCGATGGGTGGCTCGCGACCTTCCTCGCGGTAGGAGGCGATCATCTCGTGGGCCGCGTCGAGCAGCAGCTCCCGCGCCTCCTCGAGCGTTGGCGCGACCGTTACGACCGCCGGCCACTCAGCCAGCTGCGCCATCGTCCAGCCATTCTCGTCGGGCGTGAACACGGCGGTCAGGGTCACGGCATCGCTCATGGCCCAAGTATGCACCCTCGCGCGGCCCCAACCCAACAGCGACGACGCTCCGCATCACCCCACCTCACGCCGCAACCTCCTCCGGGCTGGCTTGCACGACAGGCGTGAATGCGGCCGTGAACGCCTGCGCCTGCTCCGAGGCCGGGCGAGCATGCAGGTAGCGGCTCGTTGTCCGGAGCGCGCTGTGCCCCATCGCCTTCTGGATCGTCACAACATCCACCCCGCGGGCGGCCAGCAACGATCCGAACGTGTGACGCAAGTCGTGGAACCGAAGCGGCCGAACCTCGGCGGCTTCCTGAGCACGGCGATAACGACGCCGCAGAGCCGACCCGTCAAGCGGACGACCCAGCACGTTGCAGAACACAAGCTCCCCTGGCGCGGTGAAGTGCTCGCGCCGACTCAGGCGATCGAGCGCTGCGGCCGCCTGGTCCGCCAGCGGCACCCGCCGGACATGCCCGGACTTCGTTGAGGACTCGACCCCCGCGCTCATCGCCCGCGCGACGGTCAGGGCCGAGCCTGCGAAATCGACATCGCGCCAGCGAAGCGCGAGCAACTCGCCGCGCCGCAGGCCCGCGTAGGCAGCGACACGGACAAGCTCGGCGTCCTGGCGATCATCGGCTTGCCGCGCGCTCCTCCCGTCGTCGGAGACGGCCGGAAACCGGGGGTCGCGGTGACGTCCCTCGGCGAACGCCCGAGCGATCGCCTCAATCTCGCTGGGGGAGTAGAACACCAGCGCGCCGGGGCTCGGCTCGCGGCGCTTGTCCGACCCGATCACGGGATTGCCCGGCAGCGAGAACGTCGACGGCTTGCAGCCGTGATTGAACACCGCCGAGATCACCGCGCGGTACTTGTTCACGGTGCTCGCCGACGCGCCTGTCTCGCTGACTCTCGCCAGCACATCGTTGACCTCACGCGTCGTGATCTTCGACGCGGGACGATCGCCGAGCGCTGCCATCACATGCCCGCGGATCGTGCCTTCGCCGCGCTTACGAGGCCCATGTTGAGCCGGTCAAATCGCGCTTCCCTGCACGCTTCGGGGCGTCGGTTCCGCCTTGCCATGGCGAAGGTCGAGGGTTCGAATCCCTTCATCCGCTTCGAGCGAGAGCCCTGCAAATTGCGGGGTTTTCGCTTTATGGGGACGGAGTCGAAAGAGCGCTGAGGACGACGCTGGTCTACCGCGAGCCGGCGGGCAGAGGGACGGCCAACTGCTGACAGATCGCGCGGGCCGCCGAAAGGGATCTCACGACGCGATCTCCTCGGCGAGCTCGCTCTCGGAGTGCTCGAAGGCCGGCTCCATGCGCTCGATCTCCGCTTCGCTGAGCCCTGCTGCGTGCGCCGCCTTCCGCCAACCGCCGGTGGCGCGAGCCACCTCAGCGACGATCCGGCTCGCCTCGTCCTCGGAAAGACCGGGCCCGCCTTCGACCGATCCGGGAAAACCCGCAGCCGGCCGAGCGCTGAGCGCGGATGCGCAGCTCTGTCTCGGGCGAGAGCCTTGATCGGACCATGCAGCACGCAGCGGGAGCAGACCGCGATGCCCGCCCGTCGCCCACCGGCGCCGTGCAGCAGCCTCCCGCGCAAGGCCTGACCGAGCAGGAGGCCCAGGCCCGCCGCGTCGAGGGCCGGACCGCGGCGCGCGCGTCGAGCCGCTCCTACGCGACGATCGTCCGGGCGAACGTTTTCACGGTCTTCAACGCGATCCTCGGCGGCTTCGGCGCCGTCACGCTGATCTTCGGCGACTGGCGCGACGCGCTGTTCCTCGGCGTCGTCGCGGCCAACGCGAGCATCGGCATCACGCAGGAGGTTCGCGCCAAGCGCTCGCTCGACCGCCTCGCGCTGCTCGTCGCGCCGAAGGCCCGCGTCCGCCGGGACGGGGTCGAGCGCGAGGCCGCGGTCGAGGAGGTCGTGCCGGGCGACCTCGTCGCGATCGGTCCCGGCGACCAGGTCGTAGCCGACGGGCGGCTCGTCGAGGCGAGCGAGCTGCGGCTCGACGAGTCGATCCTCAGCGGCGAGTCGGCCTCGGTTCGCCACGAGGCCGGTGAGGAGCTCCGCTCGGGCGCGTTCGTGACCGAGGGAACCGGCAGCTACCTCGTCGACGCCGTCGGCGCCGATAGCTTCGCGGCCCGGCTGACCGGCGAAGCGCGCCGCTTCCGCCACCCCCGCTCGCCGCTCGAGCTTGCCGTCAACCGGCTCCTCTACGCGCTCGTCGGGCTCGTCTTCGCGCTCGGCGGCGTCCTCGGCTACTCCCTCTATCACCGCCACGTCGCGCTGCACACCGCCGTCTCGACCTCGGCGGCCGGCGTCGTGAGCCTCGTCCCCGAGGGTCTCGTCGTGCTCGTCAGCCTGACCTACGCCGTCGCCGCCGTGCGCATGTCGCGGCGTGGGATCCTCGCCCAGCAGCTCAACGCGATCGAGTCGCTCGCCTCCGTCGACACGATCTGCGTCGACAAGACGGGGACGCTGACGGACCCCTCTCTGCGTGTCGTCGAGCTGCTCCCCGCCGAGGGGACAACAGCCGAGCGGCTGAGCGCGGCGCTCGGCTCGTTCGCCGCCGCGAGCTCGGTGCGGAACCTCACGGTCGAGGCGATCGCCGCCGAGCTTCCGGCCGACCGCACAGTGCCGGCGGCCGAGGTTCCGTTCGCGAGCCGTCGCGGCTGGAGCGCCGTCCAGCTCGCCGGGCCTGTCGCCGAGACGCTCTATCTCGGCGCCCCGGAGCGTCTGGCCGGCCCGCGGGACGTCGAGATCGCCGCGCGCCACCAGGCGAAGGGGCGCCGCGTGCTCGCGCTCGCCGCCTCGGCGGCGCCGCTGTCCGGCGCGCCCGCAGAGCAGCCGGACGGGCCGCTCGAGACGCTCGGCCTGGTCGTGATCGCCGAGCGACTGCGGCCTGGGATCGGCGAGACGATCGCCTTCCTGCGCCGCGAGGGCGTCGAGGTGAAGGTCCTCTCCGGCGACGCACCCGAGACGGCCGCGGCGATCGCCGGAGACGTCGGCATCCCCGTCGCCTCCGTCGCGCGCGGCGATCAGATCCCCACGGACCCAGAGGCGCGGCGCGAGTTCGCGCTCGGCGCGAGCGTGGTCGGACGCATCTCCCCGGAGGGCAAGTCCGCCGTCGTCGAGGCGCTCACGGCGGCCGGCCGCTACGTCGCGATGGTCGGCGACGGCGTCAACGACGTGCCGGCGATGAAGCAGGCCCGCCTCGCGATCGCGCAGGGGAGCGGCACGCAGATGGCCCGCAGCGTCGCCGACATAGTCCTGATCTCCGGAGACTTCGCGACGGTCCCGAGGCTCGTCCAGGAAGGCCGCCGCGCGCTCCGCAACCTCCAGCGCGTCGCCAAGCTCTACGTCACCAAGTCCGCCTTCGCCGCCTTCCTGATCCTCACGATCGGCATCAGCTCCGACGCCTACCCGCTGCTGCCCCGCCACCTCACGCTGGCGGCGAACCTCACAGTCGGCATTCCGACCTTCTTCCTCGCCCTCGCCCCGAGCAGCGGACCGTGGAGCCCGCACAGGTTCGTGAGGCGCGTGTCGCGTTTCGCGGTTCCCGCGGGCGCCCTGATCGGCACTGGCCTCGTCGCGGGCTACCAGTTCGCCCGCCACGACCTCGACCTCTCGGTCGCCGACTCCAGGACGGTCGCCGTCTCCACCCTGATCGCCTGCGGCCTGTACCTCGTGATGGCGCTCGAGGCCGAAGGCTCGCGCCAGCGCTCGACGCTCGTCGCCGCCATGTGCGTGGTCCTGGCCGGCGTCTACGCCGCCTGCCTGGTGCTCATCCCCGCGCGGACGTTCTTCGCGCTCACCCCGCCCGCGCCGGAGATGCTCGCGACCTCGCTGCTGGCCGCGGCGGTTTCGATCTCGGCGCTCGCGCTGGCCGGCTACACGCTCGGCTTCCGCAACGGCTCGGCGGCGAACGGCGGCGACGGTGGCTGAGGTCGCGGCTCCTGCTTCGCGAGCGCGCCGGCGGGCGCGCCTCGGCGGACCGCGCGCCCGCGCCCGCGTGCTGGCCGGGATCGCGCTTGGCGCCCTCGCGCTCGGCGGCCTGAGCACGCTGGCCGGTCGCGACGGGCTGGCCGAAGGAGGCGATTGACCTCGGCGCGATCCTCAACGCGCTCCGCGCGCTCCGGGGCTGATCGCCGCGGGCTTGCCGCGGCGATCGTGCGGGCGGGCTGGGATGTGACGCTCGTCACGGTCCGGCGGCCTTCTCGGCTCGACTTGGCGTGGCCGAGCTCGATCCCGCGGCGCGGGAGCTGACGTCAGCCGGCCGCGGGCGTCGCCGGCAGGCCGATGTCCTCGGCCCGCCAGTCGCGCAGGAACTCCTCCGCGTCGCCCACGTCGAGCGGCCGCGCGAACAGGTAGCCCTGGCCGCTGTCGCAGTTCTCCTCCTGCAGCAGCGCGAGGTCGCCGGCCCGCTCGATGCCCTCGGCGAGCGTCTCGATCGAGAGCGCCTTGCCGAGCTGCACGAGCGTCCGCAGCAGCGTCTCGCCTTCGGGGTTCTCGGCGAGCTGGCCGAGGAACGAGCGGTCGATCTTCAGGGCGTCGACGGGGAAGCGCTGCAGGTGGGAGAGGGAGGAGTAGCCGGTGCCGAAGTCGTCGATCGCGATCCGTACGCCCAGCTCCTTGATCGCCCTCAGCCTGCGCGCGGTCTCCTCGGCGTTGCGCATCAGGGCCGTCTCGGTGATCTCGAGCGTCAGCGCTTTCGGTTCGAGGCCCGTCTCGGCGAGGGCGCGAGCGACGACGTCGATGAACTCGTCGCCGTCGAGCTGGCGCGCCGAGACGTTGACGGCGATGCCGACGGGGTAGCCGGCGCCGCGCCAGGCGGCGCTCTGGATGCACGCCTCGCGCAGCACCCACTCGCCGACCGCGACGATCAGGCCGCTGTCCTCCAGCACGGGGATGAAGTCGTTCGGCTGGACCAGGCCGCGCACCGGGCAGCGCCAGCGGATCAGCGCCTCGACGCCGGTCGGGATCATCCGCCGCAGGTCGAGCGTCGGCTGATAGACGAGGAAGAACTCGCCGCGGTCGAGCGCTCCGCGCAGGTCCTTCTCCAGCGTCACCTGGCGCTGGACGACGTCCTGCATGCCGCGCTCGAAGAGGACCCAGCGGTCCTTGCCCTCGAGCTTCGCCCGGTGGGAGGCGATCTCGGCGTCCGCAAGCAGATCCTCGGCGCTCGTCCGGGGTCCCGCCGCGACCCCGATGCTCGCCGTGACGGCGAGCTCGTGTACGCCGATCGGGAAGGGCGACCGCAGCGCTTCGTGCAGCCGCTCGGCGATCAGCTCGGGGCCGGCCGCGTCCGCTGCCTCTTCGGCGATCACGACGAACTCGTCGCCGCCGAGTCGCCCGAGCGCATCCGTGTCGCGGACGAGCCCGTCGAGGCGCGCCGCGATCGCGCGCAGCAGCTCGTCGCCCGCCGCGTGGCCGAGCGTGTCGTTGACGGCGGTGAAGTTGTCGAGGTTGACGTGCAGGGCGGCGACGCTGAGCTTTCCGCGTCGCGAGCGGCCGAGCATCTGCTCGGCGCGGTCGAGCACGAGCGTGCGGTTCGGCAGGCCCGTGAGCTGGTCGTGCGTCGCCAGGTAGGCGAGCTGCTCGCCGCGGCTGTGCAGCTCCTCGGCGGCCTGGACGCGCTCCTGCTCGAAGACCTCGCACATCCGCACGAGCGTCACGTCGAGCGTCGTCTGGGTCATTGCGAGCGCCCGGCGGAGGGCCTGCTCCGAGCAGCCCGTCTCGGCGGCCGCCTCGTGCAGCACGTCGCCGACCGCGTCGCGCCAGCGCAGGCATCGCTTCGTCACCTCGTCCAGCGGGGCGTCGCGGTGCGCCGCGAGCTGGCCGAACAGCTCGAAGGCTTCGTTCGCCGCCTCGAGGCCGTCCTCCGGTCGCCCGCCGGCCATCCAGTCGGCGGTCGTCAACGTCGCGATCCGGCAGATCCGCTCGAGCTGCGCGTCGACCGGCGGATCGAGCTCGCCGTGCGCCTCGTGGGTGCGGGCGACGACGCCCGCGAGCACCTGTCCGGCACGCTCGTGGACGAGCCGGCCGAGGAGCCGCACCTGCTGCTCGAAGTCATCTGGGGTGGCAGCGGGCATGGGTCTCAAACCCTCCCCGCCGTGAGCTGATCCGTCATCTCCCCGTCACCGTCGGCCGAAACCGAACGAGCCTTGAGCTTCAGCCGGTCGCTTGCGGGCGGGCCGGCCTCCTCAAGGCCCGTCCCCGCCTCTGACCCAGCCACCCTGCGCGGTTCGTCCGAGCGCTCCGCCCGCCTCGAGCCGCCCCAGCGCGGCGAGCGTCGCCCAGCCGCCCCGGGAGCCGATCTCGCGGGCCAGTCGCTCGGGGGTGTCCGCGCCCGCGCCGACCAGATCGGCGACGCGGCGCAGCTCGGGCGCAAGGGCGGGGGAGCGGCGGACGCTTCGGGGCAGCGGGGCCGCGCCGGCCTCGGCGAGCAGATCGAGGAGGCCCTCGGGTCCCGCGATCAGCCGCGCGCCGCGCGCGAGCAGCGCATGCGGGCCGGCGGCGAGCGGGTTCGTGACCATCCCCGGCACCGCCCCCGCGTGGGCGCACAGGCTCGCCGCCCACAGCTCGCGCTCGCCGTCGCGGCACTCCACCGCGACCGCCGCCGCCCCGAGCCCCGCGACGATCCGCTCGGCCGCGATGCGCCCCCAGCGCATGCCCGGCTGCGCCCAGGGAAGCTCGGAGAGCAGGCAGCCGTGCAAGAGGACGCGCCTGGCGAGCCCATCGGCATGGCGCGGATCGAGCCCCGAGCCGGCGAGCGCCAGCGAGCCGCCCGCTTCCAAGGCGCCCTCGTGGGCCGCCCGGGCGAGCGGACCGGCGAGGCCCGCCACGACGGTCGCGCCCGCGGCCGTCACGCCGCGGGCGAGACGGGCCGCCGTCGCGAGGCCGTAGGCGCTCGCGTCGGCCGAGTCGAGGAACGCCACGAGGGGGCGGGCGAGCAGCGCCGCGAGTCGCGCCCGGCCGCCGAGGGCCGTGAGGATCGCCGGCGCCCACGGCGCCCCGAGCGTCGCCGGCCATCCGGGCGCGTGGCGGCAGAGCTCGACGCCGCCCTCCGGCGCCGCGATGCGCCCGCTCTCCGGCCGGGCGCGCCACTCCAGCAGACGCGCGCGTCTGGACCCGCCGATCGCCGCGATCAATCGCTCGTCGGGAAGGGCCAGCAGCTCGAGCAGCCGCGCTCGGCGCGGGGCGAGGCGGTCGAGCACCGGTCCGAGCTCAGCCAGGAGCCGTGCG
>Ga0335082_10008733_pt1 | contig 11012 bp, 9 predicted proteins | sample Lox_Sample_41_FD_206718 | JGI IMG/M metagenome (GOLD analysis project Ga0335082, IMG submission 206718) | Soil microbial communities from Loxahatchee National Wildlife Refuge, Florida, United States - Lox_Sample_4.1 | ecosystem: Environmental > Terrestrial > Soil > Wetlands | place: USA: Florida... | reverse complement strand
GTCATCAGCGCGATGCTGGCACTCGGCGTCGATCGGATCTTCGAGATCCCGGCCGGCCTGGAGCGCGAGACGCGCACCGCCATCGTGATTGCCGGTCTCGCCCTCGCGTTCTCGATCACCGGCGGAGTGTTCGGGGGGGTCATCGTCGCGCTGCAGCGCTTCACCGTGCTCAATGCGATCGAGATCGGCATGACGATGTTCCGCGCAGCGGCCACGGTCTTTGCGCTGCGCCGCGGCCACGGTCTGGCGGCTCTCGCCATGATTCAGCTGCTGGCGGCTCTCGGCACCGCCATCGCCCATGCGCTGCTCGCCTTCCACCTCTATCCCGCCCTGCGCCTGCGCTTTGCCGGTGTCCGGCAACTGGTGCCGAAGATCGTCTCGTTCGGGCTGATCTCGACCATCCTGAATCTCTCGAACGCGATCACCACCTACTCGGACTCGGTCATCATCGGATTTTTCCTCCCTCTCGAGACCATCGCGTTCTTCTCGATCGCGAGCAGCCTGATCGCCTACGCGAAGATGGTCGTCAGCGGCGTCTCGCAGACCGTGGCACCCGTGGTCGGATCGCTCGAGGGCAGCGGCGAGATCGCGCGGGTGGGAGACGTGTTTCTCGCCAGCGCGCGCCTGGCCGCCCTGGCCCTGATGCCTGTCCTCGCGACGTTCTGGACCCGCGGCGACACGTTCATCTCGCTGTGGATGGGCGAGAGCTTCGCGGCGCGTTCGGGAAAGATCCTGTGGATCCTCACTTTCGGGCAGTGGGCTTTGACGGGCTTCCATGTGCTGACGAGCGCGATGATCGGCATCGAGCGCCACCGCGGCATGGTCCCGGCGTTCATCGCCGAGGGGCTCGCCAATCTGCTGCTCTGCGTCGTCCTGGTGAGGCAGTTCGGACTGGTCGGTGTCGCGTACGGCATCCTGTTGCCGCGCCTCTGCATCTCGCTGGTCTTCGGCCCGGCCTACGCCCGCTCGGTGCTCGGCACGCGCATCTCCGCCTACTGGTGGCAGACGCTGATCCGGCCGGCGCTCGTGGTCGTGCCCTTTGCCGCGGCGAGCTGGGCCGTCGACGTCTGGTGGAAGCCAGCGACCCTCTGGCTCTACTTCACACAGATTGGTATCTGCCTGCCGTTCGCTGCGCTGGGAGCCTGGGTAGCCGGTCTGGAAAGCGAGGAGCGCCACGCGATCCTCTCCCGCGCGGGGCTTCGCGAGCGCCGCCGGCGCCACGAGCCAGCCGTCGTCGAGGGAGGGGAATCCGGGACGTGAACAGCCGCGTCGCGGCCCGAGCCAAGTTCAGAGCCGGCGCTGTGCTTCGATACGCCGCGCCAGGTTCTCCACTGCCGTCGCCACGCGCGCGAACACCTCATCGAACACCCGGTCGTCCTCGCCCCAGGGATCGGCAAGAAGAGAACGGAGGCGACGGCAGGAAGTCGCCGAGCAGTCGCGCACGGGCGCGAACGTGCGGCCACGCCTGCTCGATCGCCGCGAGATGCGAGCTTCCAGGTCGCGAACTTCGACGACCTGATCGAGCGGAGCCGTTGGGAGGCGCAACCTTCGCGCGTAGCCGATTCCGCGCGGCGCCTGCTCGATCTCTTCGAGGAGAGCGAACGCCGCGCCACCTTCTTCGCGCTCGGGTGGGTGGCGAAGTGCCAGGACCCCCTCGTGCGCGAGATCGCCGCCAGAGGCCACGAGATCGCCTGCCACGGACGGACACAAGCTCGTCTACGAAATCGGCCCTGGAGCGCTTCCGGGAGGATCTGAGGCGCGTCCGGGGCGCCATCGAGGATTGCCACAGGCATCCGCCTCGAGGGCTATCGCGCACCGAGCTTCTCGATCACGGCGCGCTCGCTTCTTTCTGGGCTGCGCCGCGCAGCCTAGGCTAGGAGCCCGAGACCGAGCGCTTCGCCTCGATCCGCTGCGCCAGGTTCTCGATCGCAGTTGCGACGCGCGAGAAGACCTGCTGGAAGACGCGGTCGTCCTCGCCCCACGGATCCGGCAGCAGGAACGGAGGCGCGGACAGGAAGTCACCCAGCAGGCGCACGCGCGACCGGAGATGCGGCCACTCGCGCTCGATGGCGCAGAGCTGCGAGCCCTGCATGACGAGGACGAGGTCCGCCCACGCCAGACCAGCGCACGTGGCGCGCGTGGAGCGGTGCGCCGCCAGCGACACACCGTGCCGATCGGCACAGCGCATTGCGCTCGGATCCGCGGGGTTGTCGGCACCGGCGGCCAGACCCGCGGAGCGGACTTCGAGGGCGGGAAGGCGCGCCCCGAGCAGAGCGGCAGCGAACGGGCTGCGACAGATGTTCCCGTGGCAAAGGACGAGAACCCGCCGTAGCGGACCTTCCGGAAGCCGCGGCTCGCCGCGCAGGCGGCGGCGCAGCTCGTGGCGTGCGTCCTCGCGCGCGGCGCGCGACCTCGCAAGCCAGGCGAGCGATCGAAGCCAGGACGGCGCCAGCCTCATGCTCACGTCGCGCCACCGCCGTAAGCCCGACGCTTCGCGCTGCGCGTATCGCCTCCGTATCATGTCGCCGTTTCTCGGGGTGTCGCTCGGGTGGTATCGCGCGTCCAGGCCGGCCTCGATTCGCGCGTGCCGTGGCTCGCCCTGGTGGTCGCATTCTCGCCGACCCTTGCGCAATGGGCGCGTGGGCTCCGCGAGTATCCCGAGGATCGCGTCGCGCTGCTGGCGCCGCTGCTTCTCGGGCTCGCGATCTCGCGCGACTCCGGCGTCACCAGCCCGAGCCGCCGTGACGGCGCGCTGGCGCTCGGCTTCGGAATCGGGCTCGAGCTCCTCGGCCTGCTGTCCGACGCACAGTCCGTGTCGGCGCTCGGCTTCCCGATCGCGGCGCTCGGCGTCGCGCGCTGGCTCGGTCATCCGCGACCCGTGGTCATGGCGCTGCTCTTCTTCGCCGTGCCCCTCCCCGACTCGATTCTGATGCTGTCGAGCCCGGAGCTCGAGACCGCGGTCGCGCACGCGGCAAGCGCCACGTTGCGCGCCCTCGGATTCGCGGTCGAAGCGCGCGGATTCTCGCTGCTGGCGACCGCAGGCCGCATCGAGTTGCAACCCGCGGCATGTGGCGCCGTCCTGGCCACCGCCTTTGCCGCGCTCGGCTGGTACTCCGCCGTTCGCTCGGGCGGGGGCTTCGTGAAGGCGCTGCGGCGAGGCGCCCTCGCAGCTCTCTGTGCGCTGCCGGTCCAAGCGCTCGTCGTGGTGGTGTCAGGCGTTCTGCTCGCCCAGGGCCTGCGCGACGCGGGCTGGCTCTGGCTCACGCAAGGCGGATGGATCGCCTCCAGCGTCGTCGGCCTGGCATGGATCCACGGCCGCGCGTCGGCCATGCGGCGGACTGCGTGAGCAGGCTCGACCGGCGCCTCGCTCCGCATGCGGCCGTCGCGCTTTCCGCGGCCGCGATCCTCGTCGCGACGCTGGTTCCGGGGACGGTGCCTCGGCCGGACGCGCTGCCTCCTGCGCGGCGCTGGCAGATCTGCGACGTGGTGCGAAACCTCGTGCTGTTCGCGCCGCTCGGAGCGAGCCTTGCCGGGTGCCGCGTGCGCGCGTCGCGAGCGGTCCTGGGAGCGGCGGCGCTCTCGGCTCTCGTCGAGTTGGCTCAGACCGGAATTCCCGGACGCGATGCCTCGCCGGTCGACTGGATTGCCAACGTGGCCGGAGCCGCGGCCGCGTTCGCGTTCTTCCCGACCGCCGCGACGTGGCTCGACCCGTTTCGTGCGTCGACAGCGGGCCTGGTGCTCGCCGCGAGCGCGGTGGTGTCGGCAGTCCTGGTTTGCAGTGGCATCCTGCTGGCACCGGCGCCGACCGTGGGGACCCTCTTCGCCCACCATACGCCACTCCTGGCAAATCTGGCTCCGTACGAGGGACGCGTGCTCGACGCATCGATCGACGGCATCGAGATCCCGGTCGGTCCGATCGCGGATTCCGATGCCGTTCGCAGGAAGCTCGCCGGCGACTTCTCCCTTCGCGTCGCCGCCACGGCAGGTGCCCCCCCGGAGAGCCTCGCCGCGCTCGTGTTGATCAGCGACGCCGAGGAGGAGATGGCGCTGCTCGGCCCGGACCGCGAGGACCTCGTCTTCCGCTTTCGGAGCCGCGGCCAGGATCTCGGCCTGGAGCCCCCGGTCCTCCGGCTCTCCCACGCACTCACGAACGTCGGACCGGGCGATCGCCTCGCGCTGGAGGTCCGCCGGTCCGGCCCCGACCTCTGCGTTGCGATCGACGACGCGCAGGAGTGCGGGCTCGGGCCGACGGTTGCGGACGGCTGGGTGCTGCTCGCGCCCGGCCTCCGTATCCTGTCGGGGGCTCGGCGTCTCGTGAATGTCGCATGGCTCGCTGCGCTCTTCCTGCCGCTCGGGTACTGGGGCCGTGTCAGCCAGAGCAGTGCGCTCGCCTGCGTACTCGCTGCGTCCGCCCTGCTGCTGGTCCCACACGCGACCGGGCTGATGCCGACACCGGGCCTCCAGATCGCGGCCGCCGCAGCCGGAGTCGCACTCGGCGCAGCGGCTCGCCGTCACCTGGTGAGCGCTGCCGCGCACTCTCCGCGAGGAGCCTGATCGGGTGAGCCTCCGGCGCGCGCTCCGGTATGCACGGGCCTGCGCATTCGAGTGGAGCGGGGCCAGTCGCCGCGCTCGCGCACAGCTCGACGGGAGCCGCGCGGCGGTCCTGATGTACCACCGCGTACTTCCGGTCGCGGAGGCGGCACGGCTCGCAGTCGAGCCCGGCATGGTGGTAACCCCCGAGACGTTCGCGCGTCACCTGGACTGGCTCGCGTCCGACTTTCGCGTCCTGCCGGCGCACGAGATCGTCGAGCGGCTGGCGCAGTCGCGTCCATTGCCGGACGGGGCTTGTGCGATCACCTTCGACGACGGCTGGCGCGACAACCACGACTTCGCCTTACCCGAGCTCGCGCGGCACGGCTTCCCCGCGACGATCTTCGTGGTGACGGAGCGCGTCGGCACCGACGGATCGTTCTGGCCCGACGAGGTGTGCCGCCGCATGGCGGCACTGCCCGAGTCCGCGCAGCGGGAGCTGCTGGTGATGGTGGGTGCGCCTTCGCGAGGCGGCGACCCCATCGAAGCGCTGCTAGCGCACCTCAAGAGACTACCCGAGGACATCCGGGAGCCCGCGCTCGAGCGCGTGCGCGCGGCGAGCCCCGACCCCGCGACCGGCACGCGCGAGCTGCTCGACTGGAGCGAGGTCGATGCCCTCGCGCGCGCGGGCTTCGACGTCGAAGCCCATGGCGCGACCCACGCGATCCTGACCGGTGTTGCGCCGGCGAGGGCGCAACGTGAGCTCCTCTCCGCGCGCGAGCAGTTGCGCGAGCACGGTCACGGATGCCGCGGTCTGCTCGCCTATCCCTCGGGTGCGCACGATGCGACTGTGCATCGCCTGGCTCGGGAAGCGGGCTACGCGGCCGCCTTCACCACGGAGCCCGGCCTCGCGAGCGCAGCGAGCGATCGCCTCGCTCTGCCGCGCGTCGGCCTGCACGACGACATTTCGCGCACGCGCGTCGAGTTCCGGCGCGCGGTGCCGGGCCGAGCGTGAGCGCGGGCATCGAGTCCACGCGGGAGTCGGACTCCTCGCGGATCGTGCTCGCGCTCGAGTCGAGCGGTCCGGGCGGCGCCGAGAACGTGGTGCTGCGCCTCGCGGACGCGCTGCAAGCGCGCGGCGACCACCCGATCGTGGCGACGCTCCAGTCCGGCTGGATGACCGAGCGCGCGCAGGCGCGCGGCATCCCGGTGTGGATCGTCCCGCAGCGCCCGGGTATCGACCTCGCCTGGGTAGTGCGCTTCGCGGCGAGGCTGCGGCGCGCGCGCGTCGACGTGCTCCACACGCACGAGTTCGCGATGAACGCGTTCGGCGGCGCGGCGGCTCAGCTCGCTCGCATCCCGGCGCTCTCGACGATCCACGGGCGCCACTGGGTCGCGGACCGGCCGCGCCGCGGTGTCGCCTACCGCGCGCTCTACCGGCTCGGCGTGCCCATCGTGGCCGTCTCGGAGGATCTGGCGGGCTTCCTGGTGGAGCGGCTGCCGGTCGCGCGCGCCTGGCTCGAGATGGTTCACAACGGCATCCCGATTCCGGCCGCAATGCCGCCCACGGACCGCGCGACGGCGCGCCGCCGCGCGCGCCTGGCGCTCGGAATTCCCGCGGAAGGCGCGCTCGTGGTGGCGGTCGGCAATCTCTATCCGGTGAAGGACCACGCGAGTCTGCTATGCGCGCAGGCGCGGCTGCCAGGCGTGCGCGTCGCGATCGCGGGTCGCGGCGCGGAGGAGGAGCCGCTGCGACGCCTCGCCGCGAAGCTCGGCGTCGCCGAGCGCCTGCATCTGCTCGGTCTGCGCGACGACGTCGAGACCGTCTTCGCGGCGGGGGACGTGTTCGCGCAGCCCTCGCTCTCGGAGGGGCTGCCGCTCGCGGTGCTCGAGGCGATGGCGAGCGCGCTGCCGGTGGTGGCCTCGCGCGTGGGCGGCATCCCGGAGGCAGTGCAGGACGGCCGCACTGGCTTCCTGACACCGCCCGCCGATCCCGAGGCGCTCGCGGCCGCGCTCGCGCGCGTGCTCGAGTCGGGCGAGCGGGGCGCCTCGCTCGGCCAGGCCGGGCGCGAGCGCGCCATCGCCGAGTTCTCGGTGGATCACATGGTGAATCGCTACCGCGAGCTCTACGCACGCCTGCGAGGCGGGCGACGTGTGGCGCAAGCTCGGGCATGAGCGACCCGGTGAGCTGGGGCGCGCCGGCCCGTGTGCTCGTCACCGACGGTGAGACGCGCGCCGCGCTCGCGTGCGTGCGCGCGCTTTCGGCGCGCGGTCATCGCGTCCACGTGGCCGGCGCCACCGTGCGCTGTCTCGCCGCGGCCTCGCGCCATGCGACCGGCTCGCATGCGGTCGGCGACCCGAGTATCGATCCGCAGGGCTTCGCCGAGCGTCTCGCCTCCACCGCCTCGGCGATCGGCGCAGATCTCGTGCTGCCTGTCACAGAAGTGAGTCTCGGGTCGATCTACGCATTCGGGGTGGCCGAGCGCTGCGTCGTCGCGTGTCCGGAGCGGACGGCCTACGAGGCTGCCGTCGACAAGCAGGCGCTGCTCGAGCGCGGAGCGCGGCTCGGACTCGCGACGCCGCGCAGCCTGCTCGTCCGGGATGTTGCGCGGCTCTCCTCGCTGCCTGCGGACTTCGGGTATCCGGTCGTGCTGAAGGCGCGCCGCTCGCGCTTCTGGGACGGCGCCCGCTGGGTCGTCGGAGAGGCGCGCGTGTTGCACCGACCGGAGGATCTCGAGCGCGCGCGGTCTGCGCCGGGCTTCGGGGGTGGAGCGCTGCTCCAGGAGTTCGTGCCCGGTCGCGGCGAAGGCGTGTTCCTGCTCTGCGAGCGCGGGCGCACGCTCGCGCGCTTCGCCCACCGGCGACTGCGCGAGAAGCCACCGGGTGGAGGGGTCAGCGTGCTCAGCGAGGCGATCGCGCCGGACCCCGAGCTGCTCGCAGGCAGTGAGCGACTGCTCCGCGAGCTCGAGTGGACCGGGGTGGCGATGGTCGAGTTCCGGCGCACGCCCGGAGGACCCGCGCTGCTGATGGAGATCAATCCGCGCCTATGGGGCTCACTCCAGCTCGCGATCGACGCGGGCGTGGATTTTCCGTCGCTGTGGGTGGCGCGGCTGCGCGGCGCGACGCCCCCCGTCGTGGAGGCGCGCCTCGGCACGCGCACGCGCTGGCTGCTCGGCGACCTCGACCACCTGCTGATCGCTCTGCGACACCGGGCGGTCCGAGGTCAGCTCGGCAAGAGTGTGCCCGGCTTGCTGCGCGATTTCGTGGCGAGCTTCTTCGATGGCACGCGGCTCGAAGTGCTTCGCCGCGACGACTGGCGGCCCTTCCTGCGCGAACTACGCGACTGGCTCCGGCGCTGAGCTGCCGGACGCGATTATCTGCGCATAGATCCGCTCGTAGGCGTCGAGCCAGGGATCGAGACCGAACCGCGCCGTCAGCCGCCGCCGTGAGGCCTCGACCTTGCGCTCGGCCGCTCCGAGGTCCACGCGCGCGGCGTCGAGCGCGCGCGAGAGCTCCCCTGGATCTTCGGGCGGGACGAGCCACGCCTCGTCGTCTCCCACCACGTCGGGCACGCCGCCGACGGCCGTCGCCACGATCGGGACGCCTGCCTCCATCGCCTCGAAGAGCACCATGGGAGTGCCCTCGGTCCGCGAGCTCAGGGCGAAGACGTCGAAGGCCGCGAACAGCGAGCCGGCATCCGGCACCGCCCCACACCAGCGAACGCGCGAGGCGAGACCGAGCTGTCCCGCGCGCGCCTCGAGCGCCGCGCGCTCGGGGCCGTCGCCGATGACACAGGCGAGGCCCGCGCGCTCTCGAGTCCGCGCGAGCGCCTCGAGCAGCACGTCGGCCCCCTTCTCGTGGCTCAGTCGCCCCACCCAGCCGATGACGAAGGCGTCACGCGGAAGCCCGAGCCGCCCCCGCGCTTCGTCGCGCTCCCGCGCAGCGCCCCGACCTCCCCAGGCATTGAGCAGGAGATGCAGCCGCGACGCCTCGACGCCGCCACGCCGCAGCCGCTCCACCAGCGGACGCGACACCGCGACCACCGCGTCGCTGCGTCGGAGCGAACGCTGCTGGAGCCACTCGTAGAGGTGGTTGCGCCACGCCCCGCCCGTGAAGCCGTGCACCGTTGCGACGGTCGCGACCCCGAGCCGGCGCGCGACCGCTCCGGCCTGAACGTCGGCGCGGTAGCCGTGTGTGTGCACCACATCGGGCCGCGCGTCGAGCATCAGCTCGCGAAGTGCGCGCCGCTCGCGGCGGTAGGCGCGGGGCGGCAGCCGCAGCGCGATCACCGCGACTCCGTAACGCCGGAGCAACGACTCGAACGGATGCGGCTCGGGGCCGGGGTCGAGCACTGCGGCCACTCGCAGGTCGTGGTGACGGCGCGTCAGTCCCGCCGCGAGCAGGGCCAGCATCGACTCGAGGCCGCCATACGGCCCCGCTGCGGCGACTTGGAGGATCCGCAGCCGCTCACCACCGCGGTCGCCTTCCGCTAGCACCCCATGGCCTCTCGTGACCGTGTCTCTACGGATCGGAGCGAGGGCTCAGTGAGACCGATGCGACTGGGCGGTCCGACGCCGAGCCGTCGCGATCGAGAACGCACACAGGCCGCAGAGCACGAGCAGCGCGGTTCTCGGCTCCGGCGCCGGGACGACTTCGACCTCATCGAAGTCGCCGGAGGCGAGGAAGTCGAGCCCGCCGGTGTATGGATCGAAGCGGACCAGGTCGACCGCGGCGCGGATCAGCAGGAGCGTTCCGTCGCCCGAGATGGCGGCGTTCACCGCCTGCATGGGCAGCACGTTCCCCGACCTGTCGACCATCGGCACCGGGAGCATCACTGCGCCGAGGACGGGATCGAGCTGGAAGAAGAACCCAGAGACCCCTCGGTCGCAAGCGACCAATGTTCCATCCGCCGAGACGCCGAAGCCATCCGGATCCGCGAACAGACTGCTCTCAGGGTGCGGCTCGAGAAAGGCATAGCTCTGGACGCCGGTGGCCAGCGCGATTCCGATCACCTCCCCGATCGCGATGTACTCGTTCTGCAAGACGAGGAGCTCATCGTTCGGTCCAATGGCCAGATCTCGCGTCCCGTTGACGGCTCGAAGACTGGGGTTCCGGCTATCGGGGAGGAGCAACCCTCCGGACGAGAGAATCGATTGCGCGCCCGTCCGTGGATCGATCTGGATGACGCGCTCGTCGTACTGGCGTGCCACGAACAGGGTGTCACCGCTCGCGGCCACGTAGCTGCCGCCGGGCGTGCTGGCATCGAACGGATGCATCGGGGCGAGCAGACCGCCTGAGGAGACCGTCGTCTGCGCTCCCGTGTCGGGATCGATTCGCACCACGGAATCTCCGACTGTTGCGTAGAGGCTTCCGCCTGGCGCGACCGTGAAGTCCCCGAACGTGCCTGACGCCATCAGCGTCTGTGCGTGAGTTACCGGATCGACAAGGATGATTCCCGGGCCGACCTGCTGGCTGTTGCCGAGTACCAAGATGTCGCCTGGGACTAGCTCCACGGCATTCACGGGCAACGAAACGCAGAGCGTCAGCACGACGACGTGCCATCGCGCCATTAGTCCGGCCTCCTGGCACCCTGATCGAATTTCACGCGATCGCGCCAGAGTTCAACCGTGTACTTGTGCCCCCGCAGGAACATCGATCGATCACCACACCAGCGCGGCACACACCCGGGGTCGAGTGGCGATTCGCGAACCTCGGGTCAATCTCACGCATCGAACTCCCGATCAATTCTGTACCGCCCCAGGACTCTCGATGCAGCCGGACGAGCCGCGCGCAACACCATCTGCGTTCCATGCGACCCGCCCTGGGCTGCGGCGCCGCATCTTCGCTCTCGCGCTCGTGGGGGTGTTTACCTTCGGTCTGCTGGAGTTCTCGTCGTACGCCTACCTCCGGCTCTTCCGCGGGTACGACGGCGAGCATCTGATGAACTACGAGTTCGATCCGTACAAGAGCATCCGGCTCACGCCGAACTTCCGCGACACCCGGGGCATCGCGCACAACGCGCAGGGCTTCCGTCGCAGCGAGGACACCCCCCGAGAGAAACCGCCCGGAACCTACCGGATCTTCCTGATGGGCGGCTCCACGGGGTACGGGCTGCAATCGCTGTCGCGCTTCGGCGTGGCGAAGTATCCCGTCATCCGCAACGACGAGACGATCGACCACTACCTCGAGCAGGCGCTCGACGGGAAGGTGGACGGCCTTCGCGTGGAGGTGATCAACGCCGCCATCACGAGCTTCTACAGCCACCACCACCTGATCTACCTGAACCAGACGATCCTGAAGTACCACCCCGACCTGGTGATCTTCCTCGACGGCTTCAACGACTACTACAACACCGATCCCGGCTTCGATCAGTGGCGGGACTACGCCTACCAGGAGCGTGCCCACAGCTTCCTCGGGGATCCGACGTTCTCGGCCTGGGCCTACTACACAGGCTGGTGGCGCTTCCGGGAGTGCCACATCTT
>Ga0335082_10008731_pt1 | contig 11014 bp, 10 predicted proteins | sample Lox_Sample_41_FD_206718 | JGI IMG/M metagenome (GOLD analysis project Ga0335082, IMG submission 206718) | Soil microbial communities from Loxahatchee National Wildlife Refuge, Florida, United States - Lox_Sample_4.1 | ecosystem: Environmental > Terrestrial > Soil > Wetlands | place: USA... | reverse complement strand
GGGAATCCACAATACGACGTACGCTGTCCAACTCTTGATGGATGCGATCAAAGCGCTCGACAAGAACTTCGATGATTCCAAGCGGCCTCAGTAGCATCGTTTTTTAAGGTCTTCAGGCTCTACTGTGAAGAAGAGCTCGGAGATTGCACCGCGGAGACGCGGAGCGCGCGGAGTAAACAGTTCTTGATTAGGAAATTCTCCGAACTCTGCGAGCTTTGTGCCTCTGTGGTGAATAGTTTTTCACAGGAAACTCGGAACAACCTTTTTTAGTTTCCTTTGATCTGCGCGGATCGGACTTCACCGCCGGTCCTCTTTGAGAATGACGAAGAATCGCGGCCCGCGTGGAGACTTATAAGTCACGAGGAGTACCAGTATGGCTGATTTCAAAATAGTCGGTGTTCCCGTTCCACGGGCGGAAGGCTCGGATAAGGTCAGCGGCCGCACGATCTACGCCGCCGATGTTAATCTTCCAGGAGCGCTCTGGGGCAAGATCCTTCGCAGTCCGCACCCGCACGCGCGGATTCGAAATGTCGATGCCGCGGCAGCTCATCGAGTGGCTGGAGTTCGAGCCGTCATCACGGGCGAGGAAATCCGCGGCCATCTCATTGGCAAGCAAATCCGCGACATGCCGGTTCTGTGCTGGGACGTGGTGCGCTTTATCGGCGATCGCGTTGCAGCCGTGGCGGCGGAAACGCTCGACGCCGCCGAGGAGGCGCTCGGATTGATTCATGTCGACTACGAGGAACTGCCCGCGGTGTTCGATCCGTTGGAGGCGATGCAGCTGAATGCGCCTCTTCTGCACGCCGACGTTGGAGCTTATGACGGCGGTCCCAAAGACAAGCTCGCGCCGGATGTGCATAACGGACTCACCCGGCTCGCCTACGGCAAAGGCGACGTGGAGAAGGGCTTTCGCGAAGCGGATCTAGTGCTGGAACATACTTTTCGTATCCCCGGACGGCACCAGGGATACATCGAGCCCCACGCTGCTGTAGTGGCCATCGACAACGACGAGCGCATCCAAGTTTGGGTTTCGGCGAAAAATCCGTTCGGCATTCGGTCTCAACTGGCCAAAGCGTTAGGCGTGCCTGAGGAACGGATCCGCATCAACGTAATCAATGTCGGCGGCGAATTCGGCGGCAAGGGCGATGCCATCGACCTTCCCGTAGCGTACTTTCTGGCGCAACGGTCGGAACGGCCGGTGAAAATCGTCATGACCTACGCCGAGGAATTGACGGCGAGTAATCCGGCGCATCCGACCGTGATCACGGTGCGAAGCGGCGTTAAGCGCGATGGCCGCATCGTGGCGCGCACTGTCCGCGCGGTTCACGCCAGCGGCGCCTACGGCGCGCTCAAGTCCAATGCGTCTCTCGCCACCTGGCATTATGCCGGCGGCCAATATCGGATCGACAACGCTTCCCTCGAGTTTCTCCAGGTCTATACCAATACGGTTCCCGGCGGTTATTACCGCAGTCCGGGCGCGGTGGCGACGGCCTTCGCCATCGACTCTCATACCGACATCATCGCCAAGGAACTAAAAATGGACCCGGCCGAGTTTCGCTTAAAAAACTTTCTTGTCGAAGGAGAAGAGGACGCCTGCGGCCATCGGCTAAACAACGTGCGCTTTCGCGAGGTGCTGCGGGCAGCCTTAGATGGGGCCGGTTGGCAGAAGGCTAAGCGCCGGCCGGGATACGGGCTTGGGATTGCTTTGTCCGGACGGCACATCAGCGGCGGCGATACGGGGGTTGTTCTCACCGCGGAGCCTGACGGCAGCTTTACCATTCTCAGCCCGAGCGTCGATCAGGGGTCGGGAACCCATACCATTTTGCGGCAGCTCGTCGCTGAAAAGATGAGAGTCACCATCGAACAAGTGCGCGTTGTCGTGGGCGACACCGATGTCGCGCCGCGCGACGGCGGCATGAGAGCGAGCCGCATGACCTACGTGGCGGGCAACGCGGTGGTCGAGGCATGTGAAAAGTTGGGCGAACAACTACTGGCGCAAGCTGCCCGTATCTTGGAATGCCGCGCGGATGAAATGGAGTTCGGCAACGGTAAGTTCTGGCTGCGCCAAGACCCTGGCCAACAAATTACGTTGCGGCGCGTGGCGGCTCAAGCGCAAGGGCGACTGCAGGTCACGGTCTACCAGGATTATCCCTATCCGGAAGATATCTCTTATATCTGCGCGCAGATCGCCGAAGTCGAGGTCGATCGGGAAACGGGCGCGGTGCGATTGCATCGCATGGTTTCGGCGCATGACGTCGGCACCATCATCAATCCAGCCACCCATCAGGGCCAGATCGATGGAGCTACGATCATGGGCGTGGGCCAAGGCATTATGGAAGAGTTGGTGATGGAGAATGGCCAGATCACCAACAACAACTTGGGTGACTATAAACTCCCGACGGTGGCCGACATCCCGGAACTAAAAACCGTGCTCGTGCAGTCCACGGGTGGGGTGGGACCGCTGGATGCAAAACCTATTGGCGAGTTCGCCAACAACGGTCCCCCGGCCGCCATCGCCAATGCCATAGCTGATGCCGTCGGAGTCCGGCTGTTCGAATTGCCGGTGAGCGCTGAGCGGATTTATCAAGCATTGAATAGCAAGACGTAATTCTTGCGAGATTGGCCCTGCCCGAGTTTTTAGATAAAATGTGCTATATCCCATTTGGAGTTTCGCTTGATCGTCGCATCGGAGAAGGAGGGCAAGGTGGAACTAGCGGCTAAAGCAGCGCAGGTAAATGCTTCGGTACAGGCTATTCTGAACTACATCATCGATACCGGGAAAAAGCCCGTGACCGCTTCCAACGCTCCGGGTGGACCGCGCATCACAACCCATACCGGGCAATACCAAGAGCACACGGTCACGATTCATAACGCACGATTGAACCGCGACGATTTCTCCCTGGAGCGGGAGGGGTTTGTTTTGGTCAACCACGAGACACAGGTGAAGAATTTCTACGACGAAGAGGAAGTCCTTTCGGTCTATTACCCGGAAATCGACCGGCTAGTGAAAGAGATGACGGGAGCATCGAAGGTTGTCATTTTCGATCACACCTTGCGCGCCGCGGATGAGGCGACGCGCGAAGAAAAACAGGTGGGCGCGCCGGTCCGGCGCGTGCACAACGACTACACCGAATGGTCCGGTCCGCAACGCGTGCGTGATCTGCTTCCTGCCGATGAAGCGGCGGAGCGACTGCGCCATCGCTTTGCGGTGGTCCAGGTCTGGCGGCCGATTCGCAATCCCGTGGAGTCGGCACCGCTGGCGATCGCCGATGCGCGCAGCCTCGCGGCGAAAAATCTTATCGCCACCGAGCGGAGATACCCGGATCGAGTGGGCGAGATCTACCACATCACCTTTGATCCCGATCACCAGTGGTTCTATTTTCCGCACATGCAAAGAAACGAAGCGCTTGTCTTCAAGACCTACGATTCGGCGAAGGACGGCCGGGCGCGCTGGACCGGGCACGCCGCCTTCGATGATCCGACCAGCCCGCCGAACGCTCAGGACCGCGAGAGCATTGAAGTGCGTACCCTCGCTTTCTTTTCTCCCGAACCTTCGTGACATCTTTGGTATCCACACGATGTCGGTTGCACGGATGATTTCATGACAGGCCGCGAGTCGATACGCCGGTTTGCGCTTGGCGCGCTGCTTTTGTTTCTGCCGCGGACAGTGTCCGCTGCTACAACGCCGGTTCATTTGATTATCGGCACCTCGTCGGTTACCAGCAGCGCGCTCAGCCTTTGGATCGCGAAGGAACAGGGTTTCTTCCAAAAGTACGGCGTCGAGGTGCGAACCATTCTGATTCCCGGCGGGCAGAGCTTAATTTCCAGTTTGATGGCGGGCGATATTCATCTCGTCTTTACGACGGGCGTGCCGGTGCTTAGCGCTGTGGCTCAAGGAAGCGACATCAAAATGCTCACCTCCACATCCAACCGGCTGAGTTGGAAATTGATGGCGAACCCGCAGATAAGAAAAGCCCAAGATCTGCGCGGTAAGAGAATCGGCGTACAGAGCATCGTCGGCAGTACCTGGATGAATTCGATGCTTGCGCTGGAGGTGCTCGGACTCGAACCCAAGCGGGACAACATCAGTTTTCTGCCCACCGGCGATCCACCGACCATGAGCCAGGCCTTGGAAGTGGGGAGGATCGATGCCGCGGTGCTCGATCCGGCCTTGAGCCGCAGGCTTGTGAGCAAAGGCTTTTCACTGGTTATCGATCTCGCGCAAGAAAACGTATTTTTCCCGGGCTTGGGTTTTGGGGCTACGCGGGCTTATATCGAGCAGCACGCGGCCGTTGTGGAAAGAGTCGTGACCGCGTTGACCGAGAGCATTGCTTTTGTTCTCGCGCCCGCGAATAAACCAGCGGTGCTGGCAAGCATCGTGAAGAATCTCAGGCTGAAAGAACCCGCATTGGCTGAGGACGGTTATCAGGATCAGACGCTGTTGCTCATTCGCAAGCCCTATCCGTCGCTCGAAGGTTTGCGCAACGCCCAAAGGCTGATGGCGCTACAAAGCCCTAGGATTGCTGCTCTCAAAATCGAAGAGATCGTCGATCCGCGGTTTGTCCAAAAGCTGGACAAGAGTGGATTTATCGACCGGCTCTACGCCCCGCAAAGGTAGGCACGGGTTTAAACCCCGCCCCTACACAGAACGGCCCATCCGGTTTCAGCTCAATTGTTGCACAGCTTTGATGCGCGAAAGCCCCATAAGGGCAGGTTTCAAAGCTGCCCCTACAATTCTTCTTCACCCAGCATCGTTCCTCGGCACCGGCGCGAGCCACAGAAACAGCGATGCGCCCGTTCGGCGGCCGCCGTGTGCCGCTCGCCGAGCTGCAGGTTATAGTCGTAGGTAAGCTCTTCTCCCGGGCGGATGGCGCGCCGGGTTTCGATGAAGATGCGGTTGTCTTCGTCTTCGATTTCGCAGTTAGGCGAGCAAGAATGGTTGATCCAGCGGGCGGAATTGCCGCGCCGGGTGGCATCGATGACGATGTCATCATTAACCGTAAAGAGCATGGTATGTGGAGAATTGGCGTGCGCTTCGGAATAGCGCGCGTCGGCCTCCTGGTGGGAGATGCGCTCACCGGTGTATTCGATCAGCCTGGTTCGCTTGGGAATCAGGGTTAGCGCAAATACGCCACGGCCATGGATGGCCGAGTGACGGACTGCGAACCGCCGCTTGGATTTTCGCTTCGAGGATGACATGGCTCCGTAGGATATAATTGATACTATCTGATTCTCAGCAAATTGAAATATCTTTACTGGTCAGCTTCGTGAGATTGATTCGGTGACGTCTTTGCGATATTCGCTGATTAAAATGCTGAAATAGTTAGGTCAAGGAGATTCAATCATGCTTGAGGGAAAAGTCGTCATCGTAACGGGCAGCGGGCAGGGCATCGGCAAGCATGCGGCAAAGACCTTTGCTCAGGAGAAGGCCAAGGTCGTCGTCGCGGATTTCAACGCAGAGCTGGCGCAGAAAACCGCCGCGGAGATCGGCCGGATAACCGAAACCATGACGGTCGTGGCCGACGTGCGCGACGAGGGAAGTGTTAAAAAGATGGTCGACGATGTAATCAAGCGTTTCGGTCAGATCGATGTAATGATGAACAACGCGGCGATCGTTCCTCACTTTGCCTGGAACATTCCGCGCTGGCCGCTGATCGGAGAGATGCCACTGGAGTTTTGGGACCGTGTCGTTCACACCAATCTCTACGGCACATTTTTCGGAACAAAACATGTGATCCCCCAGATGGCAAACCGCAAGTCGGGTCACATCATCAATCTTTACGGCGGCGGCGGCGTAAGGCCCGGCGGCGCCTGTACGTATATGGTGACGAAGGACGGCATCCGCACTTTTTCTCGCTACGTCGCCGAGGAAGTGCGCGATGCGAACATTTGTGTGGTCACTTTTTCACCGCGAGTCCCAATCGCCACTGAAACCGCACCGGAGGAAGCTCTGAAGAGGCTGCCGGGACCAGCGATTTTGGGAACCGGCTTCGTTCTTTGCGCGCAGTTGCCGATGGAACAGAGTGGCAAGTGCTTCGCATTTGAAAACGGAAAGCTGGTCGAAGAAGGCGCCCGGGAAGGGTGAAGCGCAGGCAAGGCCAAGGAAATCAAACCATGAAAACCATCGACGCCGATGCCCACGTGATCGAAAATGAATCGACCTGGGATTATATGCTCGAATCGGAGCGCGCGCTTAAACCGAAAGTCATTGGCGCGACGAATGGAGGCGATCCCTTCGACTATTGGCTGGTCGACGGCCGGGTGATTCCGCGCAGCAACGTTGAGCGCGATCTGCCTGTCGCGGCGCGCGAAATGTCGGACCTGAGCGTTCGCCTCCAGCATATGGACGAGCTCGATATCGACTTTCAAGTCATTTATCCGACCTTCTTTATAACGCCGGTAAGCCGCCGGCCGGACATCGATCTCGCCGTCTCGCGCAGCTACAACCGCTGGATGGCCGATATCGTCAAGAAGGCGCCGGACCGTTTTCGCTGGGTGCTCGTGCCGCCGCTGCAGAGTCTTGAACACCTGGCTGAGGAGTTGAAGTTCGGCAAGGAACACAACGCCTGCGGTATTTACATGCGCGGCCTGGAAGTTGAGCGAAGCCTCAGCGACCCTTACTTCTTTTCTCTCTATGAGCAAGCCAGCGCTCTGGACCTGCCGATTTGTGTCCATTCGGCCAACGGCGCATTTACGACCTACGATTTTTTCTCCGATGATCCCGGATTTTCGAAGTTCAAGCTGGCCGTGATCGGCGCGTTTCATTCATTGGTCTTCCACGGCATTCCCCAGCGTTTCCCCAAATTAAAAATCGGTATCGTCGAAGTGAGCGCCCAATGGATTCCCTACGCGGTTCATGATCTGGCGCGGCGCTTTGCCCGGCGCGGCCGGCCATTTCCGAAAAGCGTGCTCAAAGAGAATCGGATTTACGTCACCTGTCAGACCGACGACGATCTAGATCATGTGCTCGGTTATGCCGGCGAAGACAATCTGGTGATCGGCACAGATTACGGCCATGCCGATAACGCGGTGGAGATCGAAGCGCTGCGCAAATTGCGCACGGATGGCAAGATCAGCGGGCGGCTGGTGGATAAAATCTTGAAAGATAATCCATCGGCATTTTACGGATTATAAAAAGAAGATTCACCGCGAAGGCGCTGAGGGCGCAGAGAAACGATTAAAAACCTCTCTGTGATCTCGGCGTCTCTGTGGTGAATGATCCAAGGCACTCAAGGAGGAACAAATGCTCAGTATCGATGCGGACGCGCATGTGATCGAGTGCGAAAAGACCTGGGATTATTTGGAAGGCGAAGACAAGCGCTACCGGCCGGTGCCGCTGGCTGTGGACATGCCGTCCGGCAAGAAGAGCAATTTCTGGATTATCGGCGGCCGCTTGATCGGCGGGCGCGATAATATCGGCCAGGATACTTCCAAAGAATCGCGCGAGATGGCCAACATCGATTCGCGCTTGAAACATATGGACGAGATCGGCACGGGCATTCAAGTGCTCTATCCGACGCTGTTCCTAAGGCCGGTGACCGACAATCCGCGTATAGAGCTGGCGCTGTGCAAGTCCTACAACCGCTGGATGGCTGATATATGGTCGAAGGAAAAGCAGCGCTTGCGCTGGGCGGTGCAACTGCCGCTTTTATCCATGGAGGAGGCGTTGGACGAACTGCGCTGGTCCAAAGGCAACGGCGCCTGCGCCGTGTTTGTGCGCGGGATCGAGACTCATCGCACGCTGCACGATCCCTATTTCTTTCCGCTGTATGAAGAAGCGAGCCGTTTGAATATGCCAATCGGCATTCACTCGGGCATCGGCAATTTCACCATTAACGACATGCTCGGCGGGGAGCCATTCCGGGTGGCGAAGCTGATGGTCATCGGCGGTTTTCATTCGATGATCTTGAACGGCATCCCGGAAAAATTTCCCAAGCTGCGCATCGGTGCCATCGAAGTCGCGGCGCAATGGGTGCCGTATATTGTTCACGACCTGAACTTGCGTTTTCCCAAGTTAGAGGGCAAAGAAGCCAATCCAGACGTGCTGCGGAAAAGCAGCCAGTTGTTCGTTGCGTGCCAGACAGATGATGACTTGCCGTACGTGCTCAAGTACGCCGGTGAAAATTGTCTGATGATCGGTTCTGACTACGGCCACGCCGACAACGCGAGTGAACTGCTAGCGCTGGCGAAATTAAAAGAGAACGGCGACATCGATCCGAAAGTGATCGATAAGATTTTGTTCACGAATCCAGCGAGATTTTACGGATTGGATTAAAGGATGCGTTCGTTGCGTGTTGCAGCGAAAAGATTTCTCACATTCGTTCGAAATGACAAATAAGGACGTTCAGTCCATAGAAGCCTAGTTTTGCGAGCACCGTTTGATCAGAAAAATCTTACTCCCTCTCCCATTTTGGGAGAGGGTTAGGGTGAGGGTCTAAATGTATAAAGTCGCGGAGTCCACCCTCACCTCTGTCCTCTCCCTCCGAGACGGAGGGCGAGGAAGCGACGTAGCCCGGATGAAGCGTAGCGGAATCCGGGTGCGCTGCCGTTTATCACGCCGGAACTAATTCGGGATCCAACTGGTACTTAGATAAAATTTCCACTCCACTGTCGGTCACGCGCAGAAGGTGTTCGAGCTTTACGGGCAGATGATTGATCTCCAGGGCGATGATCATGTTTTCTTCTAACGTCACGAGGTATTCATCCGGATCGCGGCCACGCAACCACGGAGATTCGTAGATGCATAGCCCGACGCCGTGAAAACCGTCCAATCCGGGAAGCCGGGACGAAGCATTCTTCCCAAAGCGGGCGAAAAATTCTGTGCACCGGCCTGGTTTGATCAGAGTTAGGGCTTCCTGCAGACTGGCGTAAGCCTCGCGGTAGCGCGCGCGGCTTTGTTGTGTTGGGTTGCCACGGCTAAACGTGCGGGCAAAATCGCTGTAATAACCTCCCGGTCCCGCAACCGTGGCGTCGCAGATCACTAAATCTCCTTCCACGACGACTAAATCCGTTCCCATGGGTTCGTTATGCGGGCGCGTGTCAGCCTGCGACGAATCATAGATCGAAATAAACTCGCTGCCGGCTTCGAATCCCTCATCCAAGAGATGGTCGAGCATGACGCGGCTCAGACGATCTTCAGGAACGTCCGGGTTGCGCAACGCCGCGCGCACGAGGTCGTAGCCGCGCTCCTTGGCTCGCGTCGTCCAGCGAATGAGCTGCAGCTCATCGGTGGTCTTGACGGCGCGTGCTTGATTCAGGGCGCGCCATCCGTCAACCAGGTGGACATCGGCGTTTCGGAGCGCGTCTACGGCTTCCAAGTTTAAAGCGTCCACTCCCACTCGCTCCCCCGCGACTCCCAGCTCGCGAAGTGCGGCTGTCGCTTGAGCCACAAAGTCTTTGGTGGCGACGGGAGGTCGCATTGAGAACATATAGGCATCGAAACGCCCGGCGCGATAATGTTTCCTTTGCCTTGAAGTTTCTCGCTGGCACACCAGTGGAGAGCCCGTGGCCGGAACGATGACAAAACGTTGTATAGCCGTCGCCCGAAGGCCAAGCATGAAGACCGAGTTAGTCGCGTAGCGAATGTTTTGGTGATCCGTGAGCAGGAGGGCTCCGAGGCCATGGTGCTTCATGGCGTCTTGAAGCCGTGCCAGACGCTGTGTTGCCAAGCGTTCCGTATCCACTCCAAAAGGCGTTAGGTCCGTGTGGAACATAGATATCTCCTACGGGAAGTTCTAAGCACTCGACTACTTCCAATTGCCGTAGGAGTCAACCGTCGGTGTCGTCCATTGCATACGATATTTTTCTTGTGGTGGTCTTGGGAGTGCGCCAAAAACACCAAGGCCCAAGTGGTAGAGCTTGGGCCTTCGTAGTTTCAAGCTCAATTCGGTTTCTACTACTCCCCCGGCTGGGGTCCCATGAGATTTCTCATCTGGTTATGCAAGGATTGCATTTGCGCCTTCAGTTGAGAAGCTTTAGCCAGTTGATCCGGTGTCAGTATGCTGCGAATTTCTAACACCACCCGGAGACCTTCGTCGGCGAGCTGATTGCGCAATTGAGCAATCTGCTGGGTCTGCGGAGCTAAATCGGTATCCCGCACCGCTCCCGGTGATAAGAGTTTATTTGACATCTGCTCCTGGGCCGCGCGCAATTGGTTAAAGAGGTCTTGGAAGGTGGCGCGATGATTGGCCATAATCTGCTTCATCTGCCCTTTTTGATCCGCTGTCAGGTTGGCTCCGCGCAGTAACATGGGAAGCATCATACCTCCACCGTCTCCTTGCATGCCTCCCATCGGTCCACGAAATCCGGGACGAGGTTGCGCGTAAGCTGGCCAGCTCCACAAGCTGGCTGCAACCAAAAGCATTCCGATGGCGTTAACATAATGTTTCTTGAGCGTCATAGAACCTCCTGACAATGGTTAGTTAGCGCGGGCGAAGAGCGGCAGCCTGTGCTGTTTGACTTCGATTGTTAGCGTTTGTAGAGGACTCTTGCATAAGATTAGCAGATAGCTCCTGACACTCATTCGCGCAATCTTGGCCAAGCGCAACTTGAACAGCAGCAACGTCAGAGTCCGGAGAGATCACGCTGGCATCCCTGACATTTGTTTCGCTGAATAACGCGTCGGCCACTTGATTCAGGAACTGAGAGAGATCGCTATTGGAGGTCAATTCCGCCGAGGACGGCGAGGTCCGATTCCATAGCCGGCTCTCGCCCCAAACCAAGGCTATACCAAACAACAGCGCTGCTGCTATCGGTAGTAATCTATAATGAAAGGGCATCCTAATAGGTGCCAGACTGATCGAAGCTGGGTCTCGCTGAAGCACCTTACGGATAAATTCCAAGTCACGAACGATGCGCTCAAAGCGTTCCGCGCATGACTGGCATCTATCCACGTGGAGCCGCTCTTCGTTGTCGTCTTCCCCTTCGCTTAAGAGAAAAAGCGTCTTGTCATCTAAGCATCGAGTCATGATCTCCTAACGCCTTTCGCAAATAGTGTACGGCACGAAAAAGATGA
>Ga0335082_10008730_pt1 | contig 11014 bp, 12 predicted proteins | sample Lox_Sample_41_FD_206718 | JGI IMG/M metagenome (GOLD analysis project Ga0335082, IMG submission 206718) | Soil microbial communities from Loxahatchee National Wildlife Refuge, Florida, United States - Lox_Sample_4.1 | ecosystem: Environmental > Terrestrial > Soil > Wetlands | place: USA... | reverse complement strand
AGCGGTTCAGGGAGCCCGGGCCATCTATCAACCGACGCCGGTCATTCCGGATGACCTTCGGGAGGAAGCATTGAACGCCTCCGCCGTGGCGCGCTTTCACATCGGTGCGGATGGCACCGCCACCGTGGAGTTGGTGACGGCCACCCGCAATCCCAGATTGAATCGGGTGTTGCTCGAGACCCTGTCCCGGTGGCGCTTTTTCCCGGCCCTCAAGGACGGCCGTCCCGTCGCCTCCACGCAGGACCTCCCGATTTCCGTGGAGGTCAAGTAGATGGTGACGTCTCCCCGGTTGGTCGCGCGGGAGGCAACCGATTGACTTCCAATGAGGATCGGACTATACAGGAGAGGCGATGAAGCACAACGTCGGCGGAATCGACCGGGCATTCCGGATCGGCATCGGCTTCCCCGCCCTGTCGGTGGTGGTGGCGACCGACGACTGGCTGCTGAAGGTCATCTTCGGCGTGGTGGCGGCCGGCGGCATCATTACCTGGGCGCTGGGCTACTGCCCAATTAACGACGCACTCGACCGCAACACGGTGAGACAACAGGATTGAGCGCGGTTACCGCACCAGCGGCCCTTTCCATTGTTTTATCCCACCCGCCAGATTGAAGACGGCGGGATACCCCTTATTGACCAGTAGATGGCCGAGCTTGTCGCCCATCGGGCCGCTGTGGCAGACGAAGACGATCCGGTCCTTCGGCGTGAGTTCTTTCAAAATCCGCGGCCTGGCGTCATCGTAGGGGATATTGATCGAGCCCTTGATGTGGCCCTCGGCGAAGAGCTCCGGTTCCCTCACATCGACGATGACCAGCGGCCGGCCGTCGGCCTGCATCGCTTCGAGCTGCGCGCCGTCGATCGTGGCGAGGCGGGCGGCTTCCGCTGAGGAGGTGCATGTTGCCAAACCCAACCAGAGAAACGCTGCAATCAAGAATCGGGCTTGTGTCATGGGAGGCTCCAAGGTGTGCGTCATAAAAGTGTACCGCCATCGAGTGACAAGTCGCAAGATGGGAAGTCTGCAGCGAGCGCTGAACTTGCTGTGACGACGGGAAGTTCGATGGGCGCGATGTCGCGCCACTCCCGGTGGACTGCTCCGTTGGGCGTCAGCGTGGCGCAACGCCCCAGGAGGTCAGGGGAAGGACGGGGGAGAAACGTAGTGAGAATTGAGAAATTTGGACTATAATGTAAAGACATCCCATCAAGATGGAGCGGCGTGGTCGAAGCAATGATGGACAAAGAGTTGCCCAACAGCGCGGAACAGGGAAGACAGTGAACCGTTCACGACTGAAAGGGATCTTCGTCTCGGTTCTCGTATTGCTTGTTCTTTCGGGATGCGCGCCCAAAGTCTGGTATAAACCTCACGCAACCGTCAGCGACCTGGACCGGGATGAGTCCGAATGCCTGAAACAAGCGCAACGCGAATCCGGCGAACCGGCGGTTCATCAACACGGCGGATTTGCCAAGGAACGGGTGATCACCAACTGGGATATCTTCAACTCCTGCATGACGGCGAAAGGCTGGAGTTTGCATGATCGGGACGCGCTCCAGGATCTCTTCGAGCAAAGCGCGGAATTCCAACAGGCGCAGTCGGTGTTGCCGGCGGCCCTCCAGGTGTTCGAGGACAAAAAACGCGTGATCTGCGCACAACCGGACTATGCGGCGCTGTTTGCGAAGTCCCCATGCCAATACAAAAACATCACGTTTCAGCAATTGGCTGATGGCACGTCCATCACTCCGGAAGAGCGGTCCCTCCTGATCCGCTATCGGACGGAGATGGAGGCCCTGTACAAAGGGCTCGCGAACGAGCTGCGCGCACGCGGGACCGACAAGGACAAACAATATGCGGACTATATCGGCTCACTGCAAGACAATGTCACCAACGTCTATCTGGATGTATTGAACGGAAAGATCACCTGGGGGGAATTCAATCAACGGCGCAAAGAACTCGCCGCGAAATTAGAGGTCGGTCGGAAAAACCTTTATCATCCGACGCCGTAGTGCTCTTCCGGGTCTCGGATGCGATGCAATGACCGATTTCTGACCCCAGGCGCTCGTGACCACTGCATCCATTGCGGGGCTCGCGTCGCCAGTGGTGCTAGGGGGTGAATGAGGCGGGTTGTGGCGTCGCGGCATCCTCCATCAACTCCTTCGGCTCGCCCATCAGGTATCCCTGGACCAGGGAGGCGCCCGCTTCCACGACAAACTGCAGTTCCTTTTCCGTCTCGATGCCTTCGGCGATGATTCCTTCCCTCGTGTAATTCCGAAACGCCAGAATGAGCTCCGTCAGGAATTTTCGAAACTGCTCGGACGCCACCGCCTGGACGATCGCCGACCGGTCGAGCTTGAGGTAATCCGGCAGGAGCTTGGCCACGAACGCCAGAGAGATGAAGCCCGCTCCGAAATCGTCGATCGCGAATTTGAAGCCCCATGCCCGCCATTTCTTGGTGATCTCCAGGAGCCGGTCCACATCGTGCAGGGCTTCCGATTCGGAAATCTCCAGAATCACATCCACTCCGTCTATGGGCGGGGCGGATTTGACATCATGGAGCACGTCGAAATCGACGTTGATGAAGACCTTCTTCAGACCGAGCGCGCGCGCTTTGCGAAGCTGCAGATCGAAGCACAGACTTTTCAATTCCTTCAATTGTCCGACGGCCTGGTAGCGTTTGAAGAGCTCGAGGATGGGGTATTTGCCCTGGGGATCCCGGCTCAACGCCTCGTGGCCCAAAATGGCGTGCGTCGTGGTGTCGATGATGGGCTGAAAGGTGATCTTGACCGCGTGCTCGTCCAGCTTGTATTCCTCCTCGCCGATGTGGACCTTGTCACCGCCTTTCTTGGAGATGTAGAGCGCCCGGTCGGCCATTTTGATCAGCTCGTTGGCGTTCCATCCGTGCTCGGGATACAAGGCCACGCCGATGCTGACGTCGATGGGAAGCGCGCATTCCTCCCCGATCTTGCTGACCCGTTTTCTGATCCGTTCCGCGGCGATCAGGATGCCCTCGCGGGTCGAATTGGAAATCACCACGACAATTTCGTCCCCGCCCCACCGGCAGGCCATGTCGATGCCGCGGGTCGCCTCCTGGACGGCTTCCGACACCTTTTTTAAGACCAGATCCCCCGTCTGGTGGCCGTGGTTATCGTTCACCCATTTGAAATGATCGACGTCGCAGAGCAGCACCGACAGGCACTGGCGGTTCCGGTCGGCCCGCTGGATCTCCTCCTTCATCCGCTCTTCGAAATAATAGCGGTTGTAGAGGCCGGTCAGGGAATCCCGTATGGCATGGACCTGAATGATGTGTTTGACCCGCTGGAAGGTAAATCGGGTGTGGATGATGTACGCGCTAAACAAACCGGTCAGGATGGAGAGGCCCCCGAGGGCTTTGTAGATCGTGGATTCCAGCCCTTCCAGGTCCTCGTATGTCTGGCTGACGATGACGAAATAGGTGGCTATGATGATCCCGGTGTACAAGATCAGCAAACCGAGCGTCATGAACCACAGGTGCCATTCCTTCTGTTCAATCTTGCTTAATTCATTGGTGCCTGTACTCTCCATGGCGTCGGTGCCCCGGCGACTGACGATACTGCAAGGATACCAATGAATTGGGTGGCGTCAAGGCAGGCGCTGGGCAGAAATGACGGCCAATATGAGCCAAAAGAGTTTCGGGGACGGATTGATTTACAGATAAAAATCAAGGGACTGCGGAACCTCCAGGCGGCTGAACATACCTCTGTTTCCGTGGTGTGCACATGAATCTTCCCGGTGTTATCGGGATTTGTGGTTACTCATCGAATTTCCAATCGGGATGCCATGCGATTTCCCACAGGTGGCCGTCCGGATCCTGGAAATAACCGGCATAGCCGCCCCAAAATGTCTTCTGGGCCGGTTTGATAATGGTCGCTCCGGCGTGTTGAGCCTGTGCCATCACCGCATCGACCTCCTTCTTGCTGTTTACGTTGTGGCCGATGCTGAATTCCGTCGGGCTCCGCGACGTTTGAGGAATATTCGCGTCATGGGCCAGGCTCGCTCTCGGATAGAGCGCGAGCCGCTGGCCGTTCTGCAATTCGATGAACACCACGGCGCCGTATTCGTATTCTTCACCGACGATGCCTTTCGTTTCAAGTCCCAACCCGTCCCGATAAAATTTCAGGGACCGGTTCAGATCGTCCACCCCCAACGTCAGGACTGTGATACGCGGTTTCATCTCTAGCGTCGAATCCCAGTAATGGCTGTTTTACCTTTTGTACTTGATGTTTTCAATGAGGTTCGACCCCGTCGCCGACCAGCGACCGAGGGCCATCGGCCGCCTTGATCGATGATGCCTGGAGGGCCACCCATCATGTTCCGAATCCCGGTGCGGGTTCGACGTGTACTGTAGTTGGTGGTCCCAACGGGATTCGAACCCGTGTTTTCGCCTTGAGAGGGCGACGTCCTAGGCCGGGCTAGACGATGGGACCGGGCCGTGATGAATGAGGAAACCGTAGGGGTGGGTTTGAAACCCGTCCCTACACCACGCGAATGACGCGCGGTGCGGGGCCTACAATACCATTCCGTGTCCTGCGCTGCAACCGGCTTACGGTGCCCAGAGGTACATGAATCGGGGTGAGGTGTAGGCGGCCAGCGAGCCCAGGTTGATCTCGACGTTGCCCTGCCGCCCGTTGTTGCCCAGAGAGTAAATCGTGCTCTTGAAGTTGCTCTCCTGATGATAGGTGACGACTTTGGCTTCCTCCAGCTTCGCGGCCTTTTTAGCCGCGGCGATTGCGTCCGACAGGTAGCCGATGTCGTCGATCAAGCCCAGCTCCTTCGCCTGGCCGGCGGTGTAGATCCGCCCATCGGCGTCGGTGCGGATTTGGTCAGCCGTCATCTTCGGCCGCCCCTTCCCGACGACGGAGAGAAACTGGCCGTACATGTCGTTGATGACGGTTTGAAAGATCTTTTGCTCCTCGGGCGTGAGCGGGCGAAACGGGGAGCCCATGAATTTCAACTCCCCCGATTTGATCTCCGTCGTCTGCACGCCGATTTTCTCGAACAGCCCCTGGATATTGACCTGCATCATGATCACGCCGATGCTGCCGGTGACGGAAGAGGGATTCGCGTAGATCTGGTCGGCGGCCTGGGCGACGTAGTAGGCCCCGGAGGTGCCGAGGTCCATGAAGCAGGCGATGATGGGCAGTTTGGTGCGCGCTTTGAACTTGGTCAACTCATGATAAATGATGTCGGAGGCTGTGACGGTGCCGCCGGGGCTGTTGATGCGCAGGACGATCGCCTTGATGTGGTGGTCATCCTCGGCCTTTTTCAACACCGCCTTGATTTCGTCGACCAGGCTCGGCTCGGTCTTGGGGTTGATCAGGCCGGAACTTCTCTCCTGATCGGTGATCATGCCGCTGATGTCGATCAGGAGGACCTTGTCACGCCCCTTGCCCTCGAGCGTGGTCTCCTTCAATTCCGATGGCCCCTGGGTCATGGAAATGGTGATGCAGCCGGGCAAGAGCAGGGCCAGGAAGGCAGCAAGGACTCGGGGTAAATAGCAGCCGTTCATCTGCCGCACTTTATCATGCGCCGTCCGAATGTTGCAATGGCGCGCCTGATTTGTTCCCGTCAGCCAATTGAGTCAACAGCACGCCGGCCAGGATCAGCCCGGCGAGTATCGAAGTCAGGGGGGACATGCTCATGTCTCCCCTCATCGCCATATGTGTGATTCTCCTGTCTCGCGCGTTGCACCGGTGCTCGGCCTGCCAAGCAGGAAATTGCAGTCTGGGGAAGCAGTGATTCACACGCGATCGGGCTTCGTGTCGACGAGTTGCGTGAGCAAAACTCCGACCAGGATCAATCCCCCTCCGGTTATGGAGACAGCCGTGAGCCGTTCGCCGAGCAGGGCGGCCGCTGCGAGCGCCGTCCAGACCGGTTCGACGGAATAGATGACGACGATTCTCGTGGGCGTCGTCTCTTTCTGGTAGCGCGTCATCAGGAAGCCGGTGAGGATGGTGGCGGCAACCGCCAGATAGACGATCACGCTCACGCTCATCCAGCTCGGCGCGGCGCGGGGCGTTTCCAGGAACAGACCCAGCCAGCAGTAGAGGGCGGTCGGGACGATCTGGGCGAAGGTCAATACCACGGGGTCATGGTGGCGTGAGGCGAGGTCGAGGTAAACGATGTAGCAGGCAAAACTGATGGCGCAGAACAGCGTGAGCAGATCGCCTCGATTGAGTCCGCCTCCGGCGGAGCCGCCGGCCCAGGGGTCGGTCAGCAGCCAGAGTCCCATGATGACGATGGCGATGCTGATCAGGTTCGCCCGTGTCGGCGGGCGGCGTTCCCACACATACTGGACCAGCGGCGTGAAGACCGCCATCATGCCTGTGATGAAGGCCGATTTGGAGGCGGTGGTATACTGCAATCCGACGGTTTGAAGCACGCAGCCCAACGTAAAGAACAGAGCCAGCAGCGAGCCGCGCCGGAGCACGGCGGCGGACAATCTCCTCACGGCCGACGGGAACAGGACCGCATAGAGCCCTGCAGCAATCGTGAAGCGCACCGCCAGCAGGAAGAGCGGAGACCATTCTGTCAGTCCCCATTTCAGGACGATAAAGGTGCTGCCCCAGATGAAGGTGGTGCCAAAGAGGAGCAGCTCGGCGGTAAGGCGTTTTGAGGGTCCAGGGGTCAGGGGTCAGGGTCCAGGAGGACTAAGAGCGAAGGATACGCAGCGACTGGTCAATGATTTGCGCGAAGAGACAGTCGTTGTCTTTACCGGACCCCGAACCCTGGACCCTTATTTCTGATTGAACACGGAATCCAGCAGCGGTTTGACCTCGCCCTTCCGCTCCATCTCATCGAGGATGTCGGTGTCGCCGTAAAAGGTGCCGTTGATGAAGACCTTCGGCAGCGTGGGCCAGTTGGTCAGTTTGGAGAGGTACTCCCGCTTTTCATTGTTGCCGAGGACATTGATCACCTCGAACGGGTAGCCGTATTTCTGAAAAAACTGAATCGTCTCGACCGTAAATCCGCACTGCGGCTGCGTCTTGGTGCCTTTGCCGTAAATCAATATCTTGTTCGCTTTGATCTCATTGTTGACTTCCTGTGCCAGTGTGTCTGCCATGGTTGTGACTCCTTGGTTCCGATGAATGTTCAATCCTATGCCTGGTCTGAACTTTATACCCCTTAATCCGCTTTTTCTTCACTAATCCTTAATCCTGATAACTCCACTTCTTACGTTGACTGACCGCTCTTTGCCGGCGCTTCCGCCTTAATCTCCACCGCGTGGATCCGGCCGTCCGATATCGGCTCGTTCAACGCCTGGTAGACCAGCCGGTTCCGGTCCAGCAGCGACTTGCCCTCGAACTGTGACGACACGACCCTGACGATGAAATGATCCATCATCCCGGTTTTGTCGGCCACCGACACTTCCGCGTCGGGCAACGCCTTGCGGATGTAGTTGGCCAGCGTTTCCTTCGTGATCATTTGAATGGGCTCGCGTCGCCCCCTCCATGTGCCTTAAGCGGCATGGAGCCCCTCGGGCGACTCTTCGGGACAAGCCTCCCCCTCACGCTCGCGTTGCGAGCTGGGTAGACGTTCATTCAGTTGCTCAGGGCGTTCAATGCCGAGCCGGCTTTGAACCAGCCGATCTGCTGCTGGGTCAGGCTGTGGTTCGCCTGGATTTTGACCTCCTGGCCGTTGGCCTTGTGAATGACCACCTCCACCGGCTTGCCGGGCGCCAGATTCGCCAGCCCCGTGACGCTCGCGCGGTCCTTCTCCTCGAACTTGTCGTAATCGGACGGATTGGAGAATGTGAGCGGCACAATCCCCTGCTTCTTGAGGTTTGTCTCGTGAATCCGGGCGAAACTCTTGGTCAGCACCGCTTTCACGCCCAGAAACCGCGGCGACATGGCGGCGTGTTCCCGGCTGGAACCCTCGCCGTAGTTCTCGTCGCCGATCACGATTGAGCCGATGCCCTCGGCCTTGTAATGGCGCGCCACTTTGGACGGCGTCTGGCCGCTCTCGCCGGTCAGGTCATCGGTCACCTTGCCGGTTTCGCCGGTGAAGGCATTGGTCGCCCCGAGGAACATATTGTCGCTGATCTTGTCCAGGTGGCCCCGGAATTTCAGCCACGGGCCCGCCGGGGAGATGTGGTCGGTCGTGCATTTCCCCTTCGCCTTGATCAGAATCGGCAGTTTGGCGAAATCCTTGCCGTCCCAGCGCGGGAAGGGCTCCAGCAGCGCCAGCCGCTGACTCCCCTCTGGAATCTCAACTTTGAGCGTGTCGCCGTTGTCCGCCGGCGCCTCGAAACCCTCTCCCCCCTTGGCAAAACCCTTGGCCGGCAGCTCTTCGCCGTGCGGCGGCTCGAATTGAATCTTCGTGCCGTCTTTCGCCGTTAACGTGCCGGTGGCCGGGTTGAAATCGAGCGTGCCGGCAAAGGCCATCGCCGTGACCACCTCCGGGCTGGAGAGAAACGAGAGCGTTTCCGCGTTGCCGTCGTTACGGGCCGGGAAGTTCCGGTTGAATGAGCTGATGATCGAATTTTTCTCGCCCTGCTTGATGTCGTCCCGCTTCCACTGGCCGATGCACGGGCCGCAGGCGTTGGCCAGGACCGTGCCGCCCATCTCCTCGAACGTCTTCATAAATCCGTCGCGGACCATCGTGTGGTAGATCCGCTCGGAGCCGGGCGTGACCAGGAAATGTGCCTTGGCCTTGAGCCCCGCCTTCAAGCCCTGACGGGCGATGTGCGCGGCACGGCTGATGTCTTCATACGACGAATTGGTGCAGCTGCCGATCAGGGCCGCTGTGAGCTGCATCGGATAGCCCTTCTCCTTGGCCTCGGCCGCCAGCTTCGAGACGGGCCGGGCCAGGTCGGGCGTGTGGGGGCCGACCACGTTCGGTTCCAGCTGGGAGAGGTTAATTTCGACGATCTGGTCGTAATATTTCTCTGGCGCCTGCAGCACCTCCGGATCGGCCACCAGCAGTTCCTTGTTGGCCTGCGCCAGCTTGGCCAGCTCGGCCCGCTCGGTCAGGTTCAGGTAGGCGGCCATCTTGTCGTCGAAGGGGAAGATCGAGGTCGTCGCGCCCAATTCCGCGCCCATGTTGGTGATCGTGCCCTTGCCGGTGGCGCTGATGGTCGAGGCGCCGGGGCCAAAATATTCGACGATCTTGTTGGTGCCGCCCTTGACCGTCAGCAGGCCGCACAGGTAGAGAATGACGTCTTTGGGCGACGCCCAGCCCTCCAGCCGGCCGGTCAGCTTCACGCCGATCAGCTTGGGATGGAGCACTTCCCAGGGCAGGCCGGCCATCACCTCGCCCGCATCCGCACCGCCGACGCCGATGGCCAGCATGCCGAGGCCGCCGCCGTTGGGCGTGTGGGAATCGGTACCGATGATCAAGCCGCCGGGGAAGGCGTAATTTTCCAGCACCACCTGGTGGATGATCCCCGCGCCCGGCTTCCAGAAGCCGATGCCGTATTTGCGCGCGGCCGACCGGAGGAAATTATAGACTTCCTTGTTTTCCTCGATCGCCCGCTCGATGTCCTCCTTGGCGCCCGACTGGGCGCGAATCAGGTGGTCGCAGTGGACGGTGCTGGGGACGGCCACCCGCTTCTTGCCCGCTTGCATGAACTGCAGGAGCGCCATCTGCGCGGTGGCGTCCTGCATGGCCACCCGGTCCGGACGGAGCAGCAGCTGCGCTTTGCCCCGCTCCCATTTCTGAGTTTCAAAATTGTCCACGTGTGAAACAAGAATTTTCTCGGTCAGTGTCAACGGCCGGCCGAATGACTTCCGTGCCGCGGCCAGTTTGGCCGGCATCGACTGATAGAGCGCGCGAATCTGGTCCAACATGATCAGCCTCCTCCGAATAGGCTCGTGCGGTTGTTGAGAGAGACGATGACTTGGTTATAAAAGACCATTGTACGGAAAGGCCAATCCGTTGGGCAACAGAAAAAATGGGCAAAATCAATGAGGCGGCGGGCGGGTTCGAACCGCCGCATCGCAGTTTTGCAGACTGCTCCCTTACCACTTGGGTACGCCGCCGTATGGGACTGATGGGAGTCTAGTCTACTCAATCATCCGGCATGAATGCAAACCCGTTATTTTCCTTATCCTTTGCTTCCTCTCTTGCTGGAGCCTGTCCGGGATAGTGAGCAGCGCCCTCATCTCGAGCGGCAAGCCGGAGGACGTCGCAACGAAGACGTTCACGGCCAGGCCGGCCGGGAGCGCCGGGGGGCCGGGGGTTCAGAGGCCAGCCACCGCACGACTTCCGCATAGATATAATAGATATAAAAGAGTCGATGGGAATCGGTGCCGGAGTCACGTTCGTGCTCCTGCCGGCCGGGACGAACCGGCCCCAGCCGGTTTCCCCAGCCGGGTTACATGACCCGCCTCCTGCCGTTTTCTTCTCCGGCCGGTCTTCTGCCCGGCTTCAATTGACAGATTTCCGCCCCTTGGTCATAATAAAAATACGGAGACCACACGAACAGGACCGAGGATGACGACCGATGACCATTGAGCCCGATGAGCTGGAGCAGCTGCAGGAAATCGTCGAGTCGCTGGAGGGCTGCCTGGGGCGGATGCAGGAATTGAATTTCCCTCACCCGGTGTTCCGCGAAGTCTTCGTCAGGTGCTGCGAGGCAACCGATCGGCTGGACGATCTGGTCGCCCAGTACTCCGGTGAAGAGCAGACGGGCAGCTGTTAGAGCGGATCAGTGGTCTGTCAGTTTGGCCGTGCCGTCTGCATCGGACGGCGGCTTCAACGGGCAGAGCAGGGAGAGAGGCTGTTCGTTGGTCGTATCGTACAGCGTCATCCGGATGGCCTGCACGTTCACGTTGCTTGGGCAGTAGAGGACGCCATCCGTAGTGAAACCGGGCAGCAGGGTCCGTGTCTTGAGGGCGGCCATATCCGCCTGGTCGTAGAGCAACTTGGTCAACGCGTCTTCGTATTGATTGGCCCGGTCCATCGCCGTTCTCGTTGCGCTGGTGGCGGCGCCGCTGGCGCCGCCGATCACGCCCCCCCGAACGACCCCGCCGACGCTGCTCGTCGCC
>Ga0335082_10008729_pt1 | contig 11014 bp, 10 predicted proteins | sample Lox_Sample_41_FD_206718 | JGI IMG/M metagenome (GOLD analysis project Ga0335082, IMG submission 206718) | Soil microbial communities from Loxahatchee National Wildlife Refuge, Florida, United States - Lox_Sample_4.1 | ecosystem: Environmental > Terrestrial > Soil > Wetlands | place: USA... | reverse complement strand
GCAGAACCTGCCGGCCGCCCAGCGCGACCGCCTGACCGCCGCCTGCGGACCCGGCTTGCGGCTGCTGGGGTACGCCTAGGGTCTCACCTCAAAATCGAGCGATCGACCCCATGTCCAGCGGGATCGTCGACAGGAAGGACCACCGCAAAGGCGCAAAGAAGACTTCGGTCTCTTGCACCCGGATCCGGCCTTCGCGTCCTTGCGTCTGCCCTTTTACGCGAAGGACCCCATGCCAAGCGGAGATCGCGGGATGACCGGTCCTGTAGAGGCGCCCCCGCATGGGCGCCCTCCGTCCGCGTAACCGGGCCTAGCCCAGGGGGCGACCACATGGGTCGCCCCTACACAGGGAAGGACCCCATGCCAAGCGGACGCGACGGCCCCCGGAGCAGGACCAGGTCCAATCCCCGAAGCGTCGGAACAAACCTTACGCGAAGCGTTAACGGGGGACCGGGGGCGCCGGGCGTTGCCAGGGCCGCTCTGCTGTCTAACTATCCACGATGTCAAAGATCGAGGTCAAAGACCGAGAAACGAGCGTACGAACAAAAGACGAACATTGCAACAAAATCCTCGAAGCGGCCTCCTTGGCTGTGGTTTCAGCTCGAGGCGCCCCGCTCCGGTGCCGGCTCGCGCCGAGGAGCCGCGGACAACACTTGTAAGGAATCGAGTTCCGCATGCGACACAGGCTCCTCTCCTTTGCGGTCACGGTCGTCGGGCTGACGCTGCTGGGGATGATCGCCGCGGCCGTCGCCCAGGACAGCGGTGCGTCGTTCACTGTTTCGGTCAGGGATCCGCAGACCCACGAGTGGCGCCGCTATGCGGACACCGTGGTTCCGCTGCGGCCTGACGACGCCTGTTACGACTGGGCGCTGTACCTGCGCGACGCGACCACGACGGCGACGGTCGAGGAGACCTTCATCCTGCCGGCCGCCCCCGCGCATTGGCCCGCCAGCCCCCAGATGGAGCTGCGCGAGGGCGGCCGGATCGCCGTGAGCCGGCTGACGCTCCCGATCACCGGCGGGTGGCCGGGCGGTTGGATCTCGCACGGCTGGTGCGTCGCCGCGGGCGACCCGGAGGGCGAGTACGTCATCGAAGTGCGCAAGGACAACCAGCTGCTGCACCGCTACTGCTTTCTGGTCGTCGCGGAGAGCGTAGAGCCCAGTCCGCCGCGGAGCCCGCCGCCCGAATGCGGCGCGCCCGTCTCCGAGGCCGTGACCATACGGATGGCGTCGGAGCGGATGGACGCGGAGCCGCGCTGACGGGTCTGCGGACATGCCGTGCCGGCGCGCGCCGCCGGCTACTTCGCCACGAACAGGATGCTGGCCTCGCTCGACGCCAGCACGGCGGCGGCGACGTCGCCGAAGAACAGGACTTCGCCCGGGCGGCGGTTCACGCCCATCACGATCAGGTTGTGCCGGCCGTGGCGGGCCTCGCGCAGGATGGCCTGTTCGGGCGCAGATTCGACGCGCACGGCGGTGACGAGCTCGGCGCCCGAGCGCTCTGCGAGGCCGACGACCTCTTTGAGGATGACTTCCGGCCGCGAGCGGGTCGGCGAGGCGTGCCGGGCAGCCCCGGCATCGGGCTTGGCTCGCGCCACATGGATTGCCCGCAGAGGCCGGCCGGAGCCGCGGGCGAGCGCGACCGCCACCTCGGCCGCCCAGCGGGAAATCTCCGTCCCCGTCACCGGCACGAGTATGCTGAGGGCGGCATCGGCCGGGCGGCGCAGATGCTCGCCGCGCGCGACCAGCACGGCGACCGGCCCGTCGAAGCCGGCAGCGGCGCGGGCCACGCGAGCATGGAAGGCGCCGGTCGCGCCCACGGGCTCGTCCAGCCCGATCAGCAGCAGATCGTAGCCGCGGCGCGCCTCATCGACGACGGCGGCCTTGGCCTCGGTCGCCGCGCGGCGGGTCGTCACCGCGAATGTGCCGGACCGCGAATCCTCCTCGGACGGGCCGACATCGGCCCGGTTCGCGCTCTCGGCCTGCGCGGCCGCCTTGGCGACCTCGCCGGCGTCGTCTTCGCCGGCGGCGGACTGCCGCCTCTCGCGCCCGAGTTGCAGGACCGTGACCGGAATGCCGCGCGGACCGGCGATGACGCCGGCCAGGCGGCCCGCGACGCGGCCGTTGGCGCTGTCGTCCACGGCCAGCAACAGGCGCTCCAGATTGGCGACGAATCCCTTCGCCTCGAAGGCCTCGCGCTCCAGGCGCTGACGTTCCGCGTCGCCCATGGGCAGGCGGTGAAGCGCCCAACGCAGCATCGGCGGCATCGCCATGGTCGTCGCCACCGCCATGGTCACGATCATGGTGAAAAGGCTCTGGCTGAGCATGCCCAGCGACAACCCGATGGACGCGACGATCACCTCCGTCGAGCCGCGCGCGTTCATGCCACATGCCAGGGCGACGCATTGCCGCAAGCCGAGTCCGCCGAAGCGGCCGCCGACGAAGGCGCCGGACGCCTTGCCCACGGTGGCGATCGCGATCAGGCCGAGGGTGAGCGCCAGCAGCGCCGGATTCTCGAGAATGGTCAGGTCCGCGGAGAGGCCGGCCAGGGCGAAGAACACCGGCATGAACAGGCCGAGAATCAGGCCGCGCAGCTGCTCGTCGATCTGTCGGGTCAGGATCGGCGACTCGCCGATCAGGATCCCGCAGACGAAGGCGCCGAGCACGGTGTGCACGCCGATCAGGTGCGTGATCAGCGCCATGCCCAGCATCAGCACGAGGATGACCGAGATCACGGGCATCTCGCTGACGAGATGGTCGTTCGACCAGCGGATCACCGCGAACACCGCGCGCCGGCCGATCGTGAAACTGACGGCCAGGAATATCGCGGTCCCCAGCAGGCTCTTCGCCAGAGAGGCGAAATCGACCGCGCCGTGACTCGCCAGGCTGAAGGTGATGGCGATGATGATCCAGCCGATGGTGTCGTCGATGACGGCCGACGCCACGAGCACCTGGCCGAGGTCGCGGCGCATGAAGTTCATCTCGCGCACGACCATGGCCACGATCTTCACCGACGAGATCGAGAGCGCGGTGCCGAGAAACAGCGACGTGATCAGCCGCGCCTCCGGATGCGGCAGCATGTCCGCGGGCAGGAACTGGCCGAGGGCGAACCCGCAGGCGAACGGCAGGACGACGCCGGCCACGGAGACGCTGGCCGCGGCGCGGCCGACGCGGCGCACCAGACCCAGGTCCGTCTCCATGCCCGTGAGCAGGAGCAGCATGAGGATGCCGAGCTGCGAGACCGCATCGAGCATCGCCTTCTGCGCCTCGCTCGGCGCGAACAGCGCGTGCTGCCATTCCGGAGCGAGCGCGCCGAACACGGAGGGGCCGAGCAGGAGGCCGCCGAGCAGCTGACCCATCACGGCCGGCTGACCGACGCGCTGCATCAGCTCGCCCAGCAACCGGCCGACCACGACCACCACGACGAGGGCGAGGAAGAAGACGATCTCTGACGGCTTCTCCGGTTGGCCCGCCGCCAGCGCGCTCGCGCCGGCAAGAGCAAAAGGCGCCGCAACGGCCGCCGAAATCGCCCACCGCTTCATGCGACCATCCTCGACCCGGACCGAAGGCGCGCGACTAGCGCGCCGCCGGCCGTTGCGGGGCGCCGCCCCTGACTGTTGCGTGCAGGGGGCGAGCGAGGCGGATCAGACGTGCGCCCGCTTGCGACCGTTGCTGCGCCGGCGGCGCACGTCGCGCAGCGGGTATTCGGCGGGCACGGTCTCGGCGATGCGGGTGCGCCCGGACGCCTCCAGAAGGGACGTCACGGTGAAGGAGGAAGCCTCCCCGCAATAGAGGCACTGCGCCATCGTCGCTCCGCCGGCGCCCATGAGCAGACGAAAGGTGTTGGAGTGACAATGCGGGCATTTGTATTTCATGAAGCGCTCCCTCCGGCGGCGCCGGTCGGCCAAGAAGGCACATCGCATCAACGCCGCGCCGGCGGATAAGTTCCGCGCTGCCAGTCGTCGGGCCGGGGGCGCGTTTTCGCTAGCGAGGTATTTTTCGTAACTACTTGCAATAAATAGCGAAAGAGTTGCATTTTGTGCGCCCGCGGACGAGGCGAGCGCATGTCGGCGCGCACCGATGCCCGGGACCTGCAGCCACAGACGTGAGGTTCAGCGTGCAGCCGCAAGAGAGCAGGCACCCGACCATCGGTCCTGCAAGTGTAGAGTCATTCAGGCGATCGGAGGCGAGCCGGACCGATCATGCGGCTCTGCGACGGATCGTGAGCACGCTTGCCATGCTGTGGTCGCGGCTGCAGGACGCGCAGCGGGCGCGGCGGACGCGGCGCACCCTGCAGTCACTCGACGATCAGATGCTGACGGACATCGGTGTTTCCCGCACGGCGATCGAGTGGGTCGCGCTCCACGACGCGGCGCGCGAGATCGTGCGGACGCGGGCGCTCGCGTCTTGCCGGCGGCTCAGTCGCGCGGAGCCGTCGGCGCTGCCGTCTTCGCGCCCACGAGCAAGGAACGACCGGATGGTCGCCCGCACCGCGGGCAAGCCGGATTGATGCTGTGAAGATCACGGTGCCGCGGAAAGGCGGGCGACCTTCCGGTCGCCCTACGACCTCTGATCTCCGCGGCTCCGGGTGAAACGACGTGCCAGCGATAGCGCTAGCCCACCAGGCCGGCGAAACTGTCGTCGAGGTACAGCTGCTGGGCGGCGGCATCGCGCGCCGAGCCGAGGAAGCGGACCCAGGCCTGCTGTTCGTGCCAGACCGGACCCAGCTCCCAGACGCAATAGGTGCCCTTGTGCCGGCGTTCGCGCGGGAACAGCGAGAAGCCGGGCGTGGCAGCATCCTGCTTGTAGTAGACGGATTCCCAGAGCTCGTTGTTGCCGCGCCAGGTGCTGACGATCAGGAAGAAGAAATCGTTCTCGCAGCGATGCAGCACGACGAATCCGATGTCGCCGTCGAGCTCCAGCCGGCCGGCCGACGCCTCGCCAACAAGGTAGTCGCGCGCTAGCCGGCGGATCGCGTCCGGCGCCGGCGTCGCGGCGCGGGCGAGATCGTACCATTTGAGGCGCGCGCCATCGAGCTCGAGTAGAGGTTGCGGCGTCACGAGCTTCGGGCCGTGGCGGTAGGCGGGATCGACATGCTGCAGGCGCGCGGCCGAGACCGGAATGCGATCGTCAGGCATCACAATCTCCTCATTTTCGAAAGATGCTAACGCGACCGCGCGTTCTTTGCACGTGTGGACAGAACGCCACGGCCGGCCGCCGCGACATCTGCTACACTCGCAGCCGGCACGGCGGAGGGTCCGCATGATGCGCGTGTTGCGGCTGGCGGTAGCGGCGTTGACCGCCTGGGCGATGACGGCCGCGGTCCTCGCTGCCGAGTCGACGGTCGGCGGTTCGCGGTTCGTGGTCAGCATCATGGACCAGGCGACCCGCGAATGGCACAGCGCGGAGGGCTCCGTGGTGCCGCTGCGTCCGGACCAGGCCTGTTTCGGCTGGCAGCTGTACCTGGTGACCGAGAGCCCCACCGTCACGGTCACGGAGATCTTCAGCACGCCCGTCAGGCCCGCCCATTGGCCTGACGATCCGAACATCAAGCTTCTGGAGGGCGGCCGCGTGGCGGAGGTCACCTTGACCTTTCCGATGCTGGCGCGGACATGGCTCGACCGCGGGGCCGAGCGCGCGACCGCTGGATGGATCGGCCACGGCTGGTGCATCGAGCAAGGCGACCCCGCGGGCACCCACATCATCGATGTTCGCGAGGGCGACCGCCTGCTGCATCGGTTCTGCTTTCTCGTCATTCCCGATGACGCGGACCCGACTGCACCGCAATGGGGTGCGCCCGCGGAATGCGGCGCCCCGATTTCGTGAGCGAACGCGCCGCTATTCTGTCGGGAACAGGGGCTTCACGGTCTCGTAGAGCTGGCGGAAGCGGGTGAAGCGCGGCGCGAGGTCGCCGGACCAGGCGGGCGGCGCGATGCGGTCGAGGAGCGGGGGCTGCGTGCAGACGTCTTCGACGCGCTCCTGCGGATCGTGGGCCAGCATGGCCAGGCGCGCGGCGCCGAAGGCGGCGCCGACCTCGCCGCCTTGATGGCGGTGAAGCGGCAGGCCGAGGGCGCCGGCGATGAGTTCGGCCCAGAAGCGGCTGCGGGCGCCGCCGCCAACGAGGGAGGCGCTCTCGATTTCGGTGCCGACGGACTTCAGCGCCAGATAGCCCTCTGCGAGACCGAAGGCGACGCCTTCGAGCACGGCGTAGGCCAGCAGGGCGCGGTCGGTGTCGTGGCCGAGGCCGAACCAGACTCCCTTGGCATGCGGATTATTGTGCGGCGTGCGCTCGCCCGAGAGGTAGGGCAGGAAGAGCGGCGCCTGGCGGCGGCCCGCGGGTGCCAGTGCCTCGACCTCGGCGAGCAGGGCCGGCTCGTCGGCGGCGCCCGTCAGCTTCGTCACCCAGCGCAGGCAGCTGGCGGCCGACAGCATGACGGCCATCTGGTGCCACTGGTTCGGCAGGGCGTGGCAGAAGGCATGCACGGCCTGCGCCGGGTTGGGGCGGAAGGTCGCGGTCGCCACGAACAGCACGCCGGAGGTGCCGAGCGATAGGAATGCCTGCCCATCGCGGACGGCGCCGATGCCGACCGCCGTGGCGGCGTTGTCTCCGCCGCCGCCGGCGACGACGACCCGCTCGCCCAGGCCCCAGGCGCGCGCCAACTCCGGCAGCAGCGTGCCGGCGGGCTCGCGGCCCTCGACCAGGCGGGGCATGTGGCGGCGCGTGAGGCCGGTCGCCTCCAGCATGGTGTCGGACCAGTCGCGGCGGCCGACGTCGAGCCAGGAAGTGCCGCTGGCGTCGGACATCTCCGAGACGTCTTCGCCGGTGAGGCGGCGGCGCAGGTAGTCCTTCGGCAGCAGGACCTTGGCCGTGGCGCGGAAGGCTGCGGGCTCGTGGCCCGCGACCCACAGCAGCTTGGGCGCCGTGAAGCCGGCCATGGCGAGGTTGCCGGTGATGCGCCTGAGCTCGGGCGCGCGGCGCTCCAGCTCGGCGCACTCGGCGCTCGAACGCAGGTCGTTCCAGAGGATGGCGGGCCGCAGCACGCGCCCCTGCGCGTCGAGCAGCACCGCGCCGTGCATCTGGCCGGAGAGGCCGATGGCGGCGACGGCAGCCAGCTCGCGCGGGGCGCGGGTGCGCAGATCCGCCATCGCGGCCTCGACGGCCTGCCACCAGGCGGCGGGATCCTGCTCCGACCACAGCGGGTGCGGGCGCTGCACGCTGAGCTCGTGGCGCGCCGTGGCGAGCAGCCGCTGCGCGGCGTCCAGCAGCACGACCTTCAGCTCGGAGGTGCCGAGATCGATGCCGAGATAGGTCGCTGTCATGGCAGTCCGGGTTGTACTATCGGCCCGGCGTTGCCACAATGACCGCATCGTCAACGGGCTATCGCACCGGGATCCACCGGCTGTGCTGCGCGACAAGAAGAACCCGGCCGAGGGCAAGGGACAGGCAAGCGACCGCGCCAACGGCGGAAACGCCTCCGATGCGGAGGAGGAGCTGCAGGCGCGCGTCGCTTGGTACTACTACGTCGGCAACCTGACGCAGCAGCAGATCGCCACGCGCATCGGGAGCAACCGCGTACGCGTGAACCGCCTGCTGGCGGCGGGGCGCGAGTCCGGGTTGGTGCAGATCACCATCAACAGCAAGATCGCGAGCTGCACCGAGCTGGAGCAGCGGCTGATCGAGCGCTACGGTCTCGGCGATGCCATCGTGGTGCCGACGCCCGACCGCGCCGAGCATGTGCGCGACGCCATCGCCGTGGGTGCGGGCACCTACCTCTCGAAGACGATCACGGATGGCCTCACCATCGGCATCAGCTGGGGGCGCACCTTGCGCGCGGTGCTGCGCTCGATCCGCGGACGCAACTTCGAGTCGCTCTCGATCGTGGCGCTGCTGGGCGGGCTGTCGCACGTCTCCGGCATCAACACCTTCGAGATCGTCTCCGACCTCGCCGGCCTCTTCAACGCCGACCAGCATTTCTTCGCCGCCCCCATCTACGCCAGCAGCGAGAAGGCGCGCGACGTCATCCTGCAGCAGGACGCCATCCGCGAGACCTACGAGAAGGCGCGCAAGGCCGACCTCGCCATCATCACCGTCGGCGAGATGGTGGAATCGCTGCTCGTCACCTACGGCCTCGGCGGCGGCGACCAGGTGAAGACGCTGAAGGCGGCCGGCGCGGTGGGCGACGTGATCGGCCACTTCATCGACGCCGACGGCGCCATCGTCGACCATCCGCTGAACCGGCGGACGGTGGGCATCAGCCTGGAAGACCTGCGCGGCATCCGCAAGGTCGTGCTGGTGGCGGGCGGGCGCAAGAAGATCGAGATCATGCGCGCGGCCCTGCGCGGCCGCTACGCCACCGTGCTCGTGACGGACGAGCATTCGGCCAAGAGACTTCTGTAGGGGCGGCCCCGCGTGGCCGCCCGGGGCGACCACATTGGGTCGCCCCTACGGACGTTTGGCGTGTCGGGGCGCGATCTTCTTCCCCGGCCGCAGGATGTGGCGGTGGTCGGCGGCGTAGAGGCGGCTGTCGGTGAAATCGCGCGCCTCGAAGACGCGGCCGACCAGGATGAGAGCAGTGCGCGTAACCTTCGCGGCGCGCACGGCGGCGGCGATGGTGGCGAGCGTGCCGCGGATGATCTGCTGGTCCGGCCAGCCGATACGCACGGCGACCACGACCGGACAGTCGGCGCCGTAGAGCGGCGTCAGGTCGGCGACGACGCGGCGGATGTTGCGCACCGAGAGATGGATCGCCAGCGTAGCGCCGGTGGTGCCGAGGGTGCGCAGGTCCTCGCGGTTCGGCATGGGCGAGGCCTTGCCGTCGGTGCGCGTGAGGATCACGGTCTGGCTGATCTCCGGCAGCGTCAGCTCGGCCTTCAGCACGGCCGCGGCGGCAGCATAGGCCGGCACGCCCGGCGTGACGTCGTAGGGGATGCCGAGCGCATCGAGCCGCCGCATCTGCTCGGCGATGGCGCCGTAGAGCGAAGGATCGCCGGAGTGGACGCGCGCCACCTCGAGGCCGGCGGCATGGGCCTCCTCGATCAGCGCGATGATCTCGTCGAGCGCCAGCGGCGCCGTATCGACGATCTTGGCACCCTTCGGCGCGTGCGCGACCACCGCGCGCGGCACCAGCGAGCCGGCATAGAGCACGACCGGGCAGCGCGCGATGAGATCGCGGCCACGCACGGTGATGAGATCGGGGTCGCCGGGGCCGGCGCCGATGAAGTGCACGGTCACTTCGCGGCCTCCGACTTGCTGTCATAGCCGCGCGGCGTGTAGAGCCACTCGCCGCCGTCGGGGCGCTTGAGGCGCCGGGTCGCGCTGCTGCCGATCAGCACGATCGAGAGCATGTCGACCTCGGCCGGATCGAGCGCGGCCAGCGTGGTGAGGCGCAGCGCTTCGGCGGGGCGGCCGAGATTGCGGGCGATGGCGACGGGGGTATCGGCGGCGCGCGCCTTCAGCAGGATGTCGCGGGCGGCGATCAGCTGCGTGCGGCGGCGCTGCGACACCGGGTTGTAGAGCGCGACGACGAAATCGCCAGCGGCCGCGGCGGCGAGGCGCCGCTCGATCACCGGCCAGGGAGTCAGCAGGTCGGAGAGCGAAATGGCGCAGAAATCGTGGCCGAGCGGCGCGCCGAGCCGCGCGGCCGCGACCTGCATGGCGGAAACGCCGGGAATACCGACGATCTCGACACGGGCCCAGTCGGCATTGGCGCCCCGCTCGATCAACTCGAAGACGAGGCTGGCCATGGCGTAGATGCCGGCGTCGCCCGAGGAGATCAGCGCCACGCCGCGACCCTCGGAGGCGAGCGCGAGGGCGGCGCGCACGCGCGTCTCCTCCTGGCCGAGGTCGAAACCGTGCAGCACTTTGCCGCCGGCAAGCGGTCCCAGCAGATCGAGGTAGAGGCGGTAGCCGACGATGTCGGTGGCCGCGCGGATGGCGGCCTCGGCCTCCGCGGTGCGACCGCCGCCGTGGCCGGGCCCGATGCCGACGACGGCCAGCCGGCCGCGGGCGCGGCCGCAGGCGCTCGCGTCGATGATGCGCGGGCTGCGGGCGATGGCGCAGGTGGCGCGCGCCGAGCGTTGCTTGGTCACGACGAGCGCGCCTTGCTGCCCCGCGGCCGCCAGTGCCGCGCCCTCGGCGACGCCCCAACAGCCGGTCTCGCGGAAGACGATGTCGGAGCGCTCGCTGAGGCGCGGCGTTTCCGCCAGCAGCGTCTCCGCGGGGAAGAACCGGGCGGGCACGTCCAGACTCTGCGCGAGCGCGTGGATCGCCGGTTCGGCAGCCTTGAGCGCGATCGAGAAGATGCCGGAGACGGCGAGCGGCGAAAGGTTGGCCCCCTCGAGGCACCGCATCGCGAGCGCGCGCACTTCGTCGGCCGATGCGCCGCGCTCGCAGCCGATGCCGATGGCGAGCGTGGCGGGATGGAGGACCAGGGCGCCGTCGTCGCCAGCACGGGTGCGATCGGTCACGAGCAGGGCCGCGCGCGATCCTGCGGACGGCGCGACGCCCGCCGCGCGAAGCCAGCCGCAATCGGGTCCGGCAGACTCGATCTCGAGAGTGACCCGTTCGTTTGCCAGGAGCGCGGCCATCGCCGCTTTTGCGGCTGCCGGGTTGGCGACTCGCCAGCCGGGCGGCGGGTCGTCGAGCGCCAGACCGAAGCGCAGGTCGCCGGCCGTGGTGACGGCCGCAACTCCGCCGGTGGCGGCGGCGATCCGGCGGGCCAGATCGTTGGCCCCGTGATGGCCGCCGAGCAGCGGGACGGCGGCACTGCCGTCTTCGGCGACGGCGACGACCGGAGGTTCGGCGCACTTGTCGGCCAGGAGGGGCGCCAGGCTGCGGACAACGATGCCGGCGGCGCAGAGCGCGACGATCGGCTCGCCCGCTGCGAACAGACGTTGCAGATGCTCGCCGACATCGTCGAAACGCACACCCGCAGCGGCGACGCGCGGCGCATACGCGTGCAGCGTCGCGTCGGGCAGCGAGGCGGCAAGGCGCCGGCCGAGCGCAAGGCCGCTCGGCC